>OCTA010001885.1_pt1 | contig 19211 bp, 22 predicted proteins | sample 1538991 | NCBI WGS metagenome assembly OCTA01 (sample SAMEA3539302, study PRJEB22396) | soil metagenome | biome: tundra; feature: field; material: soil | place: USA | collected 2010-05 | depth 0.15 m | reverse complement strand
GCCTACCTGCGCTACTGCTGGCCCACCGAGGGCCTGTCCGGCGTCCGCGTCGCCCCGTTCCAGCTGCTCGCCGCCGAAGGCGCGGTGTACCACGACCGCCCGCACCTGTGGCACCTGGGCGTCGCCGACCGGCTCGCCGCTGCCAGTCCGGAGCTGATCGCGACCACCCGCCGCCTCGCCGTGCAGACCAGCGATCCCGCCTCGACCGCCGCGGCCACGACGTGGTGGGAGGAGCTGATCGCCGCCGGCGGCGAGGGCATGGTGGTCAAGCCCGCCGCCAACCTGACCACAAGCGACGCCCCAGCCCAGGGCGGTCCAGCCCAGTCCGGCCTGGTCCAGCCCGGCCTGAAGGTGCGCGGCCGCGAGTACCTGCGCATCATCTACGGCCCGGATTACACCGATCCGGCTCAGCTGGCCCGGCTGCGGCAGCGCGCCGTCGGGCACAAGCGCTCGCTCGCGCTGCGCGAATACGCGCTGGGCCTGGAAGCCCTGGACCGCGTGGCCCGCGGCGAGCCGCTATGGCGCGTGCACGAATGCGTCTTCGCCGTGCTGGCCCTGGAGTCCGAGCCCGTCGACCCCCGCCTGTAACCGCGGAGCCGCCTGCACAGGATCGTGGATATTTGCCATCAGATAATGACGGCAAATATCCACGATCATTGCAGCGATGCTGCAGCAGCGACGGCGGGGGGAGGGGAGAGGCTGCCAGACTTGGTGCCTTTCTGGAAACCGCCGAACAGCAAAGCGATCACGATAAGGATCAGGATCAGCAGCACCACCCACATCAGGCAGCCGCCGGCCCTGGATCGTGGCCGCCACCGCCGACGTGGGCCCCTGGACCAATCCCGGTAATCTTCGCGCCGTCTCGATCTGGACCTCATGCCGGTATGTATGCCCAGGCACGGCGCGATATGCAGCTTGACCCGAATTATCTGCCCGGTCCGGGGTAGTTCCCTGGTCGGGAAAGAGACACCGGCCTACGACGTGACGGAACGGCGTGATGGAACAGTTCTCTGGAACAACACGTGAAAAGCGCGAACCGCGTGAGCTGAGGATAACAATGCCGCGTGTGCCGGGGACGAGATGGCTGGGCAAGATCGTGGCCACCGTCGTCGCGGTGATCGTTCTGGTGGTGGTGTTGTCCGCGGTGCACTTGTTGCCGCAGCTGAGGAACCCGTTTGCCGAGACCACGACGGTGCGCAGCCAGCCGGCCATCCTGAAGTCGATCACCGCGCTCAGCCGTTACGAGGCTGCCAGCGGCTCGTTCGAGGTCGTGGTCGACCTGACCAAGCGCGCGTCGCTGCTGCCCTCGTTCCTTGAGGGCAGCGAGACGCTGTTCGTGGCGCAGGGCAACGACATCGCTTACATCGACTTCTCCGGGCTGAAGAGCCAGGCCATCACGATGTCGGCGAACCGGGACACGGTGACGGTCTCGCTGCCCAAGGCCCAGCTGGAACCGGCCGTGCTCGACGTGAACCAGTCGTACGTGGTCGCCCAGCAGCAGGGCCTGTTCAACCGGGTCGGCAACTTCTTCTCCGGCAACCCGAACAGCCAGCAAGTGGTCTACCAGGCCGCCCAGCAGAAGATCCAGACGGCGGCCCAGCAGAGCCCCCTGCTGGCCGAGGCGCAGAAGAACACCCAGGGAATGCTCGACGGCATGCTGACCTCGCTGGGCTTCCAGCACGTAACGGTCACGTTCGGCAGCGCGCCCTCCAGCTAGCCGGGCCAGCTAGCCGGGCCAGCGGGGAAGCCCCGCTTGCGTTAGAGCGCGCTCTAACTCATAGGCTCGTTCCGTGACCACCTGGAGCATCGGCGAAGCGGCGGAAAAGTGCGGGCTGTCCCAGCACACCCTGCGCTGGTACGAGCGGATCGGCCTGCTCGGGTCCATCGCGCGCGGCGGGGACGGCCGGCGGCGGTTCAGCGACGTGGACCTGGACTGGCTGTCGCTGCTGACCAAGCTGCGCGCCACCGGGATGCCGGTGCGGGACATGCAGCGGTACGCCGAGCTGGTCAGATCGGGCGCCGGTGAGGCGGAGCGGATCGAGCTGCTGAAAACGCACCGCGAGGAGGTGCGTCGGTCCCTGGCCGCTCAGCGGGAGTGCCTGAAGCTCCTCGACGCGAAAATCAGCTACTACGGAAGCTGCCTGCCGGTGCCGGAAACAAGCGAACTTCAAAGGAGTTAGGTAAACACATGCGCACCACCAAACTCGGTGAGCTCACCGTGTCCGCACAGGGCCTGGGCTGCATGGGAATGAGCGAGTGGTACGGCGCCACCGACTGGGACTCCTCGATCGCGACCATCCACCGCGCGCTCGACCTCGGCGTGACGTTCATCGACACCGCGGACATTTACGGGGCCGGTCACAACGAGGTCCTGGTCGGCCGCGGCATCGCGGGCCGGCGGGACGAGGTCCAGCTCGCCACCAAGTTCGGCATCGACCGGTCGGCCGGCGACGCGCACCGCGTGGTTCGCGGCGAGGCCGCCTACGTCAAGCGGTCCTGCGAATCCTCCCTGACCCGGCTCGGCGTCGACGCTATTGACCTGTACTACCTGCACCGCCCGCCGCAGACGGCCGAGATCGAGGAGACCGTCGGCGCGATGGCCGAGCTCGTCGCCGAGGGCAAGGTCCGCTACCTCGGCCTGTCCGAGGTCAACGACGACCTGCTCCGCCGCGCGTACGCGGTCCACCCGATCACCGCGGTGCAGAGCGAGTACTCGCTGTGGACCCGCGACGTCGAGACCGACGCGATCGGCGCCATGCGCGAGCTCGGCGTCGGCTTCGTGCCCTATTCGCCGCTGGGCCGCGGCTTCCTCACCGCCACCGTGGACCTGAGCACGCTGGACGCCAGGGACTTCCGCAGCCGGAACCCGCGGTTCGCCGGCCAGGCCGGCCAGGCCAACCAGGCGATCGTGGACGCGGTGCGCTCGGTGGCCGACGCCAAGGGCGTGGCGCCCGCCCAGGTCGCGCTGGCCTGGGTGTACGCCCAGGCCAGCCGGCTCGGCGTGTCCATGGCCCCCATCCCGGGCACCAAGCGGGTCAAGTGGCTCGAGCAGAACGTCGCCGCCCTGGACGTCACGCTCACCGAGGACGAGCTGGCCATCCTGGCCCCGCTGGCCAGCCAGGTGGCCGGCGCCCGCTACTAACCGCGACTCCGGGCCCGGTAGCCCCTGAGCCAGCCCCGATGGAACATCGGGCCGCATCCAGCCGGCCCGATGTTCCATCGGTCCGGTCCCGGCCCGCGGCCCCAGGCCTAACGCCACCAGGGCAAGCGCCGCTGCTCGGCCACGTGCCCAGCCGGATCGGTGATCACGTGCGCGTGCGAGCTGAGATGCTGCAAATGCTCGTGCACCCAGAGCAGATGTGGATGATGCGGGGCCGTGATCACCCGGACCAGGTCCGGCTCCTCCGCGTCGCCCGCCCCGTCAACCCCGCCCTCCTCGCCCGTCCCGTCAACCCCATTGACCAGGATTCTCACGCCTGTAACTTCCGCCTCGTCAGCGTGGTTCCCGTCCAGGCTGACGAACGCCGGGACGCTGATCGGCAGCAGCACCTGATGGGCGACCGGCCGCCCGACCAGCACCGCGATCCGCTCGTAGAAGTCGCCGAGGTCGGCCGTGGCCTGGGCCAGCGCGGCCCGCACATAGGCCGTGCCCCGGTGCGGGCCGTGCCGGACGGAATCCGGCGCCTGCAGGCCGGCCAGCGAGTAGGCGGTCAGCCTGAGCCGCATGGTGGCCATCACCAGTATCCACAGGTCCTCTTTGGACAGCCGCTTCGCACCCTGCTCGGCCAGGAAGCCGCGGAGCGCCTCGTCGAGCCGGATGCCGGCCGTGACCGCCGCGGCGCCCGCGTCCGGCGGGGTGTGCCGTGAGCCGAGGGCCCAGTCCACCGCCTGGGTTAGGTACGCGGCGCCGCGCCGGAACGCGTCGGAGAGATCGTCGCCGACCACCGAGGCAGCCCCACGCGGCCAGAACAGCACGCCGACCACGAGGCTGACCAGGCAGCCGAGCGCCACGTCCTGGATGCGGAGCAGGCCTACCTTCCAGCCGACCGGCTGAAGCAGGTTGAACAGGACGACCACCACGACGGTGAACGCCGCCTGGCCGAAGGTGAACGGCAGGGTGCCCGGTGCGTAGGCGGCCACGGCCAGGGCAATGGGCAGCGCCGCCCACAGTGCCGGGGTGCTGGTCCCGATGCCAAGCAGCAGCAGGGCGCCGACGACGAAGCCGATCACGGTGCCGCCGAGCGCGCGCAGCGCGGTGGACTCGGTGGAGGCCGCGTTCGTGCGCAGCACCGACAAGGTGCCGAGCACTACCCAGAATCCGTGCTGGACCCCGGACACGTCGGCCACCAGGACCGCGGCGGCCAGCGCCAGCGATCCGCGCAGGCTGTTCAGGAACCAGACCGAACGGACGCTGGCGTGCCTGGCCAGGACACCGATCGCGCCGGACAGGCCGGCCACCCGCCGTTCGGCCATCGTTCCCTCGGGCTGGGCTCCGTACCAGCCGCGCCGCCGCGCGGCGATCGTCTCCGGGTCGGCGTGCCGGGTGGCGATCAGGGTGTCCGCGACGATGGCCCGGACCGCAATGGAGATCGCCTGGGCGTGGAAGGCATGCCTGGCGATGATCTCCACCGAGCCGTAGTCCCGGTTCGGGGGCGCGGACCGGTGGTAGGCGCCGCAGGCCTCGCGCTGCCGGTCCATCTCACTCGCGTCAAGCAGCGTGCCCGGGTCATCCATGGCCTGGCCGGCCAGCAGGTCGCCGGCCTGGCGGAGCACCGAGGCGGTCTGGGCGAGCAGGTCGCGGTCGCACTGATCGGCCCGGTCCAGGTTGGGGTGCCCGTCGGTGGCGTCGGCGAGCAGCGCGGTGCACCACTCGAGCAGCTGGACCACGCTGGCCAAGCCCTGGTCGGCCGTGGCCAGGCCGGTGGGCCGGTAGGGCGTGCTGGCGAACGCGTTCATCAGCTCGTGCTTGGCGGCCTGGCAGCGTTCGGTGCCGGCGGCTGTGGCGGTGCCGCGTACGGCCTCCTCCAGGTGAGCGGCCAGCGCCCGGGCCGAACCGGCCGCCGCCGCGCGCAGCCGGTCTCCCGGCGAGGGCGGCGAGAACAGCAGCACGGCCGCCGTCGAGACGACAGAAGCCAGCCACCAGCCCGCCAGCCGGTCAGGGATCATGCTGATGGTGCCGGGCGTGGCCACCGGCAGCACGTAGCCGAGCAGCGCGCCGGCCACACCGGAGGCCGCGTTGGGTCCCGCCACCCCGGCGAAGAAGATCCCGAACGCCACCGGGATGGTGACCAGGACGGCCAGCCACTTGACCGGGCTGACCGCCGTGCCGATGATCAGCCCGATGCTGCCCGTCACGGCCAGCCCGAGGTGCGCGATGAGCTTGTCCCGCTTGGTGCCCCCGAACGCGGCGAAGATCAGGCTGGCGAACCCGCCGAACGCGGCGAACAGCGCCATCTGCAGGTTCCCGAAGCCCTCGTAGGCCAGGGCGAACAGCGAGGGAATCACCACGACCGCGCGTGCTGCCCGCATCGCGGCTGGCACGGACCACACGGGCAGCCAGGCGGGTCGTGCGGCCTGCGGCCCGGACGGCGGCGAGGCGGCGGTCGGGGGGCGGCCCGACGGACGGTGAAGCGCGAGGCGCAGATCGGGCATTCGCCCAGTCTAGGAACGCCGGCCGGGACGCCTCAACCGTGGAGGTCAGCGGGACCTACCTGGCGCTCCTGCGCCGGTTAAGGGACGCGGCGCCACCGGCTGGCGCCCCGTGGTAGTGTGAAACGCTGTCTGGCAACTAGCCCGGACAGGCCGAAGTTTGCTGCACCCTCATGCGGCGGCTTCACTCAGTGCCTTTTAAGCGGGGAATCAGCTCGTAACCCCGTTTTCGTGTCAATCCTAAGGAGTCACGTGCCGCTCGACACCGCCGTCAAGAAGGAGATCCTGGCGGAGTATGCGACCAGTGAGGGTGACACCGGTTCGCCGGAGGTCCAGGTCGCGCTGCTAACCAGGCGTATCAACCACCTGACCGAGCACCTGAAGGTGCACAAGCATGACCACCACAGCCGCCGTGGGCTGCTGCTGCTGGTCGGCCGTCGCCGCAGGCTGCTGAAGTACCTGGCCAAGAAGGACATCAACCGGTACCGCGAGGTCATCGCGCGCCTCGGCATCCGCCGCTAGCGCCCGTGGTCCTGGCCAGGAACAACTGAACAACGACAACTGACATCCCGTAGCCCCCGGCCCCGAGCGCTAGGGCCGGTCCTCGGTAGTGGTCCCCGGGTCGGGCGTACTCCTAGGTAAATCCTGGATACCCCGGATAACCCGAGGACTTCGATCGAAGACCGGCCGGCTGCCCTGCTTAAGCAAGCACTGCAGGCGAGCCAGGCCACAAGCGGCAAGGCGGCGGGTGGGTGCGGGATCTACCGCAAGGAGGTCTCACCCGTGGAGGGTGCTCAAAGTGCCGAAGCCGTCATTGATAACGGCGAATTTGGCGTTCATACGATCAGGTTCGAGACGGGCCGGCTGGCCCAGCAGGCCGCCGGTTCCGCCCTCGTGACGCTGGACGGCGAGACCGTGGTGCTTTCCGCTACCACGGCGTCCAAGCAGCCGAAAGACAACCTGGATTTCTTCCCGCTCACGGTGGACGTGGAAGAGCGGATGTACGCGATAGGCCGGATTCCCGGCTCGTTTTTCCGCCGGGAGGGCCGTCCGTCCGAGGACGCGATCCTCACCTGCCGCCTGATCGACCGCCCGCTGCGCCCGACCTTCGTCAAGGGCCTGCGCAACGAGATCCAGATCGTCGAGACCATCCTCGCGCTCGACCCGCAGCACCTGTACGACGTGGTGGCGATCAACGCCGCGTCGATGTCCACCCAGCTGGCGGGCCTGCCGTTCTCCGGCCCCATCGGCGGGGTGCGGGTCGCGCTGATCAAGGGCCAGTGGGTGGGGTTCCCCACGCATGAGCAGCTGGGCCAGGCCACCTTCGACATGGTGGTCGCGGGCCGGATGCTCGCTGCTGGCGAGGGCGGCGACGGCGACGGCGAAGTGGCCATCATGATGGTCGAGGCCGAGTCCACCCCGCAGACGCTCACGCTGATCGCCGACACCGACAGCGGCGCCGTGGCGCCGACCGAGGACACGGTGGCCGAGGGCCTCGAGGCGGCCAAGCCGTTCCTCCGCGTGCTGATCGAGGCGCAGCAGCGCCTGGCCGACCAGGTGGGCCGCAAGGCGTCGGCCGAGTACCCGGTGTTCCTCGACTACGGCGAGGACGTGTACGAGGCCGTCGCGCGCGAGGTCTCCGGCGAGCTCGCGCAGGCGCTCACCATCCCCGGCAAGCACGAGCGCGAGGCCGAGACCGACCGGATCAAGGCGCTGGCCAAGGAGAAGCTCGCCGAGCAGTTCGGAGGCCGGGAGAAGGAGATCAGCGGGGCGTTCCGCTCGCTGACCAAGAAGCTGGTCCGGGAGCGGATCATCTCCGAGGGGCTCCGCATCGACGGCCGCGGCCTGACCGACATCCGGCCGCTGTCCGCCCAGACGCACGTGCTGCCCCGGGTGCACGGGTCGGCCCTGTTCGAGCGCGGTGAGACCCAGATCCTGGGCGTGACCACGCTGAACATGCTCCGGATGGAGCAGATGATCGACACGCTCAACCCCGATCGCACCAAGCGCTACATGCACAACTACAACTTCCCGCCGTACTCGACCGGTGAGACCGGCCGGGTCGGCTCGCCGAAGCGCCGCGAGATCGGTCACGGCGCGCTCGCCGAGCGGGCCCTGCTCCCGGTGCTGCCGACGCGGGAAGAATTCCCCTACGCGATCCGGCAGGTGTCCGAGGCCCTCGGCTCCAACGGGTCGACCTCGATGGGCTCGGTCTGCGCCTCGACGATGTCGCTGCTTGACGCGGGCGTGCCGCTGAAGGACATGGTGTCCGGCGTCGCCATGGGCCTGATCCACGAGGGCGGGCAGTACGTGACGCTCACCGACATCCTGGGCGCCGAGGACGCGTTCGGCGACATGGACTTCAAGGTGGCCGGCACCGAGCAGGTCATCACCGCGCTGCAGCTCGACACCAAGCTGGACGGCATCCCCGCCTCCGTGCTCGCGGCCGCGCTGAAGCAGGCCCGCGGGGCCAGGATGACCATCCTGGAGGTCATGCGCGGGGCCATCACCGAGCCGGGCGAGATGTCGGTCTTCGCGCCGCGGATCATCACGATCAAGGTCCCGGTGGACAAGATCGGCGAGGTCATCGGCCCGAAGGGCAAGATGATCAACTCGATCCAGGACGACACAGGCGCCGAGATCACGATCGAGGACGACGGCACGATCTACATCGGGGCCACCGACGGGACTTCGGCCGAGGCGGCCCGGGCCGTGATCAACGCGATCGCCAACCCGCATATGCCCGAGGTCGGCGAGCGGTTCCTCGGCACGGTGGTGAAGACCACCACGTTCGGCGCGTTCGTGTCGCTGCTGCCGGGCAAGGACGGCCTGCTGCACATCACCCAGATCCGCAAGCTGCACGGCGGCAAGCGGATCGAGAACATCGACGAGGTCGTGCACATCGGCGACAAGATCCAGGTCGAGATCCGCGAGATCGATGACCGCGGCAAGCTGTCGCTGGTGCCCGTCGAGGTGGTCGAGCGCGAGGCGGCCGGGGAAGACCTGTCCGGCGGCGAGCGCCCGGCCGGCGGGGCCAGGAGCGATGACCGTGACCACGGCGGTGACCGGGGCGGCGATCGCGATGGCCCGGACGGAAGTCGCCGGACCCGGCACCGCACCCGCGGGCATCACGAATAGATGGCCACCGAACGGTCTGAAGGTGTCAGCCGCACCATCCTGCCCGGCGGGCTGCGGGTCGTTACCGAGTTCCTGCCCGCGGTCCGCTCGGTCGCGCTCGGCATCTGGGTGGGTGTCGGCTCCCGCGATGAGGACGAGACGCACGCGGGCGCGACGCACTACCTGGAGCACTTGCTGTTCAAGGGCACCGAGCGGCGCACCGCGCTGGAGATCTCCTCGGAGATGGACGCGGTCGGCGGTGAGATGAACGCGTTCACGGGCAAGGAGTACACGTGCTACTACGCCCGGGTGCTTGACGCGGACTTGCCGCTGGCCGTGGACGTCCTGTCCGACATGGTGACCAGTTCGCTGATCACGCCGAAGGACGTGGACGCCGAACGCAACGTGGTGCTCGAAGAGATCGCGATGAACGATGATGACCCCTCGGACACCGTGCACGAGGCGTTCACCGCCAAGCTGTTCGGCGACACGCCGCTCGGCCGGCCGATCCTGGGCACCGCGGATTCGATCAAACGGATCGCCAGGGAGCAGATCTTCGAGCACTACCGGGCCAGGTACACCCCCGAGCACCTGGTCGTGGCCGCGGCGGGCAACCTCGACCACGAGACGGTGACCGGACTGGTCGCCGAGGCGTTCGGTCCGGCCCTGGGCCGCCCGGCCGATCCCGCCCCGCCCCGGCTGACCGGAGACCGGCAGCACGGTCAGGCGGGCGTGGGGACCACGCTGATCTCCCGCGGCATCGAGCAGGCCAACCTGGTGCTCGGCTGTGAGTCGCTGGCCAGGACCGATGAGCGCAGGTTCGCGCTCGGCGTGCTCAACGCGGCGTTCGGCGGCGGCATGTCCTCCCGGCTGTTCCAGGAGGTGCGGGAGAAGCGCGGCCTGGCGTACTCGGTGTACAGCTTCTCCGGGCAGCACGCCGACACCGGCATGTGGGGTATCTACGTCGGCTGCCTGCCTGCCAAGGCCGACGACGTGCTGGCCATCTGCGCCGAGGAGATCACCCGGCTGGTCGAAGGCGGCCTGACCGACGCCGAGCTCGAGCGCGGCAAGGGCCAGGTCCGCGGCTCGATCGTGCTCAGCCTGGAAGACCCGTCCTCGCGGATGAGCCGCCTGGGCAAGTCCGAGCTGGTCTATCCCAGGCTGGAGCCGGTCGACGAGGTGCTCGCGGCGATCGACTCCGTCAGCCACGACGACATTCGCGCCGTCGCCGCCGAGATCCTCACCCGCCCCAAAGCCCTGGCCGTCGTCGGCCCCTTCGACGACGCCAGCGCGTTCGGAGTCTAAACCGCACGAAGCGCATGATCGTGGATCGTTACCCTCGAATAGCGAGGGTAACGATCCACGATCATCGGAGTTACCCGGAGGGTGGCGATGGCGAAGGTCGGGGTGCTGGGAGCGCGGGGGCGGATGGGGCGTGAGGTCGTCCGGGTGGTCATTGAGGCTGAGGACCTGGGGGTGGCGGCAGAGGTTGATCAGGGGGACGACCTGGACGCGCTGGCCGGGTGCGACGTGGTCATCGACTTTACTCATCCCGGCGTGGTCATGGAGAACCTGCGCTGGTGCATCGCCCACGACCTGGACGTGGTGGTCGGGACGTCGGGATTCGCCGAGGACCGGCTGGACGAGGTCCGCGGCTGGCTGACCGAGCACCCGGACGTGCATGTCCTGGTCGTGCCGAACTTTTCCGTCGGCGCCATCTTGATGATGCGCTTCGCCGTGCAGGCGGCCAGGTTCTTCGACTCCGCCGAGGTGATCGAGTTGCACCACGCGGCCAAGGCGGACGCTCCGTCGGGTACGGCGCTGCGGACCGCGTCCTTGATCGGCGCGGCCCGGGCCGCGGCCGGCCTGGGCGCCCCGCCGGACGCCACCGCGTCGTCCCTGCCCGGAGCGCGCGGCGCCACCGTCGACGACGTGCACGTGCACTCGGTCCGGGTCGCGGGGCTGGTGGCGCACCAGGAAGTGCTGTTCGGCGGGCACGGGGAAACGCTGACGATCAGGCACGACTCCCTGGACCGGGCGTCGTTCATGCCGGGCGTGCTGCTCGCGGTCCGGCGGATCGGCTCTCTCCCGGTCGGCCTCACCGTAGGCCTGGAGGGACTGCTCGGACTGGAGTAAGCCCCATCCGGACTGGAGTAAGCCCCATCCGGACTGGAGTAAGCCCCGGACTTGGAGTAAGCACTGTCCGGACTGGCCAGGTACGGTCATAACTATGTGCCGGAGCATCAAGACCCTTCGCCCGCCCTACGCCGAGCAAGTGACCGACGACGATATCCGCGCCGCCGCGTTGCAGTACGTGCGGAAGGTCAGCGGTTTCCGCGCGCCCGCCGGGCACAACGCCGAGGCGTTCAGTCACGCGGTCGACGCCGTCGCGGCCGCCACCGCCGCGCTGCTCGACCACCTGGAGGTCAGGACCCCGCAGCGGCAGTAGTCCGCACCCCCCAGCGTCGGTAGTCCGCGGCCGTGGCCTCACGGATCACCTGGCGCTCCGGGCCTGTCCGGGTTCCTCGGGCTGAGCGCCGTGGTGCGGCATCGCCTCGTCATCACGGAACCGTTCCGGCCAGCGTCGGCCGTCCAGCATGTTCAGCACCCTGATGTGCCTGATCTCCAGGACGAACATCGCCAGCACGGTCGCGAAGCCGGACACGAGCAGGCGCCCCTGGCCCGCCGCCGCGCCGATGGCCGCGGCCGCGAAGATGGCGGCCGCCGTGTTCAGGCCGAGCACCACATGATTACGGCCGACTGCCTGCCGGAACACCAGGCCGCCGCCGATGAAACCGATGCCGGTAATGGCGCCGGCCAGCGCGTTCGGTGCGCCGTGCGCGGCTATGATCCCGACCACACCGGACCCGGCGCCGATCAGAGAGAAAACCCGGTCGCCGGCGGTCGCCCCGCGCAGGGACCGCTCGAAGCCGAGCGCATAGGTCATACCCACCGCCGCCGCCAGGTGACCGACGTCCGCCCCGCTCAGCGCCAGGCTCACGGCTGTACCCCCCGGCTCACGGCTGTACCCCCCGGCTCACGGCTGTACCCCCCGGCTCACGGCTGTACCTGCGGGAGGTAGGCGGGTCCGCCCGTCACCCGGCTGCGCAGCGCCGCGGTCACCCGCGCGGCGATGATCGGCGGCAGGTAGCGGGCTAGGTCGGCGGCCTCGACGAACCGGTACTCGTCGAGCTCATCTTCCTGCAGCCTGATGGGCGCGTCGTCGTCGAGTTCGCCGCCTTCGAAGATGAAGTGCACGATGGGCCGGGGCCGGGTCCCGTCCGGCGGTACCCAGTCGATGGTGAGCAGCGGACCGGGGGTGATCTGCAGGCCGAGTTCTTCCGCGACCTCGCGCCGGCAGCCGGCGTGCGGCGGCTCACCGTGCTCAAGCAGCCCGCCCGGCAGCGACCAGTGATCCCGGTAGTTCGGCTTGACCAGCAGGATCCGTCCGGCCGGGTTGGTGAACAGCGCCGCGGCAGCGCCGAACATGGTGGCCAGCGTGCCATACCACGCGACCTCGTCGGCGCGCGAGTAACGCACGCGGGCCGCGTGCGCTGGGTCCGGGCTGTCGGCCACGCACACGACCTTATACAGGTCGGTGTGACGCAGGGTGGCTCTACCGGTAGCCTGAGCCCATGCACACACCGGGTGACGACGCTTTTGCGGTTGACACTGAGGAAAGCCGGGTTGAGGTGTACGTCACCACTGACACCTCGGCCGCACCGCACAAGGCCGATGAAGCCAAGCTCTACGTCATGTACGACGCGGCCAAACCCGACGGCGACAAGCTCTACTTCACCGAGGCGGAGTGGGAAGCCTTCGTCCTCGGGGTCAAGGACGGCGAGTTCGACCTCGACGAGTCGGGCAACCTGCCGTAACCCGGCCGGACCAGCCACGCTCGCCGGGTCGGGCCCGTTACCGTAACTTCGTGCCCGCCTTCATCGGGCCGCCCGGGTTGATCTGCTGCCCCGGGCCGTACACCGCCGACTTTGGCAACCCCAGGACCGCGGCCATGTCGTTTTCCAGGTGCGGCGCGGCGGATGCCGTCGAGCCGAACACCATCGTGGACGTGCTCTTGCCCGCCGCGGTGACCTGTACGGTCTGGCAGCCGCTAGCGCCGTAGACGAACGTGGCCAGCTTTCGCTGGCCGGCGTAGAACGTGCCCGCGTAGTCAAGCCCGAAGGCAGCCGGGCAGTTCATCGGCCGGTTCGACCGGTACGGATGAGCGACGAGCTTGCAGAAGTCGCTGAACAGGGCGCGCACCAGGGCCGGCTTGCGCTGCGTCATTGTGTACGGGCCGACATGGGCCGGCTCGACCAGGCGCATGGTCCGGTGAATGGTGACCACCGTAGCCTGGCTGACGCTGGCGCAGCCCACCGCCGAAGCCGCCGCAGCCGAAGCCGCCGCAGCCGAGACCGATGCTGCGGCCTGTCCCGCGGCCGGAGTCGACGCCGCTACAGTGCCGCACCCGGCCACCGCCGCGCACAGCAGTCCTGCTCCTACGATTCCGTGAACATGGCGTGGAGACATCATGCCGCTTTGACGCACCCGGCGCGTCATTCGTTCCATCGTGTATCCGCGGCGTCTTTAGAACGCACCCGCCGCGATGGCGGTGCCGACGGCGATGAGCAGCGCGGACGCGATCAGCTCACTCCGGTCTCCGGTCGCGACCCCGATTCGCGCGCCGAGTTCGAGGCCAGCCAGCGACATGGCCACGCTGATCACGCCGAACACCACCGCGGCCTCCACCAGCCCGGTGTGGTAGGCGCCGAGGACAAAGCCGGCCGCGAGGTTGTCCCCGCTCAGCGCCAGCCCGCTGACCAGGACCCGGCCCGTCCGCCACGGCCGGGCCGTCCGGCTCCCCCCATGCCCGGAGCCGGCCTCGTGCCCGGAGCCGGCCTCCTGGGACAGGTCCGCCGTCCGGTCCCGAGCGTCCCTGGGATCGCGGCTGCGCCAGGTTTGCACCAGGCTGACCATGCCGATCGCGATCAGCGCCGCGGCGCCCAGCCAGCGTGCGGCCTGGCCGAGGCTGGCCGCCAGGCTCTGGCCCAGGGCGAGCCCGGCCACCGGCATGCCCGCCTCGAACACGCCGAACACCACCGCGACCCGCAGCCTGGTCCGGCCGTTGACCCCGCTGACGCCTATCCCGATCGAGGCGGCGAAGTTGGACAGGCCGACCGCGACGGCGAGCAGCAGCAAGGCGGGCATGAGCCCCACGCTACCCAGTAAGCGCAAGGCAGGGACGCTGCTACCACAAGGTGGGGGCGCCCGCGCCTTCGAGGCGGAGCAGCAGTTCCTTGCGTTCCAGGCCGCCGCCGTAACCGGTGAGGCTGCCGTCGCTGCCGATCACCCGGTGGCAGGGCACGATGACGGCGATCGGGTTGGCCCCGTTGGCCAGACCCACCGCCCGGGAGGCGACCAGGCGCTTGCCGAGCGCGCGGGCGATGTCGCCGTAGCTGGCCGTGCTCCCGTACGGGATCTTGGTCAGCTCCGTCCAGACGGCCAGCTGAAACGGTGACCCGCTCGGCGCCAGCGGCACGGTGAACTCCTTGAGGTCGCCGGCGAAATACGCCTCGAGCTGCGCCGCGACCTCGCCGAACGCCTCCGGGCTCGGCGTGAACCCGGTCTCGTGCCGGCCCGCGTGCTTGGCGGCGTCAATCATGGTGAGCTCGGTCAGGGCGTGCCCGTCGCTGGTGAGCAGCAGCCTGCCGATGGGGGAGTCGACGATATAGGAAAGCGGCGGCGCGGTCAGGTCCGGCGCGACGAACGGGTTGGTCATGACTGACCCTTCTCTTGGTGGTCATGCTCTGCAGCTTCATCGGGGGCAGCTTCATCGGGGGCAGCTTTATCGGGGGTCTGGCCCAGCCAGGCCCACAGGTGGTGCACGGCGTAGGAGCGCCACGGCCGCCAGCCCTCGGCTAGCGCCGCCGCCCGCGCCGCCCGCCCCCGGACCGCCGCCCCGTTGCCGCCGGAGCCGCCGGGGCCATCAGGGACGGCGCCCAGCCGCCGGAGCGCGTCGAGCACCCCCACGTCGCCGGGCAGGAACGCGTCCGGGTCGGACAACGCCCGCATCCGGATGTAAGACACGGTCCACGGCCCGATGCCGGGCAGCGCGAGCAGCTGCGCCGCAGTGCGGTCCCGTTCGGCCCCGGGGTCCAGCGAAAGCTCGCCGGACGCCAGCGCCGCGGCCAGGCCGGTCAGCGCGCGGCCCCGCGCTCGCGGCATCGGCAGTGCGGCTGGGTCGGCCGCCGCCAGCGTCTCGGCCGTCGGGAAGCAGTGCGTCAGCGCGCCGTCAGGGCGGGACAGCGGCTTGCCGTAGGCGGCCACCAGCCGGGCCCCCAGCCGCCGCGCGGCGGCGACAGAAACCTGCTGGCCGAGCACGGCCCGCAGGGCCAGCTCGTTGCCGTCGACGTGGCCGGGCGAACGCCGTCCCGGGTGCGCCCGGGCCAGCGGCCCGAGCACCGGATCGGCGGACAGGTTGCCGGTGACCGCCTCGGGGTCCGCGTCCAGGTCGAGCAGGCGGCGGCAGCGCTGCACCGCGGCGGTCAGGTCGCGCAGGTCCTCGAGCTGGAGCTCGCAGTCGAGGTAGCCCGGATCGCGCGGCCGCAGGAATGGTCCGAGCGAGACGATCCCGGTGCCGTTCGGCAGCTGGATCGTCCGGGAGTACCGGTCGCCGCCCGCCGCTTCCACTCCCGGGATGGCCCGGGCGGTGAGGAAGCCGAACATACGGTCCAGATCGATCGGGGTCCGGTACGCCAGCCGCAGCCTGATCAGCCCGGGTGCGGACGGATCCGGCCCCGGCGGCACGCCCAGCCGCCACGATCGCGCCCCCTTGGTCCCGCGCGCACTACGCAGCTGCGTCGGCGTCGCCGCGAAGACCTCGTGCATGGTCGAGTTGAACTGCCTGATGCTGGCGAAGCCGGCCGCGAACGCGATCTCGGACAGCGGCAGCGTGGTCGTCTCGGTCAGGATGCGGGCCGTCTGAGCCCGCTGCGCGCGGGCGATGGCTAGCGGGCCCGCCCCGAGTTCGGCGGTCACCAGGCGCCGCACCTGCCGCTGCTCGTAGCCAAGGCGGTCGGCTAGGCCCTCGACGCCGTGCCGGTCGACGACGCCGTCGGCGATGAGCCGCATCGCGCGGCCCACCACGTCGGCCCGGATGTTCCATTCCGGCGAGCCGGGGGAGGCGTCCGGGCGGCACCGCTTGCAGGCCCGGAAGCCGGCCTCCTGGGCCGCGGCCGCGCTGCGGTGGAACCGCATGTTCTGCCGCTTGGGGGTGATCGCCGGGCACGATGGCCGGCAGTAGATGCCGGTTGAGGTCACCGCGATGAAGAACACGCCGTCGAAGCGGGGGTCCTTGCTGACCGCCGCCTGATAGCGCTGTTCGTCGTCCAGGGCCGGCCCGCCGGTGCCCGGTGCTGCGATGTTCGTGCTCACGTCTTCTACCCTGCCAGCTCGCACAGACTAGCACTGGCGGAAATCGGACAGGCACCCTCGCGCCGCGGCGGCCACCGGTACAGACACGTCGTTACTTAACCGGTAAGGCTCCTGGGCGTAAGAGCGTGCCAGGTCCGCACACGTGTTCCAGGGGCGAACAGGAGCGGTCATGCAAGCCGACATCAAGGGCACCACCATGCCGGTACTCGAGATCACTTTGCAGCAGGGCGAGCAGGTCATCTCCACCCGCGGTGAGCTGTCCTGGATGACGCCGAACATCCAGATGTCCCAGCACATGGGTACCGGAGCATCGGCCTGCAGCAGACGTTCCGGGCGGCATGTGGGTCGGCGACGGGTTCATCCTGCAAGAACTTGAAGGCCAGGGCCGCGCCTGGATCGAGCTGTCCGGCGAGCTCGTGCACTACACGCTGGCCCCGGGCCAGACGCTGATGGTGCACCCGGGACACGTCGGCATGTTCGAGGGCAGCGTGCGGTTCGCCATCACCCGGGTGCCCGGCATCGCGAACCTAGCGTTCGGCGCCGACGGCTTTCACCTGGTCGCGCTGACCGGCCCGGGCCAGCTCTGGCTGCCGTCGATGCGACATCATGCGCGGATAGTGACCGGACTGTCACAATAATTTTGCCGAACGGCCCGGCGTATCACCCCTAAAGAGACGTCTTGCGTTCACGCGGGCCCCGAACGTTCCTCGGTTTCTCCCCAGCGCCAGGTTAGTTACTCTCCGTAAAGCATGGCCGGGAAGTTAGGTAACTATCACCTTGTTACCCGTTGCGTTGTGTACAGCACATAGGGTTACATTACAAATGGTAGCGAAACAACTTCGCACCGTGTTCCCAGGCCATCCCCCGGCACCGGCCGTACCGGCCGGGCTCGGGTCAAGCCGCAGGTCAGATCCGTATTCGAGGTGTGTCGTGGCCAGCAATTATCCAGAAGAAGGCCGATCCGCGAGCGAGGGCGGGGACGAGCCCCCCCGGCTCCCGTTCCGTGCGGGTGGTTCCGACCACCCGAGGCACACCGAGGCGCGCGCCGAACTCCGTGATCGCGAGACCTACTACGCCGAGCTACGCCTCGCCGTGCACAGCCAGAGCCGGTCTCATGCCGCTGACCCGTCCGCCCCCTGGATCCCGGCGCCGCGAACGCCCCTGGACGACCGGAGGCCAGACACCTGGACCCGGACGGCCGATCAGGCCCACGCGGCCGACGGGGTCCATGAGGCCAGCCGTACGGAGGACGAAAGCTGGGACGAGATGGTCGCGCGCTTCGGCGATACCTGGACCTGACAGGCACCCGGCGCCCCGCACCCTTCCTCCGGCGCTCGGCCTCCTTGAGGATCACTGTCGGGTCCGCCGCCGGTCCCGCGGGCCAAGACCCGCCAGAAGCTCGCGGGCTTAGACCCGCCAGAAGTCGAAGCGGTCGCGTCCCGCCCGGAAGCCCGCCGCCTCGACCACGTCGACCGCCAGCTTGAACCTGTCGCCGACCCGCCACGGCTGGTGCGCGTCACTGCCGAACGAGACCGCCCGCCCGCCTTCCTCGCGCCACCAGCGCACGAGGTCGGCCGAAACCAGCGGGCTCTTGGTGTTCACCTCGAGGACCCGGTCGCTGGCGGCCAGGGCACGCAGGACGGCCCGGTATTCGGCCTCGAACCGCTGCTCGTCGTAGGGGTCGGCCGACCAGGGCCACATCCGCCGGGGGAAGTCCACGTGCGCCAGCACCTGGAACAAGTCGCTGCCCTCGATCAGAGCGAGCACCTCGCCGAAATAACGGCGCATCACCTCGTCGGCGGGCATCTGCCGGAACAGCTCGTCGGCGGCCGTCAGCCGTCCGTCGAACGGGATCGCGTGCAGCGAGCCGAGCACCCGGTCGAACTGCGAGGCGGCCACCAGGGCGCCCGCGCTGGCGGCCCACAGGTGCGCTTCGCCGATCTCGACCCCGGAGAGTATCCGCAGGTCCGGATAGCGCTGGCGGCATTCGTCGAGGGAGGCCAGGTAACCGGGCACATCGAGCAGGTGCATCCGGTCGTAGCGGTGCGGGTCGAGGTTCTCGGTGCCGATCTGGTCGCCGTCGGTCCAGTCGGTGAAGTCCAGGTGGTCGGTGAAGGCCACGGCGGGCACGCCGACCGCGAGGGCCTGTTCGCAGCTGCGCACCATGGAGGCGTCGCCGGGCGTGTCCCACGACCACTGGGTATGGACATGGTTATCAGGCGGCAGCACGCTGCCAATTGTGTCATGCGCCCAGGCCCGTACATTGCGCGCGGGCACCAGGTAACCAGCCGGGCGGCCGCGGCCTGGCCGAGGTGATGACGTAGACCTCGTCTGAATCGGCATCAGGAGCCTGCGGGCCGGCCGGCCCCAGGACCGGCGGTTCCAGCGCGGCGGGAACGTCCGCGGGTCCGGGCGGTTCGGCGTTCTCGTCGCCGTCGTTCCTGCGTTTCTTCGCCACCTCGGCGGTGACCTTGTCCCCCAGCTTCTGCCAGCGATCTTCCCACTCGGCGAGGTTTCCGCCGCAGGCGCGCACGTAGGCGACGGCCACCGGCAGCGTGGGCAGCCGCAGCCCGCCGGCCGCCGCCGCGAGCGTCTTCATCTCGTAATGCGAGTTTTCGGCCATCTCCGGGTAGTCAAGCCCGGCCTGGGCGCGCAGCGTACGCAGGTCCCGGGCGAAAGCCTCCAGCCCGTCGGGCGCGATGCTGGCCACCGGCTGCGGCCCGCCGGCCGGCCGCTCGTCAGGAACCGCCGCCTCCCGCTGCCTGATCACCGGCCCCGGCGGTTCCTGCGCGGCCTGAGCCCCATGCGGCGGATGGATGCCCTGCGACCCGGGAACCCCGTGCGGTCCGCCGGTGCCCTGTGGCCCAGGGGTGCCCTGTGGCCCAGGAGCTCCGTGCAGCCCAGGAATCCCCTGCGACCCAGGCACGCCGTGCAGCCCAGGGGTACCCTGCGGCCCGGGCGTCCCAGGTCCGGGCACGCCGTGCGGCCCGGGCGCGCCGGGTCCAGGCCCG
>OCTA010001884.1_pt1 | contig 19218 bp, 20 predicted proteins | sample 1538991 | NCBI WGS metagenome assembly OCTA01 (sample SAMEA3539302, study PRJEB22396) | soil metagenome | biome: tundra; feature: field; material: soil | place: USA | collected 2010-05 | depth 0.15 m | reverse complement strand
TGCCGGCCGAGCTAATGCTGACGTTGTGGCACAGCCACTTGTGTGGCCAATCGCCAGTGACCGATGCGTTGATGAGTGTCGCCACCGCGCCGACAGCACCATTGGAGAACTTGCCTTCGTGCCAAATTGAAGCGTCAGTGCCCGAACTTACAACATCAGGACCATCGAGCGTCTGCGTCTGGAGCGTCACGCCGTAGGTGCTGGTGCCGCTGCCCGAAGCAGCCGCCCAGGAGGTTACCCCGCTGCCGTTGGTTTGAAGGTAGTAGCCATTCACCCCGTTCGTTGGAGGCAGCGTGAAGACAGTCGAAGTGCCCGCCACGGCGGCAGGGGATAGCGTCACGTCCCCGGAGGTCGAGCCGAACATCTTAACCGAGCCCAGCGTCGTCGTATTGACGCCGAGCACCAGTTGCGCCGTTCCGTTGCTGGTGATGCCGGTCGATACCTTGGTGTCTGTCGTTCCGGCACCGAGGACAAGAGCATTGGATGTCAGACTGCCGCCTGTCGCCGTGACCGTGCCTGCGCCACTAGGCGTAGCGTTGCAACTGATCGTGGCGCCGCTGGTCGAGTAGGTGCAGTATTTCGTGTCGGTCATCGTGCCGACGGTAAAGGACGTTCCCCATGCTGATCCGGTCGAGTTCGGGATTCCGGCACCGGGGTAGATCATGGAGCCGCCGGCGGGGCTAGCCCAAGTTCCATCCCCGCGCCAGTAGGTCGAGGACGACGCGGAGGTGCCGCCGTTCAAGTTGCCCACGGGGAGGTTTCCCTTTACGCCGTTGGCCAGATCAACAAACTGCGCAAAGGCCGGCGCGATAGCAAGGCACAGAATTGCTGCAATGATTTTTCTCACGATTGACTCCTTCAGGATATTCATGCTACTGGCCTCGTTGGGATTGGGGGAAGTAAAGCAAGAAACGCCGCAACAGTTGCCGGCAGGGGTTGCGTATTCGCAACAACAGCTTGCATTATGGTATTGGACGTAACCCAGACAGCATCTCTCCATGAGACTAATGCAGTAGCTTCGTCCTTGAATCTCGGCACGGAAGAAACAAAATATGACGCCGCGCTCAACAATGAATCATAGCCCCACGATTGGGCAAGTTCATCCAGCATCGTTTGCGCCGCCACTTCATATTTTTGGGTTGTCTGCGCCAGAATTGTTGCTGGAGAGGGTTCTGGTGGCGCAACGAATATCCCAATAGAGCCGAACTCACCTGCACTGGCTCGAACGAACAAACTACGCCCATGCGCTTCCATATCAGAGCCTGACGCCGTAAAAGGAACTTCCCCAATGCCGTCAAAAGTCACGATTAAATCAATCAGGGTTCCGTCGGCACTGGCGTACACGGGATTTTTGGCGCTGATTATTTTACTCATCATGCAATCCTTTGAAATAAGCCGCCCGTGCCAGGGTACGTTAATGCCAACGTAGTCAGCGGTACCCCAGAAATATTACGCCAAGTTCCTGTCTGGGGGGAAGCTACATAAACTCCTCCCTGGGCATAAACCAGCACGCCTGCCGTAGGGTTGGAGACCACTACAACAGACAAACTGGACCCGGCGATTGTGGCATTATTGGCCACAGTGGTTAGGATGGCGGTTATGAATAGGAACGCCACGCTACCCACCGCGCCGGAGCCAAAGTCCGTGGACAATGGGGTATAGCCGAGGGCGCTTATCACGTCTCCGCTCGTTAGTCCGCTACCGCTTCCGCTGTTCCCACCTGTCAACGCTTGCCCACCAGCCCCTTGAATAGTCGATGGTGCTGTTGCCCATGTTCCAGCTGTTGCTTGCGTTGATTCAACCCAGCCGATAACACGATAGACAACCCCGGTTCTCGCTGTCGTCGAATAAACGATATTGTCGGCGGTCGCGGCTGCGCTAATTGCGGTGGTGCTGATTAAGCCGGTTTCCGTTAGATCAATGCCCCCAGCGTTATTCACCACCGCTAGTTCTATTGTTCCTGCATTATTGATCGCCAGCACCATGAGCCGAGAAAGCACTGCATTCGTCGTTCCCAGCGTGGCTGTAGATGGGATAACCAGATCGGCAGGATCACCAGACACTGGCGTCACTGTTCCCGTGCCCAGCGTCCCGGAACGAAAGTCTAGGGATGTTGTTGGCGCGGTGATGGTTAGTGCGCTACTGGCTACCGATGCGCCGATGGTGAAAATCTGAACCGGGCCAGAATTCGCCGAAGGTATGGAATCCAGAATAACTAAATCCGTTCCGTCATAGACCACATCCGCAACCATCCTGGCAACAATCGTCGCCGCGATCTTTGCCCCGCTCGCATCGTATTGCTTGAAAGCCTTATTGCCGAGGCCGCTGACGTTCCCTTGATCGGCACCTGCCCCCGACGCATGGAAGACCACATTCATTCTCTTATAAGCTGCGTAACTCGTCCATACCGGGGGTGTCAGGATGTAGTTTGGCGGTGTGCCTGAAGTCGTTACGTTGGTATATGTTTGATTTTGTTCCGCGGTATTAATAGCGTTCCCGATTAGCGTAGAAATCAGCGTCGTTGCGGAAATATCATCCATAATCCCGGAAATGTTGTCAAACGTGCGGATCACGTTCCCCAGGCTATCGGTGACTGTCAGGGCATAGGCCACGCCAGTCAGCCATATTTCGCTCGGAGGCCGGCCACCGGCATCGAGGACGACAGGATTGGCGTTTTGCACCGTTCCCGCAGAGGTCGTATAGGTCTCCAGGGGGGTTGTCGTTCCCGCCGCATAGGTGTAGATTAGTCCGCCTGTAAGAGGAACGCCCCCTTGCGTAAAGGCTTGGAATCCGCAGCCGAAGGTTGGGCAGAGATAAACGGTAGTCATATAAACGGTAGGCATCAGTTAAGCCTTTTCAGCCGAGGGAACTTATCGGCGCGAATCCAGTTGTAACCACGTAGCTTCTGAACGAGCCAAATAATAACGAGCCATTCAAGGATCATGGATGCACCTCGCTTAGTTTGGTGGTTCCCTTTGTCCATTTTTTCAGCGCGGCGCGTTCTCCGACAGATTGGGCAGCTTTACTGCCAAACATGTCACCAACCCAAGCGCCAGCCGCAGCACCACCAGGGCCGGCGATTGAGCCAACCGTTCCCCCCGCAGAAGCGGCCAAAGGGCGAAGAAAGTTGCTCATCACGCCTCGCTTGATAGCATTGGCGGCTTGTGCGGACGCACCTGGATAACCAGCGCTGACGCGCAAGATATTGCCGGCTTTCTGCAAGTCTTCGATCTTCGCCAGGGTTTCCGGGTTGTCCTGGAAAGCGTTTGCAATCTTGTCCGAGTTGGCCTTGATCGCCTCCGTAACCCTTGGCGCGTTCCATTGGGCGTCAGGCGTTAAGCCAGTTCCCTTCTGCAATAACCGTTCTCCCCACTGCGCCTGTATTTCTTTGATGGCTGTTTGTGCAAGGGGTTGCAGTTCTGTCGGCATTCCACGATAGACATCGAGCAAGTGATTGTATTGCGCGTTGCTCAGGCGGGAAATGGTGTCCGGTATCTTCTCGAGTGGCGTTGCCCGGTTCATCGGGTTGGCCGGATCGAACTCCATGATCTTGGAGACGCCGTTCGGGTTGTCCAGGGTCTGCATGCGCTTCTTGTAGAGGTCACGCGACGCCTTGTAGACGTCTTCCCCGGCGCTCGAAAAAACATCATCGTTGATGGCACCCTTAATCTTACCAGCAAGCCCGGACGTTTCGTACGAATACTGGCTGTTGATGTACTGCTTGATCCCCTCGGCTTCCTGGGCGGTGATCGGCCGCATGGTTCCTTCCCCATCAATAATGCCCTGGTTCCTGAGATACGACTTGATCCCGTTTCCGAGCGCCTGATTCGGCGCCTTCCCCGCGAATTCGTGCTCCGTGTCGATAAGTTTGGCGAAGCCTTGCGGTTGAATGGTCGGCATCCCGCCGGCCTTCTTGTCGGCCTCGGCATAGAGCTGCTTCGTCGCCTTCTGGAAATACTCATTCAAAGCATCAAGGGGGGCGGCCATCGCTTGTCCGCGGGAGATCAACGCTCCCTCGTCCATTCCTGGGGTGCCTCCTGAATCTTGAATGATGGAAGCCGCATGATTCTTGAGCGCGGCATTCTCGGCCGCGAATTGATCGGCGGCGGCCTTTCCTGCGGCTTCTCCGGTGTACTTCCCGACTTGGAAATCCGTTGCCGCGGCCTGGGCGTCGCCGGTCAGCGCGCTATTCCGTGCGGTCGGGAGGCCGATCCTTTGCAGCACGGCGGCGCGATCAGGTTGGACATCAGGAGGAAGTCCACCCTTTACCGGCTCCTCATCAACTACCGCGGCGAGCCGCTCGGCGGCGGGGACGGGGACGGCCAGGGTAGGCGACAGCGGCGCGGCTTTCCCTACGGCTTGTTCCACTGTTGCCGCGGGAATGACGGTGGGCACTGTTTCAGCCGACGCAGCGGTAGGTATGGCCTTCCGCATATAAGCCGGGAGTTCTGGAGCTGTCGCAGAAGCTGTGGCTTGAGCCGCGAGTTCTGGAGCTGTCGCAGAAGCTGTGGCTTGAGCCGCGGCGGCTGGCTTTACTACCGGCCGGCCTGTAAGCAACGCCTTCCCACCGGCCAACGTCGACGCCAACTGGAATCCAGTGCTTCCTACCGCTTGTCCTGCTTCCGCTCCCTTATCGCCACCAAACGCACCACCAACCCAGGAACCGATGTTTCCCCATCCTTCCGACGCCTTTTGCATGGGTAGGTTGGCGATATCGGTAGCTTGCTTCCCAATATCCGTTTGCGGTTGGTACGTCAAAGTCTCTTGTGTGTTCCTGATCGCGTTTGCAGCCTCATCCAGCGATCCGCCGCGGGCGAGGACAGAGAGACCATGCCAACCACCAGCAATCGTACCTACAGTCCCGCTAGCTAGGTTCTTGGCGGCTTCTGTAATACCGGCTACACCCTCTTGCGCAGATGGACGATTGCGAGACGAATCTCCTGTCGGCGGGCTTGCGGGAGTCCCTGGAGTCGCCGGGTTTTGCGGCCCAGACGTATTCAGCAACGACAGAACGCTCGACAGCCCGGCGTCTTGCGGCGCTGCCGGAGCCTTCGCTATTCCCCGCTGCCTGTTCGCAATGTCTGAATTGAGCGCGGCCACCCCGGCAGGAGTCGCCCCGGCGGAATTCGGGTAGGTCGCTGCCTCGTCTTGCATGATCGCTAGGGACTGCTGATCCCTTCCAGCCTGCACTTCTGGCGTGACTTGATAGGCCGCCCAATCCCCAGGCGTAGGAGCCCGCGCCCCTTTGGCCGGAGCAGATTGAAGGAGAGAGAGGACGCTATCAAGGCCCATTACGGCTGTTGTCCCGGTATTTGGCCCGTTTCGAGGGCATGCATGGCTTGCACCTCGGGCACTAGTTCTTTCGATACCGCGGCCCGCTGTGCTGATCCAGGAGGACCGAGTACCCGGTTGATGGTTTCCTGATCGCCGGCCTGTTGGGCGTTTTTCAACATCATGACCCTCGGATCGAAGGCCGCCGACCATGCATTGCGGAACTGGCGGGAGGCATAGATGCCGCTTTGATTCGCAGGATTCGCTATGGCCGCTTCTAGGCCCTGGTTGTAAAGCGCGTTCCCGGTCACATAGGCGTCATTGACTTTGGTGATCGCCTTGATGGCTTTTTCCGGAGAGTCAGAAGGCAATACGGCCTGTGCGGCAAGATTCCGCGCTGCATCCGTGTTCGCGCCTTGCGCTGAGGCGTTCTGTTCGACCTGGAGGGCGATGAAGTGGCGCAGTTGAGCCGTCGCCGGCCCGATGTCCGCTGCGCTCTTCGGAATGAATGAGCCGAGGCCGACTGTGTTCATCACGTTCGCCAACTTGCTGCCGCCCGTTCCCGTGAAGGCGTCAGGCGTCAGATCAAGGATCATCTTGTTATTGAAATGCTGCGTCGGCGCCGCTGCGCCGAGTGAGTTGGCTTGCGCCCGAATAGCCTGATTCTCCGGCATTGTTTGAACGCTCTCTCCAGCAGGGAAGCGCATAACCGGCTTGTAGTTCGCTCCAGGGGGCGCCTGATAAGACAGCGTGCCGTTGTTGTCCTTGACGGCGACGGCAGGCTGACCGAGCACATCGGTTGTCATCGTCTGCCGTTCGGACGGCCCGATTGAGGTACTCGCCGCCGCACCAGGAGGCAGATTCCCGATCTGCACGCTCGGCGCGTTGCCGGCGATGGCGGGCGTAACGATTCCAGGACTGACCACGCCACCCAGGTTAAATGTAGTGGCTTGCGGAGAGAGCCCGGCTTGTTGCTGCGCAGGATTTAAGAGCGCTTGGCTAGCGGTAACGGCGCCTTGCGCCACGTGCCCCCCTGGTCCCATCGTCTTCAGAATCTGCTTGTATGACTCGGCGAGCCTGGCAATATCCGCGTTGCCTGGATTGGTATTTACCAGGTTGTCGAGTTCAGACGAATACGCTGCCGGGTCTTGCACCCCAGCCCGGCCCAGGACGCCTATCGGGCCGGCCACAATTCCCCGCTGCTCTTGCGTTAAGTTCTGCGCTGCTTGAGCCGCCGATGTCTGTGCGCTCGAAAGCGTGCTCATCTTCCCCATCCACTCCGGCCCGGTCAGGGGCGCGATCTGCGGCACGGCGGCGTTGATCTTGTCCATGTCGATCTTGCCATCGGTCTGCCAGTTGTCCGGGTTGCTAGTGAATTGCTGGAGGGCAACGCGATCCTGGTTCGCTTGTTGCGCCTTTTGCAGTTCAATGTTGCCAGCCCGATAGCTCTGGATACCGTTGGCGAGATCCAAGAAGTTCGGGATTTTGATCCCGTTTGAAGCGGCGGGAGGGATGTCAAGTGGCATGGTTTATTGTGTTCCCAGGTTTGACCAGTCCAACGTCTGGGGCGCCGTGCTGTTCCCTGATGCCGTGTTATAGCCACCCCCAGACCCATAAGTCTGGCTTGAGCCACTACCAGACCCGCTGCTGTTGTTGTTTGCCTGATACCATCCCATCGCGTTATTGATGCCACCAGAAAGCGCGTTGGCGCTGTTGACGGTGCCCTGGCCCTGGTAGTATCCAGAGGCCATTTGCGCGCTGCCTTGGTTCCCGGCGAGTGTCGTCCCGGCCGTCCCGGTGTTGTTCGTCGCGGTCTGACCCATGCCGGCGATACTCGACAGCCGGTTGAAAATGTTGGTCTGGTTGGTGTTGTAGTTGTTGAAGGCGTTCTGGTAGGCGTTTTGCGCGGTTCCTTGCGTGTAGTCTTCCAACCCCTTCATCGCGTTGCCAGATACAAGTCCGGTCTGAAGGTTCGCCGCGTTCTTCTCTGCACCCTGACCCTGCGCAAGCTGGAAGGCGTAGCCCGGCGCCATGTTGGCGTTTAGGTCAGTCGCGTCGAATTGGTGCTGAAATTGTGGTTGCAGGTTTTGAATCGTGTTCAACGAGTTGACACCAGCCTGCCGCCACGGGGCTTGCTGCGCGTTAATCGTGTTGAACATCTGTTGCTGCGTGGCACTGGCTTGGTTTGCCGCGTTGCTCTGTTGGCTGGCTGCATCGCTCGCCGAACTGGAGGTAATGAGCGCGCCGGCAATCGCAGCCGCCGCCGCAACCCACCCGCCCTGATAGTGCTGCTGGCAATTAAGGGACGCGGCCATATTGGCCTGCCTCCACGCAAGGAACCTCGTTAGCATATTCATTGCAGCGTCATCCTTATTTCCTGCACTAATTTCCGCATCAAGGCGGTGTCGAAGACCATCCCCTGACCAATGGGCTGAATCTGCATTTCCTTCAACGCGGCATGCCTTTCGGCGTCGAATTCTTTATGCAAAGCGTATTCGTAAATCTCTCTCGGCGACTCGAACAATTCACGGAAGTGAACGTGCATACCATCGATTTGCCCCAAGTGGCACGGAACGTCCAGAAACTCAGGCATACCAAGGCTTTCGGCGATTTCCTTCGGGTCACGATGGATGATAATTTTCCGTGCGGGGTGAGAATTAACCCAAGCGTGGAAGGCAGAAATTCCGGTATCTGCTACCCCGATTATCTTGTCGCCATATTGCAAGCTATCCCATTCAGAATAGTGATATTTGGCAAGAGGATCGTGCAGACACAATGATGTATCCGTCGTTAGCCAGTTGGCGGCCCAAGTGGTGCCAGAACGGGGTGCGCCGATGAGCATAAAGTCGATCATGACATTATCCCATTGGCAACTAATGCCGAACGTATATTATTCAGGAGGGTAATCGCCGCATCCCGATGCGCTGCGGTATCCCAACCCCCTGCGGAAGTTCCAGTACCGCCTGAGGGAGCGGCGCCCCCGGAAGCATAGGCGGATTGGGCTGCTTTACCATTCACACCCAGGCCACCTGTCATTGCGAGGGCGTGATCTGTGAGTGCGGCATTGAATGTCGCGCTGTTAGGCGTCGTCAGGAAATTTGAAACACCGGCACTAAACGCGGTCGCTAGATATGCCGAAATAGCTGTATCGAGGCCAACAACCTCAGACGATAGAACCGGCCCGAAAGAGGGATTCCCGGAGGCATTACCATGCAGGACGGTGTGGACTGTTCCCCTCCCAATAGGAGTGGAAGGAAGTGACCCAGGCCCACCCCCGATAATCAATTCTCCAGCATTCAGCGAGGTTGAGGAACCAATGACAGTCGGCCCGATAAATCCTAGAATACCTCCAGGCGTTCCAGATCCGATCCCCGTTCCACCGCTACCAACAGCTAAGGCAATAGCTAGATTGATGGTCAGGTACTGCGGATTCATCAGCCACATTTTCCACTGGATGTCGACGTTGCCCGTCGAATCCACGAAAGGAACTTGCGGGAAGTTGATAGCGGCGCTCAATTGGCACCCCCTTCCGCATCCATTTCAGCGGACACAAGGGCGCGATAAACAGGGTCGGTCACTTCGATCTCGAATACGCGATCACGGGCACAGCCGAGCCTCCGCTTAATTGCGCGCTTCCGATACTTTCCAGCCTTGCCGAGTTTCAGGACGTGGTCGTTGTTCCACGTGAAACCGCCATCATTCGACCAGCGCAGGATGCACTCAGGATCGGAGCCCTGGCCAGATTGCAGACCGACGCCTGGCTGGAATTGAAGCTGGAGGTTGTAGAAGAACAGCCGCTTCAGGTCGTTTGTCAGGTGCGGGCCGCGGCGGATTGCCGGGAGAGGTACGCCGTCGTCGGTGTAGGTCGATTGCGACAGGGAATAGAGCTTCCCATTCTCAAAGTCGCCAACGATGATTTCGCCATTGAAGACCGCGGCGCAGTTGCTCCGGTGCCGGTGCAGGATGTTCTGGGTATCCCTCCAGGCGCGGCGGTGCCATTGCTGCGTCGCCAGGTCATAGACCCACGTGACGTCAGCTGTCGGGAAGGTCAGCACGTAGAATTCATGTCCTGCTTGGGAGTAGCTGTAGCCTACCGCGTCAGAGGTGACGGCATACGACTGGATAGAGTTTTCGATGGCGAAGGTCGATATTCGCAAGGGTGCCGCGAATGTTGCCCCCCAGGCCACGACAGTGGCTTCCCCGCGATCATCCAGGGCCAGGAAGGCCATCCCTTCGCCGAGGCGGGCCACTGAGTCCTTTGCGCCAAGGCCGTGCTGAATCGAGGCGCCAGGGATTATGGCGAAGGGGAATGGGTACGTCCCGACGTTGACCCATCGCTCGCTGGACTTCTCGCCGAAGACCAGAATCTGCCGGTGATCGGCAAAGACGGCCACGATATTGTCGGAACCACCGATTTTCGACCCTAAATTGAGGGCATAGGAAGTGATATCCCCCACGTCGGTACAGCCGAATTGATTGGTGAAAGGCCGACTATAGACGACAAAATTATCCAACTCGTCGCAGGTTGAGCCCCCATCGAAAGGCCCGTCAGTGACGACAGAAAAGGTATTTGTGCCCCAAATGTAGGAATAGCGCTGGGGGCCATCAACGATATAGGCGGCTACTCCGTTGTCGGAGATATAAACGCGGCCGGCGGTTGTCGCCAGCGTGCCGACGGCGGTTACGACGTATCCGGTAGTGATCGAATAGAGGGTATTGCCTGCAACAGCGAGCAGGTACTGACAGCCCGGCAGAACATGCAGCCCGCGGACCTCAGCAACAGCCAGTTGCGCCTTGGACAGTAGGCCAGGCGTCGGATACAGGGCGGTGACTCCGCGTTCGCCCTGGGGCTTGGCCGAATCCAGCTCGACGTACCAATTGATAAGGGTTTGCGTGTCCTGAGTCGGAGACGCTGCCTCGTATGCGCTGCCGATGAATCCAAAGTCAGGCATCAGAAGCCCCCCGAATATATCCAGGCGGCGTCGGCCTGGCGATGGGAGGAAATCAGTGCGTCATCGAAGGACGCGACCGGCGGCGTCTGCATATTGGTCCGCTTAATCCATGCGCGGGAATTGGCCGCGTTCTGCTGGATGAGTTGAACCATAATCGGGTCTTTCTTACCGTACTCCGGAAGCAGTAATTCGGCGAGGTTCCACCGCAAAAACATCCGATAACCTTGCGGCAGGATCACGGTGTCGGTCAAAGCGTTGAACCGCGCCAGAATGGTCTCGGCGAACATATGAAGCTCGCCAGAGTTCGGCACGGGCCATAAGGTCACGTTTCCAAGGGGTACGGATGATTGGTAATACAGCGCCTTCGGCCACGGTCCGGCAAGCGTCTTGAGCCCAATCTGGTTGTAGTTCTCCAGGCTCATAACGGAGACTGGGAAGTCGAGGGTATTCACGCGCACGAACGCTGATTCGATGTTGAGCGGGCGCTGGTAGTAGCTTTGCAGGGCCTCGCTGCCAACGGTTTGCGCGATATTGACTTGGTACGTTCCTACGCCCCCGGCGCCGGTCAGAAACTGAGTTATCTGCGTCCCACTGGTGACGCCGGCCCCGCTGATGTACTGCCCCAGGGCGATATTGCCGAGGGGGATTGCGGAGACGGTGAGTGTGTTGCTGCTGATCGCCCCGGTAAACGTCCCGCCGATGGTCCCACCGGGGCCAATCGTGTACTTGTAGGTTCCGCCGATCAGTGTGAAGATGATTTCCGTGACATACGGCACCATCATCGTGGAATTCGAGCAGGTGTCCAGGAAGTCGTTAAGCATGTCGAAGGCGTCGTTGGCGTCTTCCGGGTCGAGCGTATCTCCCGTGGTGTAGGCGCCAACGGCCTTAAGCGACTGCGTAACGAGATCGAGAACCTGGGTCACACGTAATCACATTCGTAGGTGTCGCCGGTCTGCGGGATGTACCCTGTAAGCGCGGTTATGGTCGTCGCCGTCCGGGTATAGCCGACCCCTTCCTTCAGCCTCCCCACGTTGAGGTAAAGAGCAAACCACGCCGTAGGGGAGGCTGAGATTGTGAATGTGGGATTGGTTCCGTTCTTCGTTCCTGCAAGCGCCTCATGGGTCGGGGCGATGCCGCTCACCCCGAGCCCTGTCGAGGTAGAGACCGAAGAAACCTGGGTATTGACGGTGTTTACCATGGCAGTTCTCCATTCCCGGCCTGGACGGTAATCGCCGCGGTACTCGATCCCGTGATGCCGGAGAAGTAGGAACCAGACGGGGCGACGACGATGAGCTGGGAGGAAGGAAGCAATGCGAAGCAGTTGATGACCGTGGATCCCGCTGCGGCGGCGAGTTTTGCCTGGGTGTCTGTCTGCCCCCACCCGACCACGCAAGCCACTGCGCCGGCATTCGTCAGGCAGACGCGGGAACTCTGCTCGTTGTTTAGGGTGATCGCCTGGACTGAGGTCGGCGCGGAGGTCGCCCCCGTGAATCCCAGAAGCGGCCCGGTGGGTTGGAATGCCATAGAACCTCCTTAGATCGGCTCAAGAGCGATGGTGATTACGCCGATGGCTGCGGTGGCCGTACCCGTCACGACAAACCCGATGGAATCTCCGGCATCCAGGCGCAGCACATCAGGATCGGTTACCAGCGTAAGGACTTGATTGGTGTCGGCCGTTCCTTTCATGTTGTATGAGCCAGAATGAAGAAGCGCCCCTGATGCCACTGCAACGCCAGAAGGAACGTTGTAGAACGACAAGCTAACCGCGCTGCCGTCAGAACCGGCAACACGGGGGCGAGCAACAATATCGGTAATAAGGCAAGCGAAGGGCGCGGTGAAAAACGCCTGAGTAACAACGGTGCCGATGTAATCATGTACGATGAATTTGGCGCTGTTGTGTGCGGTGCAAGCGCCTAGAACTCGTCCTGTCATTTTCTATGTCCTTAAAAAAACGCCCCCCGAAGGGGGCCGAAGGGGGAGGATTAGTCGAAAGCGAAGCCGTACACGTACACGTCTGCCGTGGCCGCCGCAGTATTGACGGTCGTTACCCGAAAATACAGGTTCTGACTCGTCGCCACAGCGGTAGAGGCTACGGTCATCTGGTTCACTACGGTTGAGCCGGAGCAAGCCGAGAGAGCAGCCGCAGTCACTAGGGTCGTCCCGCCTGCCGCGGGGCCGGTATAGAGCCCCGCAACGGCCTGGGCAAGACTGGCCGATGCGTTGGTGACGATCACGTACAGGGCCGAATACTTGGCCGTGTTGATCGTCGGGATGACCGTATCGGCGACCGCATTCATGCTGACGGACTTTGCGGAACCGATCAGGCGGAGCGCCTGGTTGGCGGACAGGTTTTGCAGCGGGGTACTGGCTTGGCTGTTAGGTGCAGTCATGTCATCTTCTCCTTAAGCGCAAACGCGGCAGGCAAGCTCTTGGTAGAGCGGAGCCCAACCCCACAGGGTGTCGAAACGCGCCGGCAGTTGGTCGTTGTTGATGGTGTATGCCCGGACAACCCGAATCGACAGTCCCGCCTCTTTCGAGGAAGCCCGCCCACAGAACGCAACACCCTCCAGCATGGGCAGATCAACCATGGCCAGGGTAAAGGCGTCCTTATGGAACAGGATATTCTGCGGGGAGACAACGCCGGTCGCCGAGGTGCCAATACTGTAGGCGGTGACGGTGGCCGTCGCGGAAGTCGCGCTGATTGACACGTTTTGATGATTTCCGGCAGTGATGATTGCCGGAGCCACTGTAACGGACAGGCCACCAGAACCACCGGAGGCGGCATCGGCTTGCAGGACGAAGGTTCTCGCCTTGCTGCCGTAAATCTGCCGACTCTGCGGATTGACCGGATAGACGTTGGCAATCGAGATCACGTCGCCCTTTTTCAGCGAAATGGCCGCGGCGCCGATGGTCAGGGTCAGGGTAGTGGTTTGCGCCCATCCGGTAGCGATGCCGATGGAGGTTGTATCGGCGGTGATCGTCGAGGCGGTAGTCGTCCAGGAGCCGAAGGTCTGCGAATTGATGTTCTGGTCGACATACCAGTCCATCCCGGCGGAGTCCTTGCCCATGCGGCCCGACTTATACTGATCGGCGATCTTCTCATTAGGCGTGAACAGACCCTTGAGCGAATCAACGATGGCCGCGCCGGTGAACTGTTCGATACAGACTGAACGGCTTTTACCCTTCGGTGCTCCCTCGGAGGTCAGCATGGCGCCGGCCGTCAGGTAGGTCAGCAGCGAGGTGGGGGCGGTGCCGGGAGTGCCGACGATATTGGCGGTGGAGTTCTTCGCCATTTGCAGACCGACATAGTCGATTTTGTTGGCGATGGCGGCCACAGCGGGCTCGATTACGTTTTCGGAGAAAGCGCCAAGGGACAGGCGCAAGTCCTTCGTGGTGAAACTGGTATCGACGTGGAACTGGTCGCCGTATTTGGTGACATCGCCAACGGTGAGCGGGATGCTCGATTGGTAGTAGTCTTCGACCGACAGCGCCGGGCCTGAAGTGCCGATGAAGCGCGGGGGGCGGCGAATATTGAGGGTATCGCCGATCTTGGCGCCGTCAATGCCGAAGGAGTCGTCGTAGTTACGCGAGACGTTAGAAGAAAAGGTCAGTTCGTTTTCCAAGACCATCAAACTGCGATTGGTGATCTCGGTTTTCGTGAGGATGGTATCGGTGGCCATGATGGCTCCTATATGAGTTGAGGGAACGCTGTACTAGCTGCGCTCTGTTTCTCATGGAGCAATCACGGATTGTCCCGGTTAGGCCCGGTGCCCCCCCCTGCTACGCGCCGAGGGAAACGATCCATTCATGGCGGCGGGTGCGCCCATTCACCCCGCTAATTAGATGCCTTTATATCCATTACTGCCATCAAGGTCAAGTTATTTAAACTTGCCGGCGTTGTAGTCCTTCTTGAATTCCTCATAGGTGCCATAAAATTCACCGTTTGCGTCCCTCTTCACGCCGACCGGCGAACTCGCCCCCCTGAGCGGCGTAATCGGCGCCGGAGCCTTGGAAACGTGCGCAATCGGCGTGGTCGGCTTGGTTTCGGCGGTTTCGGCAGCCTTGGACAGCGAAACCTCCAGCCGGCCGATGCGTTTGAGCATCTGGCCCACAGTAAGCGCCGCTATAGCAGCGTTTTCCTCCGGGTGCGTCGCCAAGTGGTAGAGGATCGCCGGGCCGACATCGGATTCAATGATCGCTTCCTTCATCTGGTCGGAAACCGTGAGCGTACTCGCTGAAATAACTGCTTCGTAGTCGGGTATTTCGGCCTTTATTGCGGTCTGGCGTTCTTTCCAGTTCAAAATAACTGCTTCGTTGGCCTTTATGGCCTGTTCCTGGGCCTCAGCGGCGGCCCGTTCGCGGATCGCGTTGTCAGCAGCCCAATCCTTCAGGGCTTTAGCGTATTCGCCCACATCGTTGAACTGGGCCGGCTGAGGTTCGGGGCCGATTTCGGCTGATTTCGGTGGTTCGTACTTGGCTTTTAGCTCCGCAGCTTCCCGGCGAGCGGCTGCGGCTTCCTCTTTCGCGGCCTTGGCGTCGTCGGCCTCCTTGGCCGCCTTGGCCTCGGCGTCCTTGCGGGCCTGGGTCAGCTCGGAGAAGCGCTTGTTGAGCTTTCCTTTCTTCTCTTCGGGTACTTGATCCCCAAGATCGTGCGCAGGCTCTTCTTCAGCCTTTTTTGCCTCGGCAGCTTCGGCTTGCTTGGCTTCAAGTTCGGCCAATTCCTTGGCGGCGACGGCTTCTGGGTCATCAGCGGCGGGGATTCCAAGCTGCTCATTGACGTAGGCGTCCATGTTCTCGCTGGTAACGACCGTGATATCGGGGCGGCTAGTTTGTTCAGGCATACGGTCCTCCACTTAGAGAAGTTACTTTACGGATTTTCAATAACCCAGAATTCGGCAATGTGTCGATGGCCTTCGCCCAGGACTGCGCCCATGCCGGGGCTATGATCTTCTCTGAAAATTCCTCGAGGGACAGCCGAAGGTCTTTCGAGCTGAATGTCCTGATTTCAATGTATTCAGGAACCAGAATTCCACCCCTATAAACAACCCGCATCAAGGATGTGGATTGACATATTGCCGGAGCAGTGCAACCAGCTAAGATTGCCCCGAGGAATCCCCGTCTATTCACAGTACTTCCTCCGTGCCGGTGAGCGCCAGAACATCGGTGAGGGGTGCTACCCGTAGTCCATACGAATCGTGGTCTCTTACATTTTTCAGCAGGCCAAACCCCGGCACGGCATACAGTTTGTCTCGATACCGCGCCAAGTACGTTTCCCGCCTTACTTCGAATTGTATGATGCAGTCGCCTCGGGCATAGACGTCGGTGAATAGTTGTTCAGGCATGGATTACACTCCAGTAGTGGATATTCCCCGCGTTCGCACGGGTGCGCTATTCGAGAGGGCACCTTTTATGGCGGCCACTTCGTCACTACCTTCCAACTGGCCTGCGATTTCTCGGACGCACAATCCAACGAACCTGTCGACTAACCGCAGTTCCTCCGGTGAGCTTGGTGTGAAATTCTCATTCAATGGCTTGATATACTCCAACCATATTGGGTAGGCCGCCGGAAACAACCTACGCAGTTCATTGTTCATATTGATCCCCGTTATTCGACAGCACTTAGATCAGCGTCCGCGCTCGCCTTTTCGGCGGATCGTTCATCAATCCGCGCCAGCAGCAACGCCACGTGCGCCTTGATTTCCTCGACAAGTATCTTTGTCTGATTATCCTTCTCAGACTCGGCTGAATCCTGCTTGACCCATTCATTTGTATCATGAGCCTTAACCGTGGCCGCCATGTGCGCCCGCTGAGTCTCGCCGGCCTGCTTCATTTGCTCAATGTTGGTCCGATACTTGAGTTCGGCTTGCAGGCCCTGAATCTCCTGCGCGGCTTGCTCGAGGTTTTGTTGCAACGACTTAATCGCCATCTGCACCTTCGGCGGAATATCCGATTTCTCGTCAATCTGGGACAGCGGATTCGCGGCTGCCAGCCGATCCGCCAACACGTCGGCGCCGGGGAAATCCATCTGCCGAACGAGTAAATCATCCCCAACCTGGGCAACCTTCTCGCCGACGGGCGTGCCCATGAGTTGCATCATGGCATCTACGCCTTCGATGCGCTTGGTGTTGTAGCCCGGCCCGGTGTCCATCACCACGTCGTAGGTTCCGACGGTAAGGTCGTTCAGTATCTTGTTGATTGCCTGCCCGGTCTCGTCCTGCCCTTGTTGCTTTTCGTTCAGCGTCACCAGATCAGGCGTGCCATCCTCGCCGATGATGCGCTGCACCCGTCCAGGGGTATCGTAGATCGTCGGTATCCAGGACAGGATGATCCGGCCGGCGTGCTTCAAGGAGCGTGTCAGGTTGTCGTATCCGTGATAGTTGGAGTTCTCCGACTGGCTGCGTTCAGCATTGATGGCCTTCCCGCTCTTGGGCTCTTGCGACCGAACGGCGGGGTCGAATATTCCCATGACGCGCTGTAAATTCTGGTTTGCCAGGAATGCGGCTTCAACAGAACCAGCGGGGGGAGGCTCCGGCTGAAGGCGCACGGGTGCCGGAATTTCTTTGCCATCCACGCCCGTGGTTTTGTAGTGCAGAGTGGGATTAGCCGAAAGGTTGGCGTTCTTGAACTCGATCTCATGCCCCTCATCGCCGCCTTCGGGGATCAGCCACTTGGCCTTCGGCGCCAGGGCAATGGATTCGGTAATGCAGCTCTGCCAGTAGTTGACCATCCGTTGCGGGTCCATGCCCGGTCGAACGAGACCTTGCCGGAGCATCTTTCCCTCGATACGGACGTTCGTCCAATAGACCGGAATAACAGGAATCCAACGGCCGGGGAGTTCCTTCCGCTCCAGAATCTCGAATGCGGTTTGCTTGCGCCAAGTGACGGTGCGCTTGAAGCTCTTGCGGGTGCCGGTAACGGTAATGCTCGGACTCGCCGAGAGATAGGCTTTTAGCGAGTCGTCTCCCCACGCTTTGCTGCCATCCGACAACAGCACGAGGTCGGCCTTCTTTCGCTCGATGTTGAAAAACTCTCCTAGGCGTATGTCTGTTTTCGTGCGCCAGTCGGCATCGTTATCCCCGGTCCCGCGTTCGGTGAAGTCGCCCACTTGCGCGCCGGGGAATTCCTTCTTGAAGGCCTCCAACTGCATGAGATCGGTAATCAGACAGCGCTCTTGATCTGAGCCGTCAGGCAACCTACTAAAGGGGTCGAAATAAACGCAAAACGGGTTGTCGATTGTGTCTATGTAGATGTCCTGGTCGAACGATCTCTCGTCAATGAAGTCCGCGCGAAGTCTGAAATAGCCCCACCCCATCGTAGCCGCGAAGTCGAACGCGGTGTCATAGGCGTTGTCGGCGTCCGAATTGGTCTCGATATGCCGCATCAGCCCGGTGATGACCTTGGCGATCTTTGGATCAGCCTTGTCATCCACCGGATCCACCTTGATGCGCGGGCGCTGTTGGCGCTGGCTGTTCGTAACCTGCCGGATATAGCCGTCCATCTCGTTGATGGTGAGCTGGGGGCGGTCAAGGCCACGCGACGCAATCGCGTATTGCGGCCACTGCTCGCCGTAGCGGAATTTAAGGTCAAGTATTGCCAGCGCACGATTAGCGGACTCAGCATCGTTCGCCTCTTTGAGGAAATCAATAGCCTCTTTCACGTCATCATCGGTTGCCATGGCCAATCCTTTTTTCACAGTGACAGAATTCCCCTCGGGGATTCGTCCAAATTCGGCTAACCGCTACAATCTCCCCAATAAGCGGATTTGTTGACGTTACCATCAGTTTCAATTCTCTATATTTTCCCAAAAAATGTTTTGGCGGCAGCCTTATCAACAGATGATCTCCCAATCTCGGAGGTAGGTCGAAATGCGAGGAATCAAGGTGCAGCGGCTTCATGGCGCCTCCTTTCCTTGATCGTTGCGAGCGTAATCGTGGTTGGCTTGACTTCGGGCGGAAGGGTTAAAACGCTTACTAGTATCACTGGCTGCTCTCGTGGATGGAACACAACCTCAGGAATAGGGTGCGTGTCCAACGGTGCACGGGCCGCAGCAAGCTCTTCCGCCGTGAATTTCGGCACGCGCTTAAATTCTTTCTCTGCCCAGGGGGGGATCATCCCATCCACCCTATTGGTTCTCGTTCGACTGGTTCCTTCTTGGCCTGTCGTGGATTCACAATCCCTGGAAACAGTTCAGTCAGCACCCATATCCAAGCGTCGGCGCGGTTAGGCGATCCTTCGCCGGTATAGCCGATAGTCGACATCGCCTCCAGTTCGTCTTCGAGGTCGTTGAAATATCCCACGTGTCGGACCTTTCCTTGTTCGTATAGAGCAGAGAACGGCTCGGCGCGGACGACCTTCCCCCGTGACGCATGCACATTGCGATAGGGCGTCTTCGGGCGCGCAGTTTGAATAACGAACTCAACCATCGCACCGCCAAAGTTTTCCTCTCCAACAATCACATCGGCTTGGTGCCTGTCGAAAGCCCCCGTCGCTATTTTCCCCCATGTTCCAGGGCCAGCTTTTACCGTGCAGTCTTCAGAAAGATAGGCATTGCCGTCGGTTCCCAGTGCGCCAACCAATATCCCGATAGCGTCATTGCCGGTGTTGTCCTTGTCTCTTGATCCCGACGGATCGACGCCGATAACGATGCGCTGGAAATCTGGGAGCGGACCCGTAACGTGGCGCCACTTGTCGATAAACTCCTCGGGGAATAGTGAGTTCGGATTGTCGTCTGCGAACTCGCCGAGAAGAAAGCGTTTTTGTAGCCGGGTCGATAAGCCCTTGAGCGTACCGATGTAGTCCGGCGGAAGATTGTCCAAGTTATCCACGGGATTTATCTGCATGTAGCAATATTCGTGGCGGTCTTGAATGGGTAGCTTTGATTCTGGGTCAATATTCTGAACGAACAACTTATAAGTCCAGTGTCCCTTGCTCGGAGGATTACAGTCGTAATACATCCGCAGCGATAGTGGCCGATCATCTTCTCCGGCGGTCTTCG
>OCTA010001883.1_pt1 | contig 19219 bp, 18 predicted proteins | sample 1538991 | NCBI WGS metagenome assembly OCTA01 (sample SAMEA3539302, study PRJEB22396) | soil metagenome | biome: tundra; feature: field; material: soil | place: USA | collected 2010-05 | depth 0.15 m | reverse complement strand
CCCCGCCCCGCAACGCGGTCACCTTCCGACTACTTCGCTGTGATTGGCGTGCCGATCTCCGTGCCAATCACGTCGCCGGAGATCACGATCTCCACCCGGCGATTCTGCTGACGGCCCGCCGCGGTGTCGTTGGAAGCCACCGGCTGAGTCTTGCCGAAGCCCTTCGCCGTGACCGAGCTCACCGGCATTCCCTGCTGGGTCAGGTAGTCGCGCACAGCGTCACCGCGTTGTTCGGAAAGCCGCTGATTATAGTCGTCCCCGCCGACGCTGTCCGTGTGACCTTCTACAGCCAGCCTTAGGCCCGGATGCCCGGAGACGATGCCGGCCACCTTGGCCAACTTCTCGCGCGCCAGAGGCCGTAACGAGTACTTGGCGGTGTCGAAGAGGACATCCGACATGTTCACGATCAAACCACGCGCTGTATCCCTGGTCTGAAGAATGGCGTTGAACTGACTCAGTAATTGAGTTCGTAGTTCCACCTTCTCCGCCTCTAACCGCGCCGTCTGCTTGGCCGCGCTATCGAGTTCGGCCTGCTTAGCCGCTCTTTGCGCTTCGTTCTCCTGCTTCAGACGATCCGCCTCGGCGCCCGCTGCAGCTATCCGCGAGTCGTTTTCGAGTCTCAGACGGTCCGCATCGGCTGCGGCAGCAACCATGCGCGCGTCACTGTCGCGCTTCAGACGATCCGCCTCGACTCCCGCTGCAGCTATCCGCGAGTCGTTTTCGAGTTTCAGACGGTCCGCGTCGGCTGCGGCAGCAGCCATGCGCGCGTCGCTATCGCGCTTCAGACGATCCGCTTCAGCCGAAGCGGCCACCGTCTGCGCATCCTTCTCCCGCGTTAAGCGCTCGGATTCCGCCTGCGCCTTGATCCGTGCCGCTTCGGCATCCCGGGTGACGCGATTCGCCTCGGACTGCGCGGCTGCCCGTCCGCTCTCCGCGCGCGCTTCGCGCTCCACGGACTGCTGCCGCTCCGCGATCAGGGCCTCATCCTCCTGCCGCTTGACCGCAATTGCCCGCGAGTCTTCCGCTATCTGCACTGCTTCCCGGGCGGTCATGGCTACAGCCTTCGCGCCTGCGTTGCGCGCCTGGTAGGCTTCGGCCTGAGACAGGCTCTTGTCGGCCTTTTGAAAGGTTTCGGCGGCAAAGCGTTCCGCGCCCACGGCGCGCGCGATCTGAACGGCGTTGCGCGCTTCGTAGAGCTCCAACGGCAGTTTCCGATCGAGCTTCAACGCCAACGGGTTCGACAGACGCTGATACTGGCCGCGCTGCAACAGTTCGTACTTGGCGTCGATCTCCTCGATCTTCCCCTTCGTGTCCGCGCGCGCCACATTTTCCATCACGATCAAATCGCTCGGACGAGTGACCGCATAGTAAGGTTCGGCGGTAACCACCAACCCGAATACCTGCAGCTCGGTGCTCACGTCCAGCTTGCTCTTCGTTCCATTTAGGAGGACTTCACCCAGGTTGGCCGTGCGGCCTTCGGGGGTGATAGCCCACAGCACATAAGTGAGGTATTCGGCTCCGTTCATTGTCGCCGGCCGTAGGCCATCGAATTCCACTGCGATCTCGATGCGGCCCTGCTTGCTCTCGACTTTGGCCTCGCCACGAGCGTTTGGGAGGAGATCGGTTCCCTGGAAATCGATTTTCGTCGCGCCGCTACGGTGCTGGTAGCTGATCGCCTTCGCGGTCCGTACGGTCACGGTGGCGCGATAAATGGGCGTGGATCCGCCGGCCATCCGGGCCGCATTCTCGTTCTGATTCTGCGGCCCCTGGGCCGATAACACTCCGCATACCGTAAGGAATGCGCCGGTAAGTTTCATTTTAGTCATTTCGATTCCTTCTCGCCAGATTATTGGCTGGCGCCAGTTGACGTACTCGTGCGCTCTCGCGCCGAGTACCGGTTCAGTAGGCCAATTAGTTTCGCGGCCGCCTTGGGCGTACGCACGGGCGTGGTCACAATCTCCCGGTTCTCCAGCCTTTTGCCGTAGAGTGTGGCGTTATCGTCCAGATCCTGCCGCAGGGTGGCTCCTTCCAGAGCGAGGCCGGCAAACAGTCCCTGGGATCGCGACCAGGAGAGAATCTCGGCGTGCATTTGGGCGTCGGTTTGAGCTGTCGCCGTGCGTCCCACGGGTCCGGCGGCAACTGAGCCTTCCGCTCCCAGAGTGAACTTACTGGAAAGCAGTTTGTCGGCCCCCCGCTCGCTCATCACGAGCATAATTAAGTCCGTCGTGGAGCCGCCGATCTGGAAGCCTACGCTGCCGCCCTCAATGCGGACCGTGCCGGGCGCCGACCAGCCATCTCCGCTTTTATTCCGGCACGACACGTAACCTTTTCCATACTTGGCGCCAAACAGGAAGGCCGCGGTCTTAAGGTTAGGGACAATCACAATGCAGTGGGCGTTTGCCAGCATGTCTTGCGGGATGCCCCTGTCCGGCGTCGCCATAATCTCGGAGAACACCGCGGTGGCTTCGGTTAGCCGCTTCGCGGGTTCGCTGTCTTGGGCTAGCAGGGGCACGATCGCCAAGGCTACCGCTAGGATCATTCGCATTTTTAGCCTCTTCAGTCGACCCGTTGAACCCCGCAGGGGGCTTTGGACGACACTCTTCCCAATGCACGGGTGGCGCCAACTTCGTCTTTTGTTGAGCCGATTCGCTGGGGATGCGTTGCGGCGCTGGTTTGGAGGGAAAAAGGCCCCAGGCGGGTGACCACCTGTGGTCAAGTGACGAGGCGCGGTCAGAGTCCTTGGAGCGCTCGAAAAGGCTCACCGAGCGGTGTCCAAGTTCCTGAAGCGTTTGTTGGGTACAAAGGCTCCCGGTCCCAGCGGACTCGCCGCCACATTCGGCGCCGGAACCGGCTCTACCGTAGTTGCCGGCTATCATTCGTACGCAGGCCGCTTCCAAGTAGATGCACGCTGGTGGCCGTTGACGGCGAAGCATGGTGAGGGCCCACCGGCATATCACTACGGAGGATTGTGCCGGCTTTTGCTGGGTGCGATTCCGTTTCCGGCGGTGGCGATCCGGTGTCACATGACCAAGTATGGTCAGCGGTTGGTCACGGCAAACGTCTGGGCTCGACGGTTCGCTATTCGCGAATTGCGCTGTAATTATAGATCCTTGCGAGAGATGCCGAGCTTTCGCATCATCGCGTTCAGGGTCGTCCGGTGCAGTCCGAGACGGGTGGCGGCGGTGGTGACCACCCCGCCGCTCTCCTGAAGCACCCGGACGATATATTCCCGCTCCACTTGCTCGAGCGTGGCGCCGCCGGCGGCTTCCGTTGCGTCCTGACGTATTTCGGCTAAAGGAGCACGCAGGTTGGGTCCTCTGGAGAGGATGACGGCCCGTTCAATGAAGTTTTCGAGCTCCCGTACATTCCCTGGCCAATGCCAGCTCACCAGAGCGCGCATCGTGGCCGACGGGATCTTTTCGATCTGCCTGTTCATCTCCGCGGCATACTTCTTCGTGAAATGCCGGGCGAGTATCGGTATGTCCTCGGGGCGATCGCGCAACGGAGGCGTCGTGATTGGAAAGACTTTCAGCCGATAGTAGAGATCGCTTCGGAAGAGTTTGTCCCCCATCATCTGGGCGAGATTCCGGTTGGTTGCCGCCACCAGCCGGACGTCGATGGGAATCGTCTTGGTGCCGCCCAGCCTCTCGAACGCCTTCTCCTGTAAAGCCCGGAGTAATTTCGGTTGCAGATCCAACGGGATATCGCCCACCTCATCCAGAAACAGAGTCCCCCGGTGAGCCATCTCGAAACGTCCGATCTTTTGCGACAAGGCGCCGGTAAAGGCCCCTCTCTCGTAGCCAAACAACTCGCTTTCGAGAAGCCCCGTAGGAATGGCGGCGCAGTTCAATGTGATGAAAGGAAGGTTCTTGCGCGGGCTCATCCGATGGACGGCGCGCGCCACCAGTTCCTTTCCCGTACCGGTTTCCCCCAGGATCAAAACGGTCGCATCGGTAGGCGCAACCACTTCAACCTGCCGCTGAACTCGCCGGAGCGCCGCGCTGCTGCCTACAATCTCCTCGAAGTCCTGTTTGAGTTCGACATTTTCGTCCTCAATCCTCTCGCCCCGGTCCCGTTCTCGGAGGTCCTGCACAAACGTAATCCATCGGAAGGGAGAAAGCTTCAACACCGCCGTGGCAACCAGGACCGGGACCCGAGCCCCATCCTTTCGAATCAACTCCTTTTCAAAAGGCGTGCAAGCTCCGAACCTCAGACCTTCTTCATGCGCCAACTCATCCAGTCCGGCGTATTCCGGTGGAGTCAGATCGGGCCAATGCATCCGGCCGGCTACCAAGTCTTCGCGGCTGTACCCGACTAAGTCGAGAAACGCATCATTCACCTCGGGAGTACGGTCAAACACACCTGAAACGACGCCGGCGATGGTCGATCGCGATGGGAGTGGCCGGGTGCGCGCGCGACTGCGCCGCAACTTCTCGTCCCTCTCGTGACGATCGCTAAAGTCGCGCACCACTCTCGCAAAACCCTGCAATTCTCCGTTTTCATCCTTGAGCGCCATCGTAATGGCATTGGCCCAGAATCGCGACCCGTCCTTTCTGGCCTGCCAACCTTCAGTCGCCATATGGCCTCCGGCCGCGGCCCGCTTGAACTCCTCTTGCAGCTTGACCCGGAGAGTATCTTCACCGGGATAAAGAAAAGATACGTGCTGGCCAATGGCCTCATCGGCCTGATAGCTGTAAATGCGCGCCGCTCCCGAATACCAGGCGGCAACACGTCCCTCGATATCCAGTAAGTAGAGCGCGTAGTCCTGCACCCATGACGGAATGCGGTCAGTGGAGGCATGCTCGGTTTCCGCGGGTGCAGTCTTGTCGCGCAGGACAAGGGCGTGGCGCACGGGCAACACATTCCCTTTGGCCGTGTATTCGACTTCCCGCAGGGTTCCATCCGGACCCACCAGTTGGAGTATGCCCTCCTGCTCGCCCTGCTCCAGAAAGGCCCGCCAAAGCTGCGATACCTGCGGTTTGAAGCTGGGCGGGGCAAAGTCGTCTATTTGGCGCCCAATGATTTTTTCCCTTGGAAGCCCTAACAGCTTACCGGCGCCCGCGCTGGCGTCCCGGTAATTACCGTCGTTGTCAGCGATCAGGATGGATGCGGACGGGTGGTAGACGATCGCCCGGAAGAGCAGCTCAAGTTCCTTCGGACCGTTTTCCATAAGCCAGCGGCCGGCTTGTGACTGTAAGCTTTCGGGGCACATGGCGTTTCCAGCTTCCCGCCGTCGATCCGAGCAACCCAAGGCCGCCTGAAAGACGAGATCGGTCCGCACCGAGAGTATCCCGCAAACAGTTGGAGGCTTGAGAACGGCAGCCAGATCCCATTTTACCACCGGCACGGAATGTTGCCGCGCCAGCTTCGACCTAGTGCCTTGACCGCGAAATTCGGTGCTACCGGGGAACCGCTCGTTGACGCTCACGGCTCCGTACCGAGCCGGTAGAGGAGGAGAGAGAGTGACAGCCCAAAGGCTGCGTCCCGCTCTCCCCTCGTCGAACCGGAGATGCAGATTTCCCACGTCCGGATAGGCTCCAGGATCAATGTACTACCCGGTCGCGCACCGTCGGGATACCCAACGGCCTCAGCTTATTGTCTGCCCTATATCCATGCATGCTGGGGCTGGCCCCATTTATAGAGATGCGGCGTTTTCCCCGAGTGTAAGCATTGGCGAGTCACGTGCATCAATGAGCGCATGAAGAAGCAAGACGATGAAGGAATCCGAACGTACAGTACGGTTTTGACTAGAGAAAAGGGGGTGGGTCCGGGTTCAGCCGGCCAGTCTGGGGACACTCAGGGATTGTCGGACGTCGCGGAGGCAGGCACAGAGAGCGTCGAAGAACTAGTCGAGGAGGGACAATCCTTCGAGGCCGAAGTGACCAGCGGCGTGGAAGACGCACCCGACGCAGACGTGGCTGAAGTTCACACGAAAGAAGTCCCAGCGGACGATGTGCCTTCCGAATACCTGGGGAGAGATTAGGCCGCGAGCGTCTTTTTGGCGGAGACTGGAACGAAGCGAAGGCGGCGGCCGCGCGCAGACACCAGGGCGATCTTGGCGAAGGCCGCCGCGCCAGCGGCGAGCGCAAAAATGCATCGCGTCTATTGAGGGGGCGAGAGCCGTTTTGAAAGCTTGCCGTAATCCGGCATATAGACCCGCAGGCCCCCAGAAGCGGTCGTCTTGGAGTAGCCCGCCACCAACTGGTCATTGTAATGATCGGGGAAAAACTCGAACGGATCCGTCGGGTCGGCATCGATCAACTGCATATCGACGTCGTTCATCGTCAGCCTTCCGAACCGTAGGATGCCTCCGCGATACGCCATGTAATTCGAACGCGGCCGTTCGGTCGCCGAGGCCCGCGTCTCCTTTCCGAAGATCTGAATGATCTCGTCGCCCTGGACGCGTACGGCGGTGATGCGCCCGCGCATCCGAGGAGGCGGCAGCATCCGTGCGGGATCGAGAATGAAGTCGTTATCGTCCACGCTGACGCCTTTGGCCTTCCTGGTGTTGATCAGCTTGGCCATATCGAGCCCGAACAGCTTCAGTAATCCTTTTACGGGTAAGTGTTCCACTTTCATCTGCGTAGGGTGGATCCGGATCTTCCCATCCGGCGTCGCACTGATTGTGCCCACCATCTCAAAAGGAATTCCGATGCCCTTCCTCAGCGTGCCCTTTTGCCTGATCTGGCTGCCTTCCGAGCTCAGTTGCAGATTTTTGAGAGGAGCGTCCGGTTCGCCAAAGACGTATGTGTTCATTGCATGGGTCATGCTCGCCATGCTCACGCCGACTTCACCTGAATCGATCGCAACAATATAAGACAGTTTGTCGTCGAAACTGGGTGGTTGGCCCTTTCTAGTGGAAAGAAACTTGCCCGTCAAATGCCGTATGTGCAGGACTAGCTCGGGATCGAGGTGGATGTTCACGTTCACAATTTCGACCTGCGTTTCGGTTTCCACGGGCTCGTAGGACTCGGCAGGCTTGGCCGCATTCGGCTCGGGCAATTGTGAAGGGGACTTCAGTCTGTCGCTGCCGGAACTGCAGGAAGCAAGGAGAATCGCAACGGCGACCAACAGTGTGTGACGCATAGACCTCAGCATGCCGGGCTGTCCGACCCTTTTTCCGCTCAGTCTCGATATCGCAGGCTGGCGCCGACCCCGCCCACCTCGGCAAGCAGGGCCGCATCCTCGATGAGCCTGCAGCGCGCCCCGGTCTGCATGGCCTGCGCCATGATGGTCTCGGACATCGTGCCGCTCTCATCGGGGGAGGTCGTGCTCTCAACCCGCGGGAGACCCTGCTCTCCTTCGTCCCTCGTGAACTGCTTGAGAGACGTACTCAGGAGCACTTCCTCCACCTGACCTTTGGAAAGCGCGGCGAGCACATCGGGAACTCCCACCACCGCCAGCCCGCCCGACAGGTAGTCTCCAATCAGGTGCTCTACCTTTTCGGAATCATCTCTGGCATCTTGACGGCGCATTGCTGCCAGAGTAGCCTCCAGGACCTGGCGCTCGGGAGTGCGGATGTCCAGCCGCAGTACATCGATTACCTTGGCCGCGAGAAAAGGCGAAAGCTGCCTCTCGAGGAGTGGAATCACCACTTGGTCGCCTGCAAACACGATGTACTGAATCTCCTCCTTGCGCACCACCCGATCGAGAACTTCCAGTACCTCTTTGGCATGGTGCTGGTGATAGTTCTGCGCATGCCGCTGATAGCGTGCCTGCGACCAGCCGCCCATCTGAGTATGGCTCATCTTGGCGCTCTCGACGCGGTCTTCGGAGATGGTGCTGCTCAGGCCAAAGACGAACAGGCGAGCGGAGTTAGTGTCCGCGACGACTGCCGCGTAGCGCGGGAACTGTTTGTTGACGAGGGCCAACGTGTAAAGGTGCGGCTGGCGATCGACGTAGATCTCGTGCCGTTCGAGCGGAGCGTTCAACTGCACCGTCTCGAAGAAGTTCTCCGCGCCGGCGCAGGCGAACAGCGCGAGGCCGTTCGTGGAGGGCCGCAACTCTGTCGCCAGGTACTTCTCGATCCGATCAACGTCTCGTACGAAACTGGCGCGTGCCGCCGACTGCGGCGCAAACGTCCTGGCTCTGGTGTGGAGCTCCTTCCTTATGAAGGATGCAAAGTGGTCCCGGCCATGGTCGTCGGACTGGGTGTTCAAATATAGGCTGATGACGGGCAGCGCAGTGGGAGCGAAAGCTGCCAGAGTATCGATTTGTTCGGTAAGCAAATTGGGCATGATGTGAAGACCGCTTCGCGTATAGAGCACGAGACGGACCAAGTGCGCCCGGGCGGTACTCAACACATCATCGCTAACCGGCGGTTCCGGCTACGGAGGAAAGTCCATCCGCAGCAGGAACTGGGTGCCCTGAGGTGACAGCAAGTCCCGCACTTCCATGTGCAGCTTCTGCACTCTGCGCGGGTACACCCGCCGTGTCACATCGTGCGTCCGCCAGCGCGCCAATCGCCGCATTGGATTGAAAGTCGCGTGGCCACCCCCGGTGGGTTCGACTGGGCGATTCATCTTCGTCCTGGTTGCTACTGCGGTCCGACCAGCGCCTCGAAGCCGGAGATGACGTCGAAAAGTTCCTCGTCGATGCCATTCTGGCGCAAACGATGGAATGTCCTGTTGAAGTCCTCCAGTAATTCGTCGATGTTTTTGTCGGCGCGTTGCATCGCCGCGAGGCGGCTTGCGTTCTCGCTCGCGAGGGATTCGGCGCACGCCCGGTACAGCCCCGCCGGCCATTCTCCTTCTCCCACGCTGCATTCTTTGTCGTAACGCATTGAAAACAAAACCGAGGAAGACGCGCCGCATCGGTTCAGCGGCACTATTTGAATAGTCCGCCGCAAGGATAATCAGATGACCTTCACCGTGCCGGCCGGTACGAAGGCCGGGGCAAGCGTCCCGCTGGTGTTCCAGGTTGGCGCCTTCTCCAGCAATGCGGCGACCTTGCCGGTGGCGAATTGAGGGGATCTACATGCCGGCCAGCGCCAGCAAGGGGAAATAGTCGCGGTACATGCCGTAGGTGAGATAGAAAACGTTGGGGAATCCCGTGCCGGTGGTGGCGTCTTCGGGCCACGAGCCTTCGGGCCCCTGGCGGTCCAACAGAAACTGCACGCCGCGGCGCACGGCGGCGGAATCGCGCTGGCCGGCGGCGCGCAGTCCGAGGACGGCCCAGGCGGTCTGAGAAGCGCAACTCGGCGCGGGGACGAAACCATCGCGGCCGTAGCTGGCGCAGGATTCGCCCCAGCCGCCATCGGGATTCTGGATATCGCCTAACCATTTCGCGGCTTTGGCGATGGCGTCCTTCACCGGCGCCGGGGGCGCCCCCGTCGCGCTCGCGGCCAGCCCGCGCATCGCCAGGAAGGAGCCGTAAATGTAGTTCACGCCCCAGCGGCCGTACCAGCTTCCGTCCTTTTCCTGCGACTGGAGCAGGTAGGCCACCCCGCGGCGCACGGCCTCGTGGCCCGCCATGTCGCGCCGGCACAGGCATTCCAGCACCCGGCCGGTGATATCCGGGCAGGTGGGGTCGAGCATGGCGTTGTGGTCGGCGAAGGGTACCCGGTTGAGGACGGCCCAATTGTTATCCACGTCGAACGCCGCCCAGCCGCCGTCGCCCGATTGCATGGCCAGCAGCCAGTTGATGGCGCGCCGTTCGGTAGCCGCCTGCGCCTTGGGGTCGGACGCCTTGGCGTGCATCAGGGCCAGCAGCACCATGGCGGTATCGTCGATGTCGGGATAGAACTCGTTGGCGAATTCGAAGGCCCAGCCGGAGGGCTCGGTGTCGGGTCGCTTGACGGACCAATCGCCCTTGCGGCGGACTTCCTTGGTGAGGAGCCAGTCGGCCGCGCGCGTCATGCGTGGGTCCCCGGCGCAGCCCGCTTCGCCCAGCGCGAAGACGCTGATGGCAGTGTCCCAAATAGGCGAGACGCAGGGCTGGAACGTGAACCGGTCGCCCGTTTCGATGAGCAGCGATTCGAAGTGGCGGATGGCGTCGACCAGGTCGGGATGGTCTTCGGGGTAATCGAGCGCGTCGAGCGCCATGATGAAGTACATCATGGCGGGGTAGATGGCGCCGAGGCCCTCCGTGAAGCGGGTGCGGTCCAGAATCCAGCGCTCCGCTTCACGAATGGCGGCGGCGCGGATGCGCTCGGAGCCGCGCTTCTCCCAGACCTTGAACATGCGGTCGAGATGGTGGAACAGGATGGAAAGCCCCTTGCGCTTGGGCAGCTTGAGACTGACGCCGGGGAGCAGAAGTTCGTCCAGCGTGAAGCCGGCGGGCGCGCGCCGGTTGGCGCCGCGCGCCTGCACGATGGAGAGCGGCACCAGAATGGAGCGCGTCCACGACGACATTTCGTACAGGACGTTTCCGGGCAGCATGACGATTTCCGGCGGAACCGAAGGGGCATGCTTGCGCGGGTAGAGGCCGAACAGGCTGAGGTTGATCTTGACGTAGCTATTGGCCGCTTGCAGGCCGCCGAGCGCCAGTACGCGCTCGCGCGCGCGCCGCAACGGGTCGCTTGCAGGCGTCATGCCCGCCAGTTTCATGGCGCAATACGCCTTCACCGTGGCGCTGACTTCGGAGGGGCCGCCGGCGTAGATGTTGAAGCCGCCATCGGGCAACTGCCGTTCCAGAATGGAGCGCGCGGCCCGCGCGATGCGGTCGCGCGTGGGCGGGTCCCATTCGGCGCCCTCCGGCTGGTTTAGCCAGAGCTGCAGCAGAATGTAATCGGATTCGAGCGTGGTGTCGGCGGTCAGTTCGCCGCACCAGAAGCCCTCCCCGATCTGTTTTTGGAACAGGCATTCGGAAGAGCGCCTTAGAGCCGGCTGAATCTCGTCGAGCACGGATGCGGATGCGGGTTCCAATCGTTCGTGGTACATACCGAACTCTCATGGTAACAACGTAGACTGAAGAATATGGACTGGCAACTGAACGCCGCCGAAGTGCGGGTGCTGGGCTGCTTGCTGGAAAAAGAGATCGCGACGCCAGACTACTACCCACTCTCGCTGAATGCGCTGGTCAACGGATGCAATCAGAAGTCGAACCGCGAGCCGGTAGTGAACTACGACGAAGCCACCGTGGAAGAGGCCCTGGCGGGGTTGCGGGCCCAGGGCCTGTCCCTGCGGATCACCGGCGGAGACAGCCGCGTGCCCAAACACGCCCAGCGGTTCACCGAGAAATTCAACCTGGGGCGGCGCGAGGCGGCCGTGATGTGCCTGTTAATGCTGCGCGGACCCCAGACCACCGGTGAACTGCGCGGGCGCACCGAACGGCTCTACCAATTCGACGACCTGGAAGCGGTGGAAGGCACACTCGCCCGTCTGGCCGAAATGGAGTTCGCGAAGCAATTGCCGCGCCAGCCGGGCCTGAAAGAGCCGCGTTGGGGCCACTTGCTCTCAGGCGAGCTTGTGGGGATGGAATCGCCGCCGCCGGTTCCCGAGCGCGGTCCATCGGACCGCGAGCGAATCGCGGCATTAGAGGCCGCGCTGGCGGAATTGCGTCGGCAGTTCGAGGAGTTTCGAAGAAAGTTCGAATAGCCCGGCCCTACTTTTTTTCGCGGAACAATTCGATCCAGGAGGGGTCGAGGTTAGTCCAGCGGTCTGGCTGGCCGTCAACGACATCGGGAAAAGACAGCGAGCCGTGGCCGGAATCGCAGACCAGTTCCGTCGTGGCGGGGTCCAGCACGCTGCTCCAGGAACCGATCGATACCGGCATGGTCAACAGTTGCAGGCACACCGGGCAACGGCCCCGTTGGTCGGCGAAGCTCCACCACACCGCAAACGCACAGATGAAGACGAATGCGGGCGTCAGCACGACCAGAATCATGTTGCGCACCAGGGTCGCGGGCATGGAGGAGAGAATGACGCCGTTGATTTCCACCCACAGCAATAGCGGGATCGCGACCAGGAGCAAGGTCTTCGAGACCAGGAACGACCAATACCGCAGGCCGCGGCCCGATGGCGGCGGGAGCGCCCTCGCGACCAGCACCCCTCCGCTCACCAGCGCGAACAGCAACGCGAACATGTACGGGCCATAGGGGTGCGTTGGCACTGCGTTGAACGAAGTCACCTGCGGCGGCCGTGGCAGAAACTGGTTGGCGTTCCTGGCGATCTCGAAAAGCTCGGCGCGGACCCTGTCTTCCGAGGCGCCCGGCTTCAGCCTGCCCACGGCGCCGATGAGGAACGGCACACTGGGGGCCGGCTGCGGCTCGAGCGTCAACGGCGTCCAGATGTCGATGCTGCGTGAGATGGCCCAAAACGTCTCCGGCAAAATGCCGATGATGACGTGCGGCGCGCCGTCGACGTCGATGGTCTTACCGATGACGCGGGGATCGCGGCCGAACAGGGACCGCCAGGCGGCGCCGCTCAACACGGCCACATCGCCGTCGCCCGGACGGAACGTGCGCCCGAGCGCAGGGCGCACCCCCAGCAGGGAGAAGAAGCTGGTGGTAACCCAGGCACGAGGCGTGCGTTGCGGGTGCATGAAGCCGGCCAGATCGGAGAGCAGCGACGACTTAGCGCGCCAGAGCGGAACCAGCCGCGGAGGGACGCCGAAAGGCTCGTCCATGGCGCCGGAATACTGAATGGCGACCAGCGAGCCAGGGTCTTCCAGCGGCAGTGGTTCGAAGAGGGCGCGGGGTCCCCTGAAGCCGTGGGTCAGCGCCGCCATCGTCAGCAACACCGCCCCGGCGGCCGTCAACACAAACCCTGACCCGCGGACAGACCGCCGCAAGTACTGCCGGCTGATCCGCAGCCAAAAGGCATCGACGAAGGCGCCCCAACTGTAGCGCATCAGTTCAGCGGAATCGCGGCCGGTCAGCTCGCCGCGCTCGAAGAGAATCCACCAACTCCACAGGTTGGAGTCCCATTTGGCGCGCCACGCGGGGCGCGCGCGGGGCGGCACAATCCAGCTTGCGACGCGAATCAGCGCCCGGCAAGCGAAAGGCGGCCGCACTTTTCGATGGTCGTCCATGCGCGCTGTTTATTAGATGCTGGAAGGCGACGGAGTGTTGCAAACTTGCCCATCGCGGAGAGACCGCTTGGGAGCCTGGCGGGCGAGGCAGTGCCTCGCCCCTACAAGGCGTCTGGTGTAGGGGCCGGGCATGCCCGGCCCGCGGCCGATCGACAAATCCACACAGTTAAAGCACTAGTTTTCCGTCGGCGTCCGCTCCAAGTGATCGATCACCAGGCGCTCCATCGGCTCTTTTCGCGGGTCCAGCTTGAGGCCGAGTTGCTGCACGGCTGCAAAAATCGAAGAGCCGGATGGATCGGACGCCGCGTCCGCCGGTCTGCCGGCATCCGCGCCGGCGGGCAATGCTACCCCGGCCACGCCGGCCGTCCTCGCCATGGCGATCAAATCCCCTTGAGAGAGGTCCAGCGCCACTTGGTAGTTTCCTTGAAGCTCCGTCATATCCACCACCGGGCGGTCCACAAGCCGCGACAAGATGTCGGCCAGCGCCGGAAGGGTCATCTTCTCCATTTCCAGGCGCATCGTACCTTCGGGAGTCATCGTCATCCGCGTCTTCCCGGTTTGTCCGCCCGAAACCACCATGCCTTTGCCCTGGATGTTGCCGCTGATCTGCACCTGATTATTCCCGGCGCCAATGGTGATAGCGCCACTCGGAGGGTTGGCCGGGGGGGCGGCAGAGTTGGCGGGGTCGGGCGGGGACTCCTTCAACTTCGACCCGTTCTTTCCCACCACCAGCGCATACACCGAGTGTTCCGTGCTGTCGCGATGCAACGCCAGCTTAAACCTTTCCGCCAGCAGCGCCTGGAGCATCTCAGGCACCTGCTCGGTGGAGGCGCCTTCGGGCATTTTGGCCTGAATGTCGAATCTCTGGGATCCCATCCAATCCGGCCCGGAGATCTGGTAGGGCTTCACGCGATAGGCGATGCGAATCAAGTCCGCTAACGACAAAAATCCAATATCGACCCTGGCCGCGTCCGTCTTCATGCCAAGATGCATCTTGCCCGACATGATCGCATTTGCGTCGAGCGGCGCGGCCGGTTTGACGGACGCGACTTCGAACGCCGGCGCAGCCGCCGGAGTCTGGCCCAACACCGCACAGGCCGCAAGCGCCAGGAAGGCCGCAATTCTCCCCAGGAAGCTCTTCCACATGGATCAATTCTAACCGATTTGAACCGGATGCCGGCTACCGCACGAACGGCACGTAAGCCCGGACCTGCCGGCGGTATTCCTCGAAATCCTTGCCGAAACGCGAGGCCAGCAGGTTGTCTTCGACGTGGACGCGAATTTCCGTGCCGGCGACGTACAACGCCAGCGAGATCGCCACCCACTCCCAGCGAGTCAACAGGAGAAGAGTGCTCACGAGGATCGCCAGGATCGAGGCGTAGATGGGATGCCGCATCAGGCGGTACGGTCCCGTGCGAACGAGTTCATGATCCACGTACAGGCCCGCCCGAATCCGGAACTGCTTGCCCAAGTGTTTCACCGAAGTCCACGACAGAATCGCGGCGACGGGGCCGAGCGCCATCGAGGCCAGAATGCGCGCCGTCCCCGGCGGGTGCTCGGGTGGAAGCCGAAACGTCCAGGCGATGAAGATCGCGGCCCCTTCGAGCGCGAGGCCCAGCAGCGTGGAAACGGTTGCCACGGTGGAACTGCGCTTCTGGTAGTGCGGGGCCCGGAAGAGAAACGGGTATGCCCACGCAAACCAGCACATGATCAGCTCGATGGTAGCCACTAACGTCATTTCCGACCTCTCACCGGAAGTTCCGGTACGCCAAATCCAGGATCTCCACCACGTGCATCACGCGCTGGCCGGAGCCGTGCAGCCGCACTCCGGCCTGAAGCTGCAACATACAGCCGGGGTTGGCGGTGGCCACAATCCGCGCGCCGCTGGCATTCACCGATTCCATCTTATGCGCCAGGATAAGCATGGCCATCTCGCTCTGCTCTATGTTATAGATGCCGGCGCTGCCACAGCAGATGTCGGAAGACGGCATCTCGCGGAACGTCAGACCGGGTATGGCGGCCAACAATTGGCGCGGCGCCGTGCGGATGCGCTGGCCGTGCGCCAGATGGCACGAATCCTGGTAGGTAGCCGTGGCGTCTACCGGCCCCATGTCCCGGTTCAGTTCGATCGAGGCAAGAAACTCCGTGATGTCCATCATCCGGGCGGCGAACGCGCCCGCTTTCGCCGCGTATACCGGGTCTTCCGCCAGCAACTCGCCATACTCCTTGAGGGTGGAACCGCATCCGGCGGCGTTGGTAACGATGGCGCGAAATTCGCCGGCGGGCACGGCGTCGATATTGCGCCGGGCCAGCTTACGCGCCTCCTCCGGCAGGCCCCCATGAACGTGCAACGCGCCGCAACAGCCCTGGCCCTCCGGAATCACCACCTCGCAGCCGTTCCTTTGCAGCACTCGTACCGTGGCCTCATTCAGCCGCGCGAAGAGAACATTGGCGACGCACCCGGCGAGAAACGCCACGCGGTACCGGCGGGTTCCATGCGCGGGGAACGTCCGGCCGATCTGGCTGAAGAAGAAGGGCGGCTCGGCGTAAGGCGCCAGTTGGGCCAGATCTCCCAGCCTGCCCAGCAGCTTGAGGCGAGCCGCCGCGCGCAGCAGGGCCTTTGTCCCACTGGCTTCGTAGAGATAAGCCAGCGTCCCGGCGGCCGTCAGCGTCGCGCGTGATTGCAGCACATGGGCGAAGAGGAAGCGGCGCAGCCGGTCCGCCAGCCACCCGCGCTGGACCTGGGCTTCGATTTCCGCGCGGGCGCCTTCCACCAGGCGGCCGTACCGCACGCCCGAAGGACACGCCGATTCGCAGCCCCGGCAAGCCAGGCACAGGCCGATGTGCTCGATATAGGAAGGCGTCATGGGCGCCCCGTTGGCTACCTGGACCATCTGGTAGACGCGGCCGCGGGGCGAATCCATTTCCAGGCCCAGCTCGCGGTACGTGGGGCAGGCGTTCAGACACAGGCCGCAATGGATGCAACGGTCGAGATCCACCTGTTGTGGACCGTACGCGCTGTGTTCAGATACGGCCATAGAGCCGGCCGCGGTTGAGGAGGTTCGCGGGATCGAACAGCCCCTTCAGCCGTTTCATCAGTTCAAAGTCGGACCCGGGAGCGGGCCACAGGTCGAGCGTCCCCTTGCGCTCTTCGGACGAAAACTCGATCACGGCTTTCCAGCCGCGCCGGACGGCATCCACGAGCCAGCGCACCGCGGCTTCGGATTCTTCGAAGTACCCATAACAAACCCCCGAACCCGCCCGCGCCAGCGCCGGGCACCGGAAGGAGGCAAGCACTTCTTCCAACCCTTTCAGGGTACACGAGGCGCGCACCACCACTCCATCAGGGTTTCGCGCCAGGAACGTTTGGGTGAAACTCTCGATTGCATTCCAAAGGGTTTCCTGGCGGGGGCCTTCGATGGCCTCACAGTCCGCCAGCTTCGCCAGTTCCCGCTGGTACCGGTCGGCAGTGGCCCGGTTGCCGCCGGTACGGATGGCGAGGAGCCACGAAGCGGGTCCCAGCGAAGCTCCAGCCGCCTTGTTCAGCAGGTCCACGGCAGCGGGCTGAAGCACGCTGGCCAGGATGCTATTACGCGCGGCGATGGCGTCCTGGAGCGAATCGAAGGCCAGCAGGAAGCTGCGCTCCACTTCCGGCGCCGGCGCCAGCTTCAAGTTGACCACCGCGATGGCCGCCAGCGTACCGAACGAACCAATCATGAGCTTCGCCATATCGAGGCCGGCGACGTTCTTCACCACCATGCCGCCGGATTGCACCATCTTGCCTTCCAGCGTGGCGAACTTCATGCCGATCACCAGATCGCGGGCCGTGCCGTAGAGCCGCCTCCGGGGGCCGCTGCCGTTCGAGGCGATGACGCCGCCCACGGTGGCCTCCCGGGCGAACGGGGGATCGAGCGGCGCCATCTGCCGGTTCCGGGCCGTCAGGCTGGTCAGTTCCCGCCAGGGGAGCCCAGCCTCCACGCTGATGGTGAGGTCGCGCGGCTCGTACTCGATAACTCGCTTCAGCGCGGCGGTGGTGATGGCGCAGTCCGCCGCCGCCGTGGGACCCGCCATCAGGCGTTTCGAATCATGGCCGGTCAGGGAAATGGTTCGCCCGTGCGCGGCGGCTTCGCCGAGCGCCGCGGCCAGTTCGCCGGGAGTCTGCGGGGCTGGCATGTTCTATAGATAAGAAGTCCCCGCGCTGCCGGGAACCAGGACGTGCCGCAGCAGGGCGGTCAGAATCGTCAGAACCACGGAACCCACCAGGGCCGGGAGAAACCCGCGCACGGCGAACCCCGGCGTGAACAGCGAGGCGAATTTCAGCAGCAGGGCATTCAGCACCAGCAGGAACAGTCCGAGCGTCAGCAGCGTGACGGGGAAGAACAGGAACTTCAGAACGACGCCGAAGGTGCCGTTGACAATGGCGATAACGACGGTTGCCGCCAGGGCCGCGACGAAGCCCCGGACCTCAATTCCCGGAACGATCTGTGCGACAATCCACAGCGCCAGGGCGCTGGCGAGCCAACTCGCAACGATATAGAGTAACATTTCGATCTCCAGCCAGAGATAATGATAAGCCATGGCAACGCTTTTTGCCGGAACCTCCGGCTTCGCATATCCGGCCTGGAAGCCGGCGTTCTACCCGGCCAAGCTTCCAGCCAGGCAGTTCCTCGCGTACTATTCCGAGCGGCTCAATTGCGTGGAGATCAACTACACCTTCCGGCGCCTGCCCGCGGCGTCGACGCTGGAAGCGTGGGTGGGGGCAGCCCGCCCCGGATTCGTCTTCGCGGTGAAGGCCAACATGCGGATCACGCACATCCTGCGGCTGAAGAACGCAGAGCGGGCCACCGATGTTTTCCTGAAGGCGATCGACCCGTTGCGCACCTCGCGGCGGCTGGGCCCCGTTCTGTTCCAATTGCCGCCGAACCTGAAATGCGACATCGCCGTGCTGCGGAATTACCTGGCGCTGCTGCCGGAGGGCATGCGCTACGTATTCGAGTTCCGCCATGAATCCTGGCTGACGGAAGCCGTCTACGACGAACTGCGGCGCCGCAACGTGGCGCTGTGCCTGGCGGAATCGGAGAAGCTGGAGATCCCGGAAGTGGTCACCGCCGATTTCGTCTACTACCGTCTCCGCAAACCGGACTACACGGAAGCGGATGTGGATGCATTCGCCGCGCGCGCGAAGGAATTACTGGCCACCGGCCGGGACCTGTACCTGATGTTCAAGCACGAAGAGAGCCCCGAGGGCGCGCTGAACGCGGAGTTGTTGATGAAGAAAGCGGGGTAGTTCCCTGACCGCGAGATTCGGTGCTACTGGGCAACCGCTCGCTGACGCTCGCGGCTCCGCGCGGAGCCACGACCGTCAGGGAGTGGTTTCCCGCAAGAGCACACCATCACACGATCGGAGACCTACTGAGGCTCGCAAAACACGGTGACAGTTTTGGTCACAACCAAATGTGGGGCGGGTCCCCTGACCCACGCCGAGCCCCCTGGCTCGGCTGTCGGACCGGGGGTCCGACGCGGGCGAGGGCGCCCGCCCCACCCTCTGATTGTCACTGTATTACGCGAGCCTCAATAGGCCGCTCACACCGCCAGCAACAAACTCTCGGCGAACGGCCACTCATCGTCCACCCACTGCGCCTCTTGGCGGAAGCCGGAGGATGCCGCCAGTTCCACGATCTCGCGCCGGGTGTACTTGTGACTGCTTTCCGTCCAGATGGTCTCGCCGGCGGCGAACGTCGCTGCGAAGCCGCCTCGCCCGACATTCACCACCTGCCGTCTCTTCGACCGCAGATGCATCTCGATACTGCGGGTCGCCTCGTTGAACCGGGCGACGTGCTCGAATTGGCGAAGATCGAAGTCGCCATCCAGTTCCCGGTTGATCCGCCCGAGCAGGTTCAGGTTGAACGCCGCGGTCACTCCCAACGGGTCGTCGTAAGCCTCGATCATGCGCTCGATCGGCTTCAAGAGGTCGGCGCCGAGCAGCAGCGAATCGCCTCGCGCCAGAACGCTCCGCACCCCGGACAGAAAACGGGCATCCGCCCCCGAATCGAAATTGCCGATCGTGCTGCCCAGGAACAGCACCAGCAGGTGTACCCCGTCGGCACGCAGCGCCGCGACCTCGCGCAGGCCGTCCAGGTACTCCCGCTCCACCCCGACGATGCTGACGTTTTCGATATCGCCCAGTTCGGACTCGCAAGACGCCAGCGCCGCCGGCGAGATCTCGATGGGGTAATACGACACGGGC
>OCTA010001882.1_pt1 | contig 19220 bp, 19 predicted proteins | sample 1538991 | NCBI WGS metagenome assembly OCTA01 (sample SAMEA3539302, study PRJEB22396) | soil metagenome | biome: tundra; feature: field; material: soil | place: USA | collected 2010-05 | depth 0.15 m | reverse complement strand
ATACGGCGACCACCGAGATCTACACTCTTTCCCTACACGACGCTCTTCCGATCTGAGGTGAGCGAATACTGGGTTTCGCCCTGGTCTCGCCCTTTCGCGACCGCCCGGCGTACGCCACGACAGTCGAGAACTCGGTGTACGTTTGCCGAGCGGCGCGTGGCCGCCGCGTCGGCGAAATGCTGCTGCGCTCGCTGATAGTTGTCGCCGACGAATCAGGCTTCCATTCATTGATCGCTCGCATCGTGGGCGAGAACACCAGTTCCATCCGGCTTCACGAGAAGTGCGGCTTCACCCTGGTCGGCACGGAGATCGAAGTCGGACGAAAGCAGGGAGCCTGGCTCGACGTCGTGGAATATCAGTACGTGATGCCGATTAATCGCTCGAGATAGGAATCGGACTCGCCGGCTCGAGTTCTTCTCCCGGCCAGGACCACTGCGTCCAGCGCCCCATCGGGAGGATCAATACCCCTCCGAGGACCGCGACCGCTACGGCAATGAGTAGCGGATTGGAGTGCACGAGGTCGATCAGCAACGCCCGTCCACCGGGCATCCCAATGAAGGGACCGGTAATCGAGAGCGCCAGGAGCCAGAAATGCTCGCGGCCCTTGTAACTCGCGGCGAGCAGCACCAGTCCCCACGCGAGGTACCACGGCTGCACGACCGGTCCGAGTTCCACGAAAAGGATCAACGAGAGCGCTAACGAGCGCACCCACCCACGCTCTTCGGCGTGCCAGAGGAGCCATAGGGTGAATCCGGCCGCGGTGAGCAAACCGATCAGTCGCGTCACCGAAAGCACCGGGCCAATCGCAACGCCGTGGAACCCGACGGCGTGCAAGGTGTTCGTGAGGGCCAATCCGACGGCCGTCGCCGGTGCGGCCCAGGACCGCACGGTGCCGTTCGACAGGAGGTTACCTACCCACCCGAAACCGAAACCGGCGAGGAACGTCCACACGCCGAGCGTCGCCGCCGCAACGAGGCCGGCGATGCCAATCGGTCGCAGTCGATCCCGAATGGATGCTTTCGGCCCGAGCCACGTCCAGGCCACGAAGGCGATACCGATGGCCGCCGGGGCTTTTATCGCCGCGGCGCACGAACAGAACACGAGCGCCCAGACGGGATGTCGTTTCACGGCGAGCGCGATACCGACCACGAGGAAGCCGGCCATGATCGCGTCGTTATGCGCTCCCCCGATCAACGTGATCAAGACCAACGGGTTCATTGCCGAAAGAATGAAAGCCTCGCCCGGGTCACGGTTCAAGCCACGAGCCAAAATCACGACGCCGTAGCCGATCATCGCCACCGCGAACGTTTCAAGGAGACGAAGACCGACGACGGTCCAGATTTGGTGGTGCATCGAGATCCAGTCGATCTTGCCATCAAGGAATAAGAAAAACGGCCCGTAGGGCGCGGGCGAGTTTTGCCAGAGGGTGTCCACGGGATTGACGTACGGACTTGATCCGAGGGTGAGGGGCCCATACAAATACGGACTTATGTGCAGCGCCGTCATCTCGCCCTGGGCCGCGTAACTGAAGACGTCGCGGCTGAAGAGCGGTGGCGCGACGATCATGGGCGTCGCCCACAGCAGCAGCATCCACCACAGCGACTTGATCTTGGCGCCGGGGTGGAGCTTCATGACCTCGGCGAGGCGCAGCCAGACGCGCATCAACAACACCAGTCCCCCGTAGACGAGGACAACGGAAAGGATGTACTTCGTCTCGCTCGGCGTCACGGTGTATTTGGCCGACGGTTCGCCGAAGAACCACGTGCTCGGCAAATCGAGTTTGAAGGGAGAGTTGGTGAACGAGCATCCGGCGAGAATGAACGACATCGCCACGAATCCGAGAACCGCCGGCTGCCAGAGGAACTTCCAGCCCTCGAAGGGCCCGGGGCTGAATCGGCCGAGCGGGGTGTAACGGCGTTCGAGCATCGAGACAACGGATTCGAATCGATTGGCGACTCGCTCGTAGTTGCGGCGCACGAAACTCGCCGTCGACCTCAGCCGGTTCACACCACTCCTCCCCTGCCCATCGCCACCTTATTTCCTTCGGGCCGTTTCGGGCATGGCCAATCCAGTCGCGCTGGATTGGCCTTGGTGGGCCAGGAGGGATTTGAACCCCCGTAGGCTAAGCCGTCTGGTTTACAGCCAGATCCCATTGGCCACTCGGGCACTGACCCGTCGAGAATCCTACTTGGGTGACCGTGATGTATTCCAACCGCCTCCGTCTACGATTTCTCCATGCCCACTTTTGACATCGTCTCTGAACTCGATCTCCAAGAAGTGCGTAACGCCGTCGACCAGGCCAACCGCGAGGCCGGCACGCGTTTCGACTTCAAGAACACGAATCCCGTCATTGAATTCTCCGATAAGGAGTTGCGCCTCTCGGCCTCGACCGAGGACCGTTTACGCGCGCTCTACCAACTCCTCGAAGAGAAGCTGGTGAAGCGATCGGTCTCGTTGAAGTCCCTGGACCCCGGCAAGATCGAAGAGGCCAGCCAGGGCAGCGCTCGACAAAGGGTGGCGTTGAAGGCCGGGATCACTCAGGACGTCGGCAAGCAGATCAACAAGATGGTCAAAGAGATGGGCGTGAAGAACCTGAGCTCCTCGATCCAGGGCGATCAGGTACGCGTGACCGGCAAGCAACGCGATGACCTCCAAAAGGCGATCGCCTTCTTCAAGGAGTCCGACCTCGAGGTGCCCCTGCAGTTCACGAATTTCCGCGACTAACCGGCCTGAGACTCCTCGGCGTCGAGGTGCTCGTCGATCTCCTCGATGATGTCAACTTTGAATATGCGGTTGAAGACGATGAGTTTCACCACCCAGAAGATCGCAAAACTGGCCAGGTTCGTGAATGAGACCAGTGCGGTATTGGCGAGGTGACTCCAGTGATGGGCCCGCACCTCGTGACGCGCCCAGAGTGCGCCGACTTGCGATACGCCGATGCCGATGAAGGTGAGCGTCCAAAATGGCGCGATCTCTTTACGAAAATGGCTCTTGCCGCGTTTGCCCCACGTCCAACGACGATTGAGCTGATAGGCCGGGATCGACGCCACGAGGTTGCCGGCCAGTGTCGACAAGAGGACGCTGGGGATGATCTTGAATCCGTAGAAGATCGAGATCGCGACGAATGAGACGATCGTCGAACTCCCCGAGACCAACGTGTAGCGGATGAGCTTCTTGCCAGCGTGGGTCTTGGACCAGGACCTCAGCGAGCGAAGACGAGTGAACACTCAACGCACCTTAGTTTCGACTGTCCAAATTCACTGGTTGGGGCCGTATTCGCAGCACACCGTAAGTGGAGAACCCGACTATTCGGTCCAGATCGGGTCGAGCGGCGTCGGCTCGATAGCGACCGACAGCTCTTCGGCGACGAGTTCTTCATCGATCACCTTGAGCTTGTCGAAGCGGAAGATCTTGTTGAAGACGACCAGTTTCAAGACCCAGAAGATCGCGAAACACACCACGTTCGTGAATGCGACCAGTGCGGTATTGGCGAGGTGACTCCAGTGGTGCGAGTGCACGACGGCGCGCGCCGAGAACGCACCGATCTGGCTGAAGGCGATGCCGGCGAAGGCGAGCGACCAGTACGGGACGATCTCTTTGCGAAAGGCACTCGGTCCACGCTTGCCCCAGGCCCAGAGTCGATTGAGGTGATACGACGGCAACGTCGCGATGACGTTGCCCGCGAGCGTCGCCCAGATGACGCCGGGGATGATCTTGAGGCCGTAGAAGATCACGATGGCTGAGAACGAGACGCCGGTCGTGATGACCGAGCTGGCGGTGTAACGAATGAGTTTCTTGCCTTGGTGGGTCTTCGACCACGCGACAAATGAATCGATTCGTGTGCGCATTACTCCGAGTCTAATTCCTCTCGTTGGTCGTCCACCCAGGGCAGAACTACCCAGATGCAACAATGGAGCATGTCCGAAGCCCTGGCGTTACTCGTCGATCTGCTGGACCTCGAACGCATCGAGGTCAACACCTTTCGGGGGCGTCACCCCGAAGAGGAGCGTCAGCGCACCTTCGGCGGCCAGGTCGCCGCTCAGGCCCTGATGGCGGCGGGGCGCACCGTCGACCTCGGGAACGTGCACTCGCTCCATTCGTACTTCCTTCGTCCGGGCGACCCGAGCATCCCGATCCTCTACGAGGTCGACCGAATTCGTGACGGGCGAAGCTTCACGACCCGCCGCGTCGTCGCGATCCAGCACGGCCTTGCCATCTACAACATGCAGGCCAGCTTTCACACCGAAGAGGTCAGTCTCGAGCACCAGTTCGAGATGCCCGACGTTCGAGGCCCCGAGACGATTCCACGCCTGGAAGACCGGATCCATGGCGAGTTTGGCGACATCGACGAATGGTTCAAACGTCGACACCCGATCGATCAACGCTTCGTCGGCGAGCTCCCGTGGAGTCCGAAACGCAGTAAGGAACCCCGCCAGCAGATTTGGATCAGGGCCGACGGGGAGTTGCCGGAGGACCCGCTCCTCCACGCGTGCATCATCACGTACGCCAGTGACATGAGCCTCTTCGATTCGATCCTCGCGCCGCACTCGATCCGCTGGGACAACGGTTCGTTCATGGGCGCGAGTCTGGACCATTGCATGTGGTTCCACCGTGAGGTCCACGCCGACCAGTGGCTCCTCTACGACATGGATTCGCCGATCGCCCACGGCGGGCGGGGCCTCGCGCGCGGCTTTCTCTTCAACGAGGGCGGCCAACTCATGACCTCGATGGTCCAAGAGGGTCTCACGCGCGTCGTCGATCCCGACAAGGCAAAGGAGAAGTCATGAGTCTCGCCGATGACGTGGCGGCCTACAGCATGGCCACCTCGCATTTCTTGCACGACGCCGAAATCGTCAACAATGACAACCTCGATCGCCATATCGACGGAGGCTGGAGCGCGCGTCAGGTCATTCACCACGTGGCCGACTCCGAAGCCCAGTCCTACGCGCGACTGCGGCGCCTGCTCGCCGAACCGGCCGGATCCGTCATCCAGGGGTACGACGAGGCGGCGTGGGCCGAATGTCCCCAACTCGGTTACCGGGAACTCGCGATCGTGCATTCACTCGAAGTCTTCAAGGCCGTGAGACTCGCGTCACTCGACGTGCTGGGCCGACTTCGCGAGTCCGACCTCGAACGTTACGGCGAACACTCCGAATCCGGTCGCTACACGCTCGCGACGTGGCTCGCGGTGTACACCGAACATCCCCACGCCCACGCCGCGCAACTCTTGGAAGCGGTAAGCGCCTGACTCAGGTGCGCCCCGACATCGGCACGTACTTGCGCTCGTCCGCGCCGATGTAGAGCTGACGAGGACGCGCGATCTTCACGTCCTGGGCGAGCAGCTCCTGATAGTGCGCGAGCCACCCGGACGTGCGCGGAATCGCGAAGAGCACGGTCAGCATCTCCAGCGGGAAGCCCATCGCCTGATAGATCAGTCCCGAGTAGAAGTCGACGTTCGGATAGAGACGCCGCGAGATGAAGTAGTCGTCCGCGAGCGCGATCTCCTCGAGCTTCAAGGCGATGTCGAGCAGCGGGTTCTTGCCGGTCACCATGAAGACGTCGTCGGCCGTCTTCTTGATGATCGTGGCGCGCGGATCGAAGTTCTTGTAGACCCGGTGGCCGAATCCCTCGAGTAACGCCTTGCCCTGCTTCACGGTCTCGATGTAGGCGGGGATGTTGTCGATGTTGCCGATCTTGTTCAGCATCTTGAGAACCGCTTCGTTCGCGCCGCCGTGACGCGGACCGTACAGCGCGGCGGTCGCCGCGGCAGTCGCCGAGTACGGGTCGCCGTGCGAGGAACCCACGACGCGCATCGCGGTCGTGCCGCAGTTCTGCTCGTGGTCCGCGTGCAAGATGAACAAGACGTCGAGGGCGTGCGCCAGCACCGGGTCCGGCTCGTAGCGGGGCTCGGCGACCTTCCACATCATCGAGAGGAAGTTCTCGGTGTAACCCAGGTTGTTGTCCGGATAGACGAACGGCATGCCGACCGAGAAACGGTGGGCCGCGGCCGCGAGCGTGGGCATCTTCGCGATGAGGCGCACGACTTGGCGGTGCAGGATCTCCGGGTCGTCCAGGATCTTCGCGTCCTTGTAATACGTCGAGAGCGCGGCGACGGCCGAGACGAGCATGCCCATCGGGTGCGCGTCGTAGTTGAAACCTTCGAGGAAGCGCTTGCGAACGTTCTCGTGAATGTACGTGTGGTGCGTGACCTCTTCGCGCCACGCGGTTGACTGGGCTTCGGTCGGCAACTCCCCGTAGTTGAGCAGGTAGGCGACTTCTAAGTACGTGGAGTGCTCGGCGAGTTGTTCGATCGGGTAGCCGCGATAGCGCAGGATGCCCTTGTCGCCGTCGACGAAGGTGATGGATGACTCGGCGGCCGCGGTGTAGAGAAATCCGGGGTCGTAGAACCAGACGCCGGGCACGGCTTTGGAGAACTCCGTGGCGGCAACGCCACCCCGGTCGATGGGAATCTCTCGAGTTTCACCAGTGCGGTTATCGGTCACGGTAATGGACTCAGACACAATTCCTCGATTCTTTATGGGGGCCAGCCCATCGTATGCGAACTCGCCGGTAAGGCCATCCTTTCAAGAGTGACCGGACGGTGACAACTCAACCGGCTGGTAGGGCACCGGGGGGTGACATCTCGACTCGGTAACTCCGAGAACGCGTCAGGTTCGCCGACGCCGCAGCTCCAGTTAACCGGACGTCGAGCGTGGCACGCTCGCTCGGCACGACGGCGATCCCTTGGGGCGCGAAGGCGTAGGACTGCAATGGGGCCAGCGCGACGTGAAAGCTCTGGTGCTGGGCGGGGAGCGGTCCGTTGGTCGGTGTCATCGAGACTTCCAGCGTGACCTCTTGTTCGACGAATCCGGTGTTCACGACCGAGACACCGAGCTCGATCGTCGTCACCGGCGGGAGAAGCAGAATGCCTCGTCGTGCCGGCAACGGCGCGGGCACGACCGATACCGCCGCGATGCCGATGCCGCGCACGACCGCGAGAGACGCTGACGCCGTCAGATTCGTGACACCACTCGTCGCGAATAGCGTCGCGCTGGAATCGGTCAACGCGTCCAGTCGCGCGGCGCCGGGCTCGTGGCGCAACGCGAAACGGTCCCGGTTCCATGTCGTGGCCGTTGCCATGAGCGTTTGGGCCGGAGTACTGGCTCGTGTGGCGTCGGCGTCTTGCGTCGGAGTCGGCAGCGTGAGACTACGGGTGACTCTCGAGATGATCGACTGGTAGTCGTCAACACGCACTTCGGTGAGATCGGCGATCTTGTTGTTTATGTCGTGAGCCAATTTCGGCCGCCGCAACATAAGGGCCGCCGCCGTCCACGAAGGTAATTGCTGATCGAGTTGCAGTAAGCGCGCGTCGAATTCCGGACGTGAGAAGGTCGGACCATTTTGCAAGAGCCGCGTCATCCGCAAGTCGAATTGATTCTCCTGCTGGATCAACGTATTCGCGAGGCCCGCGAAGCTCCGATCCTCGCTGCGTTGGGCCGTGATCGCTCCGTGCGCTGCTCGCGACACGTCCCTCGCGAAGACCAGAACCACGAGTGTCACGGCCAACGCGATGAGGAGAAACAGCGAATGTCGGCGACGCTGCGCGCGTGTACGTGCCACGAATCTAGAACTTAGTCTTCCCGGATTTTCCTACTCGTCGTCGAAGATGTCGAGCTCGAGTATCTCCGACGAGCCCTCGGGGAGTGCGTTCTCCTCGTCGGTCCCCCACTTGCTCTCGTTCAATGGGCTCGTCAGTCGATCGACCGACGCGAGTTCGGGCAGGTCCTTCGCGCGGCGCGCACCACCGAAGGCGCGGAGGTTCTTCGCCGCCGGTATGAGACGACCCTCGATGGAACTCAGCATCACGTTGTAGTCGCGAACCACCGTGTCGATTGACTTGCCCATCTTGGCCACTGGCTCAGCGACGTTTCGAATCCGGTCGAAGAGCTTGCTCGCGTTGTCAGCTATCTGTTCGGCGTTCGCGACGATCTGCTGTTGGTGGACAATGAAACCAACCGACCACAACAAGGAGAGAAGGTTCGTCGGACCCACGATGACGACGCGCTCGTTCGCCGAAAAGGCGAGGAGATCGGGGTCGGCGTCGAGAGCGGCCGACATCGCAAAGTCACTGGGGATGAAACACACGACGAACTCGGGCGCCGGTGACACGGCCTCCCAGTAACTCTTCTCCCGAAGGGTCTTCACGTGAGCGCGCAAGTCACGGGCGTGCTTCGACTGCAACTCACGCCGAGCGTCAGCGTCCTCTTCGTCCAATGATCGCTCGAAGGCGTCGTAGGGAAACTTCGCGTCGACCGCGAGCCGGATGCCATTGGGCAGATTGACGACGCAGTCGGGACGAAGCGAGCGCCCTTCGTCGTTCGTCGCCGAGACTTGCAATTCGTAGTCGATGCCCTGACGCAGTTGTGACGCGTTCAACACGTTGGCGAGTTGGATCTCGCCCCACGCGCCTCGCTGTGAACTCCGTCCGAGCAACTGATTGAGTCGTCGCGTTTCGTACTGCGTCTGTTGCTGCGCATCGAGTAACTCCGCTGCTTTGCTCTTGACGTCGGACAGCGCGCCCGCATTTACGGTGTTGAAGTCAGCGAGGTTCTTCTTGTATTCGCCGAGTAACTCTTCGAGTGGACGCAGCGTCGAATCCAACTTCGACTCTCGAAGTTTGTGCGTCTCTTCCTGAGACTGATTGAAACGCTGGACGGTCTCATCCAGTGCTTCGGCGGAGAGGACCTTGAAGGTCTGGCCCATCTGCAACATCGCCGACTCGTGGTCGAGGCGCTGACGCTCGAGCCGCTCGTTCGCTTCGACGAGCTGAGAGTCGCGTACCTTCAAGTCCGCTTCAGCGTGTAATACGTCTTCGCGAAGCGATTGAGAGCGCTTCACCATGAGCGCCAAGGTCAACGCCACGCCCAGGGCGAGGCCGACGACGGCGCTGATCACTGCAACCATTCGATCCCTTTCGTCTGGACACTCCCACCCTAGATAGGTCCTGTAACTCGGCACTAGCCTTTGACGATGAATCGGCTGTTTGGAAACCGCTCGGAGCCCGACGACGAAGCACCGTTGGTCGCCACGGCTGACGAGGAGTTGCGCCCGAATATCGTGCAAATCTTCGCTTTGGTCGGCGAAGCGATGGCCGGCGCGACGCACGCCCTGCTTTCGGGTGACCGCGAACTGGCGAAGAGAGTCGTCGACAAGGACAAGGCGATCGACGCGTTGGTGAACTCCATCGTCAATGCGGCCGAACTCCAGTTGGTGGAGAACGAGTCGCTCAATATCGCCGACCGGCGCCGGCTGTTGACGCTGCTGCGAATTCTCCCCGAAGTCGAACGTAGCGGTGACCTCGCCGAACACATCGCGCGGCGCGCGGCGCGCGGGCTCGGCGTCGAGATGTCGCCACGAAGTCGCGGACTCGTCGAACGCATGGGTGAGGTCGCGTCAACGATTTGGCGCGAGGCGACCGACGTCATCATCGACGGAAAACTCGAGGCGGCCGGCGCCATCGAGGAGATCGACGACGAACTCGATGACCTGCACGTCTCGCTGACGGCGGAACTCACGTCGGGTTCGATGACGCTGCCCGTCGCGGTCGAACTAGCGCTGCTCGCGCGCTTCTACGAACGATTCGGCGATCACTGCGTCAATCTCGCGCGCCGACAGGTCGGACGCAACGGTCCCGACTAGAGGATCGCGAGAAGTTCTTCGGCGATCTGCACCGTGTTGAGCGCGGCACCCTTTCGAAGGTTGTCGTTGCTGATGAACATTGAGAGGCCGTTGGCCACGGTTTCGGCGCGACGAATCCGCCCCACGTAACTCGGATCCTTGCCGGCGGCCAGGCGCGGCATCGGGATCTCACAGACGACGACACCCGTCGCCGCTTCGAGGATCTCCGTCGCCTCCTCGGGCGACAAGGATCGTTCGAAACTCGCCGTGATGGCGAGTGAGTGGCCGGTGAAGACCGGCACCCGTACGCACGTCACGTCCACGAGGAGCCCGGGGATCTCGAGGATCTTGCGACTCTCGTCTCGCAACTTCTTCTCTTCGCCCGTTTCGAGTGAACCGTCGTCGACCATGGCGCCAGCCAAGGGAATCACGTTGTGCGCGATCGTGGCCGGGAACTTGACGCCGGAGTCCAATGGGAAGGCCGAACCGTCGAACGTGAGGACTCGCACATCGCTCCCTTGTGACTTCTCCAACTGGTTCCACAGCTCGTCGACGCCTTCGCGACCGGCGCCGCTCACCGCTTGGTACGTCGCCACATTGATGGAGCGAAGTCCCGCCGCGACGTGCAATGGCTTCAGCACCGGCATCGCGGCCATCGTCGTGCAGTTGGGGTTCGCGACGATCCCCTTGGGGATGGTGCGAAGGGTGTGGGCGTTGACTTCCGAGACGACCAGGGGAACCAGGGGGTCCATGCGCCACGCCGACGAGTTGTCGATCACGACCGCGCCGGAGGCCGCCATCCGAGGCGCCAACACCTTGGACGAGGTGGCTCCGGACGACATCAACGCCACGTCGATCCCCGAGAAGTCCGCCGTCGCGGCGTCTTCCACTTCGATCTCGCGACCGTTCCACTCCAGGGTCGAACCCGCGGACCTCGAGGAGGCGAAGAATCGAATCTCGTCGACCGGGAACGCGCGCTCGCGAAGGATGTCGCGCATCACCGTGCCTACCTGGCCCGTGGCTCCGACGACGGCTACTCGCATGTGTGAAGTCTACGGGACGCCGATATCGCGGTTACGCCGCGTCGAGCCCGAACGCGGTGTGGAGGTGGCGAACCGCGTCGGCGACCTTCTCGGCCCGGATCACGCACGAGATTCGAATCGAACTGGTCGAGATCATCTCGATGTTGATCCCGTTCTCCGACAACGTCTCGAACATCAGGGCGGTCACGCCCGGATTCGACTTCATGCCGGCGCCGATGATGGACACGCGACCGATGTTGTCGTCGCTGGTCACTTCGGTCGCGCCGAGCTCCTCTTTCACTTTGTCGCAGGTTTCACTCGCGACGACGAGGTCGGTCTTGGCGACCGTGAACGAGATGTCCGTGATCCCCTTCGCACTCGTGTTCTGCACGACCATGTCGACGTTGATGCCCCGGTCCGCGAGTTGACGGAAGAGTCGCGCGGCCACACCCGGACGGTCGGGCACTCCCCCCACGGTGATCTTCGCTTCAGACGTGTCATCGGTCACGGCCGATACGACGGCTTCTTCCATAGTGGGGTCCTCCTCCACGATCCAGGTTCCTGGTTCCCAGGTAAAACTCGAGCGAACGTGCAGCGGCACGCTGTGTCGGCGCGCGTATTCGACGGAGCGAAGCATCAAGACGCGACCACCCGTCGCCGCGATCTCCATCATCTCGTCGAAGGAGATCCTCGCGATGCGACGCGCCTTCAGGACGATGCGCGGATCGGCCGAGAAGACGCCGGTGACGTCGGTGTAGATCTCGCAGACGTCAGCCTTCAGTGCCGCGGCCAGGGCGACGGCCGTGACGTCCGAGCCGCCGCGTCCCAGGGTCGTGATATCTCGCTCGGTCGAAACCCCTTGAAATCCCGCGACGACCGGCACGAGCCCGGCGTTGAGCGCATCACGAATTCGATCGGGTCGCATCTCGAGGATCTTCGCGCGAGTGTGGTCGGTGTCGGTGATGATGCCGGCCTGGGATCCAGTGAAAGAGGCCGATTCCACACCGCACGCGCCCAGCGCCATACTGACCAGCGCCATCGAGATCCGCTCGCCCGCGGTGAGGAGCATGTCGAGTTCGCGCGGGGGTCGCGTCGGTGAGACGTCGTCGGCCAGTCGAATCAGATCATCGGTGAACTTGCCCATGGCCGAGACCACGACCACGACGTCGTTACCCGCCGAGCGTGTCCGCGCCACGTGGTCGGCGACGGCCCGTATCCGATCGGCATCACCGACGGACGTGCCACCGAACTTCTGAACGATCAACGACATGGAAATAAAGGTTACTTGAGGCAATCGGAGGACTTCAGGGGGCCGAGTAAAGTCGCACCCATGGCAACTACGAAACGTGAACGTCAAAAGGCCGCGCGCCGAATCAAGGTGGAAGCGATGCAACGACGCGCGAAGCGTCGGCGCAACGTGCGTCGTGGCGTCATCGTCGCGATCGTCGCGGTGCTGGTGCTCGGTACCGGCGCGCTTCTCTTCACGAGCAAGTCTCCGACCCCGACGACGACGACTTCGTCCACGGCGCCCACGACTACGACGACGGTCGCGAAGCCCATCGCCTTCTCGCCGCTCACCGACCCGTCGCCCGCCGGCGTCTCGGGCAAGTCTCCGACGCTCGTCGTGCCACCCGGAGCGCCACCGACCAAGCCCGAACTCGCCAACTTGATCACCGGCACCGGTCCCGGAGCGGTCAACGGTGACCACCTGACGGTGCAGTACGTGCTGGCGGATTACTCGTCGCGCAAGGTACTCCAGACGTCGTGGACCGCGAAGCCGTTCCCCTTCGTGCTCGGCCAGACGTCGCTGATTCCCGGCTGGGTCGCCGCCATGTACGGCATGAAGCAGGGTGGCCGTCGCGAGTTCATTTTGCCGCCCGTTGACGCCTACGGCGCCAATCCCTCCAACGGCATACCCAAGAACGACACGCTCGTGTTCATCGTCGACCTCGTAAAGTTGACCAAATGAGCGACCACATCCCCAACCCCGACGGCACGAGTGAAAAGCGACAGAAGTTCAGCTCGGCCCCGCCGATGATCATCGACACCGCGAAGAACTACAGCGCCACGATGGTGACGTCCAAAGGAACACTGGAGATAGTCCTGGACGCGCTGGCGGCTCCCACGACGGTGAATAGTTTCGTGTACCTCGCGCGCTGGCACTACTACGACGGCATCGTCTTTCACCGGATCATCCCCGGCTTCGTGCTCCAGGGCGGTGACCCGACGGGCACCGGCGCCGGTGGTCCGGGCTACCGGTTCGACGACGAGTTACCCAAGCCCGGTCGCTACGAACTCGGCTCGCTCGCCATGGCCAACGCCGGTCCCAACACGAACGGTTCGCAGTTCTTCGTGATCTCCGGTCCGGACGGCATCCGCCTGCCGCCCCTCTACGCGCACTTCGGCAAGGTCGTGAAGGGCCTCGACGTGGTCGAGACCATCAACGCCATCGGGACGTCGTCGGGCAAGCCCAAGGAGAACGTCGTCATCGAATCGGTGACGATCACCGAGTCCTAAGACTCGACCACGTCGTGACCGCGTGTCACGACGACGTCACCGGCGACGACCCGCCATTCATCGCCGTCGTGGTGCGCGATGCCCGTCGCCGCGATCACGATGAGCGCCACCTCGCTCCCCAACAGCGAGCGCGTTCGCGACATCTGGTCGTCACTCGACGGCAGACACAACGCGCCGCCGCGTCGAAAGCCGAGGCCCGTCGTCGGAGCGCCACCGCGAGGGTCGATCATCACGTCGCCGAGGACCGACGCGACCGCGCCGATCGCGACGAGTGTCGCCGCTTCGTTGATCGCGTCGCCGAAGGCGCTCGCGCGCCACACCGAGCGCGCGTGCAGCGCCGACCCGTCACACAGCACGACCAGGTCGGCGTTCACGAGACGTTCAATGCACTGCGGGTCCTCGGCCGCCGCGCGGTCACTCACCATCAGCGCCTCCACGCGAACGTCGTACTCGTCGAACGGAACGCTCGTCAGGAGCGCCGCCTCGGTGACGCCGATGAAGGCGGCGGCCGTCGGGACGATGACGACGTCCGCGTGCTCACGAAGGGCGAGCGGCCCGTCGCGAAGCAGTGTTCGCAACGCGTCGAGCGATCCGACCGCGTACGTCGAGGTGCCCATACGTCGAGTCTCGCATCCGGAGCGAATCGAAGTGCCAAGTAACCTCTCTCCATGGGCTTCCAAAAAATTGGCGTACTCGGATCGGGAATCATGGGCGGTGGCATCGCCGAGGTCGCGGCCGCCACCGGCGCCACGGTGATCGCGCGCTCGCGCAGTCACGCCACCGCCGACGCCATGCTGGCGACCATCGAGAAGTCCCTCGCCAAACAGGTCGACAAGGGGAAGCGGACTCCTGAGGACGCGGACGACATCATCGCGCGAGTCTCGGCGACGACCCACATGGGCGACCTGGCCGACTGTGACTTCATCATCGAATCCGTGATCGAAGACCTCGACGTGAAGCGAGGTGTCTTTCGTGAATTGAACGATGTGGTGAAGCCCGACGCCATTATCGCGACCAACACGTCGACGCTCTCCGTGATCGAGTTGGCCATGGAGACCTCGCACCCGGACCGAGTCTGCGGCCTGCATTTCTTCAACCCCGCGCCGGCGATGTCACTGGTCGAGGTGGTGCGACCGATCTGCGCGAGCGACGACACGATGGAGCGCGTCACCGAGTTCGTGCTCGCGTGCGGCAAGGAACCCGTCAACGTGAAAGACCAGGCCGGCTTCGTCGTCAACGCGCTGCTCTTCCCCTACCTCAACAACGCCATTCGACTCCTCGAGCAAGGCGTGGCGACCAAGGAGGGAATCGACATCGCGATGAAGGGCGGCTGCGGATTCCCGATGGGGCCGTTCGCGTTGTTGGACCTCGTCGGACTCGACACGTCGCTCGCGATCCTGGACGCGCTCTTCGCCGAATTCGCCGAACCGAACTTCTCGCCTCGACCTCTCCTGCGACGGATGGTGAGCGCCGGTCAACTCGGACGAAAATCCGGTTCCGGCTTCTACGACTACCGTCACTAGAGAATCGAAAAGGGAGAGATGGCGGAACGTTCCAAGCCGTGGGTGATGCGGACCTACTCGGGTCACTCGAGCGCCGTCGCGTCCAATGAGCTCTACCGCTCGAATCTCGCCAAGGGTCAGACCGGTCTCTCGATCGCCTTCGACCTGCCGACCCAAACGGGTTATGACCCGGACGATCCCGCCGCCGCCGGTGAAGTCGGCAAGGTCGGCGTACCGGTCGCGCACCTCGGTCATATGCGCCAACTCTTCGAAGGTCTTCCCCTGGCGGAGATGAACACGTCGATGACCATCAACGCGACCGCCGCGTGGCTCTGGGGCCTGTACTTGGCGCTCGCCCAAGAAGAAGGCGTCGATCTCGACACTTTGCAGGGAACCACCCAGAACGACATCGTGAAGGAGTACCTCTCGCGCGGCACGTACATCTTCGCGCCCGAGCCCTCGAAGCGTCTCATCGTCGACATGATCGCCTACGCGCACGTTCACGTCGGCAAGTGGAATCCGATCAACGTCTGCAGCTACCACCTCCAAGAGGCCGGCGCCACGCCGGTTCAAGAGATCGCCTACGCCCTGGCGACCGCGATCGACGTCTTGGACGCCGTGCGCGATTCGGGCAAGGTCCCACCGGCGCAGATGCCCCACGTCGTCGGACAGATCTCGTTCTTCGTGAACGCCGGCGTGCGCTTCATCGAAGAGATCGCCAAGATGCGAACCTTCACGGCGATGTGGGATGAGATCTGTCGCACCCGCTACGGCGTGCAAGACGCGTCACTACGACGCTTTCGCTACGGCGTGCAGGTCAACTCCCTCGGTCTCACCGAACAACAGCCCGAGAACAACGTGCAGCGCATCGTGCTCGAGATGCTCGGGGTCACCCTGTCGGCCGACGCGCGAGCGCGCGCCTTGCAGTTGCCGGCGTGGAACGAAGCGCTCGGACTCCCGAGACCGGCCGACCAGCAGTGGAGCCTGCGCATGCAACAGGTGCTGGCCTTCGAGAGCGACCTCCTCGAGTACCCCGACATCTTCGCCGGCTCGTCGGTGATGGAGGCCAAGGTTCGCGAACTCACCGTGGGCGCGCAGAACGAACTCGACGACGTGCTCGCCCTCGGTGGGGCCTTTAAATCGATCGAGGAACTCAAGAGCCGCCTCGTGGCGAGCCAGTCCCAACGCGTGGCGCGCATCGAGTCGGGAGAACAAATCGTCGTGGGTGTCAACCGATTCACCGAGACCGCCGAGTCACCGCTCACGAGCGACAGCGCCATTGAGACGATCATGACCGTTGACCCCGCGGTCGAACGCCAACTGATTGACGACGTCATCGCGTGGCGCTCGTCGCGCGACAACGCCGCCGTGCTCGCGGCTCTCGAAGAACTCGCTCGCGTGGCGAAGAGCGACGACCCCGCGGACAACATCATGGTGCCGACGATCGCGCTCGCCCGGGCCGGTGGCACGACGGGCGAATGGGCCAACGCGTTACGCGAAGTCTTTGGCGTGTACCGCGCACCGACCGGCGTCCGCGCCGGAGTCGCCGAGCGCGGCGAAGCGTTCGCCGGGCTCGTCGAACGATCGAAGGCGGTGCAGTCGCGACGCGGTCGACCACCGAAGCTCCTCGTGGCCAAACCGGGACTCGACGGACACTCCAATGGCGCCGAGCAGATCGCGGTCGCCGCTCGCGACGCGGGCTTCGAAGTCGTCTACCAGGGGATCCGGCTCTCGCCGGAAGAGATCGTGGCGGCCGCGCGCGACGAGGACGTCGACGTCATCGGCCTCTCCATCCTCTCCGGTTCACACCTGGCCCTCGCGGCGCGCATCGTCGAGGCGCTGCGCGCGGGTGACCTCGAGACCAAGGTCGTGGTCGGGGGCATCGTGCCGAGCGAGGACGCGCGGGCCTTGCTCGAGCTCGGCGTCGTCGCCGTCTACACGCCGAAGGACTTCTCGCTCGCCGCCATCATGAGCGACCTGTTGGGAATCGTCGAATCGCTCAGCTGAGGCGGGGTCGGCGATTGGAGAAGGGCCCGTTATTGAACCAGCGTCCCGAGAATCGCCAGTTCGGCACCTGATCGACGACGACCGCGGCCCTCTCACTGATCAGAATCTCTTCGGCCGCCGCCACGAGGGCCGCCAACTCGTCGGGTGGTAGTTCGGGCCTCGGCGTCAGGCCGTAGTTCACAGGGGGACGTTCCCGTGCTTGCGCTTGGGCAACTCTTCTCGCTTGCCGCGCAGTAACTCGAGTGAACGACAGAGGATCTTCCGGGTCTCGGCCGGGTCGATGACGTCGTCAACGAAGCCCCGCTCCGCGGCGATGTAGGGCGACACGTACTGCTGCTCGTACTCCTCGATCAACTGCTTGCGCATCGTCTGGGGGTCATCGGAGTTCGACAGGTCGCGACGGTGCACGATCTCGACGGCGCCGGCCGAACCCATCACCGCCAACTCGGCGGTCGGCCACGCGTAGGCGAGGTCCGCACCGATCGACTTGGAGTTCATGACGACGTACGCGCCCCCGTAGGCCTTTCGAGTGACGACCGAGATCCGCGGCACCGTCGCCTCGCAGAACGCGTAGAGCAGTTTGGCGCCGTGGCGGATGATGCCGCCGTACTCCTGGTCGGTGCCGGGCATGAACCCCGGCACGTCGACGAAGGTGACGATCGGGATGTTGAAGGCGTCGCACGTGCGCACGAAGCGCGCCGCCTTCTCACTCGAATCGATGTCGAGCACCCCGGCCAGCACGTTGGGCTGATTCGACACGATGCCGACGCTGTGGCCGTCGATACGCGCGAAGCCGCACGTGATCTGTTGGGCGTAGGTGGCGTGCACCTCCATGTAGTCGCCACCGTCGACGACCGACGTGATCACCTTCTTCATGTCGTAGGGCAGGTTGGGCGACGAGGGCAAGATTTCGCGCAGGTCCTCACAGAGCCGGTTGGGGTCGTCACCGGTCAGTATGCGTGGCGCCTCTTCCATGTTGTTCGACGGCATGAACGACAAGAGGTAGCGGACTTCATCCAGCACGCTCTTCTCGTCGGGCATCACGAAGTTGGCGACGCCGGACTTGGTCGCGTGCGTCAGTGCGCCACCGAGCTCTTCCAGGGTGACGTCTTCGCCGGTGACGGTCTTCACGACGTCGGGGCCGGTGATGAACATGTGGCTGGTGTCCTTCACCATGAAGATGAAGTCCGTCAGGGCCGGTGAGTAGACACCGCCCCCGGCGCACGGGCCGAGGATGACCGAGACCTGCGGCACGACGCCCGAGGCGCGGGCGTTGCGAATGAAGATCCCGCCGTAGGCGTTGAGGGCGGCGACACCTTCTTGGATTCTGGCGCCAGCGCCGTCGTTGAGTCCGATGATCGGCAGACCCATCGTCGTGGCCATGTCCATGATCTTGTGGATCTTCTCGCCGTGCGTCTCACCGACGGCTCCGCCGAAGACCGTGAAGTCCTGGGAGAAGACGCAGACCTTTCGTCCGTCGATCTTGCCGTAGCCGGTGATGACGCCGTCGGTGTAGGGACGCGACTCCTCGAGGCCCATGCCCGAGGCGACGTGCCGATTCAGCATGTCCAACTCTTGGAAGGTGTCTTCATCCAGCAGGTACTCGATGCGCTCGCGCGCGGTCATCTTGCCCTTGGCCTGGTGACGCTCGATGGCCTTCTCGCCACCGGCCACGCGAGCCTCGGCCTTGCGAGCGTCGAGCTCGGCGAGGCCTTCCGCCATTGAATGCTCCATGAGGAGCAAGGCTACCCAAATCACGCCTCAGTCGTTCTGTGACGTCACTGGCGCGCAGCGAACACCGGGCCGTCGGTTTCACTCGCCCGCCTTACCGGCGAGTACGGCGACGCCCGACCAGAAATGAGCGCCAGTGAACCGTTGGCTCGGTCACGGTCACAACTCCCCAACAAGTGTCAACCCGGCACTGCATCTGGTGCAACAATCGACTTATGGCCGTGTTCTTCGCCGTGCTCGCCGCACTCGTCGTGGTGGTCGCCCTTTGGCGCGAGGCCGGGTCACGTCGTCGAGGTCGTGACGCCGAAGACCTCGTAGCGCGTCGCGACGTTGAACTGGCTCAAGTGATCGAATCCACCGACGAAAGCTTCCTCTCCTTCGACGCCTCGGGCGCGATCACGGCCTGGAGTGCCCGCTCCGAAAAACTCTTTGGGTGGAGCGCCGCGCAGGTGATCGGCCAAAGCATGACCGACACGCTGATTCCGGTCCTGCACCGCAAGGCGTACGAAATCGGATTGGCCAATTACGTGCCCGGAACCGATTCCGCGATCGTGGCCAAGCGCGTGGAGACGACCGCGCTCCACCACGACGGACACGAATTCCCCGTCGCGATGATGATCTGGGCACGCGAGGATGGCGGATTCAGCGCGTTCGCGCGTGATGCCTCGATCGCCACGGTGGACGAGGGACCCGGTGAAGGCGGTCGTGCGAGCGTGTCGTTGACCGACCCCTTGACGAGTCTGGGCAATCGACTGTTACTGGA
>OCTA010001881.1_pt1 | contig 19221 bp, 19 predicted proteins | sample 1538991 | NCBI WGS metagenome assembly OCTA01 (sample SAMEA3539302, study PRJEB22396) | soil metagenome | biome: tundra; feature: field; material: soil | place: USA | collected 2010-05 | depth 0.15 m | reverse complement strand
TACGCGGTTGTCCCGTAGAGGTTCCCGTCGACGGCTTGAACTAGCCCCGCGGCTGGATTAGAGCCGTTAGGGGATGCAACGCTGAAACTGAACAGCGTAGTCGGCGCGCCCGCGCGGGTGATTTCGAAGATCGTGCCATAGCCAGGATAGGCGCTTGCGCCGCCATCATAGGCTGTCCCGTAGAGGTTTCCGTTGGTCGCCTGGACCAAGGGAGCAACAGCGTCGAATCCATCAGAGTATTCAAAGTTGTACAAAGTCGACAGCGTACCGCTCAGACTGATCTTGAAGACCGTTCCGTAGGTATTGGCTCCCTCAAAACCCGTTGTCCCATACAAGTGCCCGTCGGTGGCTTGGATCACCGCTCCTGGCCCCGCGCCATCTGTCCCGTCGAATTCGTGCAGAGTCCTCAGGCTGCCACCTGACGTGATCTTGAAGATCGTGCCACAACCGTCGCCACAAGCGGTGATGTTTCCGCCATAAAAGGTTGTCCCGTAGAACTCTCCATCCATACCCTGGACGAGTGACGAGGCTGGCTGCGAACCGTTAGTCACGTTAAAGTTCATCAGGGTCCTGAAGGTCTGAGCAGGCAACGGGATTGCAACCGCCGCCGACAGCAGAACGGCAATGCAGACAATGCAAGATCTTCTCCACGCGGTGTGATTGGTCATGCTATTCTCCTGTGCCAGCGTGCGACTCGGGTCCGGATTGAGAACAGCGTTCCCCTCCGCCCGGAACTTTCGGGGCTGACCGGCGGCGCCGAGGCGAACTGCCGGCACATTAGCCATTGTATTCGGGTTGAGATCCGGTTACCTAGCGTCGGTCCGTAAGCCTATTCGGTTCGGTCCTTGGCCTTCGCCTCATCCCTGGGCTGCCACTGCATGTTTTCCGGCGAATCGGCGCCACCGCGCTTTAGCGGCACGATGTGGTCAACCACGTATCCGGGGCACGGGCCGGCCGCCGCTCCCGTTGCCGGGCAAGGATGCAACTCTTGGAAGGCATTGCCGTGCGCTCGAACTGCGCCGAATCCGGCCGCTGGGCGTCCGCTCGCACGTAACGCAGTAGTTTGAGCGGTGCCGCGCGCCTGTGTTGGCGTCCGGCGAACGATCCCACGTCGGGCAGTGGGTCCGCCGCGAGTGTGGGCGTCCCTCGTCGCGTGGTTCGCTACGAGCGTACCGGTGTGAAACGTTGGCCTGGCGCTACGGCGGCTACCAGCAGGGCAAGTGTGCCGATCCTGAACAGGAGCGAGGTCATGCGAGAACACGATGCACGCGGCAGGCCAGGAGTGCAGACTATCCACGAGGCTCTCGACGGGTTGTTGCTCAGATCGGTCACCGTTCGGTTCACTCATGGGCGAAGTGGGCCAAACGGATCAACTGAAGTATGTTGCCTGACTGTTGAGTGCAGGCCGGTCTAATGTGCCCATCCTCCGCGCCCCGCACGCAATGCGAGGCTCCGCGCTGACCCCCGCCGGCATCGTGTGCTGCGGCTGGCGCGGCGATTCACGGCAACAAGGTGGGCCGAGAGGCACCGTTTACCTTCGGATTTGATTCAGCGTGCGCTTTTGCGACCGCCCGCGCTTCTCTCAAAATACGCCGTAGCAATTGCAACAGCGGTGAATCCGACCGGCCAAAACTGAGCTTGCGGATTTCCATACCAGCAGACGTAGAGCAGCTCGTAAATCATCATGCGACCGCTGCAAGTCGGATTTTGCCATAAGACTTATTGTGCTCATCCGCTCTCAGTTCTCTCTGTCGGTAACAGCATAAGAAACGCGCACGATCTTATCAAAGACCGTCCGCCAGGGCAAACACGCCCTTACCTGATGTCACGCCCTTACCTGAACTACCGCAGTAGCCCCTGAAGCTCCTCAGCCGCCAACTGATCTGGCCATCCAGCAGGGGTTTGACGAACAGGCGCCGCACCAGCCGCCGAGCGCAGTCCTCGGTTGCGGCTCGGCGTCATCGCTATCGAACATAATCGAACATCAGTCGCGGCCGCGTAGGACTCGCATCAGCCCCGAACAATAGGTGAGAGAAAGGCTGCGGCTCGGCCACCCACTACCGTAAGCACTTGGTGATGGGCAGGCTGGGCTAGAGTCCGGGGCCGTGTACACGCGTGGCCTACGGGTCGCCGAGATCGTCGGTTCTCGCTCGTGAGCCTGAAAACAAGTGCTGGGGCCAGGCGGCCGCACTGTACTCCGAGCCGTCGCCGGACCGTGTGGCTGGTGGAAAGGACCGAAGATCACGAGTCTTACGGCCTGCGCTCCGAGAACCGGCACCCAATTTCAGACACGTCGCGCCTGCTCCGCGGGCCAAAGCCGCAGGTAGATCTGCGTGGGACCAGTGGAATGAACCGGAACGTGTTTCTGTTTCTCGTGTTTGCAGCGCTCCTGGCGTGCTTCGGCGCGGATGGCGACCGGCACGCGGCACGCAGGTACGTGCGGGCGGATGGTGGACTGCGGCCGCCAGCGCCGAAAACCTCCTTCCGGTTCGTCGCTCAGTGACCTTGGTTCCGGGCTGCAAGCACGAGGCGCGGCTCTGAAGCGCTGGGCCTGGATTCCAGCGTTCGTGCGTCAATCATCCATCTCCGCGCGCACCCGCTCGGTCACCTCGGCCGCAGTCGCGTTCCAGTCGAACGGCACGGAAATGTCCACCTCTGGGTATGATGTGATCCGCACGGCGAACTGCCGGCGGTCTGGGGCGGCGATTATCCAACCCTCGAAGAGCTTTTTGAGATGCCGGCCGTCGGCAACCACCGCCCCTCCAGTTCAGCCCTGCGGTCACGAGGGATGGTGTCGGAATCGAAGATCGTGATGGGCACGGCTACCATTATCGCGGCTAGACACCTCTAGCGCGCAAAGCGTACCCCAACGACTGAACTATTTTGCGCTCGGGCTGTCGTCGGCCTTCAGATCGCCCAGAGCGTATTGGATTCCCGCCAGCATGTGAGCGACAAAGGGCCGCGAGAAGTAGATCTTCTCATCGTGACCGTGCGCCTCGTAGAACACCCGGCCATTGCCCACGCGCTGAATGTAGCTCAACGCGTAGTCGCGGTCGGTGCGCTTCGTGGCTGCCGGCTCTTTGGCTTTGTCTTCCGCGCTCATCTTGCCGTAGTTGACGCTGGTCAGGACATGCACGCGCTTGCGGCTGAAAGAGTCCTGCGCGAACGTGTAGGTTTCGTCGATCATCTCGAACCCATGGGCCGGGAACATGGCAGTCAGGGGACTGTTTGGATCATCCACCTTAACGGAGATCAGGGTCGGGTAGATCCAGTGGAATTTAAAGAAGCCGCCGATCATTTCGTTGAACTCGGGCCACGTGCCGCCCAGCGCAGGGCCATTGGTATGGTAGCTATCGGTAGCGGCGTGGATGCCGGCCAGACCCTTTCCGCCTTTGACGAAGTCAAGGAGCGCCCGCCTGCGAAGCTCCGTGGCAGCCTTGTCGTTCGGGTCGTCCAGAAATTCGCCGGTGGTGCTGTCAAGGAAGACCGCATCATATTGCTTCAGGTTTTCAGGCGTGATCGCGGCCGCGTCGTACGTGATGGTGGTCATCCAGGCGCCGGTCCTGTCTCCCAGGTATTCGACCATCTTCGCCGCCAGTGGGATTGAAGTGTGCACCCAACCGACAGCTCGGCCGAGGACAAGCACACGGCGCAGGCTCTGGGGCGTTGCGTAAGGCTTATCCGGCAGCGCGGCCATCATGGCCGAAATGTCAGCGGGGTTGGCAAACTGCTTTTGTGGACAGCCGCGGGTGAAGCCCCCGCTAAATCCTTCCGCTGGGCAAGTTGCGGGTTTCGCAGGAGCCGCCCCCTGCTGTGCGAAACCGACGGGGTCGGTCAATACCACAGCGGCTAATACCGCACCGATTCCGAGGGCCTTCAGTTTCATGGTCGTATGTTCTCCGGATCGTAGCCTGGATTGAAGACGCAATTATATCCTGTCCTGCATCCCCGCTATCACTTCGGACTCCCACCGAGTCTGGTCACTCATTCGCTATCTTTATGCTCGGCTATCCATTTAGCGGCCTCGCCACCGAGAGTGGCATTTCGCCACGCGACTATACCAGCCTGTCAGGGCACAAGCGCTTGCAAGAAATTCTTGCGCCCTTTTGCTTGCTGTCCCTGCCGTCCGGAGGTAAGGTCTTAATGTCCGATATTGCCCATTAAGAGGAGTAGAATGAATGAGTTAACCGTAGTTGACAGAACGAACGAATGGCGGCGGATGAAGAGCCTCGTGCTCGATTCTGTTTCGTCGCCGATTACGAAACGGGTCTACAACATGGCCCTGGACGAGTTCTTTTCCTGGTATGCTCAGGAGCCGCGGCCGGGCTTCACCAAAGCCACCGTGTCCGCCTGGCGCGTAACCCTGGAGGAACGCGGGCTGGGGTCGTCGAGCATCATCGTCCGGATGTCGGCGATCCGCAAGCTGGCGGTGGAGGCGACCGACAATGGCCTGCTGGCGCCGGAACTGGCCGCTGGCATACAGCGCGTGAAGAGCGCCAAGTCCATCGGCGTGCGCGCCGGGAACTGGCTGTCGCTGAAGCAGGCCCAGGCGCTCCTGAACGCCCCGGACATCACGACGTTGAAGGGACTGCGAGACCGCGCCATCATCGCTGTGCTCCTCGGCTGCGCCCTGCGGCGTTCCGAGGTCGCGGCGCTTACGATGGGGCACATTCAGCAGCGAGATGGCCGCTGGTGCATGTCGATCTTTACGGGAAGCACGGGCGCGTGCGGACCATTCCGATGCCGACTTGGGTGAAGGTCGCGGTGGACGCCTAGACCGCCCCCGCCGGGCGGTTACGTCTTCCGGCCCGTCATTCGCGGCGATCAGGTGCGCGGCGACGCGCTCTCCGAAAAGGTCGTGTGGCAGATGCTCCGGCCGTATGCCAAGGCTGCTGGGGTTGCAGGGATTGCGCCTCATGATTGCCGAAGAACCGCGGCAAAGCTGTGTCGCGCCGGCGGCGGGGAACTGGAGCAGATACAACTCCTGCTCGGCCATGCATCAGTGCAAACGACCGAGCGGTACCTCGGCACGAAACAGGACCTCATTCACGCGTCAACGACGGAATAAAGTTGAGGGTGGCGGTATAGCTTTGGCCTGCTACGCATGGCCCGGAGGCGGCAAGAGCTTCAGGAATCCGTCCTGAATGAGACTTCCGAACTTCGACCGGATCGACCCTGCAACCCTTGGGTTGTCGCGGAAAAGCACGCCGAGTTCGATGTTCCGTTCATGCGCGGACTCCGTAAAATTCGCGGACGTGATGAATGCGGTCACTCCATCGACGAGAATGCACTTTGCGTGCTGGCAGGCAGGAGAGGTCGGAGTTTTCTCGGGACCTCGGGGGTCGTAGAACACCGCTGGTTTCCTCGCCCAAGGCCAGTGATATTTCCAGAATGCCTTTGCATACTTTTCGACTGCGGCGTCCTCGTGGAGTCCGTTCTTTTCATCTGGCGGGACATTCAGGATCAGGACGACTTCGAGTTCGGGACGGACCGACCAAGCTTCCTCAACGGGCAGGAAGACTTCCTGGCCGTTGAAGATGCTGTACGTGGAGATCCAGAGCGATTGGCGCGCTTCGGACAGGAGTTGCCGCACCACGACGCTTGTATCACGGACGTGCGGGCCTTCTTCATCGGGGCTGGTCCAGACCAATTGGATCTTGTCGATTGCTCGCTGCCGGGCGGCGGCGTCCTCGGCCAGAGCTTCGAGGGTTATGGCAAGAGTGGCCGGAGTGAAGCCGGACGTCTGAAGGGACACCAACTCGGATGCGAGCGATTCGCGAACGGCTTGCGGCGCCCATTCGGCCACGGTGAATGCGGTGTACGGGGACTTGAGGCGACCGGCCTTGAGCGCCTGCGACATGGATTCCAGCGTGCTCGCCGACAACGACCGGATCAGTTTCATGGAAGCGCAAGGTCCTGGTCGGTGAAGAACTCCGCGCCGGCTGCACCGACCGTGGCGACAACGAGGGAGCGATCAAGGTATTGATTGAAGCGCTCGCACGAGGTTTCTGAAATCAGCAGGCAGCCGTGGCAAGCCGCGCCAAGAAGGAAGCGTTCTTCGAGCAGTTGCTTTGCGGAATGCTGGGCGCAAACCGGGTCGTTCGAGCAGAGGCGTCCGAGTTCGATTGCGTTGCGGAGATGCTGGTCGATCTTGCGGCCGATCTCGACGAGGCCGCCCAATGTCCCTTCGGAATCCGGCGATCCCGTGTAGAGCAGGATGCCATAGCCAGCGTCTCCGGCATAGACTCGCTCACGAATCGCAGACGAGGAGTAGCCGCATTCCAGGGAAACCTGCGTGATGAGCAGGTGCGCGAGCGAGTGGAGCATCATGTATGGAGCCCCGACGAACTGCGCCTTCGAACTTGGGTACTGCTTCTTCCACAGCTTGAAGCCCTCCGCCAGTTCGAGTTCCCGTTTCGAGACGTCACTCCGTTGACGCCAGGCGCGAATCTCTTCCGATTTGAAGGATATGAAGACGCCTTCGCCGCGGTTTTCCACGGCGGGAACCCAGCGGACTTCATCAGCCAATGCAGCGCGATTCACGCCAATGGCGAGTTCACCATCAATGTCATTCGTGGCAGGCTCGAAGCGCGTGAAGCCGACAAGTGAAACGACCTCGCGCAGGCGGTGGATGAGGACGACACGGTCGATCTTGTTCCAGATCGCGTCGAGCGGCGGTGCGGGCCGCCAGCGACGCGCGTAGAAGTAAACCTTCGATCTTGTCCTGCCCGATCTGGTCCGGACTCGCGAGCAAGGTCTCAATTTCCGCCTGCTTGATAGTCTTTAACGGGGCGGACGACGAACCGCCACGGTGCCGTTCGATCTCAGCCCAGACAGCTTCGTTGGAATAGCCCTCCAGCGCGGCCGCGACCTTTGCCCGTTTTTGTTCGCCGGGCAAATCGTCGATTGAATCGACGTACTGCAGGTGGTCTTCCCATATTCTTTCGACCGCCCCGCGCAGCTTTTCGTCTTCGTCCGGAATGGAGATGACGCTCAGAACCTGGGGGAACCAGGCATTGGAAGCCGAACGGTTGAGCAGCCTGTTGAAGGTTGGCTGGCCTTTTGGATCGCGGCAGTTGGGTTCGGAGTTGCTGCCGCCCAGCCATGGCCTTCGCCCGCGGCACCAGCCGAGCGCGGTCTTATCCTCCAGGGCAATGATGAGTTGCTTTCTCTTGCCGCAGTCGCAGCGAATCTCAACTTCGCTGAGGTCTCCGCTGGTGCCCCACTCGTCCACGAAGAGGTCGCGGCGCCACGGCTCTGCCCCATCAACACCCACGCCATGCACAAAGGCGTACCAATCGACATCTGAAATATGCCCGTTCGGACACGCCTGGACAAAGCGAATGGGCACGATGTCGTATTTCTTGCGGTCCGGCCCCTGCCATTTCGTCTGAGTGATGAGATTACGGCGGTGAACGAGTGGCCGGGTACGCTGGTTTTGCGGCCCCTTCATCGGATACTGCGCCGTAAACCATTCGGGAAAGCGGTAAACGGCGATCCCACTCGGCGGCGCGTCCGGGTCCTGACTATCGGCGGGTGGCTCGTACATCGTGAGGCCCGGTCGCTGTAGTGCAAATTCAACCTTGCTGAGGAGGCGGGGTTCAATGATCTTCCGTTTGCGGTCGTCGCCTCCCCAATTCCATGTGTCCAGACCGCCAACAATGGCGGCGTGGTGCGGCAGGTCCATCAGAGCGCCCGGACCGAACACATTGATGATCTGGCCGCGGCGAATCTGTCCATTTGGGCGGACCATCAGTCCTGGTCCTCCTCAGAATCAAGCGCGGTTCCGTTCAGTTCGATCAGCCAAAGGTTACAGGCAGGTTCCACATCGCGGAGCGAGCGGTGCGCCTTGAACTGTGCGGCTTTGCTTTCGATCCGCTCCAGGTCCGGATCGAGTGGATATCGCAGCAGGTACGGCCCCGTGCCGTCATCGTATTGCTGGTAGCGTAAAGTAGCTCCCGAGTCCTTCTGTTGTTTGGAAATCTTTGCCCAATCATCGAGCAAGTCTTCCACTTTGCCTCGGACGCCGTCGCGGCGTTGCTGCATCTCTTTGCTGTCCAATGCCGCGTATTGCTCGACTCTGCGGCCGAAGATATCCACGACGGGCGAAAGGCTTGACCGCAATTCCATGGCACGAATCGCGTTGGGGCCTTTGGTCATTCCTGGCCAGCCGTGGCGGCTGAGCGCGACCGTAACCTCAGCCAGGCCGCGATCCAGAGCGCGCGGCGAGAACGGCGTAACGCTGGTCGCCTCCACCGAGCGGTAGAACGATGCGTGCCAGGCTTCGAAGCGCTCATAATGCGAGCGGTCGCGCGGCTTATGAACATTGAGCATGGTGATGATGAGGCCGGGCTTACCCTCCTCGCGACCCACTCGCGACGTGGCCTGGATGTATTCCGCAGTTGTCTTGGGCTGGCCGAAGACCGCCATCAAGCCGAGCCGCGAAATATCGAGACCGACCGAAATCATGTTCGTCGCGAGCGCGATATCCACACAATCGGATTTAGGCAGGAAAGCCTTAGCCAGACGATCCTTCGCTTTGGAAACCCCGGCGGTTGAGATGCGCGAGGTCAATTCGACCACTTCCCTCAGATCGCGCTTCGCAAAAAGCCCCGTCGTTTCACCCTGACGCAGACGGCTGCCATAGTCCTTCAACCGCGACGTCACTTCGTCCTCCGCGATCCGGCGACAACCGCCAAGCTCACGAAGACTGTTGAAGTACCCGGTGAGCGTCATGTAGGGATCGGCGGGATTCTGCGGGTTGGTCAGGCCGCCGTTGGCGAGGAAGGCCTTCTGCGCCGCGCCCAGCAGCGCGAGATATGTCCGCAGGAAGATCACCTTCGGCGAGCCCTGCGCGGCGACACCGGCGTACAGCCGGCCCGGCTTTTCATCTGCCGGCACCGTAACCGCGAAATACGAGTCGCGGCGGTCGGGACCTGGGCACGGGAAGATCTCGACGCCATTGCGGCAGAAGAGCGCCTTGATCTGCGCTTCGGCGCGGCGGACCGTGGCGGTGGAGGCAACCACTTTGGGGCGGACGGTCTTCTTCTGACCGTCCGGTCCCGTGATCTCCCGGCAGCAAAGTGCATCGATGGCGGTCTCATACAAGCCGACCATGGTGCCGAGCGGTCCGGAGATGAGATGCAGTTCGTCCTGAATGATCAGGTCCGGCGGCAGGAGCGGTTCGGGCAACGGCTGCCCGGCGGAGTTGGGGTCGCACGGGCCATAGAACCCGCCCGCGTCGGCGCGCTCCACCTTACCGAACAGCTTGCCCGTCTGGCCTTCCCACGGAAGGCTGGCGAACTTATCGACGGTTGCAATCAGGAACGCTGGCAGGCGGCGGTAGATGGGTTCATCGACCGCAAGAATCGGCAACGGTGTGCCGCCGGAGAATTCGCATTCCCGGTTGACGCAGGTGATGCGAAGATCGAGAGGCTCCTTTTCGTTCGGGACGAGATTAAAGGAGTTGGCTGAAAACTTCGTCCCACACCACGGGCAGGTTTCGAGGGGAATGGGGTGGTCTTCTGGTCCTGTTTGAATTTCCGGGTGCGGGCACGAGCGGTGTTCTCGTCTCGTTCGCCCGACTTGGCCTAGACAGCGGTATCGAAGTAGCGTCAGGGGTGGCGTTGCTCTGGCGGCTTCACCACGATCTCAACCGGTCACGCCGTGAACAGGTTGAGCGGATTACGTTGCGAATCGTCGGCTGGTGCTTCGTTGCGCTGGCGTTGTACATTGCCTACGAATCCGGCTCCACGTTGATCCGGCACCAACTACCGGAACGGAGCATTCCTGGAATCATCGTCGCCGCCGTGTCGGTGGTGGTGATGCCGATGTTGGCACGAGCGAAGCGGCGGGTTGCTGCCGCAATCGGAAGCGGGGCCATGAGCGCCGATTCCAAACAAGCCGATTTTTGCACTTGTTTGTCGGCGATCCTGTTGGGCGGCTTGCTTCTCAACGCTGTGCTTGGCTGGTGGTGGGCCGATCCCGTGGCGGGGCTGCTGATGGTTCCGATCATCGCCAAAGAGGGCATCGAAGGAATCAGGGGCAGGGCGTGTTGCGTTGACTGCGGGTGCAACTGAAACATCGCCGCACGCAACCGGCTTCGGTGCCGATGTGGATGAAGCGGCGGGCGGCACCGCGGACACAGGCCGCGATCACCGCATCGAGATCGCACCGGACTGGCTCGCAACGAGGGCGCGGATCTTCTCGTCGCTGGATGTTGACGGCGACACGACGAATCCGATGCAAACTCGGCCACCAGGCGCCGGGCCCCCGCACCGACCGGGGTCGGGACGGACGCTTCTCACAAGCGTTTGGGGCCAGTTTCCAGTCGCCGACAAATCACCAGCAAATGGCGATTGCAAGGACCGCATATTGGCCGTCGCGGAGTTGGCACGCGCCTGCCGAAACCGTTTAGTGTCTATTTCGCGAGCTTGCCTTGGTTGTGTTCGTAGCTGATCACGCGTGTCACCTTCCATGCACCATCCTTGTTCTGCCACAAGGTTACAAATTTGGCGTCCCCCACACCGTCCTCAGGGTGCCCAGGGTGGTGGAAACGATGAATCCCGATCTCAACCGCTCCATATCCTTTCAGCGGATACACTTCCAAGGTTTGCGGTAACAGCTCCCGCTCCACCTTTCCGCAAATGTTCTGCTTGATAGCAGCGAGAAATGGTGCTTTCCCAACCGATAGTCCGGTCTGGTCATGGTAGAACTCCAAATCGTCGGAAACCATCGCACCCAGGGTAGTCAGATCGCAGTGGTTATATGCATCGAAGAGTTTGGCATCCAAGGACTTTATCGTCAGAAATAAGGCTTCGGGCTGCGCGACAGATTGCGCTTCTGTACGCATGCCGCAAAGAGCCAAGAGGACCAGCAGGAAAAGAAGTAGGGATCTCTTCATACAAAACTCCGCGGCGACGATGCCGCTGCTAGTCCATACGAATCGCGAGCAAGAGTTGTTCGAGGAAAGATTGCTGGCTTTTCCTTGTTCCTGATTCCTGTCGGTATTTCTCCCGGATCACGCGCCACTCGGAAACTGATCGAATTCGGGCGCTCCGGTCCCGATCTGGGAAGTTGCCCCACAACCTCCGTGCAGGGGCACCCGGAAGTCGGGCAATTCTATCACGCGCCATCCGGTGGCGCCGACGCCCAACCACATCAGCCCGCCCGAATCGCGGGGATGCTCTGCGCGGGACCCGTCCACCTCCATCCTCCGCAGGGCGTACCGGGTGTAAACTCTCCTCATGGTGTTCGCCAAGCGCCTGCGCGACGGCGTTCGTCGCGGAGAAATCACTTGCAGCGTCAGAATATGGATGCGGCCCCACGTCAAAGTCGGCAACCGGTATCGTATGGAAGAAGGGGAGATCGAGGTGGATTCGATCAAGCCAATCGGTTTTCCGGATATCACTGGGGAGTTGGCGCGAGAGTCCGGATTCCTGGGTGCCGTCGATCTGCTCAAGGTGGCGAAGCACGGTCAAGGCGAGAACATCTATCTGATCCGGTTCCACTATGTGCGGCCACGTAAAAAGCGGTCAGGACAGCGCGAGCCGGCCTGATTGCCCGGATTACCGTGAGGGGCACGGCTGGCGATCCGGCACTGCCATCGCGGGCCGTCAACCCTTGGGTAGCGCCCTCGCATCGTGTTCAACGTCCTGGACCGTGCTTTATCGTTGGCCGCTTTTCAGGTGATCATCGATGGCCGGTTTTGGGTGTTCACCGAGGGAGAAGCCGGAGTTGTGCTAGCTTCGTAGGTCGAGCACTTCGCCAAACATGAGGAGGGCGCCCTCGATGTTTTCGAGACGGGACTTCGGAAGAGTGGCTTTCTTGCCTGTGTCCACAATGCTGGCCAAAAGAATCGATTCCGCCTTCAACGGCGTGCAGTTTGGGCTCCAGAGTTACGTATTCAGCGGCATCGGCTTGCCGCATGATGGCATCCTCGACCTTGTGATCCAGTCCATGGTCGAATGCGGTCTGGGCGAATGCGACCTGTTCGCGCCGCTGGTCGAGCCCGCTCCCTTGTGGGAACGCATACGGGCCGGCGCTCCTGCGCGACCCGGAGAGCACGTTCCGGCGCAAGCCGCTGCCGCGAGAGCCCAGGCGCGCGAAGAACTCGCCAAATGGCGTATGACCGTGTCGCTCGACCATTTCCGGGCAATCCGAAACAAGTTCGACGCCGCGGGGATTGCCATCCACGGTCTTAGCGCATTCCCCGGTTCCACGGCAGAGGAACTTACCCGGACCTTCGATATCGCCGAGGTTCTGGGCGCCCGCGTCGTCACCCTCGGCGTCACGCTCCCAGCGGCGATGCGGGTGGCACCCTTGGCCGAAAGGCGGGACTTCATAGTTGGCATTCAGGGACAACCAGATCTGAGCATTACCGATCCGGATGTTATCTCCAAGCCGGGCCAGTATGACAAAGCGCTATCACTTTCCAGAAGTTATCGGATCAGCTTCGATATCGGCGACGCCACCGGTGGCGGCTATGACTCGCTCGCGTTCGTCAAGGATCGCCTTGATCGCATCGCCGTGATCTATCTCAAGGACCGGCGGAAAGACCGGGTGAGCGTCCCGTGGGGCGAAGGTGATACCCCCGTCAAAGAGATTCTCCGGCTCGTAAGAGACAGCAAATACCCAATCCGCTGCTACATCGATTGCGATTACAAGACCACCGACCGGCCGACTGATGTGAAGCGGTCCTTCGGCTACGCAAAAGCAGCGCTGGCCTAGTAGGGCTTTAGCGTTTTAGCCGGCGATCTCTTCCACCTGCTTCAGGTGGTTTCGATCATGGCCGCCCATGGTTTCCACGATGGTTTCGAGCGTCATGTCGCCCCGTTCGAGATGATTCATGGGCCTGGCCAGGTCCGGAGCGCCGTGCGCCCGCACCAGCGCTAGGGGTTCCACTGCAATAGTGCCGAGGATGTAGCGCAAAGGTGGTCGTTCACGCGTCGCCGGATCGACCCCCAGCACAGCAGTCAATCACGGTGAAGAACAACGCTGCACGAAGACCGCTAAGGGCGGCTAAAGCGTATTATTCAGTCGGGTCCGGCTTCCGCCACCGATCCTGCGTCCTTCAATTTCACCGCGGATACCCGCACCTTGGCCGCGAGCCAGCGCTGTGCGGCTTCCCGCTCCTCGTCTGGTCGGTTCATCGTGAAGGCGGCCACCAACTGCTCTTCCCGCATCCACCATACGCTGAAACTGGGTCCCGAAAGGTCGCCGCGCTCGACGATCTCATCGGCATCGGCCGGATCGCCCCAGAGCTCGTATGAAAGGTCGAACACATCGGAGAAGAAATAGGGGACGTGGACAAAAGGCGCGCGCTCGCCCAGCAGAGTGCGGGCACAGTGCTGGCCTTGCGACACAGCGTTGTCCCAGTGCTCAACGCGCCGGCGCTTGCCGTAGAGCGTGTCCTGGTAATTCGCCACGTCGCCGGCTGCGTAGATGTGCGGCTGACTGGTCTCCAGGTATTCGTTCACCAACACACCGTTGTCCATTTGGATTCCGCTGTTCGCCAGCGGTTCGGTCACGGGGAGTACGCCAATGCCCGCCACAACCAGATCGCACTCCAGGGTTGCGCCGCTTTCGAGTTTGGCCGACGACACTGCGCCTTGCCCACGCAATTCCGCGAGCTTCGCCTGCTTCAGGAATTCGACACCCCGCGCTCTGTAGTAGCTCTCGAAGAAACCAGACATCGCGGGCGTGAAGAACCGCTTCCAGATGCGATCCTCGGGCAGCACCATCGTCGTCGAGACGCCCTTTTGCGCCAGCACCGAGGCTACTTCCATGCCGATGAACCCGCCGCCGATAACCAGCGCCCGCTTGGCGCTAGCGGCGTGCGTGCGTAGGGTTTTCGAGTCCTCCAGCGACCGCAGGTACCGGACGCCGGCCAAATCCTTGCCCGGCAGGTTGAGGGTTCGCACGCGGGCGCCAGTCGCTACCACGAGCTTCTCGAAGCCAAGATCCTCGCCGGACCGCAAGTGCAGCAGTTTGCGCGCGCAGTCGATCCCTGCAACTTCGCAGCTCAGCTTCAGTTCAATTCCGTGCTGGCCGTAGAATTCCTCCGGGTTAATGCGGATGCTCTCCTCTGTATCCTTTCCCGCGAGAAAACCCTTCGACAAAGGCGGCCGCTCGTATGGAACGGTATTATCGGCCGACACGATTGCAAGCTGGCCAGGCCGCAGGCCCCGCTCGATCATTTCCTTCGCGGCGTAACCCGCGACCATTCCCCCACCCAGGATGATGTACTTGGATGACTGCATGCGTCCTCCGCTGCTGGCAACATCTACTGTACCGCTTCCGTCCCACGTTCGATCTTGGCGTAACCGCCGGAATGTGCGATTGCACCCTCTTAATGCATGAGAAGATGGAATCAGTGGGAAGGCCCTGAAGGTCGTGCATGCGGCGCACGAACGCGACTGCAAACCTATTCTGGGCGGGCATGACCCTTGAACGAATCAAATTACAGAACACTAGGATTTCCCGAGAGTACCGTCCTTCACGGCGCCTCCCAATCGAGCGCGTAGATCTCGGTGCCGCCCGTATCCCGCGTCGAAATCGTCGAACCGTCCGGAGTCAATCCAACCCACCCCAGGCTTGGAGCCGCCATTTTCATCCCGGTCAGGCTCGCCACGCGCTCGATTTTCCGGTCTTTGATTCGCACACGGCACCAGTCGGTGCCTGGGTTGTCATTGAAGTAGACATATCCGCTGTCCAGCGACCAACTCGGCCAGCCTGCGCCGATATTAGTCAGTTGCGTGCGCGCTCGCGTTCCAATGTCGTAGAGCCAAATCCTGTTTGGGAATCCCATCGCCGCGATGTAGCGCCCGTCCGGCGACCAGCGCGGGGACCACAATCCTTCCGACCCGGCCAGCTTTGAGGCCCGTTGGGTCTTCACATCGATGATTTCCAATACCAGCCTCCGCCGGTCCTCGACTGACGGATCGCCAAACTTAGCGCCAAAGACGAGCGAAGCGCCGTCGGGCGACCAACTCCCATCGTCGTCTCCGATCGACCCGGACTCGCCGTGAGTCAACTGCCGAACTGCGCCGCCTGTGGCAGGCACTATGTAGAGCCGGCTCGGTTCTCCGGGAAGGCCACCGAAAAACGTAATCTTCTTGCCATCCGGCGACCAACGCGGGTTGAGGCCCAAAAGCGGAGGCGCAGTCAATTGCAGCCGATCGCTCCCGTCCAAGGCCATCCGCCAAATGGAACCCTCCGGGCAACGGGCGTAAGCGACCCACTTCCCGTCGTGCGAAAAGTCGAGCTGCATGGCCGCCAAACCACCTAGGTAGGGAGTCCATCGATCCGACTTCAGATCGTAGCGAACCAACTCGTCGTTGTTCAGCAAGCCATTGAAGAATACGCGATGGCCGTCCACGCTGGCCTCCGGGAGAGAGGCTTTCATGGGCCCCGTGGTGAGCCGCACCGGAATCGGGGACTGGGCGTCGAACAGGCGCCCTTTCTGGCGAACCGCCCAAAGATCGCGCCGGCCCCCTTGCCCCGCCGTGAAGATGAAATACTTCCCGTCCGGCGTCCATACGCCCCCTTCGGGCGCATGGTCCGCCCAGTCGGGAAAAAGCGCATGCGGATATGTGCCGTCTGACGCCACTTCCCATAACGCCGTCGAATTATCCGTCAGCAGTGTGAAGCGGATGGAGCGACCGTCGGGAGACCATGCCGGGTAGACCGGAATGCCGTTCACCTTAGCCACTATTCGCGAGTCCGCGCCGTCACTGCGCGCAATCCGCAGCTCTGGCCCGTTCGAATACAATATTTGGTCCCCTGTGGGAGACCAGCGCACCTCCTGGGCGCTGAGACCGCCTAAACGCCGAGGCGCATTCCCCAGCGTGTCCGCCACCCAAATCGGAAAAGGGCCATCGATGGTGCCTTCGTTGCTCGCACCCTTTAGGATCTGTCCCAATAGCATCTCCGAGTGATCCGGCGAAATGTCGAGTGGCAGCATCCCGGTGAGCCTGGGCATCGGCTGCGGGTCTCCGCCCTTGAGGCTGACCTGGAACATTTTCATTTCGGAGTCCCGGTTTCCGGCGGAGTAGAAAAGCCTGGTCCCGTCATTGACCATCCGCTGCTTTGTCTGGCCATCGGTCGTGATTTGCACGATACGCGTTACGCGTGGCGGCGGCAGGCGCGTCAACCAGAAGGCTGCCAGCCCCGCTGCGATCGCTACCGCCGTCACAGCCGCGAGCAGCCAGCGCCGGCTGCTCCGGGCGGGAGCCGGGATGGCCGGCGCGCTGGGGACCGAGACGGCAGACTGCTGGTGGCTGGTCCCACGATCCTTTTCGATAGCCTTGGCGATATAGTCGCGAGTGAGCCGCCGGCAAGAGCTGCGCAGGTCGCCCGCGGTCTGAAAACGAAGCTCCGGATCTTTTTCGAGTGCCCGCATGATCAGGCTGTCGAGCTCCGTGCCGAGCGACGGACGCACGGCGGACGGAGGAGGCGGTGTGCTGTTCAGAATGGCATTAAATACCGCGCCATCCGTGGGACCATCGAAGGGACGCACTCCGGCGGCCAGTTCATAAGCAACTACGCCGAGACTGAACAGATCGCTCCGCGGACCCGCCGTCTCACCCTTGATCTGCTCCGGAGAAAGATACTGAATGGTGCCCGCCAGGTTGCCAGGCCGTGTCCGCAAATCCGATGCGCCTGCGGCGCTCCCTGCCGGTTCGCGCAGCTTGGCCAGTCCGAAGTCCAGTACCTTCACGAAGCCGTCGGGCCGGATCATGATGTTCTCGGGCTTGATATCGCGATGCACAATGCCCGCCTCATGAGCTGCACTCAGCGCGGAGGCGGTCTGCCCGATCCAGTCCAGTATAGGCTGGCTCTCGAGCGGCGGCGATTGCGCCCGGACGAGTTGGCGCAGCGTCTTGCCCTCCACGAATTCCATCGCAATATAGTGATATCCCTCGGCGAAGTCCGCGTCGAATATGGAGACGATGTGGGGATGATTCAGCGTCGACGCGGCGCGCGCCTCGCGTTGGAAGCGCAGGACTCGCTCGTCCGCTTCCGCGGCGAGCATCACTGGGAGAATCTTAACCGCCACGCGGCGCTCAAGGTGCAGATCCTGCCCCTCGTAGACCACGCCCATCCCGCCCGCTCCGATCTGCGCGATCAACCGGTAGTTTCCGATCTCCGTTCCGGCGGTAGGCAGCACGGGAGTTTCCCGCGAGAGCAGTTCGGCCGCATCTTCCACTGCACGGCCTTTCAGAAAACTGCCGCTGCCGGCGTTTCGATCCGCCTCGATCAACCGCATCAACTGTTCGCGCAGTTCCGCATTGCCGGCGCAAGCGGCATCCAGCGCGGGCGTCAGCTCCTGATCGGGAAGCTCGCGCAGCCGGTCGAATAACGCGCTGGCCTGCCGATACAATTCCGGAGTCATATGGCGGATCAGGGCGCCTCGGCGCCGCGGGCCTTCGCCGATTGCAGCCGGCCATAAAGCCAGGCCCGTGCAATGCGCCAGGCGCGCACCACGGTCGGCTCGGAAATCGCCAGCACCGCGGCGATCTCGGCGTTCTCCAAACCGCCGAAATACCGCAGTTCCACGATCTGCGCCTGGCGCGCGTCGAGTTGCGCCAGTTCGTTGAGAGCTTGATCCAGATCGATCAGGTCCACCGGGTCGGATCGGCGCGCGGGCAATTCGCCGGCGGCCGAGAGGTGCAGATGGGGGCTGCGGCGCCCCCGCTTCTCCCTGCCACGGCCGCGGGCGAAGTCGATCAGAATCTGCCGCATCAAACGAGCCGAGAATGCGAAGAAATGGGCGCGGCTCGCCCATTCCACCGGCGCATCGCCGAGTAGACGAACAAACGCTTCGTTGACCAAAGCGGTGGGCTGCAACAGATGCCCCTCGCGCTCGCCAGCCAGATTACGCCGCGCGATGCGGTGCAGTTCCTCGTAAACGATCGGCGTCAGGCGCTCCAGCACGGACGGGTCGCCGTCTCTCCAGGCGTGGAGCATACGGGTCAACTCGACCGAAGACGGCTGCGTTTCCACGATTCAGTTTATTTTAACGCAAGGATGATCGCCGCAAACCGTTTCTGTCGCCTTTATCTCCAGAAGTGCTCTTTGCAGCCCACTCAGGATAGGAGACATCATGAAACTCTCAGCCAAAGCCGTTCTTGTCATTTTGACGCTGGTCCTCGCGCTTCCAGCCGTTGCGCAGGAGGTGACGACGAATTATGCCGTCGCGGTCGACCTTGGCGGCAACGTGTATACCGGAAGCGCTGGTCCTTCGGTCTCCAAAACCGGGGGGTGGCAGCTCGCGCTTGGCGGGAATGATAATGATGCGGTCCTCGCGCTGGCCCCCGGCCGGAACGGAACTCTCTATGCCGCCGGCACGCTGGGCGGCGGCGGGTTTGTCGCACGCATCAACGCCCAGGGCGAACGCGCCGGGTGGCTGAACCTGAGCGGCACGCCGCACGCCATTGGCGTGGACAGCGCCGGAGTTGTGTACGTAGCGGGCGACGGATACCTCGAAAAGCTGGATGCCGCGCTCAACCCGGTTTACAAGATCCCGCTGGCGATTCCGGCGGCGGAGCTGGCGGTTCGACCGGATGGAACGGTGTTGCTGGCGCAGGCTTCCCTCCTCGCCACCTACTCGCCGGAAGGCAGGCCTCTAACCGCGTTTGACCTTGGCCACGACACCTCCATTTCCGGCATAGCTCTGAGTCCTTTCGGCGCTATCTACGTGACCGGCTCCACTACCTCTTCGAGTCTGCCGGCGGCTCGGGACTCCCTGAACGGACCGAGCGATGCCTTCGTGACGAAGATTGCGGCGGACGGGGTCTCGGCGGAGTGGTCGATCCACGTGGGCGGGAGCGGAGCCGATGGCGGCTCGGCGATCACAGTCCATCCCGATGGTGGATTAGTTTTGGTGGGCTACACCGGCTCATTCGATTTTCCCGGTTTAGGCACCGGGGAATCGCTCCAGGGCGGGCAAGATGCCTTCATCGCGCAACTGGATGCAGAAGGCAAAGTTATTCAATCGAGTTTCGCGGGTAACACTCACCTGCAAGCCGTTGCAGTGGATACGCAGGGGAGGATTCACACGGCGGGGATGAGTGCGGCGGCCTCGGCAGCGGGGCGCGCGCGAGGCCGATTGGCATCGCGCATAACTCCAGCGGACCAAGGCTTCGTGACATTGGTGACTGCCGCGCTGCTGGAAGGCCCCGGGGCGGGCAGCGATTCGTCCATCGTCCTGACGAGCGG
>OCTA010001879.1_pt1 | contig 19238 bp, 18 predicted proteins | sample 1538991 | NCBI WGS metagenome assembly OCTA01 (sample SAMEA3539302, study PRJEB22396) | soil metagenome | biome: tundra; feature: field; material: soil | place: USA | collected 2010-05 | depth 0.15 m | reverse complement strand
AGCAGCCAGTCGGGCCTTCCACTTTCGGCCGAGGACACAAATTGCCTCTCGAGAATTGGTCCGTGTGGATCGCGTTGACTCCGATCCCAACCTTTTAACTCCGCCAGTTTAGCGAGCGCTGCGGAGCTTAAGCTGAAGCAGGATCCGACAGCTCGATTCAAGACTACCTTCATGGCTCTCTCCGCTGACACTTTGGCGCCATTGACTATTGTCCAATCGAATTTGCCGCACTTGTTCACCGAATTCATTTTGCCGTTCGTCGGCAAGCTCCCGGCGCCCTGTTTTATAGAATTGGACTTTAGGGGTCGATGGCCAAGAATGAAACATTCCGGCGGTCGAGATAAGCAGGTTAGCTCTGCCCAGTTGTTTCGGGCCGAGCCCTGAAAGGCGACCATTTTCGCGCTGGTATACGATTTTGCACGGCGCAATTGGCGCGACCCGGGTGCGCAACACTGAAATATCACCTTGACATCACAGAGAGGTTGTGCACCTTTTAGGTTAGACACTTTCTGCCGACGTCTCTGCGACGAACGACGCGGATGTCTTGAATTGCAGTGGCAGGCCGAGCCGCGCGGATCACCCCCGCTTTTGGACCGGTAGTATGTTTTCAGGACGCCGCCACAGTGGGAGGACCAACCATGAAATGCTTCAAATCTATCATCACTGCGTTATTGCTCGCCGCGATCAGCGCGCCGGCTACGGCGCAGACCAGCAAGCCCGCCGAGGTTGATCTCGGCATCTTCACCTTTACCTCCGGTCCGGGCGCGGCCTATGGAGTGCCGGGGCGCAACGCCGCTGACGTTGTCATCAGCCAGATCAACGCCTCCGGCGGAATTGGAGGCGTGCCAGTCAAGCCGATTTATGTCGACGAAGGGCAGGGCACCAACGCGGTGGTTGCGGAATTCCGCAAGCTCGCGTCGGATAGCAATAACCAAGTCATGATCGCCGCGCTCTCAAGCGCCAATTGCCTTGCCCTGGCGCCGGTCGCCGAGCAGTTGCAATTGCCGACCTTCATGTGGAACTGCGATACCCATCAGCTCTTCCTCAAAGACAAATACAAATACGTCTACCGCACCAACAGCAGCACAGTGCCGGAATTCGTTGCCGACGCGCTCTACCTCCTGGCGGTGAAGCCAAACGTGAAAACTGTAGCCATCATAAATCCGGACTATGCGTTTGGCCGTGACGCTGGACTGATCTTCAAACAAACACTGAAGGCGCTGAAACCCGATGTTGAAGTCGTTGCCGAACTGTATCCCAAACTAGGCTCTCCTAGCTTCAACACCGAGATTTCGCGTCTGGTCGCAGCCAAGCCGGACGTTATTTTCTCGAACTTTTGGGGCGCAGACTTGGAAAACTTCGTGCGGCAAGCAGCTCCGCGCGAACTCTTCACCAGCAGCCAGGTGATCCTGGCGCTAGGCGAATCCGTGCTGCAAAGCGCCGGCACCTTGCTTCCCGATGGTGTGATCATCGGCGTGATCGGCGACGGCTGGTGGAAGTCGTCGACAGCTCAGGCCAATCCGCAGACCAAGGCCTTCATTGAGGACTATCGCAAGCGTTTCAACGAATATCCTGTGTTTCCGTCGTTCAAGATGGCCAATACCCTCTACGCAGTGAAGGCGGTCTACGACAAAGCGCTCGCTACCAACAAAGGCCGCTGGCCGACCCGCGACGAACTCGTTGCCGCGGCCAAGGGAATCAAGGTCGACACGCTGACAGGCACCCTCGCGCTGCGCGAAGACAATGACGGACTTGTGGATCAGATCGTGGGCGTAACTCAGAAGAGTTCCAGTTATCCGTTCCCGATCATGGGCAAAATGGTTCGCTATCCGGCGGATCTAGTGACGCCCCCGGTCGGAACAGATCCGATCGCGTGGATCAGCAAGCTGACGCCGACGATGGTGGCGAACGCACCAAAACCCGGCTCTTATAAATAGGACGATGTTCACCAACTATGTACCCGTGATCGTCGACGGACTGGTCGATGCCGCGCTGATCTTCTTTGTCGCGGTAGGTCTAACTTTGGTGTTTAGCGTCGCGCGAGTGCTCAATGTCGCGCATGGAAGTTTCTATGCGCTGGGCGCCTATCTTAGCGTCGTGATTGGGATGTGGTTGACAGGGCACGGGTGGGTTGTCGCAAGCCTCGCCGCCTTGTTGCTTAGCCCGATCCTAATCGCGATCGCACTCGGGCCGTTGATCGAGCGAACGCTGCTGCGCTGGACCTATGACCGCCCGGAGGCGCTGCAGATCCTAGTGACCTTCGGGCTGTTCCTGGTGCTGGAAGATATGCAGAAGCTGATCTTTGGCGTGCAGCCGTATTCTCAGGACACGGCGGTGCAGCTGTTTGGCATCAGCCACATCAGCGGCATCGTGTATCTTAACTATCAGCTGCTGCTAATTGTGCTGGCGATCCTAGTCGCCATCGGTCTGCGCCTGATGCTCAAGCGGACGCGCATCGGCAAGCTGATCGCTGCCGTGGTGGCCGACCAGGAGATGGCGCAGACGATCGGCATCGATGTCCGGCGCATATTCGTTCTGGCGTTCACGCTCGGCGTCTTCCTGGCGGCGCTTGGCGGTGCGCTGGCCTCGCCGATGATCGGCGTTGCCCCCGGCCTCGGGGCGGAAGCGATCGTGCTCGCCTTCGCCGTCGCGGCGATCGGCGGGCTCGGCCAGATCGAAGGCGATGCGCTCGCCGCAGTCTTGGTCGGACTGGCGCGCGCCTCAGCTATTTATTGGGCGCCGGAATTTCAGCCAGTCGTCCCTTATCTGGTCATGGTCGCGGTCTTGCTCGTGCGCCCTTATGGCCTATTCGGGTCCATCGGTCTGCGGCGCATTTGACATGGTCGTGTGGCAACTCCTCGCGCTGGCGGTCGCGGCAATAGCGCTGCCTGTCGCGGTGCCATGGCTGGGCTTCGTTTTTACCGTAGCGATCGGCAAGGGGCTGGCGGCGCTCGGCGTTGCCATGCTGCTGCGTGGCGGACTCATTTCAATTGGCCATGCGCTCTACGTCGCGATCGGCGCCTATGCGACGGCGTTCCTGATGCTCAGTATCGGGATGAATGAGCTATTTCTTCTGCTCATCTGCGCGACCGCAATCACTACGGCGGCGGGGCTGGTGATCGGAGCGTTTATGGCTCGCTATCGCGCGATATTTTTTGCCATGCTCAATCTCGCCATCTCCATGGTGTTCTTCACTTTACTATCGAAGCTTTATAACATTACCGGTGGTTCCGACGGGATGCGGGTGGCGACCCCGACGGTGCTTGGCCTGACGCTCGACCGGGCCGAATTCGATCTTGTACTGCAATTCAGCGCCGTGGCGCTGATGGTGGCGGTGGCGCTGCTCATTGATCGCTATCTGAAGAGCCCTCTTGGCGAGGCGCTTACGGCGATCCACGCCAATGAAGTGAGGCTTGAATATCTCGGCGTCTCTGCGCGCGGCGTAATCCTGGCGGCTTACACAATTTCAGCGGCATTGGCCGGTCTTGGCGGCGCTATAACAGCGGTGGCTATCGGTCATGTCGTGCCGGAGCTGTCCTATTGGACGTTCTCCGGCCAATTAGTGCTGATCGCCGTGCTAGGCGGGATCACCGGCGTGCCCGGGGCGTTTATCGGCGCCTTCTTCTTCGAACTGGTGCGAACCTTCGCGGCCGATTTCGCCCCCGACGCCTGGAATGCGATCGTCGGCGCGGCGCTCCTGATTGTGATCTTTTTCTTACCGCAAGGCCTCTACGGATTGCTGCAGCGTGTCAAACCGCGAAAGGCAAGACTATGAATCCAATCCTTTCGGTGCGCGATTTGCACATCAGCTTCGGAGGGGTAAAAGCGGCGGATGGTGTAGATCTCGACATCTATCCGCATGAACTCATCGCCGTCATCGGCCCGAACGGGTCTGGCAAGACAACGTTTCTTAATCTCTGCACTGGGTATATCCGCGCGACGCGCGGCAGCGTCATCTTCGAAGGGCGCAGCATTACCAACGAGGTGCCCCGCACCATCACGCGACGCGGCATTGCCCGGGCATTCCAGATCCCGCAGTTGTTTACCGGCCACTCGTTGATCGAGAATGTGATGTTATCAGTCGCCGCACAGCATGGAATCTGGCAGGCGTTTAGGCCGTTATCCCGCGAGGCCTACCGAAACAAGGCACGCGAGGTGCTCGATCTGATGTCGCTTGGCGACATTGCCCACGGACCGACCGTGAACTTGCCGGAAGGTTTGCGAAAACTCGCCGATATCGCCATCGCCCTGGCGCTGAAGCCGCGACTGCTGCTGCTCGACGAACCCACCAGCGGGGTCAGTACTGCGGAAAAATTTGCGCTCATGGATACCATCGTCGGCGTCCTGCGCGCCGAAAAAGTCACCGCGCTGTTCGTGGAACACGACATGGATGTAGTTGAACGCTACGCCGACCGTGTCCTGGTGTGGGACGCTGGCAAGGTTATCGCGGGCGGCCCGCCGCAAGAAATTTTGCGCAGTTCGCACGTGCTCGAACGCGTGATAGGGATCGGCTAATGCTCCGGCTGGAAAAAGTCCGGGTCCGGTTTCATGACCAGCTCGTACTCCGCGACGTCAGCATGAGAGTGGCTTCGTCGCGCACAACGGTATTGATCGGGCGCAACGGCGCCGGCAAAACTACCACGCTGCGCTGTATCATGGGGCTGCTACCGCTCGAAGGCGGCCGCATACTATTCGACGATGTCGATCTGGCTACGGTGCCTGTCCATGACCGCGCCCGCCTCGGCATCGGCTATGCGCCGGAGGATCGTCGGTTGATCTCGGATGTTTCGGTCGAGGACAATCTGCTGCTGCCGGCCATCGCCCTGTCCTTCCCAGCGACTGAACGCAAACGCCGTCTCGACGAGGTCTATGCGCTTCTTCCGGAGATCGCGACCATGCGGAAGCGCGCAGCCGGGGTCCTCTCAGGCGGGCAAGGAAAGATCATCGCGCTTGGACGTGCGCTGATGGTTGGCACGCGCTACGTTCTGCTCGACGAGCCATTCCAAGGACTGGCACCTGTGCTTGCGCTTTCTTATGCCGATACGCTCGCGCAACTTCGACAGACGGCCATTCCAAGGACTGGCACCTGTACTTGCGCTTTCTTATGCCGATACGCTCGCGCAACTTCGACAGACGCGGCCCAGTCTCGGCTTGCTGATCACGGAATCGACGCCGAAGCTCTTGGAAAAGATAGTCGACAGCTCGCTTCTGATCGAGCGCGGTGAGGTGACCGAGCTGACCAAGTTAACCGGGCCACAGACCGCGGCGGTGTAATAGAGGGTATCACTGACGGGCTCCTTTCAGAGCAGCCGCAGTTGGCGCCAGCGCAGTTGCAGCGTTTCGTACTTGAGCTCTGCATCATTTCTTTTTTGACTGCAGGGTCATCACGCTTCCTAGTTCTTTGGGCTTCGACAAATGCTGGTGCGTTTCCCACACTTCGCGCAGCAAGCGCTGCGATTCCTCGGGCATGGGTTCGACTTTGCGTGTGGTAAGGTCGACGTGCAAAGCGAGCTGCTCGAGTGTGGCCATCTGCCCCTTCTTCTCGACGTGCCACATCGTGTGGAAGTAGTGTATGCGCTTCGCGTCGAAGCCCAGCAATTGCGTGGTGACTTTGACTTCCTCATTTACGCTCAATTCGCGCTGATAGGTGATGTGGCTTTCCACGGCAAAAGTCGACTTTCCAGTGCGTTGGCGGTAGGGCTTGCCGAGGCCTATCAGTGGGTAGAAGGCGTCTGTGCCGTGATCGAATACAAGCATAAAATAGGCGACGTTCATGTGGCCGTTGTAATCGAGCCATTCGGGTAGAATGCGTTCCTGCCAGCGCGAAATTGGAGCCTCAAAGGTCATTGCAGTCTTCCTTTCTTTGTCCCGTAAACAGGCGTGGGATCGGGTTGGAGCCGCCTCGTCGCCGTTGGACCTCGAAGTGATCCACCGGCACGTGGGAGCTTCTAGGCCGGGCTCTGACGGAGCTTGAAGCGCTGGATTTTTCCTGTGACCGTTTTTGGCAACTCGCTCACAAAATGGATCCAGCGCGGATACTTGAACCCGGCCAGGTGTTCTTTGCAAAACTGCTGCAGCTCAGCGGCTGACGTGTCGTTTTCGTCCTCGGGATTCCTGAGCACGAGATACGCGGCCGGTTTGATGAGGTTGTTCTCGTCGGGTCGACCTATCACCGCGGCTTCGCGCACCTTCGGATGCTCAAGCAGCTTCGCTTCGATCTCGATCGGCGAGCACCACATGGCACCGACTTTCAGCATATCGTCGGCGCGGCCGGCATTGACGTAATAGCCGTCAGGGTCGACGTAATACATGTCGCCGGTATTCAGCCACTCGCCAACCATCGTCTTTTGCGACTTTTCCGGGTTGTTCCAGTAGCAGCGGGCGTTCGATTCGCCCTTGACCCAAAGCGTTCCGATCTCGCCGTTTGGCACGACGTTGCCGTCCTCGCCGACGATCTTGACCTCGTAGCCGGGGACCGGCCGGCCGGAGGTGCCCGGCCGGATGTCATCGATCCGGTTAGAGACGAAAATGTGCAGTACTTCGGTGGAGCCGATGCCGTCCAGGATCGATACGCCGGTCAGTTCTTTCCACCGGTTGAAGATCGTGGCCGGCAAGGCTTCGCCTGCGGAGAGACAACGTCGCAATGCGCTGAGACGGCGTGGCCGTTTTTCATAGGCATGAACCATCTGGCCGTAGAGGGTGGGAACGCCAAAAAATACTGTTGCGCCGGAGCGCTCGAGATAATCGAGGGCAGGCTCGGCGGTCGCCCGTTCCGGCTGCACGACGATCGACGAGCCCATCCAAAGCGGGAAGGTCATGCCGCCGCCGAAGCCGAAGGAGAAGAACAGCTTGCTCGCGCAGAAAACAATATCGTCGGGTTCAATTCCCGCGACCTTGCGTCCGTATCGTTCGCTGGTCACCACCATGTCCCGATGGATATGAACGACGCCCTTCGGGTGGCCAGTAGAGCCGGAGGAATATAGCCAGAAGCAATCCGTCATCGGTGTCGTTGGCGCCGGGTCGAGTTTTGGCGAGGCGGCGGCGATGAGCTCGGACAGGGACTTGGGTCCGTCAATCGGGAGTACGACGCGCAGGTGCGGCGATGAACGCGCAACGTCCGCCAATTCCGCGGCCAGGGCCGACGAGTAGACAAACCCGGCGCATTGCGCGTCGGCGATCAAGTACCGGTAATCGGAGCTTTTTAGAAACGTGCTAGCGGCAATCGGAATTATCCCGGCTTTGATGGCGCCCCAAAAGACATAGAAGAACATCGGCGCGTCGAGCGCCGCCATGACCAAGCGATCGCCGGGAATCAGCCCGAGCTTCAGCAATGCGTTGCCGGCGCGGCTTACATTCTCAGCGAGCTGGGCATAGGTGATCTCATCGGCGTCGTGGCGCAACGCGACATGGGGGCCGCGTCCCTCGGTGATATGCCGGTCGATAAACGAAACCGCGACGTTGAAGACCGCGGAGAAGCGAAGTGTGTTGGGGGTGACACTTTCGTCGACCACGACAGTGTGGTCGCTCTCAATAATCCCGTTCATATTTCCGTCCTCGTTGCCACGCGCCACCGGCCCGCAGATTTGCTGCTCGGAATCGATCAATTTCGCAGTTGACATCCCGTGGGATGTGGAAGATATATGAAATATCACAATAGTATTACATGTTGCAATCCCCATGGTCGCGAGCCCCTCGTCAACTTCGAAACCGGCGCCGGAACAGCGTTGGCTCGGCCGTCCAGTCGAGCGGGTCGAGGACGCCACACTGCTGACCGGCAGCGGTTATTTCACAGATGACCTGCCGGTCCGAGCGGGGACCTTGCACGCCGCCATTCTGCGTTCGCCCCACGCCCATGCCGAAATTTTATCCATAGACACCTCGAAGGCTGCGGCGCGCCCCGGCGTGGTCGCGGTGCTGACCGGTAGCGATATCAAAGCGGACACTGATCCATTCATCATCGTGCTGCGTCAGCCGATGGATCAGTGGTCGCTAGCAACCGACCGAGTGCGGTTCGTCGGCGAGGCAGTGGCGGTCGTCGTCGCCGAAAATCGCTACCTCGCTGAGGACGCAGTGGATGACATAAGGGTCGAATACCGAAAGCTGCCCGCTGTCATCGATCCTCTGCGCGCGCTCGAGAAAGACTCGCCGCTCGTGCATCCCGAAGTCGGCTCGAATGTTCCGTCGGACCGCCATTTCACCTATGGCGATCCAGATCGGCGTTTTTCCGAGGCGGACCAAGTTGTCTCGCTCACGATCGATTATCCGCGCAACTCACAGACCCCGCTTGAAGGCTACGTCGTTGTCGCCGACTACCAGCCCGGTGAGGGGGTCTACGACGTTCTCTGCAATTTTCAGGGGCCATTCACTGTCCATCCGGTGATGTCTAAGGCGCTGCGCTGCCAGGGCGCGCAGCTGCGCATCCGCACTCCGGCCTATTCGGGCGGCGGATTCGGGGTGAAGCAGGCAATCTTCCCTTACGTGGTGTTGATGTGCGTCGCCTCCCGGCGCACCCGCCGTCCGGTCAAATGGGTGGAGGATCGTTTCGAGCATCTCGCTGCGGCCATCGCGGCGCCGAACCGCATCATCCACGCGCAGGCGGCGGTGAAGAAGGATGGCACCGTCACGGCGCTGCGCTTTGAGCAGATCGACGACTATGGCGCATATCTGCGTCCGCCCATGCCGGGGCCGCTCTATCGCCAGCATGGCATCATGACCGGCGCCTATGCCGTCAAGGACATGAGCATCACCAACAAGCTGGTGATGACTAACAAGACGCCGTCCGGCATGGTGCGCGGGTTCGGCGGACCGCAGATCTATTATGCGATCGAGCGTCTAATGCAGCGGGTTGCAGTCGAACTCGGGCTCGATCCTTTCGATGTCATCCGCAAAAACCTCATTCCTGCGGGCTCGTTTCCGTATCGTGCGCCGGCCGGCGCGCTGATCGATTCTGGCGACTACCAGACCGCTACCGCGCTGGCTGAACGGGACGGCGGCTTGGCCGAGCTGCGGCGCAAGCGCGACGAGGCGCACGCCGCCGGTCGTCTCTACGGCATCGGCTTCGCGGCGGTGGTGGAACCAGCCCAATCTAATATGGGTTATCTCAGCACGATCGTTCCGGTAGAGGAACGTCGTAAGGCCGGACCGAAGGGCGGAAACGTCGCTTATGCCACCGTGCATGTCGATTGCCTCGGTGCCGTCAGCGTAACAGCCGACAGCCTGCCGCAGGGCCAGGGCCACGCGACCGTCCTGAGCCAGATCGTCGCCGAACAGCTCGGCCTCCATCCGCACGACATACGCTGCAATATGGAGCGGGATACCCAGCGCGACCCCTGGTCGATTGCCACCGGTAACTATTCCAGCCGGTTCTCCTCATCGACGGCGGTTGCCGCGCAAATGGCCGCCATCAAAATTCGTAGCAAGCTCAGCGAAATTGCAAGCCAAACACTTAACGTGCCCACGGAGCAAGTCGCATTTGGCAACGGCAAGGTATTTGCGAAGGACAATCCCGATAACAATATTCGCTTCTCGCGCGTTGCCGGTACCGCTCACTGGTCGCCCGGCGAGCTACCGACGGGGATGGCGCCGGGCATTTCCGAAACCGCTTCCTACTCGGCGCCGGAGCTGGAGCCGCCGAACGACGCCGACCAGATCAATACTTCGCTGACCTATGGCTTCGTCTTCGACTTTTGCGGCGTCGAGGTCGACCGTGACACCGGGGCGGTACGTATTGACAAATACGTGACCATGCACGACGCCGGACGCATTCTCAATCCGCTGATTGCCGAGGGCCAAATCTACGGCTCGTTCGGCTGGGGCGTGGGCTGTGCATTGCTCGAGGAGTTTGTCTACAGCTCCGACGGCAGCTTTCTGTCGGGCACGTTCGCCGACTATCTCTGCCCGACCGCTTGCGAAGTTCCGCGTCCGGTCATCCTACACATGGAATGCCCGTCGCCATTCACCCCGCTCGGCGCTAAGGGGCTAGCCGAGGGCAACGTTATGAGCACGCCGGTTTGCATCGCTAATGCGGTGGCCGATGCTCTCGGAGTCAAGGACGTCAAGCTGCCGCTCACACCTTCTCGCGTCAAAGCGCTCATGGGCGAAACCGAGAGGCCGCCACGCGTCGCCCGCCCGGTATCGTCGCTCAAAGCGCCGAAGGCTGGCGCCAAGGCCACAGCGGGCTCAGGAACATTGACCGTTCCGGTCGCCCCGGAGTTGGTGTGGCACGCGCTGCTCGATCCAACGATATTGAAGCGCACGATTCCGGGCTGTCATAGCCTCGATCTGGTTGGCCCTAACAGCTACCGTGCCGACGTCTCGCTCGGAGTCGGCATCATTAAGGGCCGCTTCGCCGCGCGGGTTGCGCTCACCGACCTTGATCCGCCGCGCGCTGCTACTTTATCCGGCGGACTGGAAGGGGCGCTCGGAATCACAGTCGGAAGCGCTCGTGTGCGCCTGGCGCCGGAGGGCGCCGGAAGCCTGATCGAATACGAATACAGCGCCGAGATCAGTGGCAAGGCGGCCGCAGTCGGCGGGCGCATGCTTGATGGGGCGACCAAGGTTCTAATTAATCAGTTTTTCCAGCGCCTCGTTGCGGAAATGACCGGCGGCGCTGCGCCAGCGGGCCAAGCTAAGCAGTCCTGGTGGCGACGTTTGCTCAATGCGCTCGGATTTGGCACATGAAGCCGAAATCGTTCACCTATCTGCGGCCCGCGAGTATCGACGAGGCGGTGCAGGCGCTGGCGCGATGGCGTGAGGATGCGCGCATTCTCGCTGGTGGGCAGTCGCTGGTAGCGATGATGAATTTCCGTCTCATCGAGGCGCAGGTGCTAATCGACGTCTCCGATCTAGCTCCACTCGCGTATATTCGCGAAGGTAACGGTGAAATCGAGGTCGGCGCGTCGACGACGCAGGCGCAGTTTATGACGTGGCCGAAGCTGGCCGAACGGGCCCCTTTGTTGAACGCGGCCATGCCGCATGTGGGGCATTACCAGACGAGGAGTCGTGGCACCGTGTGCGGCAGTATCGCCCATTCCGATCCGAGTTCCGAGTTGCCGCTGTGCCTCGCCACCCTCGGCGGCAGCGTTGTCATGACATCGTCACGCGGCACACGCGTGCTGTCGTGCGGCGATTTCCAAACCGGCATGCTGACGACCGCCCGACTACCCGATGAGTTGATTACGGCCGTGCGATTCCCCACGCGCAAGCCCGGTGCTGGATACGCCTTCACGGAGATGGCGCAGCGGCACGGCGATTTCGCCATCTGCGCCGTCGCCGCGATGGTGTCTGGAAAGACAACTCGGCTCGGCGTCGGTGGAGTCGCGGAGAAGCCGACGGTGCGCGAATGGTCTGGGCTGGACGAGAGTGGGATCGACGATGCGCTCAACGATTTAGCCTGGGATCTTGGCGGGACGGACGATTCTCATGCCACCGCCGTCTATCGCCGTGGATTGGTGCGGAGCCTCGGCCGCCAAGTCATCGAGGAGGCGAAAAAATGCTCGAGCTGAAAGAGGGGCAACGGCACCCCATTACCATGACACTGGACGGCCAGGAGGTGCGCGGCTTGACTGAGCCACGCATGCTATTGAGCGATTTTTTGCGCCAAGAACTCGGCCGACCGGAAGTTCACGTCGGCTGCGAGCACGGCGTGTGCGGTGTTTGTACCGTCCTGATTGACGGTAAGCCAGCGCGCAGCTGCTTGACCTTCGCGGTGCAGGCGGCGGGCCGACGCGTTGATACCGTACGGGGCCTCGCTGACAAGGATGGAAAGCTGAACGATTTACAGAACGCGTTCCGCAAGCATCATGGCTTGCAGTGCGGCTATTGCACGCCCGGCATTTTGCTCTCCACTGAGGCGTTCTTGAGCGAGAACGCTAAGCCGTCCGAGCAAGAAGTTCGCGAGATGCTGAGCGGGCATATTTGCCGATGTACCGGCTATGTCGGCATGGTCGACGCCATCCTGGAGACCGCTCAGAAGAGAGCGTCGGCCGCGACGTTGTGAGAAATGAAAGCATCGTTATCCGTGCAGACCTTGACTTTTCGCACACACCGTGACGGCAAAATTGAGAGCCAACCGATCGCTCTGCGATCCGCTGTCATTGCCGGTTGGACCGGGCGCGATCCGATTGCGCGCGAAAAGCACATTGCCGAGCTCGAGGCATTAGGCGTGGCTCGACCAAAATCAGCGCCGATCTATTACCGCGTCTCGGCCGCGCGGCTGACGACGTCATCACAGATCGAGGCGACCGGCGAGAACTCAAGTGGGGAGGTGGAACTGGTGCTGATCCGCGACGCAGAGCGGCTCTGGCTCGGCGTCGGTTCTGATCACACCGACCGAAAGGTTGAGACTTACTGCGTCACCTTCTCGAAACAAATGTGCGACAAGCCAATGGCCCCCGAACTGTGGGCCTTCGATGACGTGCGCGACCATTGGGATTCGTTGGAGCTGCGCTCTTGGATCGCCGAGGGCGGGGAGCAGCGCCTGTACCAGCAGGGATCCGCTGCGGCCATGTTGCCACCCGACGCGATCATTGCCGGTTTTGCGTCGAACGGCTCTCTGGCCGAGGGGACGGCGATGTTTTGTGGAACCTTGGCGGCCAAAGGAGGCATTCGCTCATCAAAGCGGTTCTCATTCGAGCTATTCGATCCTGTCCGCGCCCGACGGATCGTGCACGCCTACGATATTGTCGTTCTCCCGGTGGAAGGGTGAGGGAGGATAGATGAGGAAGCAGTCAGCCTCCGCGCACGCGACGTCTGCTCGCACCCTCGTGGGATCGCGACCGGTCAAATCACTGTTTGATCAAGCGTATAACGAAATTAAGCTACGCATCATTACCTGCGGCTATCGGCCGGGCGAGGTCCTCAGTGAGGCCGCGATCTCGGCTGAGCTGAAGATCGGCCGGACACCCGTTCATCAGGCAATTCACCGTTTGATGATGGATGGCCTCATAACGATCATGCCGCGCAAGGGTGTCATGGTGGTGCCGGCCGGCGTCGACGAGGTGATGGAAATCATCGATGTGCGGCTCGTGACCGAATGCTATTGCGCTCGCCTCGCCGCCGACCGAGCCAACGACTCCGAACTGCAACATCTTCAAAGAATTGTCGACGCCTCTGAAAAGGTGACGAATCAACGTGACGTCGAGAAGATGATGTTATTCGATCGGGAATTCCACGACACTTTGGCGCGCGCAGCGCGTAACACTGTATTAGCGGATGTTCTGCGCAGCCTGCACGAGCGGTCGCTCCGTTTCTGGTTCATTTCCTTGCGCGATCCGGACCATCATCGCAATGTATTGGCGCAGCACCGCGCGATCGTCGCTGCCCTTCAGAGCCGGCAGCCGGATGCAGCGGAAAATGCCATGCGCGAGCACATCCTTGCCTTCCAGCGCAACGTAACCCGGCAGGTCTAAGGCGGCCGCGCGCCAAACAGGGAAACTCAGCCGATGAAGAACCCGAAGCTACACGACGAATTCAAGAAGATCGACATGACGACTGGCTGGGTCACCCCGGCGGGCTATCCCGAGGGCATCCAGCAGAAGATCCTGGCCGGCTCGCTTGATGAAGCCGGCGGAACCGGCAATCGGTCCCGGCTCCTAAGGTTTGCGCCAGGCGTTTTTACGACCAAGCCATTTGTACATGAATATTGGGAAGAGGTGTTCCTCGTATCCGGCGATTTGACCGTCGGGAATGACGAGCACGGCAATGGTGGCAAATCATTTGCCCCGTTGACATATGCCTGTCGCCCACCAGGTGCACCGCACGGCCCCTTCAAGTCCGTCGGCGGCTGTCTGCTGTTCGAAATCCATTATTACGTCTAACGCAGCAGAATCGAAACCGCAGCCTCGAGCGGGCGGTGCAATCATGAACGCGACAATCGCGGCCGTTCGTACGGCTTTGGAATCGGGTGCAACCACCAGCCGGGCGCTGGTCCAGACCTGTATCGATCACGCGGAGGCGGCGTCGGGCGAGGGCGCGCGCACCTTCGTGCGGGTGTTCGCTGAATCGGCGATCGCCGATGCCGAGGCCATCGATCGACGTCGGCAAGCCGGAATATGGACGGGGCCGCTCGGCGGCATCCCGATTTCTATCAAAGATCTATTCGATATTCGCGGCATTCCGACGACCGCCGGATCGGTAGTGCTTGCCGAAGCCGCGCCGGCCTCAGCCGATGCGGTCGTCGTCTCGCGCTTGCGTGCAGCTGGAGCGGTGATTGTCGGGCGGACGAACATGACCGAGTTTGCCTTTTCTGGTCTCGGACTCAATCCTCACTTCGGAACCCCGGCGAATCCGTACGACCGCTCAACGCGTCGTATTCCAGGTGGATCATCGTCCGGAGCGGCAATTTCCGTCTGCGATGGCATGGCGATGGCTGCGATTGGCACCGATACCGGTGGTTCGGTCCGAATACCGGCGGCCCTATGCGGGCTCGTCGGTTTCAAGCCGACCGCCGCGCGCATTCCACTTGCGGGCACGCTGCCGTTGTCGATATCCCTCGACTCGATTGGTCCGCTTACCCGCAGCGTTAAATGTTGTCGGATCCTCGACGCGGTCTTGAGCGATCAGCCCTGTGAAGCCGCGCATTCGGTGAGCTTGCAGGACCTGCGGATCGCGGTGCCGACGACGCGCGTATTCGACGATATCGATGCCCATGTGAGCCGAACCTTCGAGTCCGCTTTGGCCGTTCTCGTCGATGCCGGCGCAAAAGTTTCACAAATTCATGTTTCCGAATTTGCCGACGTCGGTCAGACGGCAGAGGTCGCGACCTTCCCGGCGGTTGAAGGTTACAGCTGGCACCGCGATCTGCTCGGGCGCGCCCGCGATCGGTACGATCCACGCGTCGCAGTGCGCATTGAAAGGGGCCGCAGTGTGAGCGCGGCTGACTATTTATGGCTGCTGCGACGGCGAAGCGAATTGATGCGGGCGGTCCGATCTCGCGTCGGCGGTTTTGATGTCTTGGCCATGCCCACGGTACCCATTATTGCGCCACCAATTGGCGGCCTTGATCGTGACGACGACCTATACCATCGGGTCAATCTGCTGGTACTGCGAAACCCGACCCTGATCAATTTCCTCGACGGCTGCGCTTTGAGTCTGCCTTGCCATGGTAATGGAGAGGCCCCGGTCGGTTTGATGCTTGCGCGTTTCGACGGTGCAGACCACGATCTGCTCGCGATCGGCGAAGCTGCCGAGCGTGCTCTCGCCGCAAAGCGCGCGAGCAATCGCTAGGTTTTCGGCTGCTACTTTGAAATTCGGTCGGGTAGGAGGTGTTCGTAGAACCGAGCGATCGCGTCGACGGTTTGTGCGGGCTTCTCGCGATGCGGCACGTGCCCGCAATCTGGTATCAGCAAGGTCTCGAGCGGGCCCTTGCATATTTCCTGGGCCATGTGGACCTGTCGATGCGTTCCGTAGCGGTCTCCGTCACCACGAATGATCAACATCGGGACGGAGATTCTGGCCAGCTCCGCTCTGAGATTGAACGCGGAAAATCTGGGATCGAGCCACACATCATTCCATCCCCGGAATGCCGTATCGACGTAGTTGTGATAACGCGCAAGGCGCTGGCGTAGGTCGCCGATTTCAAATGCCTTTCGTGCATTCCTGATTTCCGCGAGGGTTTCCGGCTCAACGCAGAAATGCGGCGCCATTAAAACGAGACCACGCACGCGAGGATCTGCAACATTCCCGGCATAAGCGGCGGCCATCGAAGCACCGTCGCTGTGACCGAGCAGAAGTCCCTGGCTAAATCCGATCGCTTCCAGGATTTTCGGCAGGACGTCGAGCGCATGATGCTTAATATAGTCGATCGGAAGACCGGGCTCAACCGGAGGAGATGCTCCGTAGCCGGCGCGCGAATAGACAAATACGCTAGCGCGAGTACGTTCGAATACGCGGCGCGGGAATTCGCCCCACGTGCTGACGGAGCCAAGCCCTTCGTGCAGCATTACGATTGTCGATGACCGTGAAGGCGGCGCCCCGATCAATCGATACTCGAGCGCCATGCCGGCGACGGATATCTGGCCTTCCTCTGCAAGCAACTCCATATCAGTTTCCTTATTGCGATTCACTCGGACCGATGATTGCCCCATGTCTAAGCCGAAAAGTAGATCCGCACCCTGTCCGTGTCTCTAATCAAATCTGATCCTATTGGCGGTGGAGTCCGCCGAGAACTAGGGTGCGTACTCATACATCGAGACGAGTCTGCATCGCTGGCTAATGTTTGATTTGCAGCGCTTTGCGGACTCAAGTCGGACGTCACGCCAAGTCCGAGATGAGCCAGAAGCCGACAATACCGTTAGCGTGCGAGGCTCAGCCCGGTCGGCGCTGGACGACCAGATTTGAAATCATAATCTGGACCGGTTCATTGTTCTGGTTCAACGTCGTGACCAGGATCTTGGCGATGCCCTGTTCCGGCTTCGAGCGCGACGGCCGTGCCTCCAGTACCTCGCTCACGATGTGCAACCGGTCGCCCGGCCGCACTGGACGCGGCCAGCGTATCTCTTCCACGCCTGCGCCGATAATCCCGCCAGCCAGCGGAAGTCCGCCATCGACCAGAAGCCGCATCGTCACGGCGGCTGTATGCCATCCGCTCGCTGCGAGCCCGCCGAAGAGTGTCTTTTCCGCTGCAACCTCATCGAGATGGAACGGTTGCGGATCGAACTGGCGCGCAAACGTCTTTATATCCTCCATGTTGAGCAACTCGCCCAACGGATCGGAGCACATAACCAGCCCGGGTTTCAGTTCATCGAGATAGTGCGGCGTATGGTCGGCTGGTGACATTGGCACGGGCTCCTCAATCACGATGGCTGGGTTAGGACGGCTGCAGAACGCTTTGGCCGCCTAAACCACACGCCGCCCGCGACCGCCGACGCATTGATGCCGTCGAATATCACGAGCGCTATTGCAAGTGAGATAAATAGTGCGTCGCTTCCACCTAGAAATTTGACCGCAAGCCAGCCGCCGCCCGCGGCAACGGCAACCCGTACGACCGCCGCGACCATCGGCCAGCCCAACCGACCCGCGCCTTGCGATGCAAAATATAGAGCGAGCCCACCGCCGAAGAAGCCATAGAAGGGTCCGACGATCTGCAAATAGTGTGCTCCGACCGCGACCATCTGCGCGTTGCTGCCGAACAGGGTCAGCCATGCGTGCGGCATGAGTGCCGCCGCAATCCCGATCAATTCCGTAAAACCTCCTGCAATCGCCGCGCCGGTCCAGGCAACCGTAAGCGCGCGCTGACGGTTTCCTGCGCCGATAGTTGTTCCGACCATCGCCGCGACCGGCGCACCCAACCCGAACACCATTGGCACCAGCAGATATTCGAGACGCGCGCCAGTACCGTAGCCCGCGACCGCCGCAGGGCCGATCAGCCCGGCAAGTCCGGTCGCAGCCGCAATGCTTAAATTGGTCGAAATGCTCACGATGGATGATGCAGTGCCGACACGCAGAATGTCGCGCATCGGTGCCCAGGTCAGCCGCGGCGGACGCAGCGAGGGCTTTAGCACACCGCGACCCGACCAAATATAAGTCGCGAAGATCGAACAGCCAATCACGTAATAGAACAATACTGCCGTCGCGCCGCCGGCAATCCCGAGCCGTGGGAAGGGTCCGAGCCCGAAAATCAAGACCGCCGACAGTGGAATGAGCACAATCGCGCCGACACAGATAACGCAAGCGGGAAAAAACATGTTGCCGGTGCCGCGAATGATTGCTGCAAAGGAATTAAGCAGCCACAGCGGGATGGCGCCGGCAAAAATCAGGCTCGAGTAAGTTACCGCTGCCGCGAGCGATGCGTCACGCCCACCCATGAAAGCATAGAGCCACGGCCCGCCGAGCAATGCCGCAGCCGTAGTGAGGGCGCCGAGTCCGATCGTTATCGCGACGGCTGACCAGACCAATTCGTTGGCGCGCTCGCGCCCGCCAGAGCCGAGCGCACGGGCGATCGCCGAGAGGATCCCGCCACCCATCGCGCCCGCTGACACCATCTGTAACAGCATGAAGAGCGGAAAAACGAGTGCCATTGCGGCAAGCGCATCGACACCGAGCTTGGCTACGAAATAGGTCTCGATTAGTCCGATCGACGCTTGCACCACCATGACGAGGACATTCGGCAACGCGAGACGCACAATCGTACGGCCGACCGGTGCTTCCAGCAGCAATCTGGTTCGCGGATCCATGAGAAAATCTCCGGTCAGAAAGGTGCATATACACTCATCTTGACGCGTATGCGCGCATATGCACCTATTGCCAACTCTCCGACGCTATTTCAGGAATGCGACCTGTGTCGAAAAAGATGCCCAAACCCGCAGCAAGTGAAGCCGCGTTTGACCAGACCGCGTGCAACTGCCTGGCGATCCGTCAGGCAGCGCGTCACATCACACGGGCGTACGAGCGTCATTTGGCGCCGGAAGGGCTGCGTGCCAGCCAATATTCCATCCTATCCAAGCTCAACCGGCTGGGCCCGCTCTCGATTGGCGAGCTAGCCAACACCATGGTGATGGACCGAACGACCCTTGGACGGGCGATCCGTCCGCTCGAACGCGACGAGCTTTTGATTGTGGATGACGGGCGGGACGGGCGCACGCGTAGCATCCGCCTGACCTCGGCGGGTGTAGCAAAAGTGAAGTCCGCTGCCATGCGGTGGCGCAAGGCGCAGAAGGAGTTCGAATTAGCCTTCGGTACCGACAAAGCAGCTGACTTGCGGTCAACCCTCCTCCGCGTGATATCCGCCGCCTGAAAGTCAGATCGGCCCACGGATGCGACTGGCAACCGAACAAGGGTTGTTAGAAACCCTTTTTGACAATATTAGTTTACAGCTTTATTATTGCAACAACAAGTGACGACCAGCCAATCCGAATAAGGCATTAGTAGGAATATCCATGACGATTGTCATCGACGCGAGCAGACTGGAAAGAAAACGGAAAGAGGCGGTCAAATCGAGGACTGTGCACAATCGGCACCACTATTTTGAAGGCGTCGCGCAGGCGCGTTTCGTCCTTCGCAAAGTGTTCAGGCTAATTGAGGAACAGGCAAAACTTGGCGGGCTCGACCCCCTCGAGCATCAAGCACTCATACAGATTTATGGTAGTCCGCAGATGAAGCTGCGGGTCAAGGAAGTCGCAGAAAAACTCGATATAGCTCCGGCATTTGCGTCAAATATGTTGAAATCTCTTGAGAAAAAAGGATTTGTCGTTCGCCTCTCCAGTGACCGCGATCAGCGCGTTATTTACGCGGTCGTGACC
>OCTA010001875.1_pt1 | contig 19252 bp, 12 predicted proteins | sample 1538991 | NCBI WGS metagenome assembly OCTA01 (sample SAMEA3539302, study PRJEB22396) | soil metagenome | biome: tundra; feature: field; material: soil | place: USA | collected 2010-05 | depth 0.15 m | reverse complement strand
GACTGCTACTCCTGCCATCAAGCAAAATACAACGCCACAACCAATCCGAATCACGCCGCCGCGGGTTTCCCCACCACCTGCGCAACTTGCCACAACACTACGGCCTGGACAGGCGCGGTCTTCAATCACAACAACACACCGTTCCCGCTTACCGGCGCTCACACGACGGTTGCCTGCGCACTGTGCCACACTACAACCAACTTCGCGTCGACGCCGACTGACTGCTACTCCTGCCACACGAAGGATTTCACCGGAACGACAAATCCGAATCATACTACCGCCGGATGGCCGACAACCTGTCTCACCTGCCACACCACAACGGCGTGGCTCCCTGCAAACTTGCCTTCCAGTTATCACACATTTTTCTCGTTGACCCATGGTCGGGCCAACGGGATCTGCAGCACTTGCCATTTGAATTCCGCTGACTATTCAGTCTTCCAGTGCATTGGGTGCCATGGCGGCAACAACGCTGCCAACTTCCATCACGAGAATGTCAACGGATATGTGTACAACAGTGTGAACTGCTATGCCTGCCACAGAAACGGCAATGGAGGTTAGGTCCTGCTGAAACAACTCATTTTGACGGTCCCGCTGCTAGTTCCAGCGATCTGCGCCGCGCAGCAACCTGCTCCGGCGCCGGCTCCGGTTGTCTCAACTCCCACGGCGCCGGCGCGTACTGCATTCCATGTTCGCTATGTGAATGGAACGAATGTATACATCGATGGCGGCCGCAGCGCAGGCTTGGCCGAGGGGACGAAGCTCGTACTCAAGCAAGACCCTACCAAGCCGGAGAATGACGATAGGAATGCGGCAATCGAGCCTGGAGTTATCGCCAAGCTCACGGTTGTGTCGGTGGCCTCCACCTCTGCGGTCTGCGAGTTGGTTGTCTCAAAGCGTGAACTCGCTGTAGACGATGTGGTCTCCCTGCCGGATGCCGAAGTTGAAAAACTTGTCGAGAAGAACACCGTCGGGAATACTCGTCGTTACCCCATGGTGGTCACTTTCAGCGAGGGCGATCCACTTGACGAAGAGGTTCGCGATGCGATCCCACGGCCGCCTCTTCCGGAAGTGAACGAGATGCGCGGGCGGATCGGATTCGACATGAGCACGATTAGCCAACTCGGCCAGGGCGGCTCCAGCTCGAGTACCTACGGCATGATCTTCCGCGGCGATTTTACCCGAATTATGGGTACGCATTGGAACCTCAACGGCTACTGGCGCGGAAGCCTGCAGTCCAATTCCGCTCCGGCGCAGGCTACCCTGCAAGATAGCATCAATCGGACCTATCTGATGAGCCTGAGTTACATCAACCCAAACTCACGTTACCTGGCGGGTATAGGCCGCCTCTATTTGCCCTGGGCCAGCAGCCTGGAGACAATCGACGGCGGGTATGCGGGCAGGCAATTCTCTTCCAAATCAGTCACCGGAATCTTCGCCGGTTCCACCCCCGATCCGACAGCATGGAACTACAATCCGCAAAACAAAATCGGCGGAGCTTTCTACAATATTCATGGGGGGAGCTACGAGAACTTGCACTACTCAAGCACATTTGGGGGTGGCGTAAATCTTCTGAACTGGTCAGTGAACAGGCCATTTTTCTTCACGGAGAATAATTTCTCCTACAAGCGGTATGTGACTTTGTATCATGCGATGCAAATCGACAAGCCGACTGCCAATCCATTAACGCCGGCGGTATCCGCTGGCTTGGGCCGGAGCCTCCTCTCCCTGCGATTCCAGGTTCATCCCCGTGTCGTTCTCGACTTGACTGACACTTACTTCCGCGATGTACCTACCTATGACAAGACCTTGATAGGAACCGGCCTCCTGGATAAATACCTGTTTCAGGGTGTGAACGGTGGGGCACGTGTGGAACTGCCACGGCATATAACCGGTTACTTCAGTCTAGGGCAAAGCAGTACTTCCAGCGACTCGAAGAGTTCTCTGAATACCCTTTTCGGAGTTACGATGTCTAACATCTGGAAGACGGGTATCATGGCCGATGTTCGCTACTCGAAGTTCGATAGTGCCTTCGCCGCGGGAACCTATCGCTCTGCAACCGTCTCCAGAGATATTGGGGAACGCTTTCGCCTCAATCTGCAGGGTGGGACCTACGTGTACAATTCGCCGCTGGCCGCAAACAGCAGCTCGTCCTTTGTGAACCTCATGTGCGATACCAATCTTGGCGCCAGGTACTTTGTCGAGAACGACTTCACGACGCAGCGGGGGGGCACCCAGAATTACAACCAATGGACCACCACGTTCGGTTACAGGTTCGACAACCGGTCCAAGATGAGAAGAGGAGTACATGCGAATCAACCATAACTCTCACTGGCTGCTATCCGGGATTCTTTTGGCGTTGCCGGCGGTCTGTGCCGTCGGGCAATCTACGCCATCCCTCAGCCCAACCGATCTGGCGCAGCGCCAGGTTACCGCATATGTTGCCAAGCTCGCCGACCTGCATTGCACCGAGTCAGTTGTGCAAGAGAAGCTCACCGGCAATGGGCACGTAGAAGCCTCCGAAAAGGCTAAGTACGATTACCTGATTATGATGGACGGCGGGGGAGACGACTTCCAGTTGAATGAGTCTCGCATTGAGTCATCTTCCAGCCGTCACAAGCCGTTGCCCATGCTGGTCACTAATGGCTTCTCTACAGTCTTGCTTGTTTTTCATCCGTATTATCGCGACAGTTTTACGTTTGAAACCGGAGACGAAGTTTTGATTGAGGGCAAGCCCGTAATCCCCGTTCACTTTGCACATATTGAAGGGCGCCGCACACCGGCCGCACTTGCGCTGCGAGGCCGCGAGTATCCCCTGGACCTTCAAGGGACCGCATGGCTCGACAAGCAATCCGGTCAAGTTGTGAAGATAGACGCCAGCCTGCTTCATGACATGAGCGATGTGGGCCTCCGCTCTATCAATGTTCATGTAGAGTACAAGCCGGCCGTCCTGGGCAAGTCCTCCGCTAGTCTGACTCTGCCTGCACTTGCCGTGGTGGACGTGACAACTCCCCGTCAGCATTGGCGCAACACTCATGTATTCGACAGTTACAAGAGTTTCTCGACCGATGCCGAGCAGGATCCGAACGTAAAGATCCACGCCGGGATCGTTACTCCAGGCAACGACACAGCCTCCGTGATAACTCGAAATCCCAAGGAGAAGCCATAAACATGTCCCTTCTTCAAAGCCCTGTACCCGCCACAACGGCCGAACGCAAGAGAGATATAAAGGAACGCGCACACCGCATCCGTGTTGCGATCGCTGGCGCAGCATCTCTCCTGTTGCTTGCGGCGATAGCTGTCTATGGGGCCAATTACTATACGCTTCCCCTGGATCAACGGCCATATTCCGACAAGTATGAGTTGCTCAAGCCCGGTGGAACCATTGGAATAAAGTTAGGGGTCTTTGGCACAGTTCTTTTCTTTATTATCTTTCTCTATGCGCTGCGGAAAGTAGTTCCCTGGCTCAGCCGCTGGGGCACGGCCAAGCAGTGGATGGATTTTCATGTGATCGCGGGCGTCACTGCGCCCTTCATTATCGCCTTTCATGCTTCGTTCAAGTTCAGCGGTATTGCAGGCTTTGCGTTTTGGATCATGGTTGCGGTCGCTCTGAGCGGTGTGATTGGGCGCTATTTGTACTCAAAGATACCGCGTTCCTTGAACGCAGCCGAACTCTCATTGAACGAACTGCATCTTAGCGAGCGCGAGCTTACCGAGGCGCTTTTGGCGCAATCGCTTTACCCGGCTGAACGGTTGAATCGTGTCCTTGCGGTTCCGTCAGCCGCGCACATTCGCCGCATCGGCCCTCTGCTTGCAATTGGCGAGATGATCTCCCTGGACGTGCGACTGCCATTTCAGGTGGCGGGTCTGCGCCGTGCGTCTGCGAGCCTTACTCGTACGATCTTGTCCGCGGGCGGCTTGCTTTCAAGCGGAAACCGGGAAGTCGAGCACGTTGTCCGGTTGGTCCGGCAGAAAGCAGCATTCTCCAGACGCGTAGTGTTTCTGAATCAGACTCAGCGCGTCTTCCACCTCTGGCATGTGATTCATCGCCCTTTCAGCTACGCGTTCGCCGTACTTGCGATACTGCACATTGTGGTTGTTATGGGCCTTGGGTTCATGAGTCTGGGGTTCAGGTAACGAATGGAAACACTTATCACCTGGCTGATCGCGGGTGTTGTCCTTGGATTCTTCTTTCTTCGCTACTGGCGCTCCCACATGAAGAGCGAGATTCTAGCTCGCGCCGCAGCGGAGAAAGGGGCGAATTTTTCAGGTGGGCCCCAGGCGCAACATCCGAAAATCGATACCGACCACTGCATAGGCTGCGGTGGGTGTGTGACCGTTTGCCCGGAAGGCGACGTGCTTGCGGTAATTGGCGGCAAAGCGGTGATTGTCAACGGCCATAAGTGCATCGGTCACAGCCTGTGTGCAGAAGAGTGCCCCGTGGGCGCCATCACCATGGTGATGGCCAAGCCCAGCGCGGGCGCGAATTCTCCATTGATCAGCGACGAGTTGGAAACAAGCGTCGAGAACCTTTTCATAGCTGGTGAACTCGGAGGGCTGGCGCTTATCAAGAATGCCGTCAACCAAGGCAGAGATTGCGTGGATGTGATTGCGCAGCGTATCGGCAACAAGGGCGGCACGGACGCGGATCAGAGTGCGTGGGATGTGGTGATCATAGGGGCCGGACCGGCGGGCATCAGTGCATCGTTGCGAGCCGCGGAGCGCGGACTGAAGGCCCTTACTCTTGAAAGGGAAAGCGTCGGCGGCACGGTCTCAAAATATCCGCGCCAAAAACTGGTCATGACCAGCCCGGTAGAGTTCCCGTTGCATGGAAAGTTCAGCAAGACGGCACTGTCCAAAGAGGATTTGCTGTTGTTTTGGGAAAAGGTCATGAAGCGAACGGACCTGAACATCCATACAACTGAGGGCGTGGAAACGGTTCAGAAAGAGGCTGACGGCATGTTCTGCGTGCGCACCTCACGAGAACATTACAGGGCACGCGCTGTGGTGCTGGCTCTGGGACGGGCAGGCACGCCGCGCAAACTTGGCGTAAAGGGCGAGGAACTTCCTCATGTCCTTTACCGGCTCATCGAAGCAGACCACTTCACCAACCTCAACATCCTCATTGTTGGCGGTGGCGACAGCGCAGTCGAGGCTGCCATGGGCCTGGCCCTTCAGAAGGGCAACAAGGTTACGCTCTCCTACCGCAAGAACGAATTCAGCCGGTTGAAGGACCGAAACGCAAAACGCATTCAGGAACACATCGCATCGCGCAAGCTTGAGGTTCTCTTCAACTCCATGCCCACCGAGTTCCGTGAGGGGATCCTGTCAATCGAGGTTGACGGAGGAATCCGTGAACTGCCTAACGACTTTGTGTGGATCTTTGCCGGCGGCACTCCTCCGACGGAATTCCTGAAGAGCGCTGGAATTGCATTCGCGTCGACGGAAGGAACGGTCACGGATGAACATGCGGCCGTTCTCCAGCGCTAGTGCGCCCCCCATTCATAGTTTTTGCAGAGACTTAGCGATTGTCTTCATCTTCTCCGCGGCGGACTTAGAGCCCTCTTTGCGGTGACTGGCGTCTATTAAAGGGCGAAACTGCGGTGAAGATCTGTGGCCCAACAAGCTTGCCCCGCGAGGAAATTGAGCCGGGAAGACAAAATTTCGATATATTTAAAGTGTTCAGCATTTTCCCAGAGATGGCTGGCCCGCTACGACGGACCTACTCATGAATGACCAGGGCGAGTCCCCCGCAGGAATCGCGCCGTGGCGGTGTCTTTCAGGCCGGGATTCGCTGCACGCACCGAAACTTCATAAGAAGGATGCCCATGCAAATATTGGACCGACGTCTCCGCACTCCTCAATCGCAGGGTCTATATCATCCACGGAATGAGCATGATGCTTGTGGAATGGGTTTCGTGGCGAGCATTCGCGGAGAAAAAAGCCACGAGATTATCCGCAAGGGTCTTGAGGTTCTGATCAACCTCACTCACCGGGGAGCCGCGGGTTGCGATCCGGAGACGGGCGATGGCGCGGGGATATTGATTCAGATTCCGCATGTCTTTTTTGCGCGCGAGTGCGGCGAGTTGGGGATGCAATTACCCGAACCCGGCGACTATGGCGTGGCAATCGTCTTTCTGCCGGTGGATAAACACCGCCGCCTGCAGTGCGAAGGAGTCTTTGAACGTATCGCCCAGGAAGAGGGCCTTGCGGTAATCGGCTGGCGCGATACGCCGGTAAACGGCGATGCTGTTGGGCGGGAAGCTCGCGGCTCCCAGCCCTATATCGAGCAGTTGTTCTTGGGCCGCCCGAATGGGATGAATGAGGATGCATTCGAGCGCCTGCTCTACCGCGTCCGCCGTCGCACCGAGAACGAGATCGCCAACTCCGATATCGAAGGCAATGACATTTTTTATGTCCCTTCATTATCCTGCCGCACCATCATCTACAAAGGCCTGATGCTGGCTCCGCAAATTGAGCGATTCTACTTTGAGTTGGCCAATCCACTCGTCACCAGCGCTCTCTGCCTGGTACACCAGCGCTTCTCTACGAATACTTTTCCAAGTTGGAAGCTGGCACACCCTTATCGCTATGTGGCCCACAACGGCGAAATCAACACCATCCGGGGAAACATAAGCTGGATGAACGCGCGTCAATCTGTGCTTGGGAGCCCGCTGCACGGCGACCAGATCGACAAGTTGTATCCGGTGATCACGCCCGGCGGAAGCGATTCCGGTTCTCTTGATAACGCTGTTGAATTTCTCTTCCAGTCGGGCCGTTCGCTGCCTCACGTCATGGCAATGTTGATCCCCGAAGCCTGGTCCGGCAACCCAGACATGGACGAGGAAAAGCGCGCCTTCTACGAATACCATGCCTCGCTGATGGAGCCTTGGGATGGGCCCGCCGCGATTGCATTCACCGATGGGCGCGTAATCGGAGCTACGCTCGACCGCAACGGTCTGCGTCCCGGACGTTACATTGTCACCAAAGACGATCTGGTCGTATTGGCCTCAGAGGCCGGCGTTCTCGACGTGCCGCCCCAGGACGTGCGCAAGAAGGGCCGCCTGCAACCAGGCCGCATGTTTCTGGTCGACACCGTGCAGAAGCGCATCATCTCCGACGCCGAAATCAAGAAGCAATTGTCCGGCCGTAAGCCTTACGCAACCTGGCTCAAGGAACAACAGGTCACGCTTGACCAGTTGCCGGAGCCCTCGCGAGTCATCGCGTCGAATCCCGAAACGCTGCTTCGCCGGCAACGTGCCTATGGCTACAGTGAAGAGGACCTTCGCATTCTGTTGGCGCCCATGGGCGCTACGGGCGCAGAGCCGATCGGTTCAATGGGAACGGACATACCGCTCGCTTGCCTCTCCGACCGCCCCCAGCCTCTGTTCAACTACTTCAAGCAGCTCTTTGCCCAGGTAACGAATCCTCCCATCGATCCCATCCGCGAAGAACTCGTGATGTCGTTGATCAGCTATATCGGGACCGAGCGCAACATTCTGGACGAGGCGCCTGAGAACTGCCACACGCTCAAGTTGCCCCACCCGATCCTCACCAATCGCGATTTGGAAAAACTGCGGCGCGTTTCGTCAGGCGACCTGCTGGCCACGACGCTGCCGGCACTGTTTCGCGCCGGGGATGGAGAAGCCGGCCTCAAGCATTCGCTTGACGATCTCGGCGCTCGCGCCTCGCTCGCGGTCAACTCCGGCTACACTCTTCTGATTCTTTCCGATCGCGGTGTTGACGCAACCTATGCGCCAATTCCCAGCCTGTTGGCGATGGCCGCTGTGCATAACCGGCTGGTGCGCGAGAAGACCCGTACCCAGGTGGCGCTGATCATCGAAAGCGGCGAGCCGCGCGAGGTGATGCATTTTGCCCTGCTCATCGGATATGGCGCCAGCGCAATTAATCCGTATCTTGCCATTGAGACGCTGCATGATTTGAAACGGCGCGGCATGCTGCCCCACAACGTCACTGCTAACCACGCAGAAAAGAACTTTATCAAGGCCATTAACAAAGCCCTGCTGAAGACTTTCTCGAAGATGGGCATCAGCACATTGCAGAGTTATCGCGGCGCCCAGGTATTTGAGGCAGTGGGATTGAATCAATCTCTCGTCGATGCCTACTTTTCGGGAACGGCTTCGCGCATTGAAGGCGTGGGGCTCGGCGTATTGGCGCGAGAGGCGCAGATCAAGCACTCCTATGCATTCCAGCCATTTACTGAGTCGGAAACCGAACTGGTTGTCGGCGGGCAATATCAATATCGCGAGGGCGGCGAGTATCATCTGCTGAATCCGCTCACCATCAGCAAGGTGCAGCAAGCGGTGCGGCAGAACAATCCCGCAACCTTCCAGGAGTACACCGATCTGCTGGACGAGCAGAACCGCCATCTATGCACCCTACGTGGCCTGCTCCAGTTTAAGTACGCAAGCAAGCCCCTGCCTTTGGATGAAGTCGAGCCGGCCAAGGAGATCGTCAAGCGCTTCACGACCGGCGCCATGAGCTATGGGTCAATTAGTAAGGAAGCGCACGAGACACTGGCAATTGCCATGAATCGCATCGGCGGCATGTCGAACACAGGCGAAGGCGGCGAAGACGAAGAGCGCTTCAAGCGCGACGCAAATGGTGATTTGCGGCGCAGCGCGGTAAAGCAAATTGCCAGCGGCCGCTTCGGTGTGACGACAAATTACTTAGTGAACGCGGACGAGATCCAAATCAAGATGGCGCAAGGCGCAAAGCCGGGCGAGGGCGGTCAATTGCCCGGACACAAGGTGGACGAAATCATCGCGCGCACCCGCCATTCCATTCCCGGCGTCGGTCTCATCTCGCCCCCCCCGCACCACGACATTTATTCAATCGAAGATCTTGCGCAATTGATCTACGACTTGAAGAACGTGAACCCGCAGGCACGGATCGCCGTCAAGCTGGTGGCTGAAGCCGGCGTGGGCACGGTAGCCGCGGGCGTCTCGAAGGCTCATGCCGACGTTGTTCTTATCTCCGGAGACAATGGCGGCACAGGCGCTTCGCCGCTCAGCTCCATCATGCACGCGGGGTTGCCCTGGGAACTTGGCCTTGCGGAAACGCAGCAGGTATTGCTGCTGAACGATCTGCGCAGCCGCATCAAGGTGCAGACCGATGGCAAGCTGCAGACCGGCCGCGATGTGGTCATCGCCGCGCTGCTGGGCGCGGAAGAATTCGGCTTCGCCACAATGCCGCTCATCGCCATGGGCTGCATCATGATGCGCAAGTGCCACCTGAACACCTGCTCGGTGGGAATTGCCACGCAGGACCCGGTGTTGCGCGCGCGCTTCAGGGGCCAGCCCGAACACGTCGTCAATTTCTTCTTCTTTATTGCCGAGCAGGTGCGTCAACAAATGGCGAAGCTTGGCTTCCGCACCGTTGATGAAATGGTGGGCCGCGTGGAGCGCCTGGATGCCTCCATCGCCGATGTGCACTGGAAAGCCAAAGGCATCGACCTTTCTTCGATTCTCTACTCGCCGACGCTTCCTTCGCGCGTGGCACGGCATAAGGTCCAGGCCCAGGATCACGGCCTGGAACAGGCGCTCGACCACACGCTGATCGCGCAAGCCGCGGCGGCGCTCGAGTCCAGGACTCCGGTCACAGGCAGCTTTGCCATCCGCAACGTGCATCGCACCGTGGGAGCCATGCTGGGCGGCGAAATTGCGCGCCGTTACGGTTCCGAAGGATTGCCGGACGGAACCATCCACTTCAAATTCCAGGGATCGGCGGGCCAAAGTTTCGGCGCCTTTGTGCCCAACGGCGTCACGCTCGAATTGGAAGGCGACTCCAATGACTATCTGGGCAAAGGCCTGTCGGGCGGACGCATCATTGCTTACCCCCCCAAGACATCGAGCTTTCTGCCTGAAGAGAGCATCCTCGTCGGCAACGTCGTTCTCTACGGCGCCACAAGCGGCGAAGTCTTTCTCAACGGAATCGCGGGCGAACGCTTTGCCGTCCGCAACTCCGGCGCTACGGCGGTGGTCGAGGGCGTAGGTGACCACGGCTGCGAATACATGACCAACGGCATGGTGGTGGTTCTCGGCTCCACGGGACGGAATTTTGCCGCCGGCATGAGCGGAGGCCGTGCGTTTGTCTTCGACGAGCAGGGCGACTTTTCAACGCGCCGTTGCAATAAGTCGAGCGTCGATCTTGAGCCGCTCGATTCCGACGCCGACGTTGCCGAGGTGCGCGGCCTGCTGGAGCGCCACCGAGAATTGACGGGAAGCCCACGCGCGGCCTGGATTCTGGAGCATTGGGCCGAAGCGCAAGTCAAATTCATCAAAGTCTTCCCGCACGAATACAAGCGCGTCCTGGGCATTGCTCGACCCGAAGCAGCCTCTGGCGCGGCGAAAGATTCTCCTACAACTTCGTCGCCTCTGGTGGCGGCTACGGCAGAGGTGCAGCATGGGTAAGGTAACCGGATTCCTGGAAATTGAACGCGAGCAGCCCCAACGTCGCAAGGTCGAAGACCGGCTGCAAGACTGGCTTGAGATTTACGTGCCCTTCAGTGAAGAGAAGCAGCGTGAACAAGGCGCGCGCTGCATGGATTGCGGTGTACCCTTCTGCCACACGGGCTGCCCAGTCAACAACCTCATTCCCGACTGGAACGACCTGGTCTACAACGGGCGCTGGGAGGCAGCGATCCGCCGCCTTCACGCTACCAATAATTTTCCTGAATTTACCGGTCGCATTTGTCCGGCGCCTTGTGAAGCCGCATGTGTACTGGGCATCGATCAGCCGGCTGTTTCCATCAAGCTCATTGAGCGCAGCGTTGTCGAGCGTGCCTGGGACGAAGGATGGATTCATCCTGAACTGCCGGAGCAGAACACCGGCAGGCGCGTGGCTGTAGTGGGCAGCGGCCCGGCTGGTTTGGCGGCAGCGCAGCAGTTGCGCCGCGCCGGCCACTCGGTCACGGTTTACGAAAAGAATGATCGGATTGGCGGCTTGCTGCGCTATGGAATTCCCAACTTCAAGCTGGAAAAGCACGTCATCGACCGTCGCATTCACCAGATGCGCGCCGAGGGCGTGACTTTTGTGACGAATGCGCACATCGGCGTAAACGTTCCGGTGGATGCGCTAACCGGCCACTATGACGCCATTCTGCTTGCGGGCGGCTCCGAGCATCCGCGCGACCTCAAGATCCCGGGCCGCGAGCTAAACGGAATTCATTTCGCCATGGAGTTTCTGCCCCAGCAGAATCGCCGCTGCGAAGGCGATATTGTCGATCCATCCATCGCCATCAGCGCCGAGGGCAAGCGTGTACTGATCATCGGCGGCGGCGACACCGGCGCCGACTGCCTGGGCACCACGCATCGGCAAGGCCCCAAATCCGTGCACCAGTTTGAAATCATGCCCAAGCCGCCCGCGGAACGCGCCGCCTCCACCCCCTGGCCCATGTGGCCGCTGCAGTTGCGCACGGAAGGTGCGCACGAAGAGGGCGGCATCCGCGACTGGAGCATCAACAGCATCAAGTTCACCGGCGACGAAAATGGCAACGTGAAGCAATTGCACGCGGTTCGTGTTGGCCCCCCGCCGGCCTTCGAAGCGATTGCTGGCTCCGAATTCACGCTGGATGTCGATCTGGTTCTGTTGGCGATGGGCTTCCTGGGACCGGTGCGTTCGGGAATGATCGAGCAAATGGGCGTCGCTCTCGACAACCGCGGCAACGTGGCCACGAATAGCGAATACATGTCTTCCGTTGACGGCATTTTTGCCGCGGGTGACATGCGCCGCGGTCAGTCGCTAGTCGTCTGGGCCATCGCGGAAGGCCGCAAGGCTGCCGCTGCTGTTGACCGCTACCTGGCTACAAAAACAGAACCCCTCGCGGCGCGCCATCACGCCCATGCCTGAGAATTGCTTAGTTGGCATCCCGGTTGAATATCTTCACGCGGAATGCCGGCTTGGCCTTCTCCGTTGCATCGATTTCGAATGTCTGCGCGGTCTTTGCGGCCGAGTAGTCTCTCCACAGCCAGATCATCTCCTCGGGAAACTCCGCCTCGCCGTGGCCGGGATTGTGGCTTCCTGTTCCAAAGCTGAAATGGAAGTCGTAATTCTGCAGCTTAAGCGCATTCGCCATACGGATGTTGGCGAGCGGCCAACTGCCGTAGCGGATTTCCGCGTCATCGGAACCATCCTGAAGCCAGACGCGGATGTTACGGTGCGGCTCACGGAGAACTTTCTCCGGATAATCCTGACCACCGTCTGTAACTCCGGGAGTTTCTTTCCATTGAATGCTGCCGAAGCTGCCGATCCATGTAATCGCCCGGCTGAACAGCTCGGGCATTTGCCAGGCAGTATTGAAGGAACAGATACCGCCGGAAGATAGCCCGGTAATTGCGCGGCTATAAGCATCCTTGCGAAGGTTGTATTTGGACGCAATTTCGGGTAGTAACTCGTCGCGCAGAAAACGCGGATAGCGGTCACTTACGGTGTCATAAAGTGTGCTGCGCATGGAGTCATCGAGCGTGCGCTGCCACTTATCCCCATAAGCCTTTACAAAGTCATATGTGGGATTGCCTGCCGGCCCTTCAATCTTGCCGGGATTGATGAAGACGCAAATCATATAAGGGATCTTCTTGAGGAAGATCAGGTTGTCAATCACATTCAGTGTCTGGCTGCCCGCATCGCGCCTGGTGTAACTACCGCCATCCTGGAACACCATCAACGCGGCGGGAACAGCGGGATCGTACCCCGCGGGAACATAGATCCAGTATTCGGACTTCATGCCGTCGTAGATCTTGCTGGTTAGCATGATCGAAGGCGAAAGCGCGCCTTGCTTCACTCCCGGCATGAGATAGGAAAGCTCGGTATAGGCCGGGAGATTGATGCTGCCGCCGAAATCCTTGCCTTCCACCTGATAGCGGAAACTGTGCAGGACACCCAGCTTTTCGACCTGCGCGGGGGCATACCACAAATCGCTCGACGGGATGGACTGCATCACGGGCCCTGGTGTGTCGTCGACGAGGAGCACTGGGCGTGAAGCTGCGCGGACGGCAAAGAAGAAGTCATGCAGATGCCCACTCCATGCTGTTCCGGCCTCAAGGTCCTTCGCGCTGAATGTCTTCTCAATGTTTTCCTTGAGGTTCGGGCTCTTATCCGTGGCCAACTGGATAAGGTCGGTTGCAGTGCGCGATTGTGCAGCGCTGATGCCCGGCAACGTTTGGACGGAGGCAACGAGAAAGGAAAATACAACGATTTGAAAGGCTCGCATCGAAATACTCCTGGTGGCCAACTTGGACTGCGGAATTCCTATCCCGCGCAAACAGTTATGGAAGCTTTGAACAAGTTCGTTTTGAGCAGCCAACATTCCCTCAGGGGCTAAAGCCCGGCTGATTCTACTGATTCTATCGGCACGACTAAAGTCGTGCCCTGTTACAAAGCCCGCAGAATGGATTTTTCCGCAGCCTGTAAAGCCCGGCTGATTCTGTGGCACTTATGTACGGGCTGAAGCCCGTACCCTTCAAAAGGGGTGACTTAATCAGAGTTTCCTTAACAGTCATCGCCTGGGTTTCCTTAACAGTTATCGACTGGCAGCGATCATCTGCGCGGCGTGTTGCAGGCTGGTTTCAGTTACTGTGGCGCCGCTTAACATCCGTGCTACTTCGTGGGTGCGGGCGCGTTCATCGAGCAATCGAACTTGTGTTTTTGTGCGGCCATGGTCTTCGCGCTTATCGATGAGAAAATGCTGCGCGGCAAAAGAGGCGATCTGGGGCAGGTGAGTTACACAAAGCACTTGCTGGCCGCGACTTAGTGACTTGAGTTTTTGTCCCACCGCTTCTGCAGCCCGGCCGCCAATGCCGATATCGATTTCATCGAAGACCAGGGTTCGGGGCGTGGGGGATTTCTTCTTAGGCTTCGCTGCGCTCTCTTCCACGGTGACTTTGAGAGCCAGCATGACGCGAGACATTTCACCACCGGAAGCTATCTCGTGGAGAGGTTTGAGAGGCTCGCCAGGGTTGGTGGAGATGCGGTACTCAACGTTGTCCCAGCCGTTCGCGGTCCAACTCGAAGCAGGGCTTGATTGCCCCTCGCTTGATGTGACAGCGATTTCAAAGTGGACTTTCATGGCCAGCGAGTTGATCTGAGCCTCGGCCAGTTTGGCCAACCGGGCAGCGGCGGCCTTGCGCTCGGCGTGAAGAGTGCCTGCTGCGGCGCGGTAGGCAGTCGCGGCCGCTGCGAGCTCTGCCTTGAGATGTTTGAGGATTTCGTCACGGTCCTCTACCTCGGCAAGCTTGCGAGCCACTTCAAGTCCAAATGCGATCACTTCGTCAATGGTCTTGCCATATTTGCGCTTGAGCCGGTCGAGCAGCGCCAAGCGGTCTTCAATCTCTGCGAGGCGCTCGGGAGAGGCGTTAATGCCTTCGGCATAATCCCGGAGACTGGCTGCCAGGTCGCTCAAGGTCGCGCGAGCGGACGCGACCTGCTGGGTTGCTTCGATGAAACGGCCGTCATAGCGGGCCAGTTCCTCAACGTTGCGCAAGGCCGAACGCAGGGCTACCTCCGCCGAAGCGCCGCCCTCGTAAAGCTGCTCGAAGCCGCCCATGGCTGCGGCGTAGAGCTTTTCAGAGTTGGCGAGCATGCGCTTCTCGGTCTCGAGAGCCTCATCTTCACCAGGTTGGAGTCGAGCCTGGTCGATTTCCTTGAGCTGGTAGCTCCACAGGTCCACCATGCGCAGGCGGGCTTGCTCTCCCTGGAGAAGGTCGTCGAGCTTGCCCGAGGCGTCCTTCCAACGTGCATGAGCCTCGGCAACGGCATCGGTTGAGAGGCCGCCAAAGCGATCGAGCAGGATGCGCTGCTGGGCCTGATCGAAACTCGACAGGCTCTCACTTTGGGCATGGACCAGTGCCAGTTCGGGCGCCAGTTGTCGAAGCACGGCGACGGTAGCGGGCTGGTTATTGACGAAGACGCGTCCCTTGCCGGAGGCCAGAATTTCGCGGCGCAGAATGATTTCGTTTCCTTCCGAATCGAGGCCGTTTTCTTCGAGAATGGTCTCGGCTCCGGGGGTGGACTCGAAGACGCAGGCCACGACAGCCTTGTCGGCTCCGTGGCGTACCAATTCAGCCGAGGCCTTGCCGCCCATAAGCAGGGCCAGGGCGTCGACAAGAATGGATTTACCCGCGCCGGTTTCGCCGGTGAGCAGATTCAGCCCTGGGCCAAAAACAGCGATGGCGTGATCGATGACGGCGTAATTTTCAGCGCGCAGCTCGACGAGCATTCTTAGCGAACCCCTATGGACCTTTTTGAAACGGATCGATGGCAAGTCAACGCCTTGAGACGAGGCAATCCGAGCGCAGCATAGCATGAATGGGGGCTCCATTGGCTCGCCGAATACATCTAACCCCATATGGGGGCATCCCGTCGATAACTTGGATGGGCTCTCCGTGTCTGATACCGTTGATATTGAGGTGAAATGCCGATTCTTACTGCTGCATTGATTTTCATATGGCAAGCCGATAGTGGGTCAGGCCCGGTGGCCGCGCCGGGCTCCAGCGCTCTGGTTGAAATGATCCAAAACAGCGGGGGCGTCGCGATGGCGGTTCTGCTGCTGCTGCTGATCGCCAGCATTTATTCGTGGACTGTAATTTTCGGCAAAATGTCGACCTTCGGAAAAGCCACGAAGGAGAGCCGGCGGTTTATTCGCGCATTTCGCAAGGCCACCCGCCTGCAGGAAATTGCCACTCTCGCCACTGACTTCAAAGCCAGCCCGCTGGCCCAGGTCTTCGAGGACGTTTACGAGACTTACAAACGGCAGACAGGCGGCTCGGGACCGCCGCGCAACCTGGTGCCACTGGAGCGCTCGGCGCAAACCGCCGCCAGCGAGGCTGTGACCAACCTGGAGCGACGACTTACCTGGCTGGCCACGATCGCGGCAACCAGCCCGTTTGTTGGCCTGTTCGGCACGGTGATCGGTGTAGTGGACGCGTTCCACGGCCTGGGCACCGCCGGAGCAGCCACACTGCGGGCTGTCGCTCCCGGCATCTCGGAGGCGCTCATCACCACCGCCGCGGGACTCTTTGTGGCCGTACCGGCCGTCGTGGCCTACAACCAGTTCACCGCACGGATCAGGGTTTTTGCGGCGGCAATCGACGATTTTTGCCGTGAGCTGCTGAACTCGCTTGAAGAGATTCCTGTCCGTGCTCCCGCTCCCGCGCGCAATCCTGTAGCGGAAGTTCCCCGAGAGGCCGAACGTGGCATTTACAAATAGCGGCGGCCAAACCAGGAGCTCGCTGGCGGACATCAACATCACGCCCATGGTGGACGTGGTGCTTGTGCTGCTGGTCATCTTCATGATCACCGCGCCGGTGTTGCAGTCGGGCATTGAAGTGGCCGTGCCCAAGACACGTACGGTGAAGGAGATCACGGAGCAACGCCTGGTGGTGACCATCGATCGCGATCAGCAGATTTTTCTCGGTGATCAGCCGGTTAACGTCCACGAGCTGGCCCAGAAGCTGCACCAGGGAGGCGCGGATCCGACGCACCAGGTGATCTATCTGCGAGCCGACGAGCGGGTTCCGTTTGGCGCCTTCGCCACGGTGATGGACGCGGTGAAGCAGGCGGGAATCACCAACATCTCGATAGTCACCCAGCCGCTGGATACGAAGCGGTTCGCGACGGGCGGAAACTAGGATAGGCACAAATGCTGCGCAGGGAAACGAATGAGCGGTCTGTTGGAGGGCGGTGAGCAACTGGAGCGGGAACTGACGCCGGAGCCTGTGGCTGCACCGGCGGTGGGTTCGCTTGCTCTCCATGCCGCGCTGGCCGGCAGCCTGGTGCTCTACGGCATCATTGGCGGGTTCATTCATCACAATTTATGGGGCAGTCCAGGGTCGGGAGGAGCCATTCAAGTCAGCCTGGTGAGCAATGCCCTGCCCTTGCCGTCAGACCAGCCTCCCAATCAAAACGTGCTGGCCACCGACACGCCCAGCAAGGCCCCTGTGGAGCCTGCCCCCAAGGCCAAGCAGGCAGTGGATGAAACCGCAATTCCCATCCTCGGCAAGCAGAAGAAGGCGGAACCAAAGGCCACGCCCAAAAACGCGCAGCACGAGCCTGTCAAGGACAACACGGCCAGGTATGGCGAGCAGGCGGGCAGTTCCATGGCTCGCGCTACCGCTCAGACGGGGGCGACCGGCCCAACTTCAATCAATGTGGGCGATTTTGGCAGCCGTTTCGGCTGGTATGTGGACGGCATCAATCGCAAGATGGCCACGAGTTGGCAAAAGCTGGAGGTGGACCCGCGGACCCCCAAAGGCGCTCGTGTCTATCTCATCTTCACAATTAGCCGCGGCGGAAACCCGACGGATGTGCAGGTCGACCGATCCAGTGGAAGCGCCACGCTCGATCGCTCCTGCCAACGCGGCGTGCAGCGGGTTGACTCCTTCGGCAATCTGCCTCCGCTGTACAATCAAAGCACGCTGAAGGTCTCTTATTACTGTGAATATTAGCTGTTTGACGAGAGTACTCTCACGCAAGTTCACCGCGGCGAGAGCACGTGGCTAATCGGTTGTTTGTATCAGGAAGGATCGTTTTTCGCATGAAGGCATTTTCCCGGACCCTGCCCCACTTTGTACTTGTTCTGACTTGTTTTGCCACTTCCCAACTGCCCGCCCAGGATTGGGTACATACCGGCACGAACCTCGGTAACGACCGCATCCGGATTGCCGCTGCGGACTTCAAGCCGGTGGGTGACGATCCCCAGACTCCGACGTTGAAGGCGGCCTTCGATGCCACGCTTTACAGCGACCTGGCCAACGCCGGCATCTTCGATCTGGTGTCAAAGAGCATGATTCCCCAGGCCACCCCGGGCTCCCCTCAGGAGATAAGCCTGCCACAATGGTCCGCCGCACCCTCCAACGCGACCATGGTGGCCTTCGGAGCCCTCTCGGCAACGAATGGCCGGCTGGCTGTCTACGGGTGGCTCTTTGACGCGCACAACACCGCGAACCCGCAGGTGCTTGGCAAGCAGTACAACGAAGCCGCCAGCCAGGACATGGCGCGCACCGTGGCTCACCGGTTTGCCGATGAAATTATCCTTCGCCTCGGCGGAGGCATCAACGGCATCGCCGAAACCAAAATTTTCTTCGTCAGCTCCCGTTCCGGCTCCAAGGAAATCTGGGAGATGGACTACGACGGCCAGAACGAGCACGCCATCACTCACCTGGGCAGCATTTCGCTGTCGCCGCGCGTGTCGCCGGATAACTCGCGGCTCGCTTTTGCCTCCCTTGGAAGCGCGGGCTGGGCCGTCCGCATGTATTCCCTGGAACTCAGCCGCGTGGTGAGCTTTCCCGCCGGAACTGCAGACGGAAGCAACCAATCTCCGGCGTGGTCGGGCGACGGAACCAAGATTGCGTTTTCTTCGTCGCGGTCGGGCGATCCGGAGATTTGGATTGCGGACGCGAGCGGCGCGAATTTGCACCGGATTACCACGTTCCGCGGGCCGGACGTCTCGCCCACCTGGAATCCGCGCACAAACGCACAATTGGCGTGGGTCAGCGGGCGCACGGGGCTGCCGCAGATTTACACCATGGATCAGGACGGGGCCAACATCCAGCGCATGACGGACGGGGGTTACGCCATTTCGCCATCGTGGTCGCCCAGCGGGCAGTTCCTGACCTTCAGTTGGAATCGCAAGTACGGCCCAGGCGCGCCGGGCGGCCAGGATATCTATGTCATGGACATCGCAAGCAAGCGCTGGCTGCAGTTGACCCACGAAGCGGGCAGCAACGACTTCCCTTCCTGGGCCCCGGATGGGCGGCACATCGTATTTGAGCGGTCCATTGGCGGACACGCCCAGATCTGGTCGATGCTGGCCGATGGCACCGATCAGCATCAACTTACCCACACTGGCAACAATTTCATGCCCAACTGGAGCTGGAAATGACGGTTTTGGGGCCAAACTGGAACTGGAAGTGACCGTTTGTTCGATAAAAAAGTGATTGGTGCCCCACACAGCGCAGAGCAGCCCGGATTTTTGAACTATTATTCTATCGTTGCCAAAAAGCCAGCGTGGATTGTGCTGTAAATTTTTGGCGAATCGGTACGTCGGCGCTGCTCTTGGGTAGGTGTCGGCAGAAACGACAACGTTTTCAGAAGGGATAGAGGCCAGAACTATCGCATTCCGGGCCGCCGTTTCGAACTCTTCAATTTGGGACGATCGGCATTCTGCGAGATCGAACGCAGCTTGGTGCGAAAACTTAGTAAATCGGATTACAATTAGAGTACTCTCACCGCGTTCGTG
>OCTA010001874.1_pt1 | contig 19256 bp, 20 predicted proteins | sample 1538991 | NCBI WGS metagenome assembly OCTA01 (sample SAMEA3539302, study PRJEB22396) | soil metagenome | biome: tundra; feature: field; material: soil | place: USA | collected 2010-05 | depth 0.15 m | reverse complement strand
CCAAATGTGGGCCTCACAGTTCTGGCGGTTTGAAGAGCCCGGCACGTGGGTGAACTCGGGCGGCGCGGGCACGATGGGCTTTGGGGTTCCCGCGGCCATTGGCGCCAAGGTGGGCCGACCCGATCGAACGGTCTGGTGCATCGACGGCGACGGCTGTTTTCAGATGACGGCCCAAGAACTCGTGACGGCACGCTCGGAGGGGATTCCCATCAAGGTGGCGATCCTCAACAACGCCTATCTGGGCATGGTTCGCCAGTGGCAAGAGATGTTCTACGAGGAGCGCTACTCCGAGGTCTACCTCAGCGCCGACCTGCCCGACTACGTGAAGTGGGCCGAAGCGATGGGTTGCGTGGGACTTCGCGCGCACAATCTGAAAGAGATGCACGAGGTGATTGAGAAGGCCAACGAGATCAACGACGTGCCCGTCGTCATCGACTTTCGAACGGACTCGTCCGAAAAGGTCTTTCCGATGGTCGCCTCGGGGGCCAGTAACGACGACATCATCGTGCACCCGCTCCTTCGAGGTGGTGCACGATGACCCCCGAACCGTTCCTCGGCGCCACCGATCGCACCCCCGTGCGTCACCACATCTTGTCGGTGCTGGTCGAGAACAAGGCCGGTGTGCTCGCTCGAATTGCGGGTCTCTTCGCGCGGCGCGGCTTTAACATCTACTCCCTGGCCGTGGCGCCGGCTGAGGGGAACGCTCGATTCTCTCGAGTCACGATCGTCGTCGACGCCGAGTCCGCACCCTTGGAGCAGATTGTCGGTCAGTTGGACAAGCTCGTGAACGTGGTCGCGATCAAAGATCTCGCCCCCCGCGACGCGTTGGAGCGCGAACTCCTGCTCGCGACCCTATCTGTCGACAACGCCAATCGCGCTGAGGTCCTCGACGTCACCGCCAACACCGGCGCTTCCATCGTCGACGTGAACGCCACGTCGGTGACCGTGATGTTGGCCGGTACGCCCGGTGCGTGTGATCGACTCGAGAGGGCGCTCGAGAGCTTCGCCGACGTGGAGTTGCAGCGTACGGGTCGCGTGGCACTCCCTAGACTCGGTTAGACGGAAACGGCCTAGCCCCCAAGAGAAAGTTCTCGACGATGACCACGATGTACTACGAAAAAGACGCCAAGCCCGAACTCTTGAAGGCGAAGAAGATCGCCATCTTGGGCTACGGCTCGCAGGGACACGCGCACGCGTTGAACCTGCACGAGAGTGGCTACGACGTGCGCGTGGGACTGCGCCTGGAGTCGTCGTCCGTCGAGAAGGCCGAAGAGGCGGGACTGCGCGTACTCTCCATTGGCGAAGCTTGCGCGGAGGCCGACGTCATCATGGTGCTAGTTCCCGACACCGAGCAGAAGCGCACGTACGACGCCGACATCGCGCCCCACCTCACGACCGGCAAGTGCCTGCTCTTCGCGCACGGCTTCAACATCCGCTTCGACCTGATCAAACCGCCGAGCGACGTCGACGTCGCGATGGTCGCGCCCAAGGGTCCCGGTCACCTGGTGCGACGCACCTACCTTGATGGTGGGGGCGTGCCGGCACTCATTGCCGTCGAACAAGACGCCACCGGCCACGCCCACGACCTGGCCCTGGCCTACGCCGACGGCATCGGCGCGACGCGCGCCGGCGTGCTGGAGACGACGTTCTCGGAAGAGACCGAGACGGACCTCTTCGGCGAGCAAGTCGTGCTCTGCGGCGGGGTCACGGCCCTCGTGCGCGCGGGCTACGAGACCCTCGTCGAGGCCGGCTATCAGCCCGAGAGTGCGTACTTCGAATGCCTGCACGAATTAAAGCTCATCGTCGACTTGATGTACGAAGAAGGCATCACCGGCATGCGCTTTAGCGTCTCGGACACGGCAGAGTACGGCGACTTGACCCGCGGACCTCGCGTCATCAACGACCAGGTCAAGGTCGAAATGAAGAAGATCCTCGGTGAGATTCAAGACGGCACCTTCGCCGCCGAGTGGATTCTAGAGAACGAGATCGGCCGCCCGCGCTACCGCGAGCTTCGTGACGCCGGCAAGCGCCACCCCATTGAAGAGATTGGTTCGAAGCTTCGTGAGATGATGCCCTTCGTTTCGGCGGGCAAGCAGAAGGTCTCCGAGATCTCCGGCGGCGACACCGACTAAGTCGTTCGGCGGCGTTTCACCGCACGCTCCGAAATGGTTTCAATGACTCGACGGCGCGCGACTGCGACGCGCGTCGTCACCACCGCTTCGCACTAAACGTCATCGGTTCATCGACGTGAGGTGGCACGTCGAGCCGCGACCGGTCAGGACGACGTGACGTCGTTACTCGTCGTGGACTTCGCAACGAAACGACTACATTGAAGAACGGAGAAGACCGCTTCTCGATTAATTTTCCTTTGAGGATGGTGGCACCAATGCAGTTGACGATCATCGGTGCTGGCGCCATCGGCGGGACCATCGGCGCGTACATGGCCCGAGACGGTCACGACGTCGCTTTGTGGTACGCGGACGGCGATCACGTCGCGGCGATCAATCGTGATGGCCTTATCATCGAAGGGCCGGTCGAGAGTTTCACGATACGCGTCAAGACGATCACCCCTGATGAGCTCTCCGCGCTGGTGCTGCCGTGTGGCTTCAGCGACGAGGACCTGCCCATTGGACAGCAACTTTCGTCGCACCAGGGTACCGATATGGCGTTGCGGCGTAGCCCATGAGTGGTGAAAGAACTCCTCGACGCGCCCCGTTTCGAACCCGTCGTCAAGTAGTTCCGTGGCCATCGCGGGGCCCGTGGTTCCTCATCCCAAAGCACAGGGAGATGTGAAGTGACGTCTGGACCCATCATCATCGGGAGCGAGCGCTCGGAGGCCGGCCTTCCCGCCGGCATGGACTTACTGCGTGACGGCGCGAGCGCGCTCGACGCGGTAGAGGCGGCTCTTCGTCGCTGCGAAGACAATCTTGAGGATCACTACGTGGGCACCGGCGGCCTACCCAATGCTCGTGGCGAGGTCGAACTCGACGCGTCCTTGATGGTGGGCTCGACGCGCGCCTTTGGCGCGGTGGGCGCGGTTCGCAACTTTCCTCACCCGATTTCGATCGCCCGAGCCGTGCTGGAGAAGTTGCCCCAGCACTGTTTGCTGGTCGGCGAGGGTGCGGAACTCTTCGCCAAGGAGCAGGGTTACGAGCCAGCCGTCCTGCTGACCGACGAGGCGTGGCGGCTCTTTCGCGAGGCGCTGCTGCCCTCGAGCGACGCGGTGGAGGGGGAGAAGACCCTCGCGGCTCGCGGCGACGACGTCTACCGCCTCGCGGCTATCGAACAGGTGAATCGCTTTCATCCCCACGAAGGACCGTGGGGGACTATCAACGTCCTCGCCCTCGACGAGAGCGGAGAGATGGTGGTCGGGGTGTCAACGAGCGGTTACCCCTGGAAGTACCCCGGACGCGTCGGTGACTCCGCCCTCCCCGGTACGGGTAACTACTGCGACCTGCGCTACGGCGGCGCGGCGTGCACCGGTCGCGGCGAGATGAGCATGAGGGTGACCGGCGCGCGACTCGTCGTCGACGCCCTCGCGCGCGGCGCGGATCCCTCCGAGGCTTGTCGTTCGATGCTCGCCGAGGCGAGCACGCTGCGCGATGATTTCAAAGCCGAACTGCGCACGCTGTGTCTCACCCCCGACGGCCGCCACGGCGCCGCCGCGACCCAGACGGGCGCGACGTACAACGTGATGACGTTGTCGAGCACCGCCGTGGAGGTCTTTGAGAGAGTGGTGCTGTGAAGATCTACGTCTCGTCGGATATGGAGGGGACGGCTGGCGTCGTCGACTGGGACCAGGTCTTGGCGGGGGGGCACCTCTACGACTACTACACCAGTCTCTTGACAGCGGAGATCAACGCCGCGATCGAGGGCGCGATGACGTCAGGCGCGACCGAGTTCTTGGTGAACGACGCGCACTCGAAGATGGCCAACTTACGCCCCGACGCACTCGCGGGTTCCGCGCGGTACCTCTCGGGTCGCTTCAAGCCCATGTACATGATGCAGGGCCTCGACGAGACGTTCGACGCGGTCTTTTTCATCTCGTACCACGGTTCGATGGGAAGTCGATCATCGACCCTCTCGCACACGTACTTCCCCACGGCCTTCGCCGGGGTGACCTTGAACGGTGTCGTCACGGGTGAAGCGGGTATCAACTCTCTCGTCGCCCAGGCGTACGGGGTGCCGGTAGTGCTGATTACCGGCGACCAGGTAACGGCCGACGAAATCGCGCCCTTCGCGCCGGGCGCCTTTAGTGCGGTCGTCAAGAACTCCGTGACGCGCTTCGCGGCGGACTCACTGCACCCCGATGAGGCGTGCCGACTGATCCACGACCAGGCGGCGCTCGCGACGGCGTCGATTCCCTCGGCGAAGCCGCCGTCGATCGCGTTGCCCGTCACGATGGGCGTCACGTTTCGTACCAGTGACTACGCCGACCTGGCGACGCGTGTGCATGGCGTCGTGCGCACCGGTGACCTGAACGCGCAGATATCCCTGGACGACCCCCTCGAGCTCTACCGCGTGTTCATCACCGTCGTGCTGCTTTGTCGAGGACTGGTCGAGTAGTTCCGAACTAGTCGAGGGTCGCGAAGAAGTTGCACCGAAACCGACGGCTCGGCTCAGATCAGTGCCCACGTCGCCATGGCGTGCGACGCCAGCCAAGTCTTGGCCAAGCCGGGTATGGGCGTCGGCGAAGGACTGGTGATCGTCGGTAACGAGATGGCTCGAGTGGTCGCACTGGTGGCCTCTCGAGAAGGTCGCTTCGCGGCAGGCCCGCTCGAGACCTGAACATCCGCAAAACGTCGCGATCGCTCGCAACGTTTCGGAACGTGGCTACAGATTGCCTACGACGTAGTTCACGCACGCCAGGAGCGACGCCACGTCCTCGGGGTCGACGCTCGGGAACATCGCGATGCGCAACTGGTTGCGACCGAGTTTGCGGTAGGGATCGGTGTCCACCACGCCGTTGGCGCGAAGGATCGACGCGATTCGTGTCGCGTCGACGTCGTCACGAAAGTCGATCGTGCCCACGACGTTGCTGCGCTGGGCGGGGTTCATCACGAAGGGCGTCGCGAAGTCCGACGCCTCGGCCCAGGTGTAGAGAATCTCCGCGGACTGACGCGAACGTCCCGCGGAGAACGTGAGACCTCCGTTGTCGTTCATCCACTTGATCTGCGTGGCGAGCAGGTGAATGGTCGCGAGGGCTGGCGTATTGTACGTCTGGTTGAGCCGCGAGTTGTCGAGAGCGATCTTCAAATCGAAGAACGCGGGCGTCCAGCGATCGGACGCGGCGAGCGATTCGATGCGCTCGATCGCGGCCGGCGAGCAGAGGGCGAGCCAGAGACCGCCGTCGGAGGCGAAGGACTTCTGCGGGGCGAAGTAGTAGCAGTCGAACTGCGTCGGGTCGACCATGAGGCCGCCCGCGCCCGACGTCGCGTCGACGGCCACGAGGCCCTTAGCGCCGTCCGGGCGAAGAATGGGCATCATCACGCCCGTGGACGTCTCGTTGTGGGTGAGGGCGTAGAGATCCACGGCGTCGTCAGTGACCGCCAACGGGTGGCTCCCGACCTCACTCTTAATGATCGTGGGATCGCTCAGGTGCGGCGCCTCTTTGACGCAACTGGCGAACTTGGAAGAGAACTCGCCAAAACTCAGGTGCTGGGAGTGGCGCGCGACGAGGTGGAACGTCGCCGCGTCCCAGAAGCACGTAGTGCCGCCGTTTCCGAGAAGGACCTCGTAGCCGTCGGGCAAATTAAAGAGTGCGCGTAAGCCCTCACGGACCTCGCCGACCTTGTTGCGCACGGTGGCTTGACGGTGCGACGTACCCATGTAGGTGGTGCCGCTGTCGAGGAGTGCCTGCAACTGTTCCATTCGAACTTTCGAGGGACCCGATCCAAATCGTCCATCTCGCGGAAGAAGGTCAGGGGGAATCGTGAACGTGTCGAGAGAACTCATAGACTTATTCTTACGGAAAATGATCGGAGTGAATCAGTGCGCGCCAGAGTTAGTGACCTGTTAGGCGGCTTAGGTCCCAGCGCCACCCTGGCGGTCGACGCGAAAGCTAAGGCCATGAAGGCCGCGGGCGAGCCCGTGATTGGCTTCGGCGCGGGCGAACCGGACTTTCCTACTCCCGTGCACATTGTTGAAGCCGCCGCTAAGGCGTGCTACGAACCGGTGAACTATAAGTACACGCCCACGGCGGGAATTCTTGAACTTCGTGAAGCCATCGTCGCCAAATCGAAGCGTGACAGCGGACTCGAGACGTCCGCCGCTCAAGTGCTCGTGACCAACGGCGGTAAGCACGCGGTCGCCACGGCGTTCATGAGCGTGCTCAACCCCGGCGACGAAGTGTTGATTCCCGCGCCCTATTGGACGACGTACCCTGAAGCGATCTATCTCACGAGAGCGAGCGCCGTGCCCGTCATGACGAGTTCGGCTAAGGGTTTTCGCGTCACGGTCGAAGAGCTCGAGCGCGCTCGAACGAAGAAGACCAAACTCCTCGTCTTCGTGTCTCCCTCGAACCCGTCGGGCGCGGTGGTTCGACCCGACGACGTCGCCGCCATCGGTGCCTGGGCGGCGGAACACGATATCTGGGTGCTGTGCGACGAGATCTACGAACACCTGGTCTACGGCGACGCCAGGCACGTGTCGTTACCCGTCGTGACCCCCGATCTTGGCGATCGGTGGATCGTCGTCAACGGGGTCGCGAAGACCTACGCCATGACGGGCTGGCGCGTGGGCTGGATGATCAGCGCGCCCGACGTGATCGACGCGGCCGTGAACTATCAGAGTCAGACCACGTCGAACATCTCGAACATCTCACAGCGCGCGGCCGTGGCGGCGTTGACTGGTGACCTCATGGCCGTGGGCGAGATGCGTAGGGCCTTTGATCGCCGTCGCAAGACCATGACGACAATGTTGAACGCCATTGAGGGCGTGTCGTGCGTCGAACCCGAGGGAGCTTTCTACTGCTTTCCAGACGTGAGCGGTCTCTTGGGACGCTCACTCGGTGGGCGAGTGTCCACATCGTCGAGCGAACTTGCCGGCGCGTTACTCGAGACCATCAAAATTGCGGTCGTACCGGGCGAGGCCTTCGGAATGGCGGGATACTTTCGACTGAGTTACGCGCTCGGTGACGAGGATCTCGTCGAAGGTATTGAGCGTCTCGCCGCTCTCGTCCAAGCGAGCTGAGCCCTCTCGACTTTCCCTTAGGCTGGCGCCTACAAATGAAAGGTTGGCCGTGGCCCGAGTACTAGTTACCGAAGAGATCGCCGAATCGGGACTTCAGAAACTTCGAAACGCCGGTCACGAGATCGACGTTCGCCTCGGGCTCTCACCGGCCGAACTCATCGACGCCGTTCCGGGCGCGCACGCTCTGATTATTCGCTCCGCCACCAAGGTGGACGCCGCGACGCTCGAAGCTGCCACTGACCTGGTCGTGGTCGGTCGCGCGGGCATTGGCCTCGACAACGTCGACGTCGAGAAGGCGACCGAGTTGGGCGTGATGGTCGTGAACGCGCCGGTGTCCAACATTCTCTCCGCCGCCGAGCAGACCATGGCGTTGTTGCTCGCGCAGGCTCGCAATATTCCCCAAGCCCACTCGGCGTTAAAGAACGGTAAGTGGGAGCGCAGTAAGTGGGAGGGCGTCGAGCTGTACGGTAAGACGCTCGGCGTCGTCGGACTGGGCAAGATTGGCGCCCTCGTCACCCAACGCGCGCTGGCCTTTGGCATGCGCCTCATTGCGTACGACCCCTACATCTCGGAAGAGCGAGCTCGTCACATGGGCGTGGAGCTAATGGATCTCGACACGTTGCTGAAGGAGAGTGACTTCATCACGATTCACTTGCCGAAGAACAAAGAGACGACGAATCTGTTGAACGCGGAGTCGCTGAAGAAGACCAAACCGGGCGTTCGCATCATCAATGTGGCGCGCGGCGGCATCGTGAACGAAGCCGACCTGGCCGAGGCTATTCGTAGTGGCCACGTCCAAGGCGCCGCCCTTGACGTGTTCGAAAAGGAACCCACGACTGAGTCACCACTCTTTGAACTCGCGTCGGTCGTCGTCGTTCCCCACCTGGGCGCCTCCACCTTTGAAGCTCAGGACAAGGCCGGTGTCACCATTGCCGAGCAAGTTGAGCTCGCCCTCGCCGGAGACTTCGTGCCCTACGCGGTCAACGTGTCAGCGGGCGAGGTCTCCAACTCCGTGAGTCCCTTCATGAGTCTCGCGGAGATTCTCGGTCGATTCATCGGCGGACTACTCGACGGCAAGCCCGCGGACCTCGAAGTGATCTACCAAGGTGAGTTGGCCGGCGCGGGGACGAAGATATTGACGTTGTGCGCGCTGAAGGGACTCTTAAGTTCGACGGGTCACGACGGGGTGTCCTTCGTGAACGCCCCCCAGTTGGCCGCGGACCACGATCTCACGTTCAAAGAAGTCTCGTCGATTGAATCGGCCGAGTACGTAAATCTGATCACGGTACGCTCGGACGGCCACGAGGTTTCGGGAACGCTCGTGACGATCGGAACGAGAGTCGAATCTCGCGTCGTGAACGTTGATGGACACGCGGTCGAAATCCCACCCACCGCGTCAATGCTGGTGGTCCATAACGACGACCGTCCTGGCATGATTGGCCTCGTTGGTGTCGCGCTCGGTGACGCCGATATCTCCATCGTGTCGATGGCGGTGGGACCCGATCCCGAGTCTCAAACCGCCCTCATGGTTCTTTCCACCGCGTTGCCGACGCCGGCGTCGGTGATGGAGTTGCTTCGTAATACCGACGGCATCCAAGATATTCACCTGATCACCTTGCGGTGATTGATTCGCTTACATCAAGCTGACGAGATCGACGCGCTCCATTACTTCGTCGGTCAACAGTGGAATCACGTCGAGGGCCGTCATGTTTTCACGAACTTGATCCGCGGACGAAGCGCCCGTGATCACCGTCGAAACGTGGGGATTCTTCGCACACCAGGCCAGCGAGAACTGGGCGAGCGAGACGTCGAGATCGTCGGCGATCTTCTTTAGTTCGGCGACCTTCTTATTTTGGTTCTCGTCCGTCAGCATCTTGCGGAGCCACTCGTAGCCCGGCAGCGTCGCGCGCGAACCTTCGGGCACGCCGTTCAGGTACTTGCCGGTGAGGAGACCAGACGAGAGGGGCGACCAGATCGTGGTCCCGAGCCCGATGTCCTCGTAGAGGCGGCTGTACTCTTTTTCGACGCGATCGCGGCACAAGATGTTGTACTGCGGTTGCTCCATGAGGGGCTTGTGGAGATTGTGGCGATCGGCAATGTCGTAGGCCGCACGAATCTCGTCGGCCGTCCACTCCGACGTGCCCCAGTAGAGCGCCTGGCCCCGTTCGACCATGTCGCTCATCGCCCACACGGTCTCTTCGATCGGGGTGTTGGGGTCGGCCCGGTGACAAAAGACGAGGTCCACGAAGTCGAGGCCGAAGCGTTCGAGTGATCCTTCGATGGCTTGGCTGAGGTACTTGCGATTGAGGGTGTTGCGCATGTTGGGTCCTTCGTGAAGACCCCAGAAGAGTTTGGTGGAGACGACGTACTCGTGACGCTTCCATCCGAGTTCCTTGAACGCGGCGCCCATGACCCGCTCGGACGCACCGGCGGAGTACGCCTCGGCGTTGTCGTAGAAGTTCACACCCGCGTCGTGCGCGGCCGCGAGGCACTCCGCCGCCTGGTGCGCCGTTTCGATCTGATTCGCGTTGGCGAAGGTGACCCAACTACCAAAGGACAGGACGCTCACCTTGAGCCCCGAACGTCCGAGTTGACGATATTCCATCTCTGCCATAGCTACTCCTTGGTTAGTGTGCGCGAACGCGCGGGGGACTTACGCTTCGGGATTGCGAGGAACGCTCGGCCACTCCTCAAAGGAGATCGGGGTGTCGTCCTTCGGTCGCTTAACGAAGAAGACGGCGCCGGCCACGACCGCGCCCAGCATGAGAAGAAACGACAGTTTGAGAAGAATCTTGAGTAGTCCCACGAATCCCCAGGATAGTGGGCGAGACCCCTGGACATTTCACGGCGCCGCGGTAGAGTGGTGGCGTGACTTCTGGCCAGAGCGAACTGCTGCTGTAACGGGGCGAGCCAATGCTCGCCCTCGCCCCCGCGTTGGCGGGGGCATTTTTGTTTATCTCTGGCCTTGACGAGAGGATGGATATGCGGGTCAACCCCCAACAGCCAAGTCCCATGGCCTTCGACAAGTACCGATCGACCGTGCCCGTTGACCTGCCCGATCGCACCTGGCCCGACCGGCGCCTCACCAAGGCACCTCGTTGGTGCAGCGTGGACCTTCGTGACGGCAACCAAGCGCTCATCGACCCGATGGACCTCGAACGCAAGAACGTCATGTTCACGCAGTTGGTCGAGATGGGCTTCAAGGAGATTGAAGTAGGCTTTCCTTCCGCCTCACAGCCCGACTTTGATTTCGTTCGCCAGATCATCGAAGACGACCTCATTCCCGACGACGTGACCATTCAAGTTCTCACGCAGTGCCGTGACGACCTCGTTCGAAGGACGTACGAGTCGGTGCACGGCGCCAAACGCGCGATCGTGCACTTCTACAACTCGACGTCGACGTTGCAGCGTCGCGTGGTCTTTGGCCTCGACAGGGACGGCATTAAGAAGATCGCCCTCGACGCCGCGGCGCTCTGTCTCACGCTGGAAGAGACCTCACCCGACACGGCGTTTCTCTACGAGTACTCGCCGGAGAGCTTTACCGGCACCGAACTCGAGTACGCCCTCGAAGTATGCAACGACGTCATCGGGACTCTTGAACCCACACCCGATCGGCCGCTGATCGTGAACCTTCCGGCAACCGTCGAGATGTACACGCCCAATCTCTACGCCGACGCGATCGAGTGGTTTCTTCGACACGTTGATCGTCGCGACTGCGTCGTACTCTCGCTGCACCCGCACAACGACCGCGGCACCGCCGTCGCGGCCGCCGAACTCGGCGTGCTGGCCGGCGCCGATCGCGTCGAAGGGACGCTCTTTGGCACCGGGGAGCGCACCGGCAACGTGGACGTCGTGAACTTGGCCCTCAATCTCTTCTCCCAGGGCGTCGATCCCGAGCTCGACATCCGAGATATCGATAAGGCCCGACACGTGGCCGAGTACGCGAATCGTCTGCCGATTCACATGCGCCACCCCTACGTGGGTGAACTGGTCTACACCGCCTTCTCGGGCTCGCACCAAGACGCCATCAAAAAGGGTATGACCGCGATCGGTGACACCTACGACGTGTGGGAGGTGCCGTACCTACCCGTCGACCCGAAACACACGGGTCGCACGTACGAGGCGATCATTCGCGTCAACTCCCAGTCGGGCAAGGGGGGCGTGGCGTATCTACTCAGTACCGAACACGGTCTCGATCTCCCGCGCGCGATGCAAGTCGAGTTCTCGAAGCACGTGCAAGAGGTCACCGAGACCAAGGGCACCGAGATTTCGCCCGCGGAGATCTGGGACGTCTTCACGACGACCTACCAGCCAGAGAATCCGACGATTCAGTTGTTATCGAGCGAAGTGTCGGCCGATCAGCACTTGACGCGCATCATCGCCCAGTTGGTGGTGAACGGACAACACGTGACGGTGAAGGGCGAAGGTAATGGACCCATTGACGCCTTAATGGCGGGTCTCGCGAGCGAGATGGACGTCAAATTCAAAGTCCGTGACTACCACGAGCACGCACTCACCGCGGGGTCCGAAGCGTCGGCCGTCGCCTACGTCGAGGCGGAGGGCCACGACGGCACGACGTGGTGGGGCGTCGGGATGAGCTCGTCGATTCTCGACGCGTCACTCGAGGCCGTCATCTCCGCCGCGAACCGACGTCGTTGACGAGGCCTTATCGGGCGTCCGATGGTCCAATCAGGCGTAGCGGGTGCGGCCCTCGTCGTCGAAGACGTCGACCAGGCTCGGTGCGACGCTCGTGGCCTCGTAACTGGTGATCGCGTCCGCACGTCGAAGACTGATTCCGATGTCGTCCCAGCCCTCGAGCAGCCGTTCGCGGGTCATGGGATCGAGCACGAACGCTCGGTGCCATCCAGTGTCGGGTACCTCGACCGAGAGCCGCTCCACGTCGACGACGAGGAGTCTCGACGGGTCGTCCTTCACCATTTGATTTAGTTCTTCGACGTCGTTGGAGGACAGCTGCACCGTCACTAGTCCCTGTTTCGACGAGTTGTTGCGAAAGATGTCGCCGAACGACGGCGCAATGATGGCCTCGAACCCGTAGTCCATCAGGGCCCAGACCGCGTGCTCGCGGGACGATCCCGTGCCAAAGCGTGGGCCCGCGAGCAGGATCGTCGCCCCCACGTACTGCGACTGATTCAAAACAAACGTCGTGTCGTCGCGCCATTCGCTAAAGAGCCCTCGTCCAAATCCGGTGCGCTCGACGCGCTTGAGCCAGTCGGAGGGAATGATCTGATCGGTGTCGACGTCGGATCGTTCGAGGGGTACGGCGCGCCCTTCGAGGACGTGGACGGGCTTCACACCCTCACCTCATCGGGCGACGCGAATCGTCCCATGATTGCCGTCGCCGCGGCGACGACGGGCGAGACCAAGTGCGTTCGTCCGCCTCGACCCTGTCGGCCTTCGAAGTTGCGATTCGACGTCGACGCGCAGCGTTGACCCGGCGTCAAGATGTCGGGGTTCATTCCGAGGCACATCGAACAGCCCGGCTCGCGCCATTCGAAGCCAGCGTCTAAGAAGACCCGGTCAAGTCCTTCCAACTCGGCTTGATTCTTCACGCGGCGAGATCCCGGCACCACCAGCGCGCGAACCCCCGGTCGAACATGGCTGCCCACGACGACCGAGGCAGCGGCGCGCAGATCCTCGATGCGAGAGTTCGTGCACGAGCCAATAAAGACCACGTCCACGGGAATGGAGCGCAGTGGCGTGCCGGGTTTCAGGTCCATGTAGTCGAGGGCGCGCTGCACCGAGTTTTTCTCGTCGGCGTTTTTTGTGTCCTCGGGCGAAGGAACGACGCCGTCTAACGCCACGACCTGCGCGGGGTTCGTGCCCCAGGTGATGAACGGCACGAGTTCCGCGGCGTTCAACGTGATCTCAAGATCAAAGACGGCGTCGTCGTCGGAGACGAAGGAACGCCAGCGTTCGGCGGTGTCGTCAAACTCGTCGCCTTGGGGTACGCCCGCGCGACCACGCAGATAGTCGATGGTGGTCTCATCAACCGCGACGAGTCCGGCGCGTGCGCCGGCTTCGATACTCATGTTGCACACGGTCATGCGCCCTTCCATGGACAGGCTCCGAATAGCTTCACCGCGGTACTCGATCACGTAGCCCGCGCCGCCACCAGTGCCGAGTCGTCCGATGATGGCGAGCACGATGTCTTTCGCACTGACGTTCGGTGGGGGCGTTCCTTCGACCAACACCGACATCGTCCTCGCTTTTTGTTGCGGCAACGTCTGCGTGGCAAGGACGTGTTCGACTTCACTGGTGCCAATGCCAAAGGCCAACGAGCCAAGCGCGCCGTGCGTGGAGGTGTGCGAGTCGCCACAGACGATGGTCATCCCCGGTTGCGTGACGCCGAGTTCGGGTCCGATGACGTGCACGATGCCTTGATTCTCGTGTCCCCGAGGAAAGACCGTGATGCCGAACTCCTTACAGTTCTCGTCGAGTGCTTCGAGTTGGCGCCGCGAGATGGGATCGCTAATGGGCGTCGACAGGGGATCGGTCGGGACGTTGTGGTCGGCGGTGGCGAGCGTGAGATCGGGGCGACGTACGCGCCGATCGTTCAAGCGCAGTCCGTCAAAGGCCTGCGGACTGGTCACTTCGTGCACGAGGTGCAGGTCAATGTAAATCAGCGTCGGTTCGCCATCGGGTGCCACGACGACGTGGCTATCCCAGAGCTTTTCGTAAAGGGTCTTGCCGGCCACGATCTAGCGCTGTCCGACTATTTTAACTTTGAGCACGCCCGAGGGAGCCTGGTACTCCACGGTCTCTCCGACGCTGCGCCCGAGCAGGGCCTCGCCGAGGGGCGACGTCGGCGAGGCGACCAGCACGCCATCGGGCTTCTCCTCGATCGAACCGATAAAGAACTCCTGGCTCTCACTCTCGTCGTCGCCCTCGTAGACCACTTGAACGATGGAGGCGTGCTGCACCTTGCCGGCGTGCTCGTCTCGCTTGACCAACTCGTGGTTTCGAATCACTTGGTCAATCTGGCGGATTCGCGACTCCATTTTGCCCTGTTCGTCCTTGGCGGCGTGGTAGTCGCCGTTTTCGGAGAGGTCGCCGAGCAGTCGAGCGGCTTCGATGACGCGAGCGATTCCCGTTCGTCCGACGGTCGTGAGGTAGAGATACTCGGCCTCGAGCTTCTCCAAAGTCTCTTTCGTAATGCGGTGAATCTCGTCGGCCATGCCGCAACCTCAAGTCCTCGTGAGTTCTAATTCTACCGTCGAGCCCTTTAAGTCCTTCGCGAGTTTGCTCACGAGAGTCGAGAGCGAGCAAAATAGAGGAAAGAGGGAGAGCCAGCGATGAGTAACCAAACCAGCCATCGCGTGGCCGTCATCGGCGGTGACGGCATTGGACCCGAGGTCACCGCGGCCGCCCTCGAGGTGGTCGCCGCGGCGGGAGTCGCGCTCGACACGAAGTTTTTTGACCTGGGGGCGGCTCGTTATCTACGCGACGGTTTCGTGCTCGACGACGCGACGCTCGAAGAGTTGCGCGCCTTTGACGCGATACTGCTCGGCGCCATCGGGCCGGCGATTGGTGACCCGCGAATCGCCGGCGGTGTGCTCGAGCGTGGCCTGTTGTTGAAGATCCGCTTCGGCCTGGATCTCTACGTCAACTACCGGCCGTTTCGCGGCGTCGAAGGATCCCTCGCGCAGGGGCTCTCCTTCGCGATCGTGCGCGAAAACACCGAGGGTCCCTACGCGGGCGAAGGGGGCGTGCTGCGCTACGGCACCGCACACGAGGTCGCCACGCAGGGATCGGTGAACACTCGTTTCGGCGTCGAACGCTGCGTGCGCTACGCCTTTGGACGCGCCCACCAACTCGAGCACAAGAAGTTGACCCTCGTGCACAAGACCAACGTGCTGACCTTCGCCGGCGACCTCTGGCGTCGCGTGGTGGACGACGTGGGTTCCTCGTTCCCCGACGTCAACGTCGACTACCAGCACGTCGACGCGGCGTGCATCTACCTGGTGGAGAGCCCCGAGCGCTACGGCGTCATCGTGACGGACAATCTCTTTGGCGACATTCTCTCCGATCTCGCTGGCGCCGTCACGGGCGGCATTGGCTACGCGGCGAGCGCCAACTTGAACCCCGAAAAGCTCAGCGCCTCGCTGTTCGAGCCCGTGCACGGCGCGGCCCACGACATCGCGGGAACCGGTAGGGCCAATCCGCTGGCGGCGATCTCCTCGGCGGCGTTGATGCTCGAACACCTAGGCGAAGTTGACGCGGCGTGGCGCGTCGCTCGCGCGGTTTTAGACTTTGAGGGTGACGTCGCGGTGCTCGGCACGCCTGGCGTCACGAAACAGATACAAGAGAGGTTGTAAATGTCCATTACCCCCACGAAGAAGATCTGGATGGACGGAACGCTCGTCGACTGGCCCGACGCCACGGTGCACGTGCTCAGTCACACGCTGCACTACGGCACCGGCGCCTTCGAGGGCATTCGCGCGTACAAGACGCCCAACGGCGTCGCGATCTTTCGTCTGAAGGATCACATGGAGCGACTGTTGCGCAGTTGCAAGATCTTGATGTTGGACGTCCCCTACACGCTGAAGGAGCTCTGTGACGCGTCCGTGGAGATCGTGCGCGTGAACGAGCTCCACGACGGGTGCTACCTGCGCCCCCTGGTCTACTTGGGCTACGGCGAGATGGGCGTCAATCCCATCGGCGCGCCCGTCAACACGGCGATCGCTGCCTGGGCGTGGGGGCCGTACTTGGGCGACCACGGTGTGGAGAACGGCGTGCGAATGAAGATCTCCTCGTGGGCGCGCCATCACCCCAACTCCATGCCCACGGCGTCCAAGACCGTCGGCGGTTACGTGAACGCCAGCCTCGCGAAGGTCGAAGCGATCAAAGCGGGCTACGACGAAGCGATCATGCTCGGCCCCGACGGTCTGGTCAGTGAGTGCACGGGTGAGAACCTCTTCATCGTTCGTGACGGTCGCCTGATCAGCCCGCCACCGTCCGAGGCCGGGGCCCTACGGGGCATCACCCAGTCCAGCATCGTCAAGATCGCCAACGACCTCCAGTACGACGTCACTTTCGAGACTCTTCGTCGCGACGATCTCTACCTCGCCGACGAAGCCTTTCTTACGGGAACCGCCGCCGAGGTCGTGCCCCTCTCGTCGGTGGACGATCGACTCGTGGGCGACGGCAAGCCCGGTCCCATCACGACCGCCATCAAGACCACGTACCACCAGGCCGTTCGCGGAGAGCGTCCCCAGTACGAAGACTGGTTAACCAGAGTTTGATCGGCTCGTAGGGCGATAACCTCAACGCGTGGCCCAACCATCGTTTTCACCCGTTCCCCTTACCGGCGAGGTGCGGCCGACTATGTCGACCGAGACGCCCGAGATCGGACGGCGAAAGAAACCGGGGCTGGAGCACTCACAGCATCGCGTGAGTGGCCCGGGTCTCGGGACGCCCGCGCCGGGAGAGGGTTACGCCCTCACGATCGCCGATCGCGAGTGCGAAAAGTTGACCTTTGAAGATCCCCACGATCGCCACGACGTCACGGCTGGCGTGGCCGCCGTCGCGGCCAAACGGGCCAGCATCTTGAGCCGCGGTCCGACGCTCTCGGACGTGCACGTCGCGATGGACCTCTTCGAACTTCGCTCGACGTCGCCCATCTCGCGGGCCACGACGAAACCCTTTCGTGGTCTCGCTAACAGTTACGCGGCGCAACGTCACTTCGTCGACGGAGTCTTGGCCGATCGCTTGACGACGGGCGCGAACGGCGCCGCCTCGTCGCACTAACCCATCAACGTAGTTAAGGAAGCACAATGAGTTTTGACCTCACGGATGAACAACGAAGTTTTCGTGACGTACTGCATAGTTTCGTAGACGATCGGGTCGCACCGAACGCCGCGCGCTACGACCGCGAACAGATCTATCCCCAAGACAGTTTCGACGCTTGCGTGGAGATGGAACTGCCCTCGCTCGGGGTCCCCGAAGCGTACGGCGGCGCGGGCGCCGACATGGTCACCCAGGCCATCATGGCCGAAGAGCTCGCGCGCGGCTGCGCGTCGACGTCGGTGACGTTGCTGATCTCGAAGTTGGGCATGCTACCCGTCATCAACTTCGCCTCCGAGGAGATCAAGCAGGCCTACCTGCCGCGAATCGCTACGGGTGAGATCCAGGCGAGCTACTGCCTCTCGGAAGCGGACGCCGGTTCGGACGTGGCGTCGATGAGATGTCGCGCCGTACGCGACGGCGACGACTACGTCCTCAACGGTTCGAAGTACTGGATCACCAACTCGGGGGTGTCCGAGACCTACACCGTGTTCGCCAAGACCAGCCCCGAGGGCGGCGGCCGGGGCATCAGCTGCTTCTTGGTCGAAAAGGGATGGGGCGTCGAATTTCCTAAGCACGAGGACAAGATGGGTCTGCGCGCGTCGCCCACGGGCGAGGTCGTCTTTCACAACGTGCGCGTGCCGGCGTCGCACCGAATTGGCGAAGAGGGCGACGGCTTTAAAATTGCCATGCACACGCTCGATCGCTCCCGACCGACCATCGGGGCCCAGGCGGTGGGCATCGCCCAGGGTGCCGTGGACTACGCCGGTCAGTACATGATGGGTCGCAAGGCCTTCGGCGCACCGATCAGCGAACTCCAGGGTCTGCGTTTCATGCTGGCCGACATGGCCATTCACACCGAAGCGGCACGGGCGCTGGTGTACCGCGCCTGCGCGACGATCGACGAGGGCGACCCCGACGGGACGCTGGGCTACCTCGGCGCCTCGGCCAAGTCCTTCGCGTCCGACACGGCGATGAGCGTCACCACCGACGCCGTGCAACTCCTCGGCGGCTACGGCTTCACGAAGGAGTTCCCGGTGGAACGATTCATGCGCGACGCCAAAATCACCCAGATCTACGAGGGCACCAACCAGGTTCAGCGCGTCGTTGTCGCCAAGCACCTCCTTAAGTAGGGGTTCGTGACTGACGCGTCGGGCGCCGCCAACACGATTGCCCGCGCCGCGCTCGTGAAGATTGATCCCGAGGTGACGCTGACGGCGGTCGACACGCTCGACCTTCGTGCCCACGCTAAAGTAAGCGCGGTCGTGGGTGTGCCGCTGCGCCAACTGCAACAGCGCCGCGACGTCGCGGCCTTCGCCGCGTCGGCCCCCATCGCCGCAGTGAAGGGCCTACTGGAAATGCTCGCGGTGGCCCCGCTGGAAAAGACCATCGAACTCCTCGGGGAACACGCCGAAAGCCCCACGTACGACCAGCTCAGCGACGCCGTTGATCAACTGCTCGCGTCGGGTGCCACGTCCGACGACGTCGTCGCGGTTCTCGCCTACGCGATTGGCGAGTCGTTCCCCGCGGCCCCGCACTGTCGACGACTCTTCGAAGAGCGTGAGGTGTTGGCCTTGCCCGAACTGCCCGACGTGGTCGCGCCCACGGTGTTGGCGGCGCCGAGACAAGTGAGTGCGGAGATTCGAGAGCAACGTCGGGCCCGTCGCGAGGAGGAGAAGCGACGCAAAAAGACCGGCTCGTCCGCGCGACCGCCCCGACCGACCAAGGCCAAGGGCGGCCCGGCTCGAGCGGACGCCCGCGCGACGACGCCCGCGAGCGTGACGAGACCCGTGCCCGAGGAACGTCGCCGTCTCTTGTTGACACCACTGGAGATCGCTCGGTTCGACGACGATCACCCGTTGGTAGGCGCGGTGCTGGTCGTGGAGATCCCCTTCGACGCGGAAGACCGCGAGCAGCCCGACGTCAAATCGAAAGATCGACCGGTGCTGGTCGTCGCGGCTTCCAGCGAGGAGCTGCTGGTTCGCCCGATTTACTCGAATCTCTCGCCCGCTCGAACGCTCTTTCAGCCCTGGCGCCGGGTGGGTCTCGATCACGTCTCCTACATCGCCGACGCGCGCGTTGTCGTGGCGAAGCCGGCCAACGTACCCCCGCAACAGCTCGGCCAACTCACGACGCCGGAGTGGAACTCGTTGACTTAGCTCGACGTCGTCGACTCACTCACGACCGCGCGCTTGGGCCAGTGAGCGATCAACGTCACGACGCCCGCCAGCGCCAACGCGAGTCCCGCCAGTTGCACGCCA
>OCTA010001872.1_pt1 | contig 19260 bp, 16 predicted proteins | sample 1538991 | NCBI WGS metagenome assembly OCTA01 (sample SAMEA3539302, study PRJEB22396) | soil metagenome | biome: tundra; feature: field; material: soil | place: USA | collected 2010-05 | depth 0.15 m | reverse complement strand
CACCCCGCCCCCAGTAATCAGACAATTCGGACACCAAGGCCGTACCGCCATCATCGTGGATAGAAACCGTCTTCTAACGAAGGTTTCTATCCACGATGATTGGGCGTCGGCCGGCGGGACGTGCCACCAGCCACTTGGGAAGCAGCTTTCACAGGCTCGGCGCCCGAGCGGGGTAGGGCGCTCCAGCTGAAGAACGGGTGCGATGCCAGCGGCACGGATGATGTGGATGTTGCGCAAGAGGGCCGAGGTCAGGGCTTCGGCCGCCGGTCCCACCGCCAACGGGCCGGGCGCGCACCACGTGACCAGCTGTTACGCAACGCATCGGAACGGTCCGGAGGCTCCCGCGCGGCGGTCCGGGGTCCGTGTCGATGGTGTTTCGCATTCGTTGCCGTTTAGTGACTTGTTAGCGCTAACATCGTCGGACGTGTTCTTGTCTGTAAATGTGCTGATCATTACGGTGCGGATGAGGTCGTGGTTGCGTTGAGGGTGTCGGTGAGGCAAGAATCGGTAGGACCACGGGAACGACCGGACTGGACCGTCCGGCCCGGGCGGTGAGGGAGGATACGGCAAACTGAGGCTCACCCAGGCGATCGCCCCTTTTGTTCGGCGGGCATGGATTTGCTCATGCCGCAGCGCATATCAAAATGGGCTCATTTCGCAGTCGCACCTGCGTGGAACCTTGACAGGTGATCATGAACAGCCTTAACGTCGGCGGCGGATCGCCAGGTCGTACCGAATGCCGGTCGCACTATGACACCGGTACGGTTAGGCCGGGCGGACGTACGGGGCAGACATACGAATAAGAGTGTCTTCAACATCATCTCTCTCGCGACGAAACCGACGGGACTCGCCGCGCACGCTGCGGGCATGGCTCGGGAGAGTATCCCGTCCCGGGAAAAAATTCCATGGAGGTCCTTAGATGAGGAAAAAGATCGACCCGGTAGTCGACGAAGCGATTGAGACCCTGAACATGAAGGACGGGCCTTCTCGTCGTCGGCTGCTTGAGGGGGCCGGCCTGTTCAGCGCGACGGCGGCCGCCTCGGCGCTTATCGCCGCGTGCAGCAGCTCATCGTCAAGCTCGGCCGGCACGTCGGGAGTGGCGAAGGCGGCCGCGGGCAACTTCCCCACCACGCCCAAGTGGCAATTCACCTTCGTGAATCACGTCACGGACAACTCGTTCTTCACCCCGACCCAGTACGGCTTCGCGGACGCCGCCGCCATCCTCGGCATCCCGACGCCGCACTGGACCGGTGCGCTGTCCACCCAGCCGACGGTGCCGACCATGCTGTCGTCCCTCAACGCCGCCGTTACCGCGAGCTCGCCGGGCATCGCCACCACGGTGGTCTCGGCCACCTCGTTCATCAGCCCGATCAACGCCGCGCTGTCCGCGGGCATCCCGGTGATCACGTACAACGCGAACGGCTCCACCGCCAGCCCGACAAACGGCCTGGCCTACGTCGGCCAGGACCTGTACGTGTCGGGCCAGGAGGTCGGCAACCGGCTCGCGTCGCTGATGAAGAAGGGCGACACGGCGGTCGGCTTCATCGCCCAGCCGGGATCGCTGAACATCCAGCCGCGTATGGACGGCGCGACGGCGGCGCTGCAAGCCGCGGGCATGACCGTCATGTTCGGGAACAAGGGCGTCGACGCGGGCGCCTCGGCCACCCAGGAAGCGAGCGTCGTCCCCGAGTTCCTCCAGTCGCACGGGTCCAAGATCCAGGGCGCCTTCGCGGTCGACGGCGGCGACACCGCCCTGCTCGGTACCTCGCTGAACAAGTTCGGCCTGGTCGGCAAGGTGCACGCGGGCGGCTTCGACCTCGAGCCGCAGACCCTGACCGCGGTCGCGGCCGGCCAGATCGACTTCACCATCGACCAGTCGCCCTATCTGCAGGGCTTCCTGCCCACGATCTACCTGTACCTGTGGCAGCTGTCCGGTGGCCTGGTGTCGCCGGCCACCACGGACACCGGCCTGAAGTTCGTCACCAAGTCCAACGCGGCTCCGTACACCTCGACGCCGACCCGGTTTGAGGGCTCCACCACGGCGCAGAAGTACATCAAGCACACCGGCGCGATCTCGGTCTGATCGGCTGGGTGCGACACTGTGATGTGCAGGTCCGCGACGGTTCACCGGAAATAAAAAACACGGTGAACCGTCGCGGCGCCTGGGTATGACTCCCCTCAACACAGGCATCGGGCGAAGTAGCACGATTGGGATGAGCGATGTGAGTGACACTGCCGAACGCAGCCCGGGGATCATCGGCACCTCCCTCAACGGGCGAAATCGTGGCCCTAGAGTCCTCAACCGTGTGAGTGCTCTCTTCCTGAATCAGCGCGAAGCCAGCATCACGCTCATCGCAGTGATCGTGTTCATCTACTTCGCCGCGACCACCTCGGCCTTCTTCAGCCACGGCAGCTTCGTCAACATCGCCCAGTACATGGGCCCGTACGTGGTCATCGGCATCGGTCTGGTGCTGCTGATGGTTTCCGGTGAGATCGACCTGTCGGTCGGGTTCGTCTGGACGCTGTCCCCGTTCGTCATGCACTTCTTCATCGATTCCGGCCTGCCGACCCTGCTCGCCATCGTGGTCACGGTGCTGGTGCTGTCGCTGATCGGGCTGCTTAACGGCGTGGTCACCACCGTGTTCGGCGTTCCGTCGCTGATCACCACGCTCGGCAGCGGCTACCTGGTATACGGCTACACGCTGACGGTCTCCTCGGCGCAGCAGATCAACCTGCCGGCCCAGTCGGTGGGCCTCGGCCACTGGTTCGGCGGGGAAGCCTGGTCGGAGATCATCTGGGCCAGCGCCCTGGTCCTGCTTTTCCACATCCTGCTGACCAGGACCCGGTGGGGTCTCTACACGGTCTCGGTCGGCGGCAACCTGCTCGGCGCGCGGGAATCCGGCATCAGGGTCAACAAGATCAAAATCGGCAACTTCATGATGACGAGCTCGCTCGGGGCGCTCGCCGGGATCCTGGAAGCCTTCAAGAACGACATCATCGACCCGAGCGCCGGCCAGCTCGCGGTGGTGCTGGTGGCCCTGGCCGGCGCGGTCATCGGCGGCACGGCCATGCTGGGCGGTGTCGGCACGATGATCGGGATGTGGGTGGGCGTGCTGGTGCTCGGCGAACTGCAGGACGGCTTCAACCTGCGTGGCATCAGCTCCTACAAGTACCTGATGATCCTGGGCGCCGCGATCCTCGCCTTTATGATCGTCAACACCTACCTCTCGCGATTGCGAGGCTCGGGCCGGCTGCAGTCCAAGACATGACGCGGCGGATGAGACCAAGCCAGGCCAGAGCCAGCACGGAGGCAGCGAAATGAGTGCTCAGCCAGCCGACAACTTCACGCCGGCGACCAGCGACGACATCCTGCGGGTGGAGAACATCTCCAAGCGCTACGGCGCCGTGACCGCGCTGACCGACGTCAGCCTGCGGCTGGAGCGCGGCGAGGTGCTCGGCCTGATCGGCGACAACGGCGCGGGCAAGTCCACCCTCATTAAGATCATCTGCGGCTTTCAGCAGCCCACCAGCGGGCGGATCCTGCTCAACGGCGAGGAGGTCTCGTTCTCCTCGGTGACGCAGGCGCGCGCGGCCGGCGTCGACGTGGTCTACCAGGATCTCGCCCTGGTCAACCAGCTCACCGTCTTCCACAACATGTTCCTCAACCGGGAGCCGGTGCGCTGGCCGCTGCTGCGCAACAAGATCATGCGGCGGGAGGCCCAGAAGCACCTGGACTCCATGGGGATCAAGTCCCTGTCCTCGGTGGACGTCGAGGTGGCTAGCTTGTCAGGCGGCCAGCGGCAGGCCATCGCGGTGGCCCGGTCGGTGTTTTCTGACGCGAAGGTCCTGCTGCTCGACGAGCCGCTGGCCGCGATGGGCGTCAAGGAAGGCGCGATGATCCTCGACCTGGTGCGCGGGGTCAAGGAGAGGGGCATCTCGGTCATCATCATCGCCCACAACTACGGCCAGGTACTCCAGGTGTGCGACCGGGTGAACCTGCTGCAGGGCGGCAAGATCACCTTCGACAAGTACGCCAGGGACACCTCGGTCGAGGATCTGACCGAGATGGTCGTCGCCGAGTACCGCAAGGCGCTCGAGGAGCGCCACCGCGAGCCCGCGTCGTAACCGTTACGCGACGTTAATGATCCAGGCGCGGGCGGGCCAGGCACCCGAACGCGTCCGGCATGATGGGGGATCATGGGGTCCATGTCGATGTCACGCCCGCGCGCGCGGACGCGGGACCGCCAAGATCGCCGGAGCAGCCGGAGCAGCCGGAGCGTGGCGGCCCTCGCCGTGAGCGCGGCCGCGCTGACCGGGATCACGGCCTGCACCACGGCCGGTTCCGCGGCTAGCGCACCGTCGGGCCAGGGTACGCAGGCGAGCCAGGCGACCCAGAGCGGGCCAGGGACCCAGAGCGCCCGGCAGGCCGGCTCGATCATCCCGGCGCACAGCGCCCTGCACTGGCATTCCTGTGCCGGGCAGCTCGCCCAGGAAGGCGTGCCCGACTGCGCCATGCTGAGCGTCCCTGTCAACTACGCCGACCCGGGCGGCCGGCACCTCAGCCTGGCCCTGGACATGATCCCCGCGACCGCGCCGCGCAGCCAGCAGCAGGGGATCATGCTGGTCAACCCCGGTGGTCCCGGCGGCGACGGGCTGCCGCTGGCGGCCGAGGTGGCGCAGGGGCTCAGCTCGGGCGTGGCCGCCGACTACGACATCGTCGGCTTCGACCCGCGCGGCGTCGGGTCCTCCGTGCCCGAGCTGAGCTGCGATCCAGGCTTTTTCTCCGGTGTCCGGCCGAACTACATCCCGGCTGATCCCGCCGCCGAGCAAGTGCTCATTAACCGGGCGAAAATGTACGCCGCCGATTGCCAGCAGAAGTCCGGCTGGCTGCTGCCCTATATGACCACGCAAGACGTGGCCCGGGATATGGACTCGATCCGCGCGGCGTTCGGCGTCTCCCAGCTGAATTATTATGCTTTCTCCTACGGCACCTATATCGGCCAGGTTTACGCCACGCTTTTCCCTAGCCGGGTCCGCCGCATGGTGCTGGATAGCACGGTCGATCCCACCGCTGTCTGGTACACCGACAATATCGGCCAGGATTATGCTTTCCAGGGCCGCATGGAGGCGTTTTTCGCCTGGGTCGCTCGATACGATGGCACGTACCGTCTGGGCGGCACCGCCGCCCAGGTGCAGGCATCCTGGTACCGGGCCCGCAACCAGGTGCTCGCGCACCCGGTCAACGGGATAATCGGGGCCGACGAATTCGACGATACTTTCCTGCAGGGCGGCTACCTCGACGAGCTCTGGCCGGGCCTGGCCCAGGCGCTGTCGTCCTACCTGAACTCCGGTCAGACCGCCGCCATGGTCACCCAGTACGAGGGCAACGGCACGCAGAACGAGAACGAGTTCGCCGTCTACAACGCGGTGCAGTGCGCGGACGTGAGCTGGCCGCGCAGCTGGGCCCGCTGGAACTCGGACACCGAGCAGGTCTTTAAGACGGCCCCGTTCCAGGCCTGGGACAACGCCTGGTTCAACGCCGCCTGCGCGTTCTGGCCGGTGCCGGGGCCGGCGCACCCGCCGCAGATCAAGGGGACCGGGCTGCCTGGCATCTTGATGCTGCAAGGCACGCTGGACCCGGCCACCCCGTACGCAGGCGCCCAGGACGCGCACAAGCTGCTGCCGTCCGCGCGGATGGTGGTGGTGGTGGGCGGCGGCAACCACGGGCAGTCGCTCGAGCAGCCGTCTAACTCCTGCGTCGAGGGCTACCTGAACGCCTACCTCGCCACCGGGGCCCTGCCGCAGGCGCCGGGGCTGACCAACGCGACCTGCCCGGCCGTGCCCGCGCCGACGCCGGGAACCTCCCAGTGAATAACGGGACCAGACCGCGGATAACCTGGACCGGGCCGCGGCAAGCGCAGATAACAGCGCCGATAACACGGATAACAATGACGATGGCATGTCCGGGATGAGAATTTCCCGCGCTATTGCCCGGTGTACGCTGGGGCTATGTTGCGGGTAAAGCCGCCGTGGTCCGCCTCGGTGCGGCAACTCGAAGAGCGGGACCGTAGCGTCGTGCTGGCGATCTGCGACCGCGATCCGGTGACGAACGTCTTCGTGAGTTCCCGGGTGCGCGCCCTAGGTGTTGAACCTTCCCGGCTCGGGGCGCAGATGTGGGGCCACGCGGCCGGCGGGCGGCTGGAGTCGCTGTGCTACTCCGGCGCCAACCTGGTCCCGGTGAACGCCACGCCGGACGCTATCGTGGCGTTCGCGGACCGGGCCCTGCGGCAGGGGCGGCGCTGCTCGTCGGTGGTCGGCCAGGCCGCCGAGGTCCAGGCCCTGTGGGCGTTGCTGCGGCCGCAGTGGGGACCGGCCCGCGAGGTCCGGCCCGTGCAGCCCGCCATGGTCACGCCCGGGCCGCCGCTGGTGCCGCCCGATCCCCGGGTCCGGCGGGTGCGGCCGGACGAGATCGACATCTTGTGGCCAGCCTGCGTGGCCATGTTCACCGAGGAAGTCGGCGTCTCGCCGGTCATCGGGGACGGCGGCGCTTCCTACCGGGCCCGGCTGGAGCAGCTCATCCGCGGCGGCCGGGCGTTCGCCCGGATCGACGACAGCCGGGTGGTCTTCAAGGCGGAGATCGGGGCCGTCACCCCGCAGGTGTGCCAGGTGCAGGGAGTGTGGGTGCGTCCCGAGTGCCGTGGCCGCGGCCTGGCCGCGCCGGGCATGGCCGCGGTCGTGGTCGAGGCGGCGCGCTCGATCGCGCCGCTGGTGTCGCTGTACGTCAACGACTTCAACGAACCGGCCCGCGCGGCGTACCGGCGGGTCGGGTTCACCGAGACCGGGCGGCTCATGTCCGTGCTGTTCTAGCCTTCTGCATCGGAGACACCGCGGGGGATCCTGCCCGCGCGACGCCCCTGTGGTTGCAGTTCAGCAGCAATAGCATCATAATGCAGTCATGACTACCTCTATCACGATCCGGGATGTGCCTGACGAAACCCGTGACGAACTGGCTTCTCGCGCGGCGCTGACGGGCCGTTCGCTCCAGGAGTACCTGCGCGCGCAGTTGGAGGAGCTCGCCCGCAAGCCGGACGCTGATGCCTGGATCGCCCGCGTCAGGGCGCGCAAGCAGGTGAGCGGATCCGTCCTGCCGGCCGAGAAGATCATCAGCTACCGGGATGCGGAACGCCGGTGACCTTGGTCGTCGACGCCTCGACGGTGGTGGCCGGCCTGATCGACACGGGAACCGATGGCACCTGGGCCGAAACGCTGCTGCGAAGCGAATCGCTGGCTGCGCCGCACCTCATGCCCGTGGAGGCCGCCAACATCTTGCGCCGCGCGCAGCTCGCCGGTGACATCTCATCGGACATCGCCTCGATCGCCCATAGCGACCTGCTCGACCTGCCGGTGGAGTTCTTTCCTTACGAACCCTTCGCCGCGAGGGTATGGGCACTTCGGCACAACATCACCTGCTACGACGCGTGGTACGTAGCGCTGGCAGAGATGCTGGGCGCTCCGCTGGCCACGCTCGATAGCAGGCTGGCCAAGGCGCCGGGAACACACTGCCGGTTCGCAACGCTTCCGGGTCGCCCCGACGGACCGCGGCGCTAAGTCGCGGTCGCGGATCTTGCGCAGGTAGTCGACGATCGGCCCGAAGGCGTCCCCGACTTCTTCCAGCTGGCGCGGGCTCAGCCAGTCGATGAAGTGCCGGCGCACGTTGTCCACATGGTCTGGCGCGACTCGCCTGATCGCGTCCATGCCTGGTTCGGTCAGCACGGCGAAGGTGCCGCGCTTGTCGCCTTCGCAGGTGTCCCGCCGGACCAGTCCGCGGCTTTCCATCCGTGATATCTGGTGCGAGAGCCGGCTGCGTGACTGGCTGGTGGCATCGGCGAGCTCGGTCATCCGCAGCCGGTTATCCGGCGCCTCGGACAGCTCGACCAGGATCTCGTAGTCGTGGCCGTTCAGCCCGTGCACGTTCAGGTCGCGGTCGAGCTGGCGCATGAGCATCTGGGACAGGTGAACGGTGGCACGCCAGGCCTGTTGCTCGTCATCAGTCAGCCAGCGCGGCTCGCCGTTCGTCCCGGGCATACCTACGAATCTACCCGTGCCGTCCGCCTGCGGCGACAGTGTTTCAGCTGGCCGGGCGGGACGGCCCCGGTCCTGGTGACCGCGGGCCGGCCCGCCCCTCCCCAAGTAAGCGGGCTTGCGCCAGCCCGACGTGACAGGCGTCCAGCTGCTGCTGGGCGAGGTTCGCATGCCTGGTCAGTCCCAGGTCACGCAGCAGCGGCAGGCATGCCTCCAGGTAACCGGCGGCGTGCCAGGGCTGCTCCAGGACGCGATGGCTCTCGGCTATCTTGAGCAGGCACAACGCGTAGGAACACGACGCTCCCAGCGCCTTGAATCCCTGCGCGGCCTGCTGGTAGGCCTCGATGGCCGCATCGGGGTGACCCAGGCCATTGTGGCTATCACCGAGCAAGTCAAGGAAATACGCCTTACCCTGCTGCTGCCGTACAGCAGCCCCTGGCCCTAAACCGTCTGGCCCCAAACTCTCTGGCCCCAAACCGTCTGGCCCCAAACCTTCTGGCATTGTCATGGCGGCCCTTCCGGCTGTCTAGATGTCCCCACATCCGCCCGACGTGTCATTTAATTTGTCCCACCCATGCCTGTTCTCGCCCACTTCGCGAGAACAGGCATACCATAGCTGACTAATATCGCGCTTAGTTCTCAACCTCGTGAAAACCCGCCCAGTGAAACCCGCCCAGTGAAACCCGCCCAGTGAAACCCGCCCAGTGAAACCCGCACAGTGAGACCGATACCGAGGAGATCGTGGCCCAGGTAACGCCGGCTGCGCCCACCGGTGCGCAAGCGGCCGCCGCATACCTGCGCGAGCTGCTCTTGCGCCCAGGCCGTTACCGGCGCAAGTGGGAACAGTACGCCGAACGAAGCAGGCTGGGGCAGGTCAACCAGCTCGCGGTCGCCGAGGTGCTGGCCCACTACCTGTGGGAGCACCCGCGGGCAGGAGGCGATACCGACGTGCTGCCCAGGCAGCTGAAGGACACCGCCTCCCGCGCTTTGTCCGGCAAGCTCCTGTCCAAGGGCACGCTGACCTTGTTCGTGGACGCGTTCGGGTTCGGCGCGCTGGAGCGGGAGCAGCTGCTGAAGCTCTGGGAAGGCTCGGCCCACGTCCGCGTGCTGTCCGGCCCGCGGGCGATCCGCGAGGACAAGGCGGGCGCGCTCGGCCGCCCGCGGCTTAAGACCCTCTCCCTGCACGATCACCACTACCTGGGCCCGGACGGCCTGCCGGTGCGGCACCGGGTCATCCACGTCATCGAGGCGGTGGTCGACGGGCTGGACCGGGTGCCTTATCGCGCTGACACTAATGCCCTGACCCTTGAGGTGGGGCAGGGCTTCAGCGGGCTCGCGGGGCCCTTCTACCAGCCGATGGCCGAGCTGTTCGTGGTGGATATGGTGCTCGCTAAGCCGCTCGCGGCCGGCGAGACGGCCACGCTGGAGTACTCGACGAGCTTCCATTACGCGATGCCTCCCGCTCCGGAGTTCCGTCGTATTGTGCAGTATTTCGTCGAGAACCTCGATATACGCGTGGCGTTCCATCCGGACAAGCTGCCGCGCAACGTCGTGTGGGCGGTCTGGGACGGGATGGACGGCCCGATCGTGGAGCGCGAGCCGGTAAACCTGGACAGTCAGTTCGCCGTCCACCGCTACTTGCGCCTGGCCGAGAAGACGGCGGTCGGCTTCCACTGGGACTGGTAGCTCGCCTGACGTTTTGCTCCCGGGCCGGGCATGGCACGATCTACAGAGTGCGGAAGGACGAAGGCGCGGCGACCACGAGCGCCGAGTTGCGCGCCCATAACCTCGCCCGGCTGCTGCGCGCGGTCCACGACGGCGCCGGCCAGCTCACCCGGGCCGAACTCACCCGGCAGCTTCACCTGGCCAGGGGAACGGCCACCGTCCTGGTCAGGGACCTGGCGGGACGCCAGCTCATCGAGGAACGGCCCAGCCCGGCCGACGCGCCGGCCGACCTGCGGGTGCAGCGCACCAGGGGACGCCCGACCGGCGTGCCCTCGGCGCATCCGGCCGGACCCGTCGCGCTCGCCGTCGACCTGCGGGATGACTCCTTCACCCTGGCCGCCTTCGAGCTGACCGGGCGGAGCAGCGTGCTTGACCGCCAGGAGCGGGGCGCATCTTCGGGCACGGGGATGCTGGCCGAGGTCGCGGCCCGGCTCAGCCGCCGCCGCCGCCAGTTCGGTAACCGGGTGGTCGGCATCGGCGTCGCGGTCCCTTCGCCGGTGGACGGCGGCACGATGGTGCAGCCGACCCTGTCCGACTGGCAGGGCGTCGACGTGGCCGCGGCCCTCGGGACGTCCGGGCCTGATCCGGTCCTGGCCGGCAACGACGCCACCCTGGCCGGGCTGGCCGAGGCGCGCCGGGGGGTGCTGCGGGGTGTCTCGGTCGCCTTGCACCTGCACGTCGCGACCGGCATCGGCGGCGTGCTGCTGGTGGGCGGCCGGCCGGTGACCGGTGCGCACGGTTCGGCGGGCGAATTCGGGCACATGCCGCTGGCCGGCGGCCTGGAGGCGTGCCGGTGCGGCTCGGCGGGCTGCTGGGAGCTCGACGCGGGCGCGCGCGGGCTGCTCCGGGCGGCCGGCCTGGGGGAGCAGGGCGACCGGATGATCGCCGCCGAGCACGTCATCGCGGCGGCGGCCACCGATCCGGTCTGCGGCCAGGCCCTGACGCAGGTGGCCGGGGCGCTCGGCCGCGGCATCGGCGCGCTGGTGAACGCGCAGGACCCGGAGGTGGTCGGCCTGTCCGGCCTGGCCGCCGAGGTGTTCCAGGCCGCGCCGGCCGCGGTGCAGGCGGCCTACCTGGCCGCGCTGATGCGGTTCAGGCGGCCGCAGGCGCCCGCCCTGCTGCCGTCCACGCTGGGCGACCTGGGGGTGCTGACCGGAGCCTCCGAGCTGGTCTTCGACGCCTTCCTGACCCCGCGCGGGCTGGCCGCATGGCGGCCGCCCGCGCAGAAAACCGCGTGACTTCCGCGCCATGAGCTGGTAAATTCCCGTCCTCGTGGCTGCGTCAAGTTCAAAGTCAAAAGACCATCATTCCGAACGATCCGGCGTTGATCCCGTCCTGACCGCTGAGCGCACCGAGTTGCGGCGCTCCCGGGAATTCCTGCACCTGATGCGCGAGGACGTCCTCTCCCTCAAGGCCATGGGCGGCGACCCGATCTCCGAGGAATACCTCAAGGCCGACCTGTATCACCGGGCCGAAGCGCTGAAAGACATCCCGGACGCCCCGCTGTTCTTCGGCCGGGTCGACTACGCCAGCCCGCCCGAGGCGACCAGCGACACCGAGGAGTCCCTGGCCGGGGATTCCGAGGCCGGACAGAACTTTCACATCGGCCGCAGGCACGTGCACGCACCCGATGGCACCCCCGCGGTGATCGACTGGCGGGCCCCGGTGTCCAGGCCGTTCTACCGGGCCAGCGGCGCGGACCCGATGAACCTGGCGCTGCGGCGCCGGTTCGGCTTCTCCGGCGGCGAGCTGACCGCCTATGAGGATGAGCGGTTCACCATCGGCCGTTCGGAAAAAGAAGACAATAAGCCGAGTCAGATTCTGCTGGACGAGATCGGGCGGCCGCGGTCGGGGCCGATGCGGGACATCGTCGCGACCATCCAGCCCGACCAGGACGACATCGTGCGGGCCGGGGCCGCCCAGACGGTCTGCGTGCAGGGCGCGCCCGGGACCGGTAAGACCGCCGTCGGCCTGCACCGGGTCGCGTACCTGCTGTACGCGCACAAGGAGCAGGTGCGGCGGCGCGGCGTGGTCATGATCGGGCCGAACCGCGCCTTCTTGTCCTACATCCGCAACGTGCTGCCCGCCCTGGGCGAGATTGACGTCACCCAGACGACCGTCGGCGAGCTGGTCGCCGGGTCTGCCGGGGCCGCCGGGGCCGCTGGGGCCGCTGGGTCCGGCGGGGCCGCTGGGCCGGCACCGGTGCGCGGGACCGACACCGAGGCGGCCGCGATCGTCAAGGGCGACGCGCGGATGGCCGAGGTGCTGCGCCGGGCGCTGTGGGCGTCGGTCCGGCGGCCGGCCGGCGCCGTGGTGCTGCCGCGCGGGTCGCGGCGCTGGCGGCTGGCCGCCTACGAGCTCGAGGAGCTCACCCACGAGCTGCGCCACCGGGGGGTACGGTACGGCGCGGCCCGCGAGCTGCTCGAGCACCGGATCGCGCACGTGATCCTGACCCAGATCGAGGCGACCGGAGAGGCCTGCGACGACCGGACGCACGAGGCGGTGCGCCGGTCCCGGCCGGTGCGGGCCGCGGTGGACGCGATCTGGCCGAAGATCGATCCGGTCCGGCTGGTGTTCGGGCTGCTGTCGTCGGCGGTCGCGCTGGCGCAGGCGGCGCAGGGGATCCTCACCGCCACCGAGCAGGCCGAGATCGTCTGGCCGGCCGCGCCCCGCGGGCCCGGTTCGGCCCGCTGGTCCGCGGCGGACCTCGTGCTCATCGACGAGGCGCGTGACCTGATCACGCGGACGCCTAGCCTGGCCCACGTGGTGGTCGACGAGGCCCAGGACCTTTCGCCGATGGAATGCCGGGCGCTCGGCCGCCGGTGCTCGACCGGTGCGGCCACCGTGCTCGGTGACCTGGCGCAGGGCACCACGCCGTGGGCGGCGCCTTCCTGGGCCTCGCTGCTGTCGAACCTGGGGAAGCCGGATACCGAGGTACGGGAACTGTCTATCGGATACCGGGTGCCCCGGCAGATCCTGGACTACGCGTCCACGCTGCTGGCCGTCATCGCCCCCGAGCTCAGGCCGGCCTCCTCGCTGCGGGCCGATCCGGGCGCCCTTGACCTGGTGCCGGTGGCGGCCGGCGCGGTGGGGCCGGCCCTGGCCCGGGCCTGCGAGCAGGCCTGCGCCCGCCCCGGTTCTGTCGCCGTCATCGCCGCCGACCCGCAGGTTCCCGCGCTGGCCAGCGCGCTGCAGGGCGCGGGGCTCGAGTACGGCAGCCCGGGTTCTGACGCCCGGCTGACGCTGGTGCCCGTGACGCTGGCCAAGGGGCTCGAGTACGACCACGTCATCGTGGTGGAGCCGGCCCAGATCGCCGCCGCCGAGGCCAGAGGGCTGCAGCGGCTCTACGTGGCGCTCACCCGGGCCGTCTCGCGGCTGACCGTCTTGTATGCTGAACCGTTGCCCGCGCCGCTACGGTCGTGATTTTATGTCCGCTCGAATGCGCTTTTCGTGAACCGGAGCCCGGTTCCGCGCGTCAGCCTGGGTAGGGAAAAACGGGGTGCCGCGCTGACGGCCGAACTGATGGCCCGGAACAAGGTCACGGAGCGGCGAATTTCCCCATCTGCGTTGCGCGGCCGCCGCTGGAGGCGGCATCCTGAAGAGGCGGCAACATCAGGTCTTCGTATGACTACTATAAGTTACAATGGTGATAACGGTGGAAGCCAAAGGGGCCCGCGAGCCCAACCAGATTCAGGCTGTTTATCTGGAGAAGCTAGCCGACGAGTTGATCGATCGCGGGCTGGAAGCCTGGTTGATGGCGCCTCCTGGGCGTATCCCCAGCCTGTACGTGGTGAATCCGGCGGCGCGGGCGCTTGAGGAAAGCGTGGTCGTCGCCTGCGGCAAGGACGGCATGTGGTGGTTCTGGTGGTCCTGGGCCGAGCGGATCGCCATCGCCGATGACATTGACCAGGCCGCGGCCACGATCGTCCGCGTGCTGGCCTCCGTCCGCCGCCAGGACTGACCGCGCCCGTGATGTGATGGCCGGGTGGACCTGTACGCGACGCCGGCGGCGGAGTTCGCTCAGCTGTCCGGGCCAGGCCAGCTACACCTGGGCCGCCTGGGCGCAGGCCGCGGCCCAGCCGAGCTCCGTGTCCTGCGCCCCGTGTCCTGCGCCCCGCGTCCTGCCGCAGGGGCCTCTCCCGCACCCCCAAGCACTCCGCCGAGGCCTTACCCCAGCCCGGTAGTGCATGGTTGTGGCACCCTGCACATTCTTCTGTGCAGGGTGCCACAACCACACCAAAAAAGCATGCTCGGCGGACCCGCTATTCGAAGGCGGGAGAAGTCACATCCGGAACGTCCGTCCCAGAGCTTCGTCGCGGTCCCTGACGAAACGCCGGGCCAGCGCCGAAGCGGGAGCCTACGACTCGAACGCGTGGCTGACGCCCGGATAGACATGCAGTTCGGTGGGAACTCCGGCTTGCTGGAGCCGCTGGGCGTACTCGATGTCCTAGTCGATGAGCAGGCCCAGGTCGCCCACCGCCAGGTAGGCCGGCGGCAGCCCGGTCAGGGCGGTGGCGCGGGCGGGCGCGGCGTAGGGCGACCCGGCCGGTACCGGCCGCGTCGCCGTTCCCGGTCGATCTGCTCCAGATCGCCGCCGCGATCATGGCTCTATCTGGGTAGCTTCTAAGGCGCCGGCTTGCAGGCCGGGGAAGGCCTGGGTGCGGCCGCGCCAGTACGCGGCGCGCCCCGCCGGGCCCTGCATGGCCAGCGCGCCGAAGTCCCGCAGCCGCTGATCGCTGACCGCGACCAGGCCGAGGTAGGCCCGGGTCACCCCGTCTTCCAGGTAAGCCGCGAGCGCCATCGCGCTTGTCGCGTCGTGTACCCGGAAAGGAAGCTGGTAGAAGGCCTGCGCGGCGACCGGCGACGCGCCGAGCCGGGAGATCATGGCGGTCAGCGCGTCGCGAGCCTCATTGTGCGCCGTCCAGTCCTGTTCGGCCGCGTCCTGCCTGCTCCCGGTCAGGTGGGCACCGGCCACCCCGTAGCCGAAGATGGCCGCGTCCTCGGCGGCCAGTGCGGCCCGCAGTGCGGCCGCCGCGGTGATCGCCGCCATCAGCGCGCCCCCGGGGCGCCGCGGTGGTGCCTGGGCATCAGCTTGTCCCTATCCGCCGAGCGCGGTCACGTGGGTGGCGTCAGAGGCGGCGATGCTCGCGAAGAGCTGGGCCAGGGCCGGCTCCACGGTGGCTAGCCGCTGCACCAGGCGGGTGGCGGAGGCGTGTTCCGCGGCGCGCAGCCGGGCGATCGTGACGTGGCCGGGCGCGGCGCCCGCGCGGCCAGAAGATCGGCCAGAAGATCGGGGCGCCGGGCGCGGCGAGGCCTGCGCACTGGCCGTCCCGGCGGTCGCGCTCGCCGAGGCGGTGGCGGTCCCCGGGGGCTGGACGAGCCGGGCCCGCAGCTGCGCCAGGTGCTGCTCATGCTGGGTGAGCAGCGGCTTGAGGGCCGGCGACCTGGCCGTGGCCGGCGAACTGCCGTCCAGCGCCGTCTGGTACAACGAGATCAGGTTTTCTTCCGCCGCGATCACCGCTTGGAGCGTGACCACGTCGGGTGCCAGGCGCGGCCGTCCGGCCAGCGGATCGGGCCCGGTGAACATGTCCGAGGACCGGCAGCCGGCGGTGGCGAGCAGCATGGGCAGCGCCGTCGCCGAGGCGAGCAGGATGCGGCGCCTCGGCAGGATGTCGGGCACACCGGCAAGCTACCACGTGCGGCCGGCCGGTCCTCTCGGCGTCAGGGTCAACGGCCAGATAGGCTAGGTCCAATCCTGCAGGTCGTGGACGAGGAGGTCGTGATGCCAGGAGGTCCGCGTCACCCGCCGAGGCCGCGCCAGGCGATGGCCGGCGGCTCCGTCGACGAGAGCAAGGTCGCGGATGTCATCGAGCCCGTGGTCCGTGCCGCCGGCCTGGACCTGGAGGCGGTGCGGGTGACGGCGGCGGGCCGGCGCAGGCTGCTGCGCGTCGTGGTGGACAGCGACCACGGCGTCAGCCTGGATGACGCCGCGACGATCAGCCGCCAGCTGTCGGCCGCGCTCGACTCCGTGGCCGTGATGGGAGAATTCCCCTATACGCTTGAGGTTTCTTCACCCGGTGTCGACCGTCCGCTGGCCGATCCAAGGCACTGGCGGCGCGCGGTGGGGCGCCTGGTCCAGGTCACGGTCGCCGATTCTGGCCTGGTCCGGGGCCGGATCGTCGCGGCTGACGCCGATGAGGTGACCCTGGACGTCGACGGTGACCCGAAGGCCCGCCGCCGTTTCGGTTACGCCGCGCTCGGCGCGGGAGCCATCCAGGTGGAGTTCGGGCACCCGCCAACTGAGCTTGGAGCGACTCGCGATGGACATTGACCTGAGCGTGCTGCGGAGCCTGGAGAGCGAGAAGGATATCTCGCTCGACCTCGTGATCAAAGCCATCGAGGATGCCTTGCTCGTGGCCTATCACAAGGCAGAAGGCGTGTCGTCGTCCGCGCGCGTCGAGGTGGACAGGAAAAGCGGGCACGTCACGGTCTGGGCCACCCAGCCCGGCCCGGACGGCACGACGGCGCGGGAGTACGACGACACGCCGGCCGGGTTCGGCCGGATCGCGGCGACCACCGCCCGGAATGTGATCTTGCAGCGGCTCCGTGACGTCGAAGACGAGGTGACCTTCGGCGAGTACGCGGGCCGTGAGGGCGACATCGTGGCCGGGGTGATCCAGCAAGGCAAGGACCCCAGGACGGTGCTGGTCGACCTGGGCAAGCTGGAGGCGGTGCTGCCGCCTGCCGAGCAGGTCCCCGGCGAGCGTTACGTCCACGGCGAGCGGCTCCGCTGCTACGTGCTGCATGTGCGCAAGGGGCATCGCGGCCCGTCCGTCACCTTGTCCCGCACCCATCCGGGCCTGGTGAAGAAGCTGTTCGCGCTGGAAGTTCCCGAGATCGCAGGGGGCGCGGTGGATATCGTCGCGATCGCGCGCGAAGCGGGTCACCGCACCAAGATCGCGGTTCGCTCCCACCAGCAGGGCGTCAACGCCAAGGGCGCCTGTATCGGTCCCATGGGCAGCCGGGTGCGGAACGTGATGAGCGAACTGCACGGCGAGAAAATCGACATCGTCGACTATTCCGAGGATCCGGCCGACTTCGTGGCGAACGCGCTGTCGCCTGCCCGGGTGAGCCGGGTCAACGTCATCGATCTCGCGGCCCGCGAGGCGCAGGTCATCGTGCCCGACTACCAGCTGTCCCTGGCGATCGGCAAGGAGGGGCAGAACGCCAGGCTGGCCGCCAGACTCACCGGCTGGCGGATCGACATCAGATCCGACGCCGCCCCCCCGTCGTCCGAGCCCCAGTCCTCCGGGTCTGCGTCTTCCGGGTCCCCGTCCCCCCAACCCCAGCCAGCAAGGACCCAGCCAGCTGGGTCCCGGTCGGCCGCAGCCCGGTCGGCCGCAGCCCGGTCGGCCGCAGCCCGGCCCGCCGCAGCCCGGCCCGCCGCAGCCCGGCCCGCAGCAGCTCAGCCGGCCGCCACCACGTCGGCCGCCACCACGTCGGCCCCCACCACGTCGGCCCCCACCACGCCGGCTGCCACCACGTCGGCCGCCGCCCAGCCGGCCGCATCCCGGTCATCAGAAGCGCCGGCGAGTTCGTTAACGTCAGCAAACCCGCCAAACCCGTCCGTTTCCCCCGAAACTTCAGCCTCGTGAGACCCGCTGGTACCGTTTTACCTGGCCTCGGGGATGTGCGGAGGCGGTAGACTTAGCGCTGGAATGGCCATACGAGCCGAGCAGCATGCCTCAGATACGCCTGTGGTGCGTACCTGTGTAGGCTGCAAGGAGCGTGCGGCCAAGTCCAGCTTGCTTCGCCTGGTAGCGGTTGAGGACGTCATCCGGCCTGACCCGCGAGCCCGGCTGCCTGGCCGGGGTGCATATTTGCATCCCAGCCTGGCGTGCCTGGGACTCGCGCGGCGGCGGCGGGCGTTCTCCCGGGCGCTGCGCACACCGGGATCTCTCAGCCTCGTCTCCCTCGCTGAGTATCTTGGCGGCGCGGAATCTCCGGAATAGCATGACCACGGCGGAACAGCCTGGCTGGGCAGCAGGTTTTAGGTAAGTAAGGAACACCTGTCGGAAAGCAGGTCGAGAAGCTGATGAGCGCCCGATGAGCACGCGGCGATGATCACCATAGGCTGAGGCCCGCCCGAGCACGCTCTGCCCGGGCCAGGGTCCGGTATAAGGCCCGGGAACGGGCCGAGACAGGAGCGTAGTGGCGAAGGTCCGGGTTTACGAACTCGCGAAAGAGTTCGGTGTTGAGAGCAAGGCCGTCATGGTCAAGCTCAATGAGATGGGCGAGTTCGTAAGATCAGCATCCTCGACGATTGAGGCGCCCGTGGTTAGGCGGCTAAAGGAGGCGTTCGCCTCCAAGGCGACCGAGCAGCCGGCCCAAGGGTCTAGGCCCAGGCCAGCATCACCATCATCGCGTGGCGCAGGGGCGCCCGCCCCGGCACCGGCTCAGGCGGCTGCACCGGCTCCGGCGGCGGCCGGGGTTTCCGGCGGCAGCGCCCGTCCGGGACCCGGACCGCAACCCGTCGTCGTCGCGGGCACGGCCGCCCGCGACGACAACGTCGCCGTCGTCGGCCTTCCGTCGGCGCCCAGAAGCGCACCAGAAGCAGCGACCGCGCCCGCCAACGGTACCGTCGGGCGCGCGACCGCACCCGACGCCGCCACCGCGGGCGGCTCGGCCGGCGTTTCCGGGGAATCGGCCGACAGCGCGGCCCGCCGGCTGCCGCCGGTGGCGCAATCACCCGCGTCCCGGTCCGGGCCGGGCGATCCGAGAAACCAGGCGACACCAGGCGGCTCCGGTGCCCCGCGGGTTCCTGGACCGCCGCGCACGCCGGTCACTCCGGCGGACTTCAGGAGTGCGGGCACCAGCCCGGCTCGTCCCGCGGCCCCGCGGCCCGGCGCCCCCGCCGGGCCAGGTGGGTCCGGTGCGCCTGCGGGCCAGCGCCCAGCCGGCCCGGCCGCCCCTGGGGGCCGTCCGGACCAGCCGGGTCAGGGATCCGGACCATCTGGGGCGAGGCCCGCCTCGCCGAGGACGTCCGGCCCGGGTGCGCCCCGGTCGGGTGCGCCCAGGCCTGGCGGAGCAGGCCAGCGGCCCGGTGGCCCGCGGCCCGGCCCGAGGCCGGGCAATAACCCGTTCAGCTCGACGGCGACCGGCATGGGCTCGGCGCCTCCGGCGCGACCCCAGGCGCCTGGCGCCCCTGGCCAGCCGGCTCATTCTGGCCGTCCGGGACAGCCTGCGGGTGCCCCCGGCGGCGCCCCGGGCTCAGGCGGGCCCGGCGGGTTTGCCGGTCCTCGTCCGGGCGGGCGCGGTCCCGGCCGTCCCGGCGGCACCTCCGATGGCGGCCCGCGCCCCGGCGGTCCCCGTCCGGGAGGTCCCCGGCCCAGCCCGATGAACAGATCGGAAGAGCGTCGTGTAGGGAAAGAGTGTAGCTCTCGGTGGTCGCCG
>OCTA010001870.1_pt1 | contig 19266 bp, 20 predicted proteins | sample 1538991 | NCBI WGS metagenome assembly OCTA01 (sample SAMEA3539302, study PRJEB22396) | soil metagenome | biome: tundra; feature: field; material: soil | place: USA | collected 2010-05 | depth 0.15 m | reverse complement strand
CACTAGTTGGCGCAGTCGAGCTCCCGAACCTCGTGCGGGCGGTGGTCTCCCGAGGAGGAAAGCCGGACCTTGCTGGACACTTGCTGAAGCGTGTGCTCGCGGCTACCCTTTTCATCGTCGGCGGAGACGACAGGATGGTCCTGGACTTGATCGGCGGTGGCTCGCTTCACCCCTGATTGCCATACGGGCCGGGGTGGAAAATCGGTGGGTCCTCGACGCTTTCCACCCCCCGCGCTGACGACATCATGGCCGGGTGAGTGCTGACCAGCCGCGTCCTTCGTAATCGAGCGTGCGAAATACCTTACGCTGAAGGTGTGCAGGTATCGGTTCGCACTAGCAAATCAGATCGACGGTATTTATCTCTCTTAACATCGTCAATGCTTATCCTTCTCTCAGTGGGGTCGGCCTGTGCGCAATGGAACCTGGCCACTAGCGACACGACAGCCGATCTGCGCGGCATTCATCAGAGTTCGACTGGCGTGATTTGGGCCAGTGGCACGAACGGCGCCGTTCTCCGAAGCGAAGACAACGGTTACTTATGGCAGCAGTGTGCCACCCCGCCTGATGGGGCAAGGCTCGATTTCCGCGCTGTCTTTGGCTGGGATGCGAACCGCGCCGTTGTGATGTCGAGCGGCCGTGGAGCAGCTTCCAGACTTTACCAGACGGCGGACGGATGCGCTAGCTGGCGCCTGCTTTTCGAGAATCCCGATCCCGACGGTTTCTGGGACGCCATCGCGTTCCACGGGAACACCGGCTTTATCTTGGGCGATCCAGTCGGGGGCCGTTTCGTGGTCTATCGATCGGACGACCTGGGGAGGCATTGGCGTCGAGACGGCAGTCCAGGACTCGCGGCCGCAGCTGAGGGCGAAGGAGTCTTTGCCGCCAGTAACTCGGCATTGCTGATTCTTCCCGATTCTGAACTGCTGTTCGCAACGGGTGGTCCCGGCGGCCCGCGTGTTCTTCGGAAGCGTCAGGCGGGTCCTTGGCTGTCCGCGGGAGTTCCGATGGTGGGGCATAAGGAGAGTGCCGGCGTCTTTTCGATAGCGTTTAGAAACAATGCGGCCGGTGTCGCTGTTGGCGGCGACTACAAGGATCACAGCAAAACCTCCGGCACGGCGGCGTGGACTGCTGACGGAGGCGCTATCTGGCGCCTGGCGAGCGCGTTTCCGTCGGGGTATCGCTCTTGCGTTGCGTGGGTCGGAACGATTCAAGCCTGGATCGCCGTCGGACCGAACGGCAGCGATGTCTCTCGCGACGACGGCCGCACTTGGAAACGCTTCGATGCCGGTAATTGGAACGCCTTTAGCCCGCCTTGGGCTGCCGGTCCCGGAGGACGAATCGGCTCTCTCGATGCAAAGTCCCGCTCATTGGCTCTAAAAGACTCCACATCCGGAACTGGCAGGAACTGAGCGGAAGCAGCGCGCGATCCGACCGTGACATTGCTCTTCTCCGCCCTCAAGTCTTCCCGGAATGCGCCAATTCTCGCCAGCTTGACTCCTTCACTTCCACATGAAACTTAGAAGCGGCGCGCTGGATACGTTTCCATGCTTCGTCGCGTTCCTCGTCCGTCACACCTTCCACTTGGCTGAAGCGGGCAATGGCGTTGCGGACATGGGTCGCGTCGTGCAGCGGCTCCTTTCGCTCCTTCGGAAAAGCGAACTCGCCGCCGCCGATCGCATCCCGTTTTTCTTCATTGATTTTGCTCATTGGATACGTAGTTCTCCACGCTTTGTAGACGCCGGCCCGGGTGATTCCGCTACGTCCGGCAATTACAATCCGATCGGCATATAATTCCCACCATGCAACAGCGGCGCGAAGAAGTATCTTTGGAGCAAAGACGACCCTACTGGGCCGCGGTCTTCCGCGACGTGCAATTCTGGGTCCCGCTTAGCGTTCTTCTGATTGGATTGCTGCTGCTGGGGATAGTGCGATGAGTACGGAAGGGACTTTGTCGAGCCGTTCGATTGGCAACACGCCACCGGACCTGTCGCGACAACGGCTGCTGCACCGGCTCGGAATCGGATGCGGTCTGGCGGCGGCGCTTTGGCTGGCGGGCGCCGAAGCCCCGACGAAGCTGGTGACGGTGGCAGTTTCCCCGATGGTGATTTCGTTCATGATGGTTCTCGGCGCCTTCGTGTCGCGCTGGAGTTTGCCGGCGCTGGTCCGCGGCACCGGCGATACCTTCCGAGACGCCCGGCACGTGCCGCATCTGGTGTTGTGGGGAGTAATGGCTGGTTGTCTGTGGGCGGTCGGCAATACACTGACGATTTTTGCCGTGCGGGACATTGGACTGAGCCTGGCGTTTCCGCTTTGGAATTCGAATAGCCTGATAGGCATTCTCTGGGGCACGCTGCTCTTCAAGGAATTGCATGGATCCGGTTGGCTGCTGAAGGCGGGCGTGGTCGGGGGGGCCGTGGTTATTTTCATTGGAGCGATCCTGATCTCGGCGGCGTCCACGTCGGAGGCGGCGCATGGGAGCGCGCAGCACGGTATCGCCGCGGCCGTCGGCGCGGGGCTGATGTTCGGGTCGATGTACATCCCGTATCGCAAGGCTTACATCACCGGTATGAACCCGCTCACGTTCCTCACCTTTTTCACATTTGGCGAGCTGACGATGATGACAGTCGTAGCGCTGATCTTTACCGGCGGCCCGGGGCCGTTCTGGCGCCAGCTAGTTGTGAATCGCGCCATTCTGCTGTGGCCGATGCTGGGCGGCTTTATGTGGGTGGTGGGCGACCTGTTCCAGAACTACGCGACGAAGTATGTCGGCATCAGCCGGGGCATTCCGCTATCGAATACAAATCAGCTATGGGGTCTGCTGCTTGGAGTGCTGGTGTTTCGCGAATTGCGGGGATTGACCGCGCACGTCTACGCCGAAGTGATTGGCGGATCGATCATGATGGCGTTGGGCGCGCTGGCGATTTCCAGCTGCTCGGCGTCGGAGGGAGAATACGCGAGTTCGAAACGCGCGGCCCAGCGCGAAACCGAACTATATGGGATCGATCCGGAGTATGTGAGAGCGCGCATGGAAGGGCATGACGTGGACGCCGGCGAGGTTCGCCGGACGTGGGCGGACTGGCTGCTGATTGCCACAGCGACACTAATTTTCGTGGTTTTGGGGACGGTCGCCCGGGTGCCCCATATGGAGATTCAGACCGGCTGGCTGGCGCTGTTCGCGGCCGCCTTGGTGGCGGTGCTGGCCGCCGGTGGCGTGACGCTGTGGCGCGTGACAAAGTTTACTTAACCCTCGCGTCCACTTCACTTCCATGGCATGGCGAGGGTTGAACAGGGCCTGCATACCGGCCGAGATTACCTCTTGCGCTCGCAGGCCGTCCCGATGCGTTGTCGGAAAGGACGAGCCGCTGCGGCAGCATTCGATGAAGGCGGCAAGTTCGGCTTTGTAGGCAGCGCCAAAACGGTCCACAAACTCCGGCAGCGGCCGCTGGTGATCGCGCATCGGAAACGTTTTGAACGCGAGCGGTTCCGAACGGCCGCCGGCCATAGGCTTCGACCGTAATGCTGGTTAGGCGCCGATCGAAGTGGCCCACGTGAATTTGTCCTTCTTCCCGAAAATAATGGTCTCGACGCGATAGCCGGAGACGTGGTTTCGGCTGACCCTGCACCTGGGCCAACAGATCTTCGCCGAACCAGAGGCAGAGCAGAGCATCGTCGAAATCTTCCACGCAAGTGTTGTGGGCATGGCTATAGACCCGGGAGCCGATGGCCAGCGCTTTGGTGGGCACGCGTCCGGTGAGCCAGAGAATTTCACCGACGTTGTGCGCCGACATATCGGGCAAGATGCCGCCGCTCTTGTAGCCGTCGGACGCGGGGTTGGAATCTTCCAGGGCGGAAAAAGATTTTGAACACTCTGCCAATCGCGCCGCTTTCGAGCAGCTCTTTCGCGTATTGCAGCGGCTCGTCAAAGCGCCGCTGAGAGGCAAGCATCAACGCGTCCGGATGATCGCGGTCCAGTTTGGCCGCGAAAGCGCGATCGGCTTCGAGTGTTCCGGTCAGTGGCTTCTCCAGCATGACGCGATAACCGGCGTCGATGAGCGTGGCCGCGTGCTCGCGATGGTTTTCCGTAGGTGTGACGACCACGGCGGCATGGCAGATGGCGGATTAGCCATTGCATCGACGGAGGGGAAAACCGGTATGTCCTGGCCGGTGCTGGAGAGGAAGCGGTGGACGCGCTCGGGATCCGGTTCGGCCAAGGCCACGAGTTGACAAGTTTGGGTAATCGCGGGCCAGTTCGTGCACGTGAAGGGCGTGGATTGCGCCCATGCGGCCAAGACCCGCGACCGCGACTTTGAGTTTTTCGGCCATAAGATTTCTAAGAATACGACGGCCGGGTTTCTTCGCAAGCCGAGCCGAGCCAGAGTTGCCAGCCAACACCCCACGTCATCCCGCGGAAGCAACTTGGAGTTCGTCCAGGTGGCGGTAGTCTTGGGACTATTCGTGACCGAGCTATTTGTGACAGAACTAGGGCGCTGGCGGCGATCCACGCATCCGCGCAACTCATTTGACGTCCCTTCCGCGCGCCCTCGTTCCGAACCCCAGCCCAAGTGGACACAACAGGCTATCGGAATGGAGCACCGAGAACCGGAGCGGACCAAATTGGGAGGATCTTTAACGGCGCGTGGTGGGACGCAATCCATCTTGATCACCGGTCTACGGCCAGTGGATAAGCACCTCGGAGAACGGAAAGAGGTCCGGACGCCGGCCTCGATCCGTTAAGCGAGCGCTCGTGAGAAGTTAGCGTCCCTTCGCGGGTGGCACTTCCTCGATACCCAGAAAAACCCGCTTTCCGCTGCTCGTCGCGAGCGAAACCATTTCATCTGCGCCCGTCGAGGGGCCGCCGATTCGCAAGCAGGCATCGCAATGAACAACAAGCTCGCGGGAGATGGGGTGAAAAATCTCGTTGAAAATCGCATCGCCGATCTGGCGGGAACCAGCGTGCTCGATCAAGGGCAGCGCAAACCACTCCCCCAGCACCGGAAGATGACCCAGCCGAAACAACTTGAGCGCAGTATCTGTCATCGCCTCGACGTTCGCCCTAATCAGCGTTGGGTCGTCGTTGGTGCCCGATCGGTAAGGGCCCGCTACCAGGATCATGAGTCGGTCAGACATTCAACCAAGATACATGTCGTCCCCAGCGCGCGGGACTGAAGTTCGATGTAATCCGGCTTGCGGCTGGAGCGTCAATAAAGAAGTCGATCGCGTGAGAATCCAGCGGAAGTGGTAACAGCCGAGCCAGCCGTAGTTGACAACACAGACCTCCCCGGTGTAACGGCGGAAGATGCCGGTCCGCCTGCGAAAACCCCCAAGCGGCAGCATGATCTGGACGCCTTGCGCGGTTTTTTTCTCGTCTGGATGACGCTGACGCACCTTCCCACGCACGTCAGCTACTACACGAATCAGCCGGTCGGGTTCGTATCCGCGGCGGAAGGATTCATTTTTCTATCGGCGTTCCTCTCGGGCCGAATCTTTGGGCGCAAGTGGTACGAGAAAGGTCCCTGGACCATTACCGCGCGTCTGCTGAAACGCGCTGCGCGGCTTTACTCGTACCATCTCTTCCTGCTGGCCATCGCCTTCACGGTTGTCGCGAGCATAGCCGTACACACAAAGCAGCCGAGCCTCGAAGGCTTAATCGATTTCTACCTGGCGCATCCCGTTCTGGGCCTGGTCTCTTCGGTTTTACTGATCTACCGGCCGCCGCTGCTCGACATCCTCCCGATGTACATCATTTTCCTTGCCAGCACTCCCAGCATTCTGTTTGTAGGACGGCGCTGGGGCTGGAACTGGGTTCTTGTCCCCAGTTTTTCGATATGGCTGGCGGCCCAATTCGGTTTGAGGAACCTGGTTTACAACGTCACCGGCAGCCTGACGGGATTTCACATTCCACTCGGCGCTATGGGCGCTTTCGATCTTTACGCCTGGCAGTTTCTTTGGGTGGCGGGCGTCTGCATGGGCTGCGGCGGCGCTCAGAGACTCGAAAGGCTGGCGCGGTCGAAGGCTTTCATCTTGCTTCTGACATTGGCCGCGGTCGGCTTCGTATTCATCAGGCACTCCTACTTGTGGAACAACCTGAACGCAGCGCCGTGGATACCATTTACCGACAAGTGGCGGCTGGCTTCGTTGCGCCTCGTTAACTTTGCGATTCTCGGAATGTTATTCGCAGCCTGGAAGGACAGGTTAGCGCGCTGGATCGCGATTCCGCCGCTCGTCGTCATGGGCAAGGCTTCGCTAGAGGTGTTCTGCGCCCACTTGCTGATCTGCTTTGAAGCGCTAGCCTTAGTCGGCGACGGAACAGGATTGGCCGTGGGGCCGCAGGCCGCCATCGTGATATCGGCCTTGCTGGCGCTTTACATTGTCGGGCGCGCATTTGCGTAATCCTATGACGACAGCCGCAGCGTCCACGCGTACTGACATGGCCGCTTACTCGGATCTTGCAGAGTTTCGGGAAGCTGGATCACAACGCCCTTCGATGGATCCTGCTGCCATTGCAACTCCTGGCTCGCGCCCAGCATGTGAACGCGCAAGTTTGGATTTCCCGTGAACGCTGACAGGTTGACCGACTGGCCCGGCCACTTCAGCAGGATGCAGTATGTCGTCTTTCCGTCTTTGCTCCATGTGTATCGGATCGAGTCGCCTTCGCGCCATAAACTTCCTTCGCGCGGACGAGTGCCGTAAATCCCTTCTCCATTCACCTTCAACCACACACCGGCTTGTTTTAATTGTTCAATCGCGGCTGGATGGAAACTGCCATCCCCATTGGGACCGACGCCCACCATGAAGTTCCCGCCCTTGGCAACGGAATCTGTTAACTTATTCACAATCCACGCAGCGCCTTTGTAGTTCGAACCGTCTTTGTCGTACGAGAAGGAAGAACCGAGCGGGTAGATGACGAACCACGGCATTTGCGTGTTTTCCTTCGCCCCGGGCACAAACCCCTCCGAAGTGAAGTAATCGCCGTAGTTGCCAATGCCGCGCGCGCGCAGCATCACGTTCGGCTGCAGCCTGCGCATTTCGAGAACAGTCTCGCGGAGTTGCGGCCAAACCTTCGGCCCGAAGAAGATATCCAGGCATAGCATGTCGATGGCGCCGTATTTCGTCAGAAGTTCCGTGAGTTGTGCCCGGTGCCGTTCAAGCATGCGCTTTGTTTCAACGGGTGTAGGATCGGGCACAACTGTAACGTTGTTCCCGAGCCGCTGTTTCAACTCGTTCCAAAAGAGCGCTGCATTGGCGTCCCGCCAGCCCCATAGTTCCGGTGACGATGTTGTTTGCAAGGGATGGAAGCCGTAAGGACGAAAATCCGCGTCGTACCAGTCCGGGTGAGAAAAATAGAGATCGATTTTCAGCCCGCGCTTATGGCCCGCGTCACAGAGTTCTTTCACAACATCGCGCTGGAATGGAGTTTCCATGATGCCGTACGTCAAATCACACGCTTCAATCTTCGGGCCGCCGGGCGCGGACCAGTTTGGCCGGTTCTTTACGCGCGTCTTGGTATCGAACATGGAAAAACCCTCGTGATGCTTTGCGGTGAAGGCAAACATTTTCATGCCTGCTTCCACGAATAAATCGATCCACCGATCGGCGTCGAACCCGGGCGGATTCCATGTTTTGTAAAGCTGGTTGTAGCGATCACGCTCGGCGAAGGACATTTTTCAAATAAGGCCAGGATTCGTGAGCCTGTCCCACTATCGAATAGATTCCCCAGTGAATGCGAATCCCGTATTTGACGTCCCGAAAAGCGTCATAGGCGCTCTCGGAGGCCCAGTGATATTCGGGTATTGGCGTCTCTTCGATATAGGAGCTGGCACGGCGGTAATCGATGTCGCTCTCCGGCAGCCTGTGTTCCGGCGAAGGTTCCCGACTGGTCGAGGTCAGTCCCTTTGCATTCGAGACTGCAGGGCGAAGCCGGTGGCCGTCTCCAGGAATAGTCTTCTGTTCATGAGGCTCCTTCTATGCATGGATAATGCCGCACGCCGGCAAGCTATGTTCTCTCACCAGCGGGCCTCATAAGCTTTAAGCCAGCGGCGCTTGAAAGACTTTTGGGATGCCGGCGGCGCACATCACTATCCGCGGTTCTTCGCCATTGTAGAATGTTCAACGCGATTGCTCATGATTAAAGAACGATCAGTGGCTTCATCTTCACTCTCGTCAAGCGATTCGACAGTTTCGGCTTTTTCTTTCAGTCGGAGGTGGGATTCGGCAGCCACTCGCCGGATCATTTGCAGGCACAGGACATGATTATCCCGTCGGCTATCGAGACCGTCGCGAAAATTGGTTCGTGGATAGCGAGGAGGAAACGTGAATTCTCCACAGACAATGATCACGTCTCAGAACGTTGATCTTTCCAACTGCGACCGTGAACAGATCCAGTATTCCGGCGCGATTCTGCCGCATGGCGCGCTGCTGACCGTCAGTGAGCCCGACTTGCGAGTTCTCCAGGCCAGTGTCAACTGCGACGAAATGCTCGGTATTCCCGCGGACCAGTTGATCGGGGACTCCCTGTGGAAGATCTTCGATAAGGACCAGATGCGGATGGCGCGTGACCGGCTTGGCCGCGACAAACTCGATGGCGCGCCTTCCCATCTCCTCCGCCTTTCGCTGCCCGGCCACGATTTCGACGTGTTCGCACACCGCCGTGATGGAGTTCTCATTCTCGAATTCGAAAATAGCTCTTTCGAGGAACCGCGGCCGACGCTCGAGCTTTACTCGGATCTGCGCTCTACGATCGCAAAATTGCAGGCCACGCGCACGCTCCAGGAGTTCCTCGATCTAGCCGCCGACCAGATCCGCGAGTTTACGGGGTTTGACCGCGTCATGATGTACAAGTTTATGGAGGACGGCAGCGGGTGGGTCCGGTCAGAGTCGCTGGCTGATGGGGAGGGCTTTACTCGCTACCTCGGCCTGCATTATCCTGCTTCGGATATTCCCGAACCGGCGCAAGAGGCTGTTCAGTCTGACATGGCTGCGCCATCAACCCGATATCGGCTATACTCCCGTCCCCATCGTTCCTGCAATCAACCCCGCCACAGGTGGTCCGCTCGACATGAGCTATGCGCTGCTGCGCAGTGTTTCGGTGATGTACACCGGATATCTCAAGAACATGGGCACGCAGTCGAGCATGGTCATGACGCTGCTGAAGGACGGCGGATTGTGGGGGCTTGATTGCCTGCCATCATCATCGCGGGCCGAAGCATGTCGGGTACGAGATACGAATGGCCTGCGAATTCCTGGCCAACATGGTCTCGTTGCTGCTATCGGCGAAGGAGGATCTGGAGAACTACGACTATCGGATCAAACTTAAAGCAACAGAGGGCATGCTAGTCCGGAATCTCGCGCGAGAGAATGACTTCGGCACAGGACTGTTGCGCCGGGTCCCCACGCTTCTCGACTTCATTCGGGCTTCTGGAGCCGCGCTCGTGGTGGACGGGCGGGTGGAGTCGCTCGGCCAGACTCCCTCGGACGAACAAATCGTCGCGCTGACCGATTGGCTCTCCGACAACATGCGACAGGAGGTCTTTGCGGCCGATTCGCTCTCTTCGCTTATCCCCGAAGCAGAGAGCTACACAGGTGTCACCAGCGGAGTGCTCGCGCTGCGCTTCTCCAAAGCAAAAAACGATTTCGTGCTTTGGTTTCGTCCCGAGCAGATCCAGACTGTGAATTGGGCGGGCGACCCGGACAAGCCGGTTGACATCTCCGATGACGGACAGCGGCTGATGCCGAGGACCTCGTTCGCGCTGTGGAAAGAAACGGTCCGCCACAAATCGGAACCGTGCCTTGAAATGGAGGTTAAGGCTGTTTCCGAGCTGCGGACCGCGATCCTGGAACTGATACTCCGTAACACGGAGGAAATGGGCAGACTGTACGGCTCCATAGCAACGTCCATGCAACGAGCTGCAAAGGATTAGTGAATTATGCATTCGGTTCACGTTGGCGCTTATGCCCAAGTAGATTGGCGGCCGTCAGTGTCAACCAATCCGGCGCGGTTTTCTGTCTTCGTGTGGGTGTAAGCCCCAATGGGTTGGGGCGGAATAAGGGTACTGTTGTTCAGAGCGCCGGCGCCGCTGAGTCCTCATGCTTCAGCATTACCTGCCGCGGAGCATCCTGGAGTTCTCAGGCACTCAGCAGCGCTTGAACGTAATCCGGTTTCAGTGGAAGCCGACGAGCAACCTTGCCGGTCGCGTCGAACAGCGCGCTGGCGATGGCCGGAGCGGCCAGAGCATTGGCAGCCTCGGAACCCTGGCCATAACTTCCAACCTCAGGCTGGTTGATTAGAACGACGTTGATCTCAGGCACATCCGCCATTGTCAAAATCGGGTAGCTCCGCCAGTCGTTTGAGGTGACTCCACTCTCGTCGAAGCGCAGTTCCTCCAGCAACGCCATGCTGACTCCCATAACGGCGCCACCCTCCACCTGGCGCTTCAACTGTGCCGGATTCACGACAATACCGGGGTCCACTGCGACCGTTATCTTTTCTACCTTTATGGCGCCGCTGGTCATATTGACTGCGATATGCGCCACGCAAGCCCAGTAAGTTCCGGACCGGAACATGACCGATACGCCCTGGCCTCGGCCCACTCCGTTGCCAACGCTCGGGCGCTTAGAACGCGTCTCCCAACCCGAATTCTCGCGAACCGATTCCAGCGCTCCGACTAGTCTTTTCTCGCGCGCGTGTTGAATTCGAAACTGAAGGGGGTCCACTCCGGCAAGCACAGCCGCCTCAGTTATGGCGAGTTCGCGTGGGAAGTTCTGCTGGTACTGTCCAGGCGTCCGCATGCTGTGATCGCGCAGACCGACGTTGAGCGGCGAAGAGTTCTGCCCGACTTGAAATGTTCCGTAGGCGCGTTCCAGCACTGCTGGAGTGGCGTCGTAAACCCATGGATCGTGCATACTATTGGCGATGCCGAAGATCGATCCCGTTTCGTTGGGCGCCGGAATGGTGGGAAGACCGGCCAGAATGGCGCCTACCAAGCGATCGTCCTGCATCGCGGGCATGTAGTGGTTGATCTCATACGCGCCCAAACTGCCATTGGCATCGAGACCGATCTTGACATCCGAATATGCCGCCGACGATTGCGTTGACCATTGCAAATCATCCGGGCGCATCCATTGCACCCGAACGGGCTTGCCAACCGCCTGAGACAGAATGACAGCTTCGTCCTCCGCCCCGGCATTGCCGCCATTGGAGCGGCCATAATGACCAGCCCCGGCGAAGGTGCGCACTACCACATGGTCTACGGAAGTCGTGAGCATTTGCGCGATCCCGGTGCGCAGCGCTTGTGGGTTTTGAGTGTGCGTGTAGACGTACACGGTCCCATCGGAACGAACGTCGGCCACCGCCATCGTCGGCCCGATCGGCGCATGCTTCAGGTACGGAAGCTGGTACGTTGCCGAGAGCTTCTTCGGCGCGTTCGCGATGGCGGACGCCACATCGCCCTTGTTTGTCTTGCTGGTGGCGGGGGGAGCCGTTTTCCAGTCCGCATCTTCTTTAAGGAATTGGAACAGACGCTGATCTCCAGGCAGTCCCTTCCACTCCGTCCACTTTGTCCCGGACGCCACTTGTTGCGCGGCTTTGATGGCTTCCCATTCGGTGGGGGCAGCCACGCCGATCAGGTTTCCTTTCACGACCAGTTGCGCATTCGGAAATCGAGTCTTGTCGAGAGCGCCTACAGAAACGAGTTTGGAGCCCAGCGTCTTCGGATGGACCATGCGGGCATGCAGCATCCCGGGAAGCCGCACATCGGTGACCCATGTCTCCCTTGCCGTCACTTTCGAAACCGTCACGGAGTTGGGGAACGACTTGCCGATAATCGTGTACTGGCTCACCGGCTTCAGCGGAGGATTACCCTCTACCGTCAATCCGAACATGCTGCTCACGTCGCCCTTCACGGGTATCGTGAGGTTTAACCTTTGGCCCTTAACCAGGTCCCCATACGACAAGCTCTTGCCGCCGCCGGAGACGACGCCGTCTTTAACCGAAAGCCGATCCTTCGGCACCGCAAGGCGCTGCGAAGCCAAATCGAGCAGCGCTTGATAAACATACGCCGCGGCCTTTCGGATATTCGGCATGCCGCGTCCGAGCAAATCGAACGTTCCGCCGCCGTCGGGCGTGCGGTCCGTGTCGCCCGAAACAACCGTCGTGATGGCTTCAAACGGTGCGCTGAGTTCTTCCGCCACAATCTGCCGGTAGGCCGTGAAGATTGTGCCTTGGCCGAAATCCGACTTGCCCGTACGGAACAAGATTGTGTTGTCGTCATGAATCTCAATCCATGATTCCGGTAAAGCCGGGTTTAGCTTGTCGCCGCTCACGGCTGCGCCGGCCTTTTGCATACCTCCCGCGCTGGCAAACGCGAAGCCTGCCAACAGCGCTCCGCCGGTCTTCACGAATCCGCGGCGGGAAAGAGAAGCACCGAAAACGTCGGTCGGATTGTTTGCGATTTGCTCCCGATTCGCGGTCATGCCTCACTCCTTTTCGACATCGCCGTCGCAGCCCGCTGCACAGCCTGGATGATCGCGGTGTAACTTCCGCAACGGCAGAGGTGCGCGGACGCGCCAGACGTTGTAAATGCTTCCTTAATCTCCGCAACGGTAGGCGACGCCACTCGCTCCAGCAGTTCGGTTGCTTTGATCATCATGCCGCTCTGGCAAAACCCGCATAGCGGCGTCTGCTCCTCAATCCACGCCTCCTGCACGGGGTGAAGCGTTCTCGCCGCTTCTGCTTCCGAAAGCCCTTTTTGTTTGGCCCAACGCGAAGGAAGACCTTCCAGCGTCGTCACCTCCTTGCCGGCCACCGAGCCCAGAGTCGTAATGCAGGAACGCACTTCCTTGCCGTTGAGCAGCACCGAACAAGCGCCACACTGGGCCATCCCGCAACCAAACTGCGGGCTGGAAAGCTCAAGATCGTTTCGCAGCACGTAAAGCAATGGCGTATCGGTCGGCGCGTGAACTTCGCGCTTGACTCCGTTGACGACAATCGCGGTCATACAAATCTCCTTGGAAGGCAGAGCCCAATTCAAACGGAATGCAAAAAACGATGACCTGGTGCAAGCCCCTATTATCCTTTATTTTCTTCACTGCGCGTTTGGCGCTTCACGCTCCTGCTGCTTCCCATTTCGGCCTTCCCTCAGGACTTGTACTGTTCGTCGCTGACCTGTTCCATCCATTCAGCGGTTTTGCCGTCGAGCTGCTCCTGAACGGCAATGTGCGTCATCGCCGTGGTTGCCGCCGCGCCATGCCAGTGCTTCTCGCCGGGTGAAAACCAGATCGCATCTCCCGGCCGAATTTCCTCCAATGGGCCGCCCCAACGCTGTGCCCTGCCGCAACCGGCTGTCACTATTAAGGTCTGACCAAGCGGGTGTGTATGCCATGCCGTCCGCGCGCCGGGCTCGAAGGTGACGCTGGCGCTGACAACCCGCGCCGGAGCAGGCGCGCTGAACAGCGGGTCAACACGCACGCTGGCCGTAAAGTAGTCCGCCGGCCCTTTACCGGAAGGCTGTGAGCCGTTTCTCTTGATCTCCACGTCTTCAGATCCTTTCCTCGGGTTCGCTCAGCGGCCTGTCATCTGCTCGATGTGTTCGGGGTACCGGGCACCCTGCACCGTGATCTTCGAGGCGGCGCCGTCGATCTCACGAAGGTCGTTCGACGTAAGTTCGACTGCTGCCGCGCCGATGTTCTCCTCCAGGCGCGCCAGCTTCGTGGTGCCAGGGATCGGAACAATCCACGGCTTCTGCGCCAGCAGCCACGCCAGCGCGATCCGGGCAGGTGTGGCGCCCTTCCGTTTTGCGACCTCTCCAAGCAGATCTACCAAAGCCAGATTCGCTTTCCGGGCCTCGGGCGTAAAGCGGGGGAGAGAGCTGCGAAAATCAGAACTATCGAGCTTGGTGTTTTCATCCATTTTCCCGGTGAGGAAGCCTTTGCCCAGCGGGCTATAAGGAACGAAGCCGATGCCGAGCTCCTCCAGGGCGGGCAGCACTTCCTGTTCAGGCCCCCTGGTCCAGAGAGAATACTCGCTTTGAAGCGCTGTCACGGGCTGGACCGCATGGGCACGACGGATTGTTTGCGCCGCGGCTTCCGAAAGGCCAAAGTGCTTCACCTTGCCTTCCTGAATCAGATCCTTCACCGCTCCTGCAACGTCCTCAATGGGCACATCCGGATCGACACGGTGCTGATAGAAGAGGTCGATCACGTCGATTTTGAGCCGCTTCAGCGAACCCTCCGCGACCTCTTTGATGTGCTCTGGCCGGCTATCCAGCCCCAGCCAGCCCGGCTCTCCGCTGGGTTTAAGCTTGAACCCGAACTTCGTGGCGATCGTCACCTGCCCACGAAACGGAGCCAGCGCTTCACCCAACAGGTCTTCGTTCGTGAACGGACCATACACTTCGGCGGTGTCGAAGAATGTGACGCCGCGTTCCACCGCCGACCGGAGAAGACCGATCATCTCCCGCTCGGGTGGCGGCGGACCATAAGAAAAGCTCATGCCCATACAGCCGAGCCCGATAGCTGAAACTTCCAGATTGCCGTTTCCAAGTTTGCGCTTTCGCATTGCGTTCCTCTTATCTCCAGGCTATGGAAAAGCGATCTCCAAGAGGTATCCCAATCCTTCCGATTTATTGCCTATTTCTCTCGCAGATTGGCGATGCTACTCCCCTCAATGGAGGCCAACAGCCATCCTGGTTGAAGCCGGGCGAAAGCGCTACCATGAAAAATACAACGCGGATGTTACCCCGTTATGAGATCGAAGCGAGCGAATTGCGGAAGGAACTGGCTCGTAAGATTGCCTTGTTCATGGGCTCGGCGGAGAAACGGGTAACTGATGTTCCGGGCTTGCAGCTATCCAGACGAACCGCCCCGACGGCTCCGGCATCGGCGGCCTACGAGCCGAGCATCGCAGTAGTCGCTCAGGGGCGAAAGCGAGTAGACCTCGGCCAAACGACGTTCATCTTCGATGAGTCGCGTTTTCTGCTGACGTCGGTCGATCTGCCGATCATCGGCCAGGTGATCGAAGCGAGTGACGATGTCCCCTTTCTCTGCTTGCTGCTCAAGTTTGAAATGCCGGTGGTCCGGGAGCTCCTCAGCCGAGAGGACATTCAGGCGCCTGAGACACCGTCCGACAGGCCTGCGATGGCCACGGGTGAGACCACGGTTGAGTTGCTCCGCGCATGCTGCCGGCTCATTGATCTGCTGTACACTCCCGAGGATATTCCTTTTCTCAGTGGGCTCATTCAACGCGAGATTGTCTACCGAATTTTGCGGGGAGCCGAGGGGGCGCGCCTTCGGGCGATTGCAACGCTGGGAGATCAGAGCCATCGGACAGCAAAAGCCATCGCTTGGCTCAGGGCGAACTACGTGCAGCCGCTACGGGTGAAAGAGATCGCGCAAATCGCGGGCATGGGCGTGTCCACGCTGCATCACCATTTCCGGACGCTGACCGCCATGAGTCCTCTTCAGTATCAGAAGCAACTCCGTTTGCATGCCGCGCGAGGACGCATGCTTATGGATGGTCTGGACGCCGCCAGTGCGGCCTTCGAGGTCGGGTACGAAAGCGCCAGCCAATTCAATCGCGAATACAGCCGTTTCTTCGGACAGCCGCCGCTGCGGGATGTTCGAACTCTTCGACTTGCCAATGCCGCGCCGAGGGACGCATAACATTGGGATACGTTGCGCCAGGCGCCGAGAATGCTGGTGGGTCATTTCGCGCGATATGGACCCACAACCTTCATATAAACCATTGCGATCCATTTGGCAGACCGATTGCCCTGCTTAGTCCCATGGGCAAGACCACCGGATTTATGGAGTACACCCGGGAGACGCCTCAGCGCCGTCCCATCAGCGAGCGGGTGAATGACTGGTTTGAGGTCTATGAACCCTTTCCAGAAGAAAAGGTGCAGCGACAGGCCGCGCGCTGCATGGATTGCGGCGTGCCCTTCTGCAACGGCGGCTGCCCGGTGAACAACCTGATTCCGGACTGGAACGATCTCGTCTATAAGAACCGCTGGCGTGAAGCCGTGCGTGCGCTGCATGCGGCCATTAACTTTCCCGAGATCACGGGGCGCGTCTGTCCCGCCGTCTGCGAAGCGGCTTGCGTGCTTGGCATCAACGAACCTCCCGTAGCCATCAAGGCAATCGAAAAAGACATCGTCGAGCATGCCTTCGCCGAGGGCTGGATAGTGCCGCAAGAGCCGCAGCGCCGGACGGGGAAGAAGATCGCAGTCATTGGATCGGGTCCCGCCGGTCTGGCGGCGGCCCAACAACTGGCGCGCGCCGGGCATGCCGTCACGGTTTTCGAAAAGAACGGCCGCGTGGGGGGCTTGCTGCGGTACGGCATCCCCGATTTCAAGCTTGAAAAACACATTATCGACCGGCGGCTGCACCAGATGGGCTGCGAGGATGTGAGGTTCCGCCCGGGAGTTCATGTCGGCAAGGACATTTCGGCCGATGAACTCGCGCACGGATTCGATGCCACGCTGGTGAGTATTGGCGTTGGGCTTCCTCGCGATATTAAAGTTCCCGGCCGGCAGCTACGGGGCATTCATTTCGCCATGGATTACCTGGCCCAGCAAAACCGGCGTTTCTCCGGCGAACACATTGCGCGTGAGGAGGAGATTATCGCCACCGGCAAGCAGGTAGTGGTGATTGGAGGCGGGGATACGGGAGCCGATTGTCTCGGCACGGCCCTTCGACAGAAGGCGGCATCCGTTCATCAACTCGAGGTGCTGCCGAAACCGCCCCTGCAGCGTTCGCCTTCAACTCCCTGGCCGATGTGGCCCATTCAACTGCGGACCGAATCGGCCCACGAAGAGGGCGGGGTTCGGGAATGGAGCGTTTCGACAACGCATTTCGAGGGTGATTCCGAAGGCAATCTAAAGCGGCTCCACGCCGTGCGGGTAGGTCCTCCGCCGGCGTTCGAACCGGTTCCTGGCAGTGAATTCCAACTGGAGGCGGATCTCGTTCTGCTGGCCCTCGGTTTCCTGGGGCCGGTGAAGACGGGGCTCATCGAGCAACTCGGCTTGGATCTCGACGGGCGCGGCAATATCAAAGCAGACCCGCAATATATGACCAGCCGGCCCGGCGTTTTCGCGGCCGGCGACGCGCGCCGGGGACAATCGCTGGTGGTTTGGGCCATTACGGAAGGCCGCCGGGCGGCGCATCACATCGATCGCTATCTGATGGGAGAGAGCTGGCTGCCTTTGTAGGGGGAGCCAGTGGAAGAAGCGCTCCCAGAGCGGTCGCGGCGCGAGCAATTTAATGTGTTGCTCGCGCCAGCAAAGTTCAAGCGTTCTTCGTGGCGAGCACCGAGTCCAGAATCGTTCGATGCCGGACTTCGTCAACAAGCACGTTTGCGCCGAAGTCGAGGATAGCCTTTGTCTTGATGTTCGACGCCAGCGTGCCGTAAGCGAGCACTGCGCCGTTCTCCCGGTCGCGCGCCAGGGTCAGGATGTCCCGTTCGGTTTTCAGATGCCCGAAATTGTATTTCTTCTCGGGCCCGGCTGGCTCGACCCCCAATGATTTCAGGCCGCCGCCGATGCCGTCGCGATGGTACTTGTGATCGCTCTGGAAGGCAACGGCCACGCTCAGAATGCCTGGCGATAGCAGCTTGCTTTCGGCGCCGGCCTGGTAGGCCGCGATGGCTTCCTGTTCAAGGTAGAGCGCGGCGGTCAGTATCCCTATATCGCCCTGCGGAGATTGGGCGAAAAGCGGTTTCGAATTGCCGGTGAGCAGGTAGACCGCAGCCCCCGTGCTCGCCGCACAAGCTAAGCGCAGCCAGTCGCGGCGCGTCGATTTCCGCGCTAGCCGGATGTCATCAGAGTTCATTACTTCCTCTTCCGGTCGCATGAACGGTTCCGCTCCCCTCAATACTTCATCCGCTCGGTAACGTCCATCCCGAGCAGCTGCCTTAGGACGATGTTGTGTCGCACCTCGTCCTCCAGGATTGGAACCGCGGCATCCAGGATCTCGTGATTCACCAGCTTGTCCGCGTTCGTCAAATAAGCCATCTCCGCGCCTTCCTCCAGGCTCTGGGCGAGTTTCACAATGTCGGTCGCCGAGGCGATGGTTCCGAAGTCGTAGCTGCTCTTGGGCTCGACGGGCGTACCGCCGAAGCGGCGCACGAATTTTGTGAGGGCGTCGCGGTGCCGTTTGTGATCTCTCTGAAAACCGAGCGCCAACTTGAGCTGATCGGCGTTAGCAGTTTGCTGCCAGCGCCGGCGTTGTAGGCGGCGATGGCCTGATGCTCCAGACCCAACGCCACATTCAAAATCGCCAGATCGCCGGGGTACTGCTCGCTTATTACGGGCGCGGCGGAGGCGACCACGCCAGCCGCCAAGGAAGACCCCGCAATCCATAACACTTGCCGCCGGGATGCGGCTCTTAGATTGAACTGGATAGGCTTCAACATATTCGACCTCATTCAAAAGCAAACTGGCGGTTACCAGTTCAATCCTTGCTTGAAGGCGAAGGTATTAAAGCTGCTGTTGGCGCCTTCCAGTTGATTGCGGCGGACATCGATGCCCATGGTCAGTTTCGGGCTGACGCGATACTCGAAGCCGCCGCCGAACTGCCCACCGAACATCAGATTGCCCTGCCCCTGGGCGATGCCGCGAGCGGCGCTTTCGGGCGAGGCGGGGGCCAGACCGCCAATCTGCGATCCGCAGAATAGAATTCAGCGTGGCTCCGAGGGTGGAACTCCCGACGGGCGCGCCAGCCAAACCGCCGAGCGCCGTGTTGGCGTTAAAAGTCTTAGAGTTGTTTTCGTTGCCGATCCACACGTAGAAGCCCAAGCCCGACGCGACTAGCGTGAGAAACGATTTACCGGTGATGAGCGGCTCTTAACAGGAATGTGAATCTGGGTCAGTTGGCGCAAGTCGCGCCCAAAAGTAAAGTGCGCGATATGTACCAAACTTAGGGGTGGAATAGGGCAAAACCAGAAGTTATACTGGCCCCCTTGAAAAGTAGGTGGGTAACGGACGGCCTTTCGCAGCAACGCATTAGCTATGTTTTGACCCGGTTCGTGGCGGACGACTTGGCAAAAGAAGGTTTGCAAAATCGCCCTAAATCCGGAACGCGTTACGCGGCTTGTGTTTTATATGCAACGAATTCTTTGATGGCGGCTTTCAAGAAGGGCTTGAGATCGGTGAAGGAGATGGCGGTGTGGCCTGGGAGGATGGCTTCGATGCTGCCTTTGATCTCGGTGTTGAGTTCGTTCCACTCGGCTTTCGAGTGTTGCAGGCGGACGCGGGCTTCGTGCGCTTCGAGTTTGCG
>OCTA010001869.1_pt1 | contig 19268 bp, 21 predicted proteins | sample 1538991 | NCBI WGS metagenome assembly OCTA01 (sample SAMEA3539302, study PRJEB22396) | soil metagenome | biome: tundra; feature: field; material: soil | place: USA | collected 2010-05 | depth 0.15 m | reverse complement strand
TTTCCTGTAGGGCTCTTTCATCCCCTACAACATGCCGGTTTATCCCGGCGCACTCTGCCCCACTCACGCCATCTGATCCACGGCCTGGATGAGAGCGCGAATGTAGCCGTAGCAGAAAGCGAAGGACTGCAACCCGTTGGGATCGCCGGGCGCCTGGGGAACGTGGTCGGGCATCAGCAAATAGGGATACCCGATCTCCTTGTAGACCTGAATGGTCTTGACGAAATCGATATCTCCCTCGTCCGGGTACACTTCCACGAAATCGTCGCGATGGCCGCGGATATTGCGGAAATGCACGTTGAAGATCTTCTGGCGCGAGCCGAAGTAACGGATCACGTCGAAGATCTCCTTGCCGGGGTCGGCGAGCATCTCCGAGACGGTGCCCTGGCAGAAGTTCAGCCCGTGATACGGATTCTCCTTAATGGAAATGAACTTTTTCAAACCATCGACGGTTCCGAGCACGCGGACCACTCCCTGGTAGCCTTCGGGCGGCATGCCGGGATCGTGCGGGTGGCATGCCATGCGGACCTTGTACTCGGCCGCGACCGGGACGATGCGTTCCAGGAAATACGTAATGCGTTCCCAGAACATGTCCGCGTCGACCCGCCCGGCGCGCGTCAAGGGCGGATTGGGATGCGCGTCGTTCAGGCGCCAGGCGCTCAACGAGGCATCGCCTCTTCCGGGAGTGCGCCCGGTGCGCACTACCCCCAGGATGCTCATGTTGTACTTGATCGACGGGATTCCCGCCGCGGCGCAGTTGCGAATCATGGTTTGCAGGGACTCGATGTCGCGGTCGCGCTCGGGGCTCTGGGCCAGCACAATGGCGGGATGCCTCTCGCTATCGACGTGGCTGGACTCCAGGAACGGGGGCGCGATGCAATCCACGCCGATGCCATTCCTTTCGGCCAGATCGCGCATGCGTTTGAGTTCGTCGACGGTGGCATAGAGACGCCCGTCGGCGATTTCGGGATAACCGCAGATATTGCGGACGCCATAACGGGCCAGGTAGCGGAGGTGCGTCTCGTTGGTCGGAGCGCTCTGGCACCCCAACTTCATCAGAGCGCGCGTGGGCGGCGCCGCGGAAGCGGTCCTGGGTGAAGCGCCGCCGAGCGTAACGGCCGCGGCGCCGGAAACGGAAACAAATGTCCTTCGATTCATGAGAGCGCTCCCGCTGATGATGAAGAGTACCCCAGGTAGCGCCATGATTTCAACCCCAAGCTGGGACGCGATCCTTCCATTCGCGGCGGCCTACCCACCGCATCAGAATTATTGATTGGACGGGCCGCCCTGTATCGGATAACCTGGAATCAGTTTGGTCCTTGGCGACCCGCTGGACTCCCCGCCGAGAATCCCCTCACTCAGGAGCTTAAAATGGCACGTGTTACTTTACTCGGATTTCCGCAGGATCTTGCCAGCCAACTGAGCCGGATCTTGCTCGCGGAAGCGCATACGGTCGACCGAAAGCGCTACATCCAGGACTTGGCGAAACGTTCGCGGCCCAGCCTAGTCTTCGTCTGCGCGGACACGCCCGGCTTTCTGGACACCGTATCCGCGTTGAAAGATGCGGAACCGGGTCTTCCGTTCGTGGTGACAACCCGAATGCCCGATCCGATCCAGTGGTTGAACGCCCTGGAGGCCGGAGCGGCGGATTACTGCGGCGCTCCGTTCGAAACCGTCCAGGTGCGCTGGATTATGGGTTCGGTATTGCGCCAGCAGGTGTGTCAAGCGGCGGCCTGAGCGCCGCACGGTCTCGTTTCCTTCCCTGTTCCTTGTCGTACGGGCGCGGGCCCCCCATTCCGCGCCCGTCTTTTTCGATCTCCGGCCGGCAACTGCCGCTGGCGCGTATGGCGCTGGAGAACCTCTACCGGGAGGATGGGGGACCGGGGCGCGGCGAACCGTGATCGTCGGGATAGAAACTTTCGATTGCGGCGGCTTTTCCGCTGAGGATACGTTAGAGGTATGGCCACTGCAACGAGTATGGGTGTTCCGGAATCGCATGTCTCCATGCTCCACCGGATCAGCAGCATTGTAAGTTCCAACCTCTCCGTCGACGAAATGCTGGGAGAGGTGGTCGGGTTGGCCGTGCAGGCCACCGGTTGCAACGCGTGCCTGGTGTATTTGATCGATCGCCTGACGGAAGAACTGGTCTTGCGCGCGTCCCAGTTGCCCCACGCCGCGGCCCTCGGATCGTTGCGAATCCCGATCGGGGAAGGAGTAACCGGGTGGGTGGCGGCGCATCAAGCCGTGGTGGCCTTGAATTCGGATGCGGCTGGCGACCCCAGGTTCAAACGATTCCAGGAACTGGTGGAAGACACGTACCAGGCGTTCCTCTCGGCGCCGCTCGTGAGCAAGGGTGAGGCGATCGGCGTGGTCAATGTGCACCACCGGGAATCGCACGACCATAGCCACGAGGAAGTGGCCACCTTGGTTTTCATCGGCGAGCAATTGGGAGTGGCCATTTCGAGATCGCTGCTCGAAGAGGAAAAGGAGCGGCTGCTCGAAGAGACCGTGGAGATGAAGCGCGTGCTCGAAACCCGCAAGCTGGTGGAGCGCGCCAAGGGCATTCTACAGCGGCAGCGCGGCATTACCGAAGAGGAAGCCTATCTGCACCTGCGCAATCAGAGCCGGCGGATGCGGCGGCCGATGAGAGATTTGGCCGAGGCCATCATTCTGGCGGACGACCTCAACAAGCCGGCGGAATAAGAGCAGCCGCTACGTGGTGACTTGGGCGAGGAGATTTGAGACGATCTCCTTCGTGTCGCGCGAGGACAGCTTTTGTCGCAACCACTCGATGAACTCCTCTTCCGAACTGAGGGTCATCATGGTCGGCGGCCCAAGAGGGCCCCCGGGGACAACCACAGGGTAGAGAGCTATGCCATGCGTTACCCTGAACAACTCGAACTTGTAGCCATCCAGGGTTGGGGCGACCAAGTTGAAATGGTGGACAAACTGGTCCAGGAACCTATCTTTGCTCGTGGTGACCGTGGCCTCGATGAGGTTCTTCGTCTTCGGGCCTAGCAAAGCCGCCTGCTCCCGCAGTACGGCAAGAGGAGTGCGCACCGCAGCAGGTACAATCTCACCCCACAAGTCCGGTTGTGCAGCCATGGACAATCCTCTTTAGAATTCTACCTCAAATACGAGGGGCAAATGGTCCGAAACGTTGACGTGGTCCGGCCTGCCGTCCTCCGTCACCAGCGAGACGCCGCCGACCGACTTAACGATGCTCAAGCGGCTCGGATCGAAGCGCTCCGCCAACTCCGGGCGCAGCAGAACCTGGTCGAACAGGTGCCAGTAGTGGTTCACGTGCTCGCCCGCGTCGTAGTAGTACGACCCAGCGGTATCGCCTTTCGCATCCCCAAAGTGACTCCACATCGGGTTGTAGAAGAACCGATACTCGCGACCCTGGACAGTCCTCGTTCCACGAGCTGCGATCCGTCGCGACGCTACGGAATTCAGGCCCCCGACAATTCCAGCCTCAAATGGATTCATGTTCAAGTCGCCGACCAGGATCGTGCGCTGGTGGCCCGCCTTTTGTTCTTCCGCCACTATCTGTCGCGCCAGTTCTTGGCATTCGATCCCCTGGCTCTCTCCTGACCAGTACAGCTTGCTCGGCAGGTGCGCTGCGGCGAGCAGCACAGGCGTCCGGGCCGGCAGAGTAAGCTTGCGAATCGATACCCGCTCGCTCTCCCAAACGGGCTCAAGAAACTCGCGAGAGAATCGGGTGAAGACGGTGATCTTCCTGCAAAGGCCCGCATTCGGGTAATGGAAACCGCTCCCAGGCGGTCGATTGAGCGTCTGGAGCATGGTTGCAGGATCAGTGTCACATTCGGCCAGTACTACCACGTCTATCTCGTGGATCTCCGCGAGATTGGCTACCAGCGTGGCGAGCGGTTTTCGATTGATGTTCCAGAACAGGAATCTCGTTACCGGCAAAGCGCAGTCCTGTCTAGCAGTCTACTAGGAAATGCAAATCTATCACGCGGCCGGCCCGCGATGCTCTCTACTTCTCCCCCACAGCCAGCATAGTCTCGAAGTACGGCGCTTCGGTTTCCCGGTACACCACGGCGGTCTCCACGTTCTTGAAGCCGGCGTTCTTCAGGTAGTGCTCGATTTCCAATTCCGTGAAGCCGAGCCACAGGTCGGCGTACATCTCGCGGGCTTCCTCGAAGTGGTGGCGGTTCAAGTCCAGAACGGCGATGCGTCCGCCGGGCTTGAGAATGCGCCGCGCCTCGGCGATGGCTCGCTCCGGATGGCTGGCGTGGTGCAACGCCTGGCTGAGGAACGCCAAGTCCACCGTGCCGCCGCGAATGGGTACATCTTCCAGGTCGCCGAGCCGGTACTCCAGGTTGGCGATGTTGTGCTTGCGCGCCAGCTCCGAGCCGAACTCGACCATCTTTTGCGAATTGTCGATGGCGATCACCCGCTTGGCGCGCTGCGCCATCAGTTGGGAGATGGTCCCTTCGCCCGCGCCCAGGTCCGCAATCACCATGGGCGGCATGAGCTTGAGGAGCGCCTCGGCGATTCCTTTCCACGACCTGCCCGGCACGTACTGGCGTCCGAACTTGCCGGCCAGCTCGTCGAAATACCGGCGCATGTTGTCCTGCCGTTTGCGCAAGACGTGGCGCAGAGACTGGTAGTCCTGCTCGATTTCGGGGACTTCGGGCGCCGCTTCCCGCAGCAGCTCCATGAGCTGGGCGGGCGCTTTCAGGCGATAGAAGGCGTTCTTGCCGGTGCGCCGGTCGTCCACCAGCCCGGCCGACTTCAGCAACGCCAGGCTGGTCGAAACCTGGCTCTGACCCTTTCCGAGGATCTCTTGCAATTCGGCCACCGACAACTCTTCCCGCTCCAGGAGCAGCAGGAGCCGCAGGCGGTTCGGATCGGCCGCCAGACGCAGCGATTTCAGGATTGACGCCATGGGCGAAACGGTCTAATATCAATGTATCAAGATTTCTTGATGCGAGGAAATAGATATGGGCGCTGAAACGCTAGTCCGGACCGATTTCAAGGTGGCCGACCTAACGCTGGCCGGCTGGGGCCGCAAGGAAATCGCCATCGCCGAATACGAGATGCCCGGCCTCATGGCCATCCGGCGCAAATACGCGGCGGAGAAGCCCCTGGCTGGGGTGCGCGTCACCGGCTCGCTGCACATGACCATTCAGACCGCGGTGCTGATCGAGACGCTGGCGGATCTGGGGGCGTCGGTCCGTTGGGCGAGCTGCAACATTTTCTCGACGCAAGACCACGCCGCCGCAGCCATCGCCGCCGCCGGAGTACCGGTCTTCGCATGGAAGGGCGAATCCCTGGAAGACTACTGGTGGTGCACCTACCAGGCCCTCAGCCATCCCGATGGACACGGTCCGCAGTTGATTGTGGACGATGGCGGCGATGCCACGCTTCTCATCCACAAGGGCTACGAACTGGAAAACGGCGATGACTGGGTGGATTCCCCCTCGGACAGCCACGAAGAGGACGTCATCAAGAACCTCTTGAAGCAGGTCCACACGGAGAACCCGAACCGCTGGCGCGAGGTTGTGAAGGGCTGGCGCGGCGTCTCCGAGGAGACCACTACGGGCGTACACCGGCTCTACAAGATGCACGAAGCGGGCAAGCTGCTGGTTCCAGCGATCAACGTCAACGACTCCGTTACGAAGTCGAAATTCGACAATCTCTACGGTTGCCGGGAATCGCTGGCCGACGGCATCAAGCGCGCCACGGACGTGATGGTGGCGGGCAAGGTGGCGGTGGTTTGCGGGTACGGCGACGTGGGCAAGGGCTGCGCGCATTCGCTGCGCGGCATGGGCGCGCGCGTGGTGGTCACCGAGATCGACCCCATCAACGCGCTCCAGGCGGCCATGGAAGGCTTCGAAGTGACCACCCTGGAAGACACGCTGGGCCGCGGCGACATCTACGTCACCTGCACCGGCAATTGCGAGATCGTTACGCTCGAGCACATGGAGAAGATGAAGGACCAGGCGATCGTTTGCAATATCGGCCACTTCGACAACGAAATCCAGGTGGACCGCCTGAACGCCTCCGGCGCGAAAAAGACGAATATCAAGCCGCAGGTGGACACGTACACGTTCGCGGCCGGGAACACGATCTTCATCCTGGCCGAAGGACGGCTGGTGAACCTCGGTTGCGCGACGGGCCACCCCAGCTTCGTCATGAGCAACAGCTTTTCCAACCAGACGCTGGCGCAGCTCGACCTCTGGAAGAACCGCGACGCCTACAAGCCCGGCGTTTACACGCTCTCGAAGAAACTGGACGAAGAAGTTGCGCGGCTGCACCTGGAGAAGATCGGCGTGAAGCTGACCGCGCTGACGCCCAAGCAGGCCGAATATCTGGGCGTGCCGGTGGAAGGGCCGTACAAGCCGGACCACTACCGTTACTAGCTGTCAGCCATCAGCTTTCAGCTTTTGGCTCCCGCTTCGCTCGAGCGAGGGTTAGCTGACGGCTGAAAGCTGATGGCTGATAGCTGATAGCTTCGCATGATAAATTGGAGTGACCATCATCCCTTAGGGAGGAATACCTTGGCAGATTCTCGACGACACCTTTTTACTTCCGAATCGGTTACGGAAGGCCATCCGGACAAGATCGCGGATCAGATTTCAGACGCCGTGCTGGACGCGGTACTGGCGGACGATCCCATGGGGCGGGTGGCTTGTGAAGTTCTGGTGACCACCGGCACCTGCATCGTGGCCGGCGAGATCACCACCAAAACGTACGTGGACGTGCAGCGCATCGCGCGCGGCACCATCGACTACGTGGGTTACAACGACGCGACGTACGGGTTCGACGCCCACACCTGCGGCGTGCATAACCTGATCCAGTCGCAGTCGCCGGATATTTCGATGGGCGTGGACACCGGCGGGGCCGGCGACCAAGGCATGATGTTCGGCTTCGCGTGCGACGAGACGCCCGAACTGATGCCGTTGCCCATCATGATGGCCCACAAACTGGTGCAGCGGCTCTCCACCGCGCGGCGCGAGGGCACGCTGGATTTCCTCCGCCCGGACGGCAAGAGCCAGGTCAGCGTGGAGTACGTGGGCGGCGTTCCCAAGCGCATCGACGCGGTGGTCATCTCCACCCAGCACAGCTCCGAGATTTCGATCGAAGACCTGCGCCGGGAGGTCAAGAAACACATCATCGACCCCGTGGTCCCTTCCGGCATGGTCGACTCCCAGACCAAGTATCACATCAACCCGACCGGGCGCTTCGTGGTGGGCGGGCCGCACGGCGATACCGGCCTCACGGGCCGCAAGATCATCGTGGACACGTACGGCGGCATGGGCCGTCACGGCGGCGGCGCGTTCTCCGGCAAGGACCCGACCAAGGTGGACCGTTCGGCGTGCTACATGGCCCGCTACATCGCGAAGAACATCGTGGCGTCGAAGCTGGCCAGCCGGTGCGAGGTGCAACTCGCCTACGCCATCGGCGTGGCCGAGCCGGTCTCGGTGATGGTGGACACGTTTGGCACGGGCTCGATCGCGGACGAGCGCTTCACCGAGCTGGTGCGCGAGAACTTCCCGCTCACGCCGCGCGGAATCATCGACCACCTGCGATTGCGCCGGCCGATCTACCGCAAGACGGCGGCCTTCGGACACTTCGGCCGCACCGAAGACACCTTCACGTGGGAAGCCGCGGACAAGGCCGAGGCGTTGAAGGAACAGGCCGCCGTGGCCGCAGCGGTGAAGTAGCTCATTCACGTGGCGCAGACTCTTTGTCTGCGCCACGAACCGCCGGGCGGCCCTAGCCATCAACGGACGCCTTCGCCCATTCTTAAGACGGCGTAAAGCGCATCCGCGAGAATCTCAGCGGCCTTCACGCCGGCTTGGCGCCGGTAAATATCCAAAGTCCGCTCGTCGCGCTCGCAAGCGGCCTTCACCATGGACGGCAGGTTCTTTCTGTTCTGCGCGCCGCCCGCATAACATTGTTCGAGGGTCGCTTCCGCCGCCGTCAGGATATGCACGCTGGCCGCGCGCGGCACGCGGCCGCCAAGACTGAACTCGGGGAGGGACCTCTCGATGGCGGAATGGATATTGACGTCGCCCCCCGCCCACCACGGCTTCATGTCGAGCAGCCGTTCGGGGGTGACGGCATGCGGCGGGCTGAGGCTGTCGGCGATGAAATGGGACAGCACGCCGGCGTACTTCGCCGCCTCGTCCGGCCGGTTCCGGGAGGAACTCGCGATGATGTGCTCGAACAGGTACTGGAGCGAGCCGAGGTCTGTGTCCCGGTCGCCGGTTGCGCCATGCAGGATCTCACCGTCCGGCCGAACGCAGTAGGCCTCGATTTCGGAGGCGGTACGCGGCCCAGGGCTATTCCTGACGAATCCGTAGCGCGCCATTTCCACGTAGCGGTCGGGAAACATGCAATAGATCTCGACCAGGGGCGCGGCTTCCTTCCCGAGGCGATTGAGGAGGCGCGCCGGCAGCGTGTCGAGCGCGGCCTTTGTGATCCTCTGATGCGGCGTTGTGTCCCAAGCCTTGCAGGGTCCCGGGACAAACAACAGCGGCAGACAGACAAGCAACCGCATGGATTTCCGCACAGCAGTAACGACGCCAGCCGCTCCAGATATGTTCCATGCGTGTACCATAAACATCATGTTGCGTTGGCTCGTCATCGGCATCGGAGACATCGCCAGGAGACGAGTGTTACCGGCGATTCTGGCGGAGCCCCGCAGCCGGCTGGCGGGGATCGTCACGCGCGACCCGGGCAAGGCTGAGGCGTACGGCGCGCCTGCCTGGCAAGAGCTGCAATCCGCGCTGGCCGAATCGGAGGCGGATGCCGTGTATGTCGCCACGCCGGTGTTCCTGCACGCGCCCCAGACCATCGCATGTCTCCGGGCGGGGCGGCACGTGCTGTGCGAAAAGCCCATGGCCCTCAACTACCCCGAGGCCTGCTCCATGCAACGGGTCGCGGAACAGACCGGGCGATTACTCGGGGTCGCCTACTATCGCCGCATGTACCCCAAGGTGAACCGCGCCAGGGAACTGATGGAAGCCGGCGTCATTGGGCGGCCTTTTCTGGCCGAAGCCACCTCGCACGACTGGTTCAGCCCCGGCCTCGGCCGCGACTGGCTCGCCGACCCGGCGCTGGCCGGCGGCGGTCCGTTGTACGACATCGCCTCGCACCGGATCGATCTGATGAACTATCTTTTCGGCCAGCCCGTCCGGGCAAGCGGCCACGTTTCGACGCTGGTCCATGCCCTTGCCGTGGAAGACAACGCGACGGTCCTCATCGAATATGAGAGCGGCGTGCGCGGGGCGGTGGATGTCCGCTGGCACTCGCGGGTCGCGCGCGACGAATTCCGCGTGCGCGGCGTCGATGGGCAGTTGGACCTGACGCCGCTCAACGGCCCCTGCCTGTCCTATCCGGGCGGAGAAGAGCAGCTTCCGCCGCACGAAAACCTGCACTATCCCTGCATAGCGGACTTCGTCTCGGCCGTTCTCGATGGAACCCCGCTGAGATCGCCCGGCGCCAGCGCGCTACAAACCGAATGGATCGTCGAGCAAGTGGCGCGGCAATCTCACTAAGCCCCCCGCTACAATGGTCTTTACCTCATGAAACGGGTCATTACCGCACAAGACCTGCCGGAAAGCGGCGAGCTGCGCGTTCCCATTGGGACGCTGGTCACGCCGTCGGCGCGGGAAGTCGCGGCCGAGCGCGGCGTGCGCATCTGCGAAGTGCCGGAGGATCAACTTCCCTCCCACGCGGCGCCGGAGAAGAGCATCGCGGTGGGCGCGGACCACGGCGGCTTTCGCATGAAAGAGAGCCTCAAGCCGGTCCTCGAAGAGCTTGGTCTGGATATCCGCGACGTTGGCGTCTATGAGGAAAAGCCGGCGGATTATCCCGATATCGCCCTCGCGGTCGCCGAGCTGGTGGCCTCCGGCAAGGTCGCGCGCGGCGTGGCGATCGATGGCGCGGGCATCGGTTCGGCCATCGTGGCCAACAAGGTCCCGGGCATCCGCGCGGCCCTGTGCTATGATAAAGCTTCCGCCAGAAACAGCCGGGAACACAATGATTCAAATGTACTTACACTTGGCGGGAGGCTCTTGACCGAGACCCAGGCGGAGGAAGTTCTGCGCACTTGGTTGGCAACGCCGTTCGCCGGCGGCCGGCACCAGGCGCGAGTCCAAAAGATCCTCGATATCGAGCAACGGTTTCTAAAAAAGGGCGTCTCGTGACCAAGGTGGAACTGGACATTCTGGTCGCCCAGATCGGCGAAGAGATCTTCGCGCGGGTGGGCAGCGTTACCCCAACCTCTTCCGGCGGCGCGTCGAAGAAAGGCGAGGGGCTGAACCTCCCCAGCGAAGTTTGCCCGGGCTGCGTGCAACGCTGCGCGCAAACCTGCGCCCGCAACACCAAGGAAATCCTGGCGGCGGGCGCCGACCGCGTTTCCGCCAGCGAGCGGCTCACCAAGATCGATCCCTCGATCGCCGCCGTGATCGATCACACCATCCTGAAGCCGGACGCCACCCGCGACGATGTCGTCAAGGTCTGCCGGGAGGCGCGGCAATACGGCTTCGCCAGCGTGTGCGTGAACCCGTATTGGGTTCCACTGGTGCGCACGGAGCTGTCCGGGTCGCCGGTCCGGGTCTGCAGCGTGGTCGGATTTCCGCTCGGCGCCACCAGCACGGAAGCCAAGGTGGCGGAGACGGCCGCGGCAGTCCATGCCGGCGCGCAGGAAATCGACATGGTCATCAACGTGGGCGCCCTGCGCTCGGGAGACCACGAGGCAGTGAAGCTCGATATCCAGCAGGTGGCGCGGACGGCCCACTCGGCCGGCGCCATCCTGAAAGTCATCCTGGAAACGGCGCTGCTCGACGACAACCAGAAGGCCACGGCGTGTACCCTCGCCAAGCTGGCGGGAGCGGATTTCGTGAAGACCTCCACGGGCTTCGGCCCATCCGGCGCCACCGCGCACGATGTGTCGCTCATGCGCGCCGTGGTGGGACCGGAGATGGGCGTCAAGGCCTCCGGCGGCATCCGCACCCTCCAGGACGTTCGGACCATGACGGCGGCGGGCGCCACGCGCATCGGTGCCAGCGCCAGCGTCAAGATCGTCGAGGCGTCCGCTGCCTGACGTGTTCCAGCAATCGGAGAGGGCCATGCAAACCACCCGCAAAGCTTCGGTACGTTTCCGCGAACGGTCGGAACTGCTCGATTTCCTGCTGGAAGTCTCGGCCGCTACCGCCGAAACGCTGGATCTGGACCAGCTTCTCGCCAACGTAGCCGAAATCGTGCAGAAGGTGCTGCCCTACGATCTGTTCGCCATCCTCCTCTATAGCGACAAGCGTCACGACCTGCGCATCCGTTACGGCGTTGGCCACCGCGAGGAAGTAGTCAATAACGTTTCGCTGGCGCTCGGCGAAGGCATCACCGGCACGGCCGCCATGCGCCGCGAGCCGCTGCTGGTGGGCGACGTGCGCAACGACCCGCGCTATCTCAGCACCGTGGACGCCGTCCGCACCGAAATGGCCGTTCCCATGACCGCGCGCGGCAAGCTGGTGGGCGTGATCGACCTGCAATCGACGCGCCTCAACGCCTACACGGAATACGACCGCGCGTTGATGCACCTGATCGCGGCGCGCGTGGGCGTCGCCATCGATAACGCGCGTCTCTACCGCAGAGTCGACCGCCAGAACCGCACGCTGAAGACGCTGTCGAACATCTCGCGCGAGTTCTCTTCGATCCTCGACTTGAACGAACTGCTGGGCAAGATCGCCAGCACCATGCGGGAGCTGGTGAGCTACGACGCCTTCAGCATCCTGCTGGTGGACCACCAGGCCAAGGCCTTGCGACACCGTTTCAGCATCCGCTTCGACCAGCGCGTGAACATCGACAACGTTCCGCTGGGGAAGGGCATTACCGGGGCCGCGGCGGAATCGCGCGAGGTGGTGCGCGTGCACGACACCACCACCGACCCGCGCTACATCGCTTCCCACCCGGACATCCGCTCGGAAGTGGCGGTCCCACTGCTGGCGCGGGACCGCGTGGTGGGGGTCATGGACCTGGAAGGCAGCCGTATCGGCCACTTCACCGACGACCACGTGCGCACGCTGGCCCTCCTGGCGCCGCAAATCGCCAGCAGCGTCGAGAATGCGCGCCTTTACGAGGAGCTGGCCGCGCGCGAGAGCCGCATGGAAGAGGATTTGCAGGCCGCGCGGGAATTGCAGCGCGTCCTGTTCCCCGACGCCACGCCAGAAATTCAAGGGCTGGAAGCCGCCGTCCGCCTCCGCCCCGCGCGCGAGATCAGCGGCGACATCTACGACCTCTTTGAGCAAAAGGACGGGCAGGCCGTGATCGCGTTTGGCGACGTCAGCGGCAAGGGCGCCGCCGCGGCGCTGTACGGTAGCTTGATGAGCGGGCTGCTGCGCACGCTCGCTCCGCGGCGCCGCCGGCCGGCGGAACTGCTGAGAGCGTTGAACGACGCCCTGGTCGAACGCAAGGTGGAGGCGCGCTACGTCACCCTATGCGTGTTGCTGTGGGACCCCGCGAAGCGCCATCTCGTGGGGGCCAACGCCGGCGCCATACCGCCCATGATCTGCCACGGCGGCGAGATCCTGAATATCCGGCTGGAAGGCGTGCCGCTGGGCCTGCTCGATGCGCGGGAATATGAAGAGACCGGCTTCCACGCGGGACCCGGCGACACCATCGTGCTTTACTCGGATGGCATTACGGACCACCTCAGCCCCGACGGGCTCGAGTACGGCCGCGCCCGCCTGGCGCAAGTGGTGCGCTCCCACTGCCGTGAATCGGCCTCCGCCCTGATCGCCGCCATCTTCGACGATCTGGACAAGTTCAACACCTCCGCCTTCGACGACCAAACCGTCCTCGTCATGAAGGTGAAGCCGTAGCGACCTTAGAAATAAGCTGTCAGCCATCAGCTCTCAGCTATCAGCTTTAGGAACGCCGGCCTTTTAGGCCGGCGCGAGGGATCTGAAAGCTGATGGCTGATAGCTGATGGCTGACAGCTTGGGCGCGAGCCCTCACCCTTCCTCTTCGGGCGGCTCGAACGAATCCAGAAGCTCCGGGTTCTTGGCGAACCGTTTCAGCGCGCTGACGATCTCGCCGGAACGGAACCCGGCGCGCAGGAGCCGGGCGTAGGCTCTGGCGAGGTCTTTGTCTTCCTGGAACAGTCCCTCGCGTTCGGCCAGCCGGTACTTGCGGCGGATCCAGTCTTCGATGAGCGCCTGCTCGTCGACGTCCTGGTATACCTGCCGCACCGTGCTTTCGGCTAGCGCTGGTGCCACCCGCCGCTGTCGAAGGTCGCGAACGACGCGCGCGCGGCCGAGTTTCTCGTTGGAAAGCCGGGCGGCGGCGAAGCCCTCGGCGAAGCGGCGGTCGTTCAGGTATCCATAGTCCTTGAGCCGCGCGAGCGCTTCGTCCACGTCGCCCGCGCGCTCCGCGCGGCGCCGCAGCTTCTCCCGAAGTTCTCCGGTCGAGCTCGCGCGGCCCGCCAGTAGCCGCAGAGCATACTCCCACAGCTCCCGGCTATTCAGAAGACGCGGCTTGCGTTCCGGCATGGTAAGGGGTTCTTTTGTGGAGTATACTGGAAAACGGAGCGTGAGGTGTGCTTTCCCGCTGTTTTGAAAGCCGCTGAACAGGAGAATATATGGATAAGAACGGACTATCCGTCTTCTTGTTGGGACTGGGCGTGGGTGTCGGCATCGGAATGCTCTTCGCGCCGAAGTCCGGACAGGAGACCCGTGAACTCATCAAGAATAAAGCCGGTGAAGGTACGGACTTCTTGAAGCAACGGAGCGCGGAGGTCAAGCAAACCGCCACCGAGTGGGTCGAAAAGGGCAAGGACGCCATCGGCCGCCAGAAGGATAACATTGAGGACGCCGTGGAAGCCGGCAAGCAAGCTTACCGCGACACCGTCGGCCAGCCAGGCGCGGCGCTCTAATACCCCAACGACCCAAACGGAGGCCTCGCTCGCATGCCGGAAGACGTCTTTCGCATCGTGATAACCGTGGCCGTGGTACTGGCCGCCATCGCGTTCGTGGTGCAGGCCGCGGCTACGGCAGCTCTGTCCCGCGCCGTGCGGAAGATGCAGGAGAAAGCCGAGCCGTTGGTGGACCAGGCCGCGCCCATCATCGCTCAACTCGGTCCGGCCATCGAGCAGATTCAGGCATTGACGGAAAAGGCCAGGCCCGCGCTCGAACAGGTGGGGCCCGCCCTCGAAAAGGTGGGGATATTCCTCGACGAGGCCGTTCCGGTGTTCGAGAGAGCCGGGCCGGTCGTCGACCGCGCCGGCAAGATCCTGGAAACGGCGCAGCAGATCCTCGAAGAGAACCGCACCAGCATCGCCGAGATTTCGAGCGGAGTCGCCGGCATTGCCAGGACGGGCCGGGAGCAGGTCGAGCGGCTGGGCGAATTGTTGCACGAAGCCGGCGACCGCGCCCGCGCGCGCCTCGATCAGATCGACCGCACCGTGGACAGCACGATCGAGCAGGTCGAGCAGGCCGGCGACGCCGTGAAGCGCGCCGTATTGCGTCCGGTGCGCGAAGCCAACGGCATCGCCGCCGGCATCTCCGCCGCCGTCTCCACACTGATGCGTGGCCGCAAGTCTTCCGTCGATTCCGCCACGCAGGACGAAGAGATGTTCATTTAACATTTACTCCGCAAGCCGGGTGACGAGCCGAGATGGCGGCGATCGAACCGAAGCTCCCGAAAGTCGCGTCCAGCGAGATTGTCCGCGACATCAACCGGCGCGTCGTCCTCAACCTGATCCGGACGCGGCAGCCCATCTCACGCGCCGATCTGGCCCGCGCCTCCGGCTTGCAGCGCAGCACCATTTCGCTGATCGTCGAACAATTGATCGAGGAGCGTTGGGTGCTGGAGGGCCCCACCGGGCGCCTGCCGCGCGGCCGCCACCCGACGTACCTCCGGCTCAACAACGAGCGCGTGATCATCGGCGTGGACATCCGGCCTACCCAGACCACCGTGGCGCTATCCGACGTCAACGGGAAGTTCACCGCCCAGGAAGTCCTGGCCACTTCGCCCGACCCAAAGGTGGCGATGGAGGAGCTGATTCAAGCCATCCGGCGAATCGCTGATTCGGGCCGGGGAAAAAAGATCGAGGGGATCGGGATCAGCCTGCCCGGCCGCTTCGACGAGGGCTCGGACATGCTGGTTTTCGCTCCGAACCTAAAATGGGGCGTGGTCGACATTCGCAACCCCCTGGTAGAGGCTACGGGGCTCGAAGTGGAGCTCGAAAACGCGGCCAACGCCTGCGTTCTGGCGGCAGTCTGGTTCGATCACGCACCGGAACGCAACCTGGTGGTGCTCACGGTCTCCGAGGGGATCGGCACGGGCATTCTGGCGAACGGACAACTGGTGCGCGGACTGGGCGGAATGGCCGGCGAGTTCGGCCACGTGCCGGTCGATCCCAGAGGCCCGCTCTGCGGCTGCGGCAGCCGCGGCTGCTGGGAGGTTTTCGCCTCCAACCGCGCCGCGCTGCGCTACTATCACGAATCGGACGCGGAGCCCGGCGCCCTGACCTTTCCGGAGTTGCTAAGGCGCGCCGACGATGGCGATCCGCGCGCCGCTAAAGCCCTGGAAACCATGGCGCATCACCTCGGGCGCGGCATGCGCATGGTGGTGGCCGGACTGGCGCCGGAGCGGATCGTTGTGGTCGGCGACCTGACCAAGTCCTGGCATCGTTTCGGCCCCATCATCGAAGCCGAGGTGCGGGCGCAATCCCTGGCCGGCGGTTCCGCGCCCCACGTGACGCCGGCGAACGAAGATGGCATGGCCCGCCTGCGCGGCACCGTGGCGCTGGTCCTGCAGAAGCACTTCAGCGCGCCGTGACGCTGCGCGCGGCCTGCATCACGGCGTCGAAGGCCGACATGGGTTTGCCCGCGCGGTCGAACAACAGCGGATAGTTCGTTCTGCCCCTGACCGGAAAGTTGTTCTTCCAGGAATCGCCATCCGTGACGCCCCAGAAAGTGACCCGCGTGACGGCGTCGCGATGTTTGAGATACACGCCGAACAGGGCGGCGTAACGCTTCGCCAACGCCTGCTGGACGGAGTCCGGCAGACCGGCGGTGTAAGGGTTGGAGGTGGCCGTGCCCCCCGATCCTTGAGTTTCTTGATGAGCTCGACGGCCCCTTTGCGCTTGGCTTCGTTCTCCAGCGAGTAGTCGTTGTAGTTCAACTCGGCCTGCGGATCGGCTTCGTGCGCGTAGTCGAACGCCTTGGCGATGTAGTCCTCGCCGATGATCCTCATCCAGGGCGACTGGCGCAACGTCCCATCGTCATTCAGGGCCTCGTTCACCACGTCCCAGCTATGGATCCGGCCTTTGTACCGGCCCGCGACGGTCATGATGTGCTCGCGCATCCGCTGTTCTCCGGGCTGATGGTGTTGAACTGCGCGCTAATGATGGGGCCTCCGCGAGCGTCCTGCTCGTTAAACTGGGTCTGGTTGATCGCGGCCCCGATGCGGAAGATGTTCTTGTAGGCGTCCTTCAGCGTGGTCTGCGCATGCACGGCCACCGCCAGACCGGCCATCAGAAGGCCCGTCGACGCGATTGATCGGATGGACATGATTCCCGGATGCTCCCATCTTATTCTACTTCGCTTTAAAGATGAGACTAACGATCCAGGGCCAAGCCGTCAGACTTCGCAGAGCTTGGGTGTTTGCCGCCATCCGCGGGAGGCCAGCGTCAAGCTGACTAACGACTGCCTCCATAGACTCGAAAACTCGGTTGGGGAATTCCTTCTCGCGCAGCTCATCCCAGACATGCTCCTGGGGGTTGAGTTCCGGCGAATAACCCGGTAGGCGGTGCAAGCGGATATTTTCGGGAATCCGCAGTTCTAGGGATCGGTGGGAACTGGCTCCATCCACAACCATGACGATGAATTCATCCGGATGTGCCTGGCTGACTTGTACCAGGAATTGGTTCATTTGCTCCGTGTTCATCTTCGGGCTGATCTTCCAGTCCAGTTTCCCCTGCACAGGGCTAACCGCTCCATAGACATAGGTGAACTGCCGTTCGTAGCCGTTGTCGACCTTCGGACGCGACGGCGCCGGTGACCAACAGCGTCGAATCCGTACCATCCGGCCGAAGCGAGCCTCGTCTTGAAACATGATCCGTGCCGTCCGTGTTCCCACGGCTTCCGGTGTCAGCAGGGCAGCCAAGTCTTGCGGGAGTTTTTTCCCCAGGCCTCTTGAATCTGCGGATCGCTCTTGGGATGACGAGTGTCCGGCGCCCCCTTGCGCCACCCATGACGCGCTAGAAACCGGTAGACGACCGAAGTTGCCACCTTTCGCCCCAAGCGCTGCGCCAGCGCCGCCCGAATCGGCGACAACACCAACACTCCACCCGCTAGCGGGAGTTTCCCACGATGCGAAAGTAAAGGCGGGGTATCCTTTGCAGGATGAATAGGATAGCGCGGGCATTCCGTATATACCACGCAATCAGCCGATGGCGGGTAGCGCGTGAAGAGCTTCCAGCAAGGGCCTGCGGGCCTTGTCGAACTCTTCGATCTGCCAGCGCACGTGCGGTCGCCCCTTGTGGCCGGTCATATCGATCAGGCGGCAGCAGCGCACTTCGGCCAACTCGGCCAACAGCCTGCGAGGGCCGCCATCAAAAGCGGTTTTCTGTTTCGCACGCAGGTGCAGCAGCGTGACCAGCAGATAGGCCGTTACACACATGAACGCGTGAACGTGCAGTTTCTGATCGGTCCAGTGAAATTGCGGTCGAGTGGAGAGCATGTGGGGATCTTTCAAATCGCGGAACGCGGTTTCCACTTTCGATTGGCCGCGATAGGCTTCGATGATCTGCGCCGTGCTCCACTCGGCGCGATCCGTAATCAGAATGCGAAGTCCGAAATAGCGCGTGATCAGCCGCTGATACTCCTGCCAGTCACTCCAGAGACGGATGCGTATCGGTCCTTGCCCGTCACGAGTAATTTCGTAGCACAGCAGCGAACGAAGGTATTGGTGGCCACGGATCTTGTCTAACTTCCGCTTTGCCGCCTCCACGCTCACTGACGGATGCAGTTGCATTTCTTCCAACTCGCGCCCACTCCGTGATAAGGTTTGCCGCAGTCCCTGCAGTTGTCCCTCATACAGTTGCGGGCTGAAAACCACCACCACATCCCGCTGCTTTCCAGCAACCGTCCGCTGGGTTCTCCAGGCGCGAACGGTAGCGCCGTTGGACAACTGCACTTCGGCAAGATGTCCGGCAGCTTCGGAAAGCAAAGCCAGGTGATAGGATGGACGAACCGCCGTCACGTATCGCTCCAGTCCTTCCAGATTCTGTCGCGACGAGGCCCCGGCATCGAAGACCAGCGTCAGTTGCTCGGGTTGGCCGGTCAACTCCCGCAGGCGTTTACGAACGGACTTGAGAAATTCCGCGGAGGTCTTCATATCCGAGCGGGCCCCTTCATACAGAACATGGGCCAAGGGCAACTGCGTCACCTGATCGACTACCAGCGCCAAACCCATCTGGCGCAGATCGTGCCGGCCTTGCTTGTTTTTTCCGCGCTGTGGCAGTTTCGGGCGCAGGTTGGTGCTGGCAATGTGCGTATAAAAGTTCGTCGTATCGTACGCCAGCGCCCGCAGTTGCAGTTGTTCGATGCGGACCACTTCTCGCACGAGTTCCTGTTCGATGATGGCCAGTTTCTCTACCGGCACGGCGTTCATCTGATCCCAGAAATGTTGGCTGGTCAGCTCGGAGGATGTGAAGTGCATCAGATCGGGCAGATGGGTGGACTTGGCCCAATCGGCAAAAGCGCGCTTGCTGCGCGGGGCGCAGGCGCGCGCGATAATGGCGGCGACCAGGGACTCGCCCACGGTTAATGCGTCGCGGACTTGCACGTCCCTATCCGGGGAAATGGCTCGGTTAATTCGCCCGGCAAGATCCAACTCCTGAGCGAGATGATGAATCGCGGTCACGGCGCCGGCAGAAACCGACGAGACCCTCACCGGCACTTCCTTCTGCTGTTGCTGATGGCGCTGCAGGATGTCGTCGACGCGGCCGAGATGGGCGAGCACGCGAATGGAGGGCTTGCCGTTGTTGCGGAAGGATTCGACGATGCGGTAGTACTGAATGCCGTGAGACTGGTAGGCCTGGAGAGAAGCCATCAATTACGTATATACACTACTAGATATTCCCTGTCAACAAGTATTATCAACCTAACACTACGGAGAAAATACAGTGATAATTTCCGTCTATACACCTTTGGACGCGCCATCTCCTTTCCTGCCACTAACTTGCAGAAGAATTGCGCTGTCGCCCTAGGAAACTCGCGCTA
>OCTA010001866.1_pt1 | contig 19280 bp, 18 predicted proteins | sample 1538991 | NCBI WGS metagenome assembly OCTA01 (sample SAMEA3539302, study PRJEB22396) | soil metagenome | biome: tundra; feature: field; material: soil | place: USA | collected 2010-05 | depth 0.15 m | reverse complement strand
CGAGACGCTTCATGGGAGCATTCTACGCCTGTTTGGGATTGTGGGATGGCTCGTAGGGGTGGGAGGACAAGACGGACATTCGCGCGGCCTTGCAACAGCTTGAACGCACTCGGCAGAAGCAATCCGACCAATGCGACGAGCGTAGTTCGCGGCTGGAATACACACCGCCCTCAAGACGACTGACCGCTGTCTGTTAGTGATCCCAAACTTCAATCCACTCTCCAATTCCAATGTCATCTGCTGGTAATGGACGAATGCTGCCACCCCGGGGCCCATCTCAGTACACAGCTACTCTGTCGCGCCGCATAGGGGGCTCCTGCCAATGGAAAGCTGTTTACCGATGAGTCTGACGGATTGCCGACCATCCCAGGCACAATCCCACTTCTGGGCGCTGGAGCGTTCTCATGGCGCCTTGCGATGGAACAGAGATTGTTGCATCAACCTTCGCGTCTTAGACTCTAGTGGAGAGGTTTATTCGCCATGCTGCATCGCAAGCTCGGTAACACTGGAATCGCTGTATCCAAAATTGCTCTAGGAACCATGTACTTCGGCTCAGAGACCTCCGAGGAGGACGCTTTCGCAATCCTCGACACGTTCGTCGAGGCTGGCGGCAACCTGATCGACACCGCCGATGTGTATGTCGGCGGTGTCTCGGAACAGATCATCGGTCGCTGGTTCGCCGCACGGCCTCGTGACATCACCGACTTGGTTGTCCTCGCCAGCAAGGGGCGCTTCGGTGGTAGCCCGGATGTCAATGCGGTTGGATTGTCGCGGCGCCACCTCCATCGCGCTCTGAACGCATCCCTCGGCCGCCTGGGCCTTGAGACGATCGACCTCTATCAGCTGCACGCTTCCGACATGCACACGCCGGTGGAGGAAACGCTGTCGTTTCTCGATGAGGCGGTAAAGTCAGGCAAAATCCACTACATCGGCCTGTCGAACTTCACGGGGTGGCAGCTTCAACTCTTTATCTCCACGGCCAAGACAATGGGTGTTCAGGTTCCCGTGACGCTTCAGCCGCAATACAGCCTGCTGTCCCGCCAAATCGAGTGGGAGATTGTTCCGGCCGCACTTTACAACGGGATTGGCCTGCTGCCGTGGTCACCCCTCGCGGGCGGCTTTCTCACGGGCAAATATCAGCGTGGCACAGCCGCGCCTTCGGACACTCGCGCAGGTTCCGAGAAGCCAATTTATCAGTGGATTTCAGAAGAATATGCCAACTCCGATCGCAATTGGGCGACGATCGATGCGGTTGTTCGCATCGCCGGGGAAATCGGTGCGACGCCTGCCCAAGTCGCACTGAGCTGGATCGCAGATCGCCCCAGCGTTATCGCGCCGATTGTCGGTGCTCGCACGGTTGAGCATCTTCGCAACAACCTCGCGGCAGCCAACCTGACGCTGGATAACGAGGCAACCGCCGCTCTTGAGAAGGTCAGTGCGCCCCAGTCCGGCGGCTATCCGTACGGTGCCTTTGGTGAAGGCCAGCGCGGGCGTCCATTACAGGATGGGAAGCCAGCAGCCACGCCGCCATACACGATTGGTTCCAAGCACCCGACCGGTCGCGCCTGAAAGCAAGTTTGCGCAGGGAACAAGATGGACCCCATGCAGGTTCTTGCTCGGCTGGACGTAATACTGCCAACTCGTCCGCAATCCGATTCTTGGCTTGGGAAGGGATTGGCTACAATCCAGAAGTTGGCCAATTCAGCGACTGCCAAGTGCCTCAGCTGGACCGACTATCCACGCAGGACCGGTTTACAGGTTGGGACTAACCACAAGCAGTTTGAACGTCCCTGGAAGTGCAGTTGGATGATTGGGAGGGTGCGGATTCGCGACAGTGGGCGCTGGCGGTGGTCCCAGCTTTGCTGTGGAGAGAAAGATTGTGTGAGTTTTAGCATCAAGGGCCATGGTGCGAGCTCCTGGTTCAGTCGCAACGGTTTTGACTACGTGGTAATTGTCGCTACCCTCTGCCGCAATCACGGTCAGCGAGCCATCGCCATTGGACGAAAAGGCTAAATGACTTTCCGCATCGAAACCGGCGGCATCCGGACTGCCCCCGATCGGCAGCGTCGTTATGACTGCGCCGCTCTCAGCATTTACGATCGCCATTCGCTTGTTGTCGCAAGCAGCAAAAAGACGGTGATGGTCCTGGTCTATGGCTAGTCCGCCGGGACCCTCACATGATCCCAGCGGGAAGTGTCCGGTGATTGCAAGAGTTTTGGCGTCGATTCGAACGATCTCGTTCTTGTCTTCGATATTAACGAAGACTGATAATTCGTCGGTTACGGGGAACTCCGGAATGCCGCCAAGAGGGATCGACTTCACGATTTGACCGGTCGATGCTCGAATCACTGTGGTTGACTTACTCGGCTTGTGTCCCACAAACAGACGGTCGGTGGCTTCGTTGTAGACCATGCTGTTCGGGTTTTCCGCTGTCTTGATCCGGCCTGTGATCCGAAGGGCACTCGGGTCGAAGATCACGACCTCATTCTTCTGGCCATCGCTTAGAAATCAGGTGTTGAGCTTCTTAACAATGACGATACCGTGAATGAAACCAAAACCGGACATCCGTCCTACAACCTCGTGAGTGTCGAGGTTCAGCACCACGACTTCCGTCGAATGAGATACGTAGAGTCGGCGGGCGTCTGAGTCTGCCCGCAAGTAATCCCAAGCTCCATCACCGCCAAGTGGAATCGAACCGCCGACCATATATGTTTGTCCCATAGCAGGCGTGATCATCAACAACAGACTCATCAAGCAAAACTTCATCCGATTACCTCCAAGTAGAATCTTGCGGCTGGTGTGATTATCTAGACAATACCTTAATTGCACCTGAAGAGGATCGAGTACTTCGGGCTATCTGCGGCCCATTCGGTAATCGACGTAGAGGATGTGGACCTTGATCTGGTCGCCTGCTCTATACTGCGGAAGCTGGGCCATCCGTAACATCTGGAGAACGGCGCCTGGGTTCCCTTCGCTCCACTCAACAAGCGACGGCAGGATTGATTCCAGGTTGGATGCCCAAAGCCCAGTTCTCCCCGCTTCACGCTGCGCGAATTCCAATGCAATCTGCAGCGGTAGGTTTTTAAGTTCAAGGCGCTCCGACTTGTTCGCGCACAGTGGGCGAAGCGCACCAATGTCTTCCATATGCGGAGATCGCGATGCAAAGATTACAGGGGTACGTCCGTAGTAATGCAGGTCCTTGATCATCCCAGTGACAACACGCGAGGGCGCGTCGAGATGGTCAAGAACCATCAAAAATGGCCGCATATCAAGTGCCCGGTGCACTATGCCCTTCAATGAAGATGTGGAGAGAGCGGCGAGGTTTCCGGGAATCTTTATTGCCTCGTCCGCTGAATGCAATGACTCTAGCAAAGCCAGGACGAACTCGCGTGGCGATCGCATCTGCGCCACGTAGAGCGCAAGTGGCTGGTCTTCGACGAACCTCTGCAACAAACGCGATTTGCCGACCCCCTCAGGACCGAAGACCAGCAGGGACTTGCGTATCTTAGCCTGATCCCGGAGCCGGTCCAATTCCTCCTGACGCGCAACGCAATTCAGATACTCAATGCTCGGTTCGCGTTGGACGGAAAACAAAGGCATCGCTTCTGGACCTCTTGCTGCGGAATCGCTTCACCGGCGTTGCTTTCCTGGTAGCGTAAAAGACCGCTCCGCAGCCGGAGACGCATGAACGGGATTACACGAGTGCCGAAACGTCCCGTTCCAATCGGTTGAGCCGATCAATTGCAGCCTGTACGGCGGGAGCTCCCTCTTCTTTCACTATCCGTGCCCGGTCAAGTGCCTGTTCTGCAATACGGCTAATTTCGTGCAGCAGCTTGCGGATTTCGGCCTCCAAGCGTCCCCGGCTATCCTGAATGCGATTGAGGACATCGTTTTGTATTCGCGCGCTGTTAATTTCCAAAAGGTGCTGCAGAAACTCACGAGCCTCGTTCGTGATTACTTTGCGTGCGCCCACAAACGGCAAGAAGATGTCAGCGAGCCAGCGCAGCGGCGATGGGGGTTGCGCTGTACCGATAAAGTCCTCGAAAGTGAACCTGGAACGCACGCGGAAGCCTTTCTCCGGCTCGAGCGCATGGGGCATCCGCGTCAGTTCGCTAAGGCCAGCATCCGCCAGCTTTTTCAGGAAGTTGTTTCCCATCTCTACAAATCGAAGGGCCACAGCGCTATATTGACGCTCGCCCTCTTCCTGCTCAGGTTTGAGCCAAGGCATAACCTTGCGGCGCGAGATCTCCTGGGCGAGGTGCATCAGTCGGCGCCGATAGTGGGGGCCAAAGGCGAGGGGTAGGGACGGCAGCTCCTCATCAAATTCTATTTCAGATTCCGCCCACGCTGAGCGGAAGAAGCGACGGTGCCTTTCAACGAATAGGTCGGAAATCCGCTGCTGCTCCGCCATAAACAGGAAGTTCAGCTCATACATGGAGCGCCCAGCCTCGCTGATGGTTTCCTTCATCAACTCGATGCGCCGCTCGGATTCTTCGATTGGCCGCTGAAGCGCGTCACGGTCCTCACTGATAATCGCCAGCAGTTGCTCGCTTAAACGCTGGAGGCCTCGGTCGCTAGCGGCACGAACCAGATCGCTGCCCGAGTCATCAACGAGGCCATGCAAACTCTCCAGCAGCTTTTCCCAATCCCGCAGCGGTCCGCGGTCTTCCATCCGTTCGGCGGCACTGACCTCAAATACTTCGCCCATCGGGCGGTGCAGCCGTCTTTCCAGAACCTCGCGCGTGAACTTGACCGCCGCGGCACGCTCCGGATCGCTGGTGCGATCGGATTTATTGATCACCAGGATTAGATCCTGAACTTGCTTGCCAACTGCTTCCACCAGCGCCAACTCCTCGCCCGCAATCGGCGGATCGGCGCCGACCACAACCAATGCTGCGTCAATGTGAGGAATAAACGCTTGCGTGGTTGCCGTATTTCCAGTGAAAACCGAGCCCAAACCCGGCGTGTCCACAAAGCACATGCCGGAGGACAACAAAGGGCTGGGCACGAATACCTCCGCGCCGTCCACAGCCTTCTTGTTTTCGGGGTTTAGTTCTTCGGTCACGTATTCCTTCAAGTCGGTCATGGCAATGTCCCTCCAGGACGCGTCTCGCATGCGAACGCGTGCATGAATTGCTTCGCCAAACCGGATTACGGTAGGCACCGCCGTCACCGGAATAAACCCGGTCGGGACAACTGCGTCACCGACCAGAGCGTTGAGCAATGTGGATTTTCCTCGCTTGAACTGGCCGACGCACGCCACATAGAAACGCCCTTCGGAAACCCGCGCTGCGAGTTCACGTGCTTCCTCGGCGACAGGCTCAGCCCGAAGTTCCTGAGCCAGTCTGCCGAGTCGCAACAGACGGGAGGCGCCATCCGTACACACGGATGTCTCAGTCGGAAGGCTACCGTAATCTTGCACTGTCGAACTGCTGTTATATTCATGCATCTGGGTCCTGTTAGACCTTCGCCGGTTCGTTAGTTGAAGTCCGCGAGTATCGTATGGCCTCGACGCGGGACATCGCGATGAGACCTTCTTCCACCATTACGTCAAGGTGAGGAATCAGCTTTTCGATCTGTTCCTCGCGGTCGATGATGGTCAGCATGATTGGCGCATCCTTCGAGAATGTCCAATGACTGGCGTGATGGATTCTGGTGCTTGCCCCGTACCCCTCGATTCCTCGATACACAGTGGCACCTGCCATCCCGAGTTCCATGCATTTGGCCACAATTGCTTCATGCAGGGGCATGCCCTGCCACTTGTCGCCTTCTCCGAAATGAATCCGTAACATGCGTGCTTGGAAGTGGTCTTTCACTGTTGTGCCTCCGGTCCTTTAGAAGAGCTTCCTGACTGCGGCTCTAGCTGATCAACATCAAGAGCGCGGTAGGAGTACTTGATGATGTCCACATCTGAGAGGACAACCAGCCCCTCTTCGACCATGTGATCCACGATCGGAAGGAACAACCGCAACTTCTCTTCCGTATCGACAGCCGAGAGCATGATTGAGCAATCATGGGATAGGTGCAGGGCCTTGTCCTTGTGAATCCGCCGGTGTGCGCCAAAGCCGAGGATGCCGCGATAGACAGTAACGCCGGCAATGTCGTTGGCACGCATGGCTTCAACGAGTGCATTGTAAAGAGGCTTGTCTTTCCAGCGATCCGCTTCGCCGATGTAGATTCGCATCATCTTTGCTTTGCCCTCAATCTTCAGGTGGGCTGGAGAGGCTTGATTCTTTGGCTTTGACACCTGGGCGGGCTTTGCCACGAAGGTCTCTTGAATCTCGATCATCCCTGTTCCTACGAGTTCTTCTAGTTTCCCGAGAAGCTCGGTGACCTTTTCACGAGACTCGATGAACTCAATCTTGAGCGGAAGATGGTCCGAGATTTCAACGACGCTGGCGCTGTGCATGTGGTGATCCGCGCCGAATCCGGCTATCCCTTTCAGAACGGTTGCGCCCGAGACACCCCTGTAAAAGAGGAAGTCAAGAACACTCGAATAGGTTGGGACCCCATGATGCTTCGATCCCTCGCTCAGATAGATAGAAACCTTCACTGCCTTTCCGGCACTCAACATACTTCCTCCCTCAGGAATGTAGACCGCGTTGTGAGACTAGAAACTCGGCGGCACGCCCGATTGCGCCCCAGCCGGTTCTGTCTTGCTCCGGCTCATCACGTAGATGTTGCAGCTCTTGTGCTAACTGCTGGCGGCAGTTTTCGATGATAGCGTCGATTCGGGCAGCAACAACAGGCTGAACTTGTCTGCGCAGCTTTGCCCCGTGTGGGATGCAAAGTACTGCTGAACCTCGCAGCCAATGCGACACATCTGTCCGAGTGATGCAGCTAACAAACTCGCGGACGCGCAGGTTCTCTTCTGCAAGAACTTCCCGGCAAACGTCGCATTCGAACTCTGCCTTGGAGAGAGAGAGCAGTTCATCGACCAGCTTGATAAACACCTGCGCCGCCGCGGGCGCATTCTGAACGGCTGCCAGGCCCCACGCATGGAAGTTGCACAGACTGTGAATGTCCTCCGTTGAGTGGTTTTGAAGGCGAGCCGTCTGATATTCCTTCAAGAATCGGCAGAATGGGCAACCCGGTTCCTGCAGCACCTGCAGAATTGATTGATACAGAACGAACTGTTTATGTGTCCTCATAAGATGATCTCCGCAATTACAGAGCCGCCCCACACTGCGGCAAGCCCAAGAATGAGACTGCTGACCGCATAGAGACCAGCCAACAGGAACGCACCCGTTCGGATCGTGGAAAGAGTCTCCCACTCGTAGGTCGAAAAGGTGCTGTATGCGCCGATAAAGCCCACAGGCACGAGGAACCTCCAGCCGGGGTTCAGGTCAGCTCGCTTGGCCAGGAAAGTGAGCGAGAAACCGATGACCACGCAGGCCGTGATATTGATGACAAAGGTTCCGTAAGGAAACTTCGTTCCCATACGATTGGCAATGGTCGAGCCGACCCAGTACCTGGCCATGGAACCAAGTGCGCCGCCGAACGCGATGAGAAAATACTTCTGCAAGCCTATGTCCTCCTACAGATGGTGGATCATTGCCCCGCTGTTCTCCTGCGCGGTCCAATTCTTCAGAACGGTCAGATCGTGCTCAAGCTGGGGTACATCTATGTGGTCACGGGAAGTCCCAGAAAGTCTTTGGAGTTGAACCCGATAAGCGTCGGCATGAGAGCTGATAAGGATCACTATCCTGCTCACAAATTGATGGCCCCACTGGGACAGCGCATGACCGTAAAGGTGAAGCGTCTGCTTCAGCGCGGCGCCGCTACTCTGCTGCAGACTGCTTCTGATCCTGGCGAGGACGATGCCCCTTCCCAGGAACATCCAGGCGGTCATATTGATAGCATCCGGCGGCGTCGCCAGTTCAAATCTTGGCATGTCGCGCAAAAGAGAGTCCGCGTCATCGAGTTCTGGCATGTCCGATCGACCCATCTCCCGCGCTACCGACTGCAACCTGTCGATTGCACGGCTACTTACACCACGTGCGCTCTCAACTACGAGTTCCACGGATTTCCGAACGGCATCATGCAGCCACTCCGAAAGCTGATCCGGCGTGACGCGAGCCTTCGAGTTCGATCGCATCCAGGCAAACGCGCTCTCCGCCGTCTGATTCAGAATTCTCTCCGGCGTTTCAGCAAGTGCATAGATAGCTCGATCGAGGACTGTCCGCTGCTCTCCCACTTCTCCGGTCACAATGCGTAACCGTTCCTCCAGATCATGCACGTCGGCGGTGAGACCATGTCCTCTGCGGTTCTGCTGGTCAAGAGCCGTCTCAATGGCTGCCGTAACTGCCTCACGCAAGGCTCCGATCTTTCTGGCAACGGAGCTGTTCCTGAGACTTCGCGCCTGGTTGAATCTGGGAAGCAATTCCTTATTGAAGAATTGATCCAGCAGGGCGGAGTGCTGCGGCAGAGAACTCACGGGGTGGACATTCATTTCCAGACCGAGTTCCTGTTGCAGTTGTTCGTGGATATAGCCGGTTACCCGTTGAAGATCGTCCTCCGTCAGCAAGTCTGCTTTGCTGAGCAACACAATGGCGGGAATGCCGGCCTCATAAAGCAGGCGCAGCGTTCCTACGTCTTCTTTGTTCAGTGTCGCTCCTGCGTCAATCAAGAGCAGCGCAAGATCGCAGGTTGGAAGGTAAGCCAGGGTCTCCGCGCCGCCGCGTCTGGCCAGAGAGCCAAGTCCTGGAGTATCCACCAGCACAATGCCCTGCTTGAGGCGTGCCGACGGCAATTGAATCATTGCTCGTGTGACATTGCGGGAATTGCCGGGATTCCCCTCTTCCGTCACCAGATTCGCAAGCTCCTGAATGGTGACGATCTCATTGCGTCCGTTGCCGTAGGTTACAGCCGCACGCAGTTTTGTACCATACTCCAGCTTGGTAGGAACTGCTGTGATGGGATTGATGCCCACCGGAAGAACGTCTGTGCTCAGAAGCGCATTCAGCAAGGATGACTTTCCGCTGCTGACTCTCCCGAACAACGCCACTTCTAGGTTGTTGTCCTCCAGGCGGGAGGCCATGGAATCGATGCGCGGCCGAAACTCCACCAACCCATGCCCCGTAACAAGATGTTCGATGCACTGCAAGAGTCCAACGTCATATCCGGTCTCTTCCAGCTTGCGGAGACGCGATTCCAGATTTGTGCCCAGCTCCTGGCGGAGATAGCGTTGCATGCTTCCAGCCAGTGAGCGAAGCTCATGAACCACTCCATTAAGTTCGGCTATCGCATCCTCGGGGACCTCCCCACATCCGCGCATATAGCTGGGTTTCAGTTCTTCGATCGCGATATCAACGAAAGCCAGGTTTGTCATCACTGATCGAGTCACAGGAATCTCCGGCGGGTCGGGTTTCATATGCTGCCAGGCAAGAGCCCGTAGGAGTTGGGAGCGGAGACGGCCAATGTGGTCTTCGACGACCCTGGTCTGGGCAGCGGTAATGTCCACGACGTAACGGGAGAATGGAGACGGCGAAGCAGCGGAGTGTAGAGCGTGCTCGATGTCACACAGCAGTTTGTCGATGTAATTGCAAGTGACGATTAGGCGTCGCTGCTGGGCATCGTTCAGGACCCCAGGTTCTCGTGCTTTCACCAACTCCGGTCCGGGTTCGGGCATGACTCCTCCAAGTGTTATTCAGCTTCGAGGAGTCATCTGCCCAGTTGAGCTGTCTTCAGGTGGACTCCAGCACCTACCGTTGCTTGCTATGCTTTTACCGCCTTGTGCCACCGCTCGTACACGCTGGCACCTGCATAACGTGCCTTTGTTCCCAGTTCGTGCTCGATTTCCAGAAAACGGTTGTACTTCGCGATGCGCTCGCCGCGGCTGGTCGAACCCGTCTTGATCTGTCCCATGCCGGCTGCCACGGCCAGGTCGGCGATGTTCGTGTCATCGGTCTCGCCAGAACGATGCGAGATAACCGCGCCGTAGCCGTTCTCGCGGGCAATCTGAATGCATTCGAGCGTCTCTGTCAGCGTGCCAATCTGGTTCAGCTTGATGAGAATCGCGTTTGCGATCCCGTCCTTGATGCCCTGGCGGAAGATGGTTGGGTTGGTGACAAAGTTGTCATCGCCGATCAACTGAATCCGGCCTCCAAGTGTCTTGGTCAGATGCTGCCATCCGGCGTGGTCGTCTTCGGCAACGCCATCTTCAATCGCCCAGATCTCCGGATAGCGGTCGAGCACACCCTTCCAGAATTCGACCATCTGCTCCGGCGACTTTCTGCTCTTATCCGACCTTTCGAACGCATAGACGCCGTCTTCAAAAAGCTCGCTAGTGGCGGGATCGAGAACGAGGACGATGTCCTTGCCCGCTTTGTAACCAGCCTTTTGGATGGCTTCAAGAATCAGCTCGATGGGCTCTTCGTTCGACGTCAATTGCGGAGCGAACCCGCCTTCATCCCCAACACCTGTGTTGTACCCTTTCTGATGGAGAACAGCCTTCAGCGCGTGGAAGGTCTCAGCTGCCGCGCGCAGACCTTCGCTGTATGAAGGCGCTCCAACAGGTGAAATCATGAACTCCTGAAAATCCACGTTGCTGTCTGCGTGGCTCCCACCATTAAGCACGTTGAACCACGGTGCCGGAATCAGATTGGCCGATGGGCCTCCGAGGCTCGCATACAGAGGCAACTCGTGGTCTGCAGCGGACGCCCGTGCAACCGCGAGAGAGACGCCCAGAATCGCGTTGGCTCCAAGACGCGCCTTGTTCGGTGTTCCGTCAAGCTCGCACAGCTTTTTGTCCAACACCTTCTGGTCGTTGGCATCGAATCCATGAACGGCAGCTTGAATTTCACCGTTCACATGGTTCCGCGCATTCAGGACGCCTTTGCCTCCGTATCGTGCCTTGTCGCCGTCGCGAAGTTCGACAGCTTCCCGCTTGCCGGTGGATGCGCCGGATGGAACTTTTGCCGTTGCCTTCACGCCGTTCGCGAGTGTCGCCGTAACAGACAGTGTTGGATTCCCTCGGGAGTCGAGGATTTCGAGTGCTTCAAGCTTTGTGATTTCAGACATGATGACTCTTTCCCGGCCGAATGGCCTTGGTTTGTGATGGTTCCGAATTGTTATTGAGCGGCACTCGAATCGAGCATCGATTGAGCTCTCAATGTGAAGCCTTGCCGTTCAGGTGATTCGCAACTTTCATAACTAAGCGCTCCTATCAATGAACGATCATCACTGGGCAGTGCGCATACCTTAGAACACGCTCTGAATTCGAGCCCAGCATCCAGCGATGAAGGATCGTGTGGCTACGCTTGCCCATGACAATGAGGCTGGCCTGGACTACGTCGGCCTTGTGGATGATCTGCTCCGCCGGATGGCCCAGGACAATGTCGGTTTCGATTTCAATATCCTTTTGCTTGGCGCGTTCGCGCAACGAGACGAAACATTTCTCATAGCGCTCTTGCCCGTCTTCAAGCACAGCGTGGAACTCCGCGCTCTCGGCGGGTTCGGGCGGCCGAATTACCGAGATGACGAAGAGCTTGGCTTTCATATCGCCAGCCATTGACAGAGCCACATCCAAAGCGTGCTCCGCGTGCGGAGACGCGTCGAACGCAACCAGTATTCTTTGAATTCCAACAAAAACCGGACTTCCCATAGCGATCACCTAACCTTCTTCTGCGGGAACTGGCCGCATAACTTCCTTCTCTGCTTTCTTGCCTGCTTGATGGTGGGGAAGCAAATGGTGGGGAAGAAAGAACGAGTTCGCAATCATGGTGGGTATTACTGCGCTGGCGATGACAGTGCCTACGATGTAGGAGTACTGCGCTGGCGTGATGATCTGATGATTGAGGCCAAAGAGCGCTGAGATGGTTCCGAATGTGAGGCCGGTTGACATCATCAGCGTGTAGTAAGCTCCGGCCTTCCCGTCGTACTTGTGGATCCTGACTGCCGGATATACAGCAATCGCCTTGAACAGCGACTTCGCCCCAAACAGGACGATCAACGTGACGGGAGCAGCCATCAGTGCCTGCACAGAAACGAACGATCCAGCGCGGATGAAGTAGAACGGCGTGAGCAATCCGAAAGTGAGTGTGCGCAGACGGCGAATCAGGGAATGGTCTTTTCCGACCGTTCCGGCCAACACCATGCCGATCATGTAAGCGGGCAGCACTGGTTCGCTGCCAGCCCAGAGGGCGAGTCCACCCATAGCGAAGAGGAAGAAAAGGAGGTACTTGGCTTCGAGTTCGGAGACGCGTCCTCCGTATTTCTTGAAGAACCGCGGCGTGAGAAATGGCAGGACTATAAAGACGACGATGGAAACCACCACAAAGATCAGCGTCTTGATGGTGAACGGAGAAAAGATCAGTCCCAGAGCAATCACGGTTCCGAGATCATTGATGAAGCAGGCGGCGAGAATCGCCTTACCGTACTCCGTGACGTTGAAACCAAGTTCCAACATCACCGCGTACACGACAGCAACTGAAGTCGTGGAAAGAGCAACACCGCAAAGCCAACTGGGCATGATGGCCCAATGCAGCACGTAATGCGCGACCGCCGTACAACCGAGAAAGGGACCGAAGAATCCTGCGAGGCCAATGATCGACGCTTCGCGCCACTTGGTCTTGAATATCACTGGATCTAGTTCTGCACCGGCAAGGAACGTCAGGACGATGGCCCCAGTTCCTGCCAGGAAAGTGATCCACTGCGTATTCCCGGCCAAGCCGCCCTGCGCAAAGCCAAAGAAGCCGGTAAGGAACACGCCAATGACCAATTGAGCCACCGTCCCCACCACAATTTCTGACAGCGCCGTCGAGATCTTGAACCAGATCGCCAACAGTGTCGCAGCCAGCGCCAGACCTACCCAGAGCGCACAAAGAGCCCAAGTGTTCGTCATGTGCACGAACTCCTAATTTGTCGTTCAGGGAACTCGGCCGGGACATAACTCCGCAACAGGATTCCCTGTCAGGAGTTATCATCTGTCCGGCCTATTGGAATGGACAGCGGTTAAGGGTGAACTCCTTCACCACAACCAACGGATCAGTAGACACCCTTTGCTTCTTGATGTCAAGGTTCCGAATGCTTCGCCCGAGAGCAGGGCTTGAAGCCTGTTTTCAGCGGACCATTCCAGAACTCTCAGGGGGTAAACTCCTCACCAGTTGTCTCCAATCCCTAGACTGACCGTGAGGACCACGGATTCGTACTGGCAAGCGTCCTTGTGTCCGGAAAGGAGCTACTTCCCGGATTGTCGACAACCCGACAGAACTGCAAGGCGAGAAGTCAGATCATGGTCTTGTGGCACGGAGGCCACAGACCATGAAGCAGAGAGCGCGCGCCCGAGTCAATCGCGAGAGGGCCAAACGACCAGAGCCGGATTTGATCCTAATCTCGCGCAGGAGTAAGCATTCAATTTCAGGTTGTTGTCCTGTGCTCAGCTCCACAGTTCCCTCTTCATCTAGGCCGCTGCCTCGAATTCGCTCCACTTCTTCTCGCTCTGTCGGCGGCTGGCCATCTCTCTGCGCTTGTCACGTCTCATCTGGAAGGTGTACGCCGCGGTCAGTCGGAACCTGTTAAGCAGGCTCTCCTCGTCAGAATTCAGCTTCATGTACGGCGCGCAGTTCATCATCCAGTGCCAAGCCCAGCCAAGGTCATCTTTCCGCTTTGTCAAGCCACCCGGTGTGCGCAGCTCGTGAGCCAAGAAACAAGTTCTCCTCTGTTCCTTCAATGCCGGAATACACACCTCTCGCAACCGCGAAGCGCGCCCATGATCGCACTAACGGTCATGGCCGCCCTGAGCCCCTTGCCGCTAACGTCGCCCATCAGGATCAGCACGCTGCCGTCTGCCTCAGGCAGCACGAGGAAGAAGTCGCCGCCGACCTGCTTGGCAGGGGCATAGGCGCTTTGGATCTTGAAGCCGGGGAGATCGACAGCAGGCGCGACGAGTTGCTGCTGGACTTCGCGGGCGGCGTCGAATTCAACACGAAGCTCGTCGCGGGTACGCCATGCCTTCATGGCGCGCTGGCCCAGCAGGAGGAGCAGTGCGATCTCTGAAAGCAGAAAGGCGAGGCCGATGTACTCCATGTAGAAGGGCCCGATCTTGATCCCGCCTACGAAAACTCCAAAGAGCTCCAGCATGGCTGATGCTGAGGTAGCGATGATAGTGATGGCGAGAAGACGGTTCTGTCTCCTGACCAGGAGTACCCAGAGATTGACGGAGCTTTGAACGAGATTGTAGCCACCCAGCATGGGAACGAGGCCCAGGATCGACCAACGTGCAAGCATTGACGGAGTCATGGCCAGGAACAAGACAAGATCGGCGCCATTGAAGAGAATTGCAAAGGCATAGTAAAGGAATTTCATGCCTGGAGCGCGCAGACTGTTGACAGTCCACACAAATTCAATGGTGGCGGCCATGGAGATGAATTCCAACGCTACCCAAATGAGCGCGTAAGTGCGCCACGACAGCGCCGAGAGTTCGATCGGCACCTGTCCGCGCAACAGCGAGAAAAGCGCTATTGAGATCAGCATCACGCCGCACATGAGCAGATCGCGCTTACCCGTCTTGCGCCAGACGAAGAGAAGCCCCGCGCTGAACAAGGCCACGAGGCCATTGAGCGCAAGGTTCAGCCCGTCCCCAATCAGCGCCGTCGCGTGATCTGCCCGATACGCAAGCAGCAGGTTGCGACGTTCGTCGATGGAAACGCGCAGGTCACTCATAAATATTGGCAGGCGCGCACCCGGAGGGCACCAGACTCGAACGGCAACTACGGCAGTCGTTCCCGGCGTCACCTGGCCGGCAGGGATGTCAAAGACCGCATCCTGATGGTGAAGGCTGAGCATTGGATTGGGAGGGAGGCGGCCTTGACGGCCAACCAGCGCACCACTGACGTAGACCTCGTCTGCCAAAAGGGACACGGTCGAACCCGAGTAGATTTCCCGGGCATTCCGGACAGCCAACGGGCCGCCAACGCCGCTGCGCACGGGGATGTGGAAGCGCACTCAGACAAATCCGTCCGAGTCGATGGGCGGCATTGGCCAGCTGCCATCTTTGGCCCCCGGCCATGCGCTGTCGTCGAAGTTTGGATTGGCCCAGCCGAGCCTGCCCTCGGGGTCGTCGCCAAAGTGATAGCGGACTAGCGTTTCCGGCTCGGCCTGCTGTGCTGAACACAGAAGCCCTGCTGGGCACGCCAACAGAACTGAGAAAAGGATCAAGCATCCGGACTTGCGGAGAAGCATCCGTAGATCATACGCCGCGCATATGTTGCGAATGAATGGAGGGCTACCCACAGCGTAAGGCCCGAAACACCGCCAATCCGTCTCCAATGCCGTTTTTGGGTGGGAGAAGTTATCGGCGACAATACGCCCAGGAAGTGCTTTTCGCCGGAGCGGCGCAACTGCTTACGAGTCTCCGGCGTGTTTTCAGATGGAGGAATCCGTGACAGCCGTGATATGCTGGGCCGCTAATCGGCATCCGGATCCGATCCCATGCTCCAGCGGGCGCAACCGGCTTGTCCCCATTCCTGGAGCGAAGGGTCAAAACCCGGGTCACAGGAGGTTTCGCATGAGAATCCAACATTCGTTGGGGTGGCTAGCCGTCCTTTGCTGCGCTTTTTGCGCATCTTTGGCTGCATCTACGGGACCCGATGACCGCCAGCTCACTGATCCGAAATCGGTGGTATCGGCGTCAAACCTGGCCGCGCGGCCTGCGCCCATCGACGATCTTTATTACACCCGAAGCGTATTTGGCGCCGCCTGGTCGCCTGACGGTCAGCAGATCTTATTCACAAGCGACCTTGCCGGTCGCTCAAATCTATGGAAGGTGCGTGCCTCGGGTGGATGGCCGATCCAACTCACCCAATCCGACGATCGGCAGTACGGCGCTGCCTGGTCGCCGGACGGCAATTGGATCGTCTACCAGCAGGACAGCGCGGGGAACGAACTCTGGGACCTTTACGCAATACCGAGCGACGGGGGCGAGGCGATTAACCTGACCAATACCCCCGCGATTCGCGAGCAGGGCCCGCACTGGTCTCAAGATGGCAACACGATTGCGTTTGCCTATAAACCCAAAGACGGCACGAATTATGACATTGCCCTGCTCGACTGGAGCACCCGCAAGGTCAAGAAGCTGACCAATGAGCAGCAACCCGGCTACGCATGGAGCGTGGTGGCATGGAGCAGCGACGATAAGACCATCTATGCCAACCGGGTGAATCCTCCCTTTACCGATGCGGACGTTTACAGCATCGATGTTGCGACGGGAAGGACGGAGAAACTTACTGCTCATCAGGGCTCGACTCGCTATCTTGCCTCATCGCTTTCACCCGATGGCACGACGCTCCTGTTGAGCTCGGATGCCAGGGGCGGATACATGAACATCGCATTGCTGGAGGTGGCAACCGGGAAAGTTACCTGGGTGACGGACTTGAAATGGGAAGCCTACTCAGGGAGTTTTTCGCCGGACGGCAGACTCTATACATACGTCGTCAATGAGGACGGCGTGACGGACGCATATCTCGTGGATCGTTCAACCAACGAGGCGAAAAAGGTAGACCTGCCGCACGGCCTGAATTTCTTCTCGGGCAATCCCAGCGAGTTTGCGCCAAAGAGCGATCGGGTAATCATTTCGCACGAAGCTTCAAATCAGCCTGGCGACCTCTGGGTCTACGATCTCGCGGGCCATCATGCCAGTCAACTGACCTTTTCATCCATTGCCAGTTTGCGTGCCACGCCGCTTCCGCCATCACAAATCGTTCACTACAAAACCTTCGACGGAAGAATCATCACCGCGTTGCTATGGGTGCCTTTCAATCTGAAGCGGGACGGGAGGAATCCCGCGATCGTGTTGCCGCACGGCGGGCCCACTGGCCAGGTGGTCGACTACTGGAACACGGATGTGGCCGCGCTGACCTCGCGAGGGTATATCTGCATCGCTCCCAATCCACGCGGGTCGACTGGTTACGGGCTGGAGTTCCAAAAGGCCAACTTTCAGGACCTGGGCGGCGGTGATCTGAAAGACGAGATTGCCGGCGTCGAATTCCTCAAAGCCACGGGTTATGTTGACGCCAGAAAGATCGGCATCACCGGCGGGTCGTACGGCGGTTTCATGACGCTGATGGCCATCGGGAGGTCGCCGGATATATGGGCAGCGGCGGTTGAAGAGTACGGCATCATCAACTGGTCAAGCATGCTCAAAAGCTCTGACCCGTCGTTGAACGAGTACCTGAAAGCACTTCTGGGCAACCCCGACCAAGACCGCAAGATCTATGAAGCGGATTCGCCCATCACTTACATTCGCAGCGAAAAGGCGCCCTTGCTTGTGCTGCAGGGCGACAATGATCCCCGCGTACCCAAGGAGGAAGCGCAACAAGTCGTCGAGATCCTAAAGAAAGAAGGCCGAGTCGTGGATGCTCACTATTACCCAAACGAGGGCCACGGGTTTGTGAAACGTGAGAACCAGATTGACTCCATCCGGCGCACGATCGCCTGGTTCGATCAGTACCTCATGGGAAAGACAGCCGCCCCAGGCGAACAAACGGCTCAGCCTGATCGGTGACTGCCGGCGATTCCCGGTCCTCCAAGGCCAGCAGGCTGAGCAGTCGCAGGATTGTGCCCGCATGACCGTCTCTGACCTGTTTTTGGGTTGAGGAAGTATCGGCGACGATACTTCCAGAGCACGGAATTCCAGCACGACTTTGTTAAAGAACGAATCTCGCGGCAGTCTTACCTCGATTTCAACGGCGGTATAAACTCCAGCAGTTCAATTGGGGCACCATTGTCGAGGATCATTGCCACCATGATTCCCTCGCCTGGACTGTTCGGGGGTATCAGGATCTTTCTCCCTTCGAGCGCAGCGCTAAGGTCATCCACCTCAAAGGCTACGTGAGGCAGAGTCTTGACGATCTCTGGGTAGGACGCATCTGAATCGAAGCGCATCCATTGAATGCCATAGGGGCTGGATTCAAATCCAGAAACGAACATCTTGAGCCCAGGCAAATAGCGTTCCCCTGGACGCGGCGTAGGGGTTGGAATGCCTATGTGGTGGTAACGCCAGCCCTCGACTGCAATCGCCGATGGAGCTTCGTTGTCCTGCCGCGCTGGGACCGTCGCGGGATGGGCATCATGTGCTGTTTTCTCGCTCAAGCCAATCTTCTTCAGCTGGTATCCGCGTCTCTGCATGTCAGCGATGCGTCTGATCTCTGTTCATCCTAAGAGTGTTTACTTCCAGATCTGCCCATGGCCCACACTGAGCGGCCATGCAGGCGCCCACGCATATACTCCCTGTCAGCTTTCTCTGCTTCCCTTACGCGACGATCCTCTTCACGCCGGAAGTTAACCTCTTCCTCGCGAGCATAGCGATCAAAGTCTTCCCATGCGTCCTTCACGGACACAAAGACTACCCTAGCGACCTGAAATCCCAGGTGCGCTCCTTCTACGATTCACCACCCGAGTTTCCGGTTGCTACATAAAACTCGCTTTGGCCGGATACGTGCAGGCCCGCAAGCAACAGCCGTTCAGCCAAAGTCAGCGCATCGACAGGCCAATAGTTGGCAGGCCGGGGCTTCTTCACACCTTGCAGACCATGGATGGGGCGGCAGGTCAGCACACGGTCCATCCACTGCGCGGGAATTCCACTCCGCCCGTGTACCGCGCCTAACAGGGCGCCAGCGATGGCGGCGTTTGTGTCGGTGTCGCCACCCGCTCTCACCGTGTTGATCACGCCTTCTTCAAGAGTGGGGGCGCGTAGAAGCTGATAAAACGCATTCTGGAATGCGACCCGCACCCAACCCTGGTTTGTCATAAAGTCGCGAGGGGCCTGGGACTCGGCTGCCTTCAGGCTCTCCAGAACTCCTGAGTCCACGTCCTGATCGTGAGCCCAGGACGAGGCGAATCTATAGGTAGTCTGCGCATTACTGCCGGTTCGTATCGCGTAAGATATGGCGACTGCAAAGACCGCATTCACGGAGCGGCACACCTCATGCGGGTGAGTAATCCCTGCATCCGTGCGGGCCAACCGGGCGATCTGATGGGGCTCCAATGCGGCGCCAAAGATCGCCAGTGGGCTTGCCCGCATCAGGGCTCCGTTGGCCTGGGAGCCATGGTTGGTATGAGTCCACGCGGCTACCACAACCGGCTTGCCCTGGTGCATGGCCTGACTGGCCCGAGACAAGGCCGCCATGGTTGTGCTGCCAATATCGAAGGGATGCGAATCATACCACTGCGCGTAGGCTGTGGCTGCTGCTTCCTCGCTGTACTCGTTTTGCCTGACGATAGACCTTGCCAGTGCAAGGGCAAGCTCCGAGTCGTCGGTGGGCTGGCCGGCGATGGTGTTC
>OCTA010001864.1_pt1 | contig 19283 bp, 19 predicted proteins | sample 1538991 | NCBI WGS metagenome assembly OCTA01 (sample SAMEA3539302, study PRJEB22396) | soil metagenome | biome: tundra; feature: field; material: soil | place: USA | collected 2010-05 | depth 0.15 m | reverse complement strand
GGATGCGCTGCGCTCTCCTCCTTTTTAGTAACGCTGCCATGAAGGCATTTTCCTGTTACAGGTTTTCGGGAGCGCCGGGATCGACCGTTGTGCCATCTCATGTTTCGCCAGCAAACCTGGCAGGAACTTCAAAACTCAGACCGTCGTCGTTGGGCTGCAGATGTGGGAATCGCGTGAGCGATTTCCAAGCGTGGCGCCTGTGCCAGCGTCATGTGCAGGCCATCAGGCTGCGATCACTTGTGGTACTGATGGCGGGCGATAAGCTTCTCCTTTGAACAAGACCGCCCAGGCCATGCGCGCCATCTTGTTGGCTAGCGCCACTGTTGCCACCTGCGGGCGCTTGCGTGATGTGAGATTGACCAGCCACATACTCAGGCTTGAAGATTGCTTGGTTTTCTGCAGCAGCACGGTGTGCGCTCCTTTTACGAAGAGTTTCCGCAGGTATTTGTTTCCTCGCCTGCTGGTACCGGTCAGCTTTTGCTTGCCTCCTGTGGAATGCTCGCCAGGCACCACTCCCAGCCAGGCAGAAAATCCGCGGCCCTTCTTGAAGGCTGCACCGTTGCCGATAGCTGCGACCGTGGCGGTAGCCGTGATCGGCCCGATTCCGGGGATCGCGACCAGACGCCTGCACTGTTCAAGTTCGCCGCAGATGCGCGCGATCAGCTTATCGGTTTCGCCGATCTGCCCGTGCAGGTACTGCATCTCCAACCGCAGTTGGGTCAGAAGTACGCGCAATGCGCCTGACAGCTTGTTGTCCGGGTCTTCCAGGATACCGGGCAGAGACTCCTCAATATGATGGCGTCCTTCGCGAATGGTAATGCCTCGCTCCAACAGCATCCCGCGAATTTGGTTGATCACCGCGGTGCGGCGCACAACCCACCGCTCGCGCACCCGGTGCAGCGACTGAAGGTCCAGCTGGTCGTCGGTCTTGATCGGCACAAAGCGCATCGTGGGACGGGTTACGGCCTCGGCACACGCTTCGGCATCGATGTAGTCGTTCTTGTTCGTCTTCACGTACGGCTTCACATACTGTGCCGGCATCAGGCGGACGTCCTGTCCCTGTTCCCGCAGAGCGCGGCCCAGAAAATGAGATCCTCCGCAGGCCTCCATGCCGATCAGGCACTCGCGAAGGTTCGATGTGAAACGAAGAAGTTGAAGACGCGAGCACTTTTTGCGAACTACAACTTCACCACGTGCGTTGACGCCGACAAGATGAAAGACCGTCTTCCCAAGATCGATACCGATTGTGCGGATATCCATGGAACGCCTCCTCTGTTTACCTCTATACCCTCCAGGGGCTGAGGCGGCGGACCATGCCAGTAGAAACTGCCTCCGAGGAGCAAGATGGTTCCGCATATCTCGTTCCACAACGGAAGGCGAGGCATCCAGGCGAAACGCCTGTCGAGCGGCGGCAATACGAACCAGGCGATGGCGCCCACTTTCACCCCGATGAGGATAACCAGATCGGAGCGCGATTGGCCACCACTGCCGGGTCGCCGGAAACGTTCGGCCAACAGCGCCGGATCTTTGTAGTAGAGCCACAATAGACAGGCTCCAAAGAAAGCCGCGAACCAAAGGCCGAAGATCCAGCCCTCCACCCAGTGCCAATCGCCCGACAGCCAGAGGACTACGGTCGGCACACCCAAAAGGTAGGCGGCGATGGCCACAAGCATGAGCGCGGTGATGGGCGGTTTGGAGCGCATCGTGAACTGAAAAACATCATACTGCCGAGCTGTGTGACGCTGGTGTACGTTTTCCAATTAGAGAAACGCGCTTGATGCTCACCGGCGTGGCAGTCCATGCCGCCTCTTTGCCTGACGTCCTTCCGGAACCCCCAAACACGTTCCGAATTCACATGTCTCGCATGATTCCCGTGCGCTGGATCACATTTGCACAGCAGACTTGAGATGAAGCAGACGATCTTCATCAATCGTTCTTATCTGCTTCACACAACCCAACAATTTGGACTGCTATTCATCATCGCAGTCATGCCCTGCGCTTGCACTCCGGATATTCGGAGGAGGGCAGAATGATGCCGGCACAAGACCTGCTATTTGGATCTGCGAGAGGAGTTCAAACATGAGTATTAGAGAATTGGCCAAAGCTGGATGCGCCACCCTCATGGCGGTTGCAGTAGTGATGCAACCAATCGCCATGTCTGCGGAGGCGAAATCCCCCAAAAGGACGTTGAGATTGCTCCTCGTTCGAGTGCGGAAGTTGCCCGATACACCAGGAGCGTCGAGAACGAGCCTCCATTAAGCGAAGCCGCGAAGCTGGAACTTTTGAAGAAGAAGATCAAGTATGTGTTCGTTCTCTTCCAAGAGAACCGCTCCTTCGATTTCTACTTTGGAACATATCCCGGAGCCCGCGGTCTTTTCTCTCAGCCAGCCAGCGAGACCCCAGGCTTCGTTCAACCGCTGGTCGACACGGACGGCGATGTTGTGAGCATCTCTCCGTTCCTCATTCCGCAAACGACCACGAACAGCAGCAGCCAAACAGTGCAGCTCTATCCCGAAGACACGGATAGCGTCAATCACGGCCACACTGCGATTGACGCCAAACTGGATCTGGACGCGACTCACGTCGCTCGCAACGACCGCTATGCCTTCGTTGAGGAAGGGCTGAAGGGAATCTTGAGCGCGGACGGATCGACATACACGGGCCCCCTCCCGACCCTTGCGCAAAAGCAAAAGGGCGAGCTTGTTGTCGGCCACGTGGACTGCAACACCGCGCCGTTCTTGTGGAACTACGCCGACCGCTTCACACTATTTGATAACTTCTTCGACACGGTGATCGGGCCCTCAACTCCGAATGCGATCGCAATGATTGCCGGACAATCGGGCGAGACCCAATGGGTCAAACATCCCCAGCTCGGAAGCAACATCACAACCACCAATGCGGCGCTTCCCGTGACCGGCGACCCGCAACCTTACTGGGGCTCTGCACTTGATGTGTTAACGCCGCCAGGACAAAAGCAGCCCACCGAGAGCGGGGCTCCAGGTACTACCAACCCCTCTTCCAATTTGACGTTCGCTTCCCTGCCCCTCTCATTTATGGGCGAGCAGATCGGGAATATCACCGCTCAGGATCTGGACCCGACATTTGACTTACAAGATGTGCAAGCCGACATCGCGAAGATAGCCGGCGATCACAACAAGCCGGTGAATTGGGCCTGGTACGAGGAGGGGTACGATCAGGAGCCGACAGACCCCACCAGCGGAGCAACGCATGCGACCTACATCGCCCACCACGATGCCCCTCAGTACTTCGGATACGAGGCAAATAATCCATTTGAAACTAAGAAACATCTCAAGGGGCTCGGTGACTTTTCTGCTGCTATCAAGGCAGATGCTCTCCCATCCGAAGGCGGAGTTTTCTATGTCCGCGGCGGCTATGGGAACCTCGATGGGCTGAAGCCACGCTCCGCAAGCCCATCGGTACAGGCAAACTTTCCCGGCAATGATGACCATCCCGGCTACTCCGACGCGCAGATCAGCGAAGCCCTTCTTGCTGATTCGATCAACGCAATCGCAAGCAGCAAATACTGGCCGGAGAGCGCGATCATCATTACCTATGACGAGACGGATGGCCTCTACGATCACACACAGCCGAAGATCCGCTCGTGGGATCCACTTGGGAACGCGCTCGATCAGGGCCCGCGCATTCCCGCGATCGTGATCTCTCCATACGCCAACGTGCACGCCATCTCTCATGAGCCAACAGAGCATGGTTCCATCATCAAGTTTATTGACATGCTCTTTGGCTTAACGCCGCTTGCCGAACTTCCCGACGAAGCTGCGGCTCTGAAACAAGGCTTCACAACCTACGGCCAGAAGTTTCTTGGGCCAAGCGATAGCTCCGCCGTACCGATTGGCGCACTCTTCTCCGCGTTTGACAACAACCGTCTGCTCGGCAAAGACGCTCCGCTCCCCGCAGAGTATGCGATGATCCCGTCAATGCAGATCACCAGCCTTCCTCACTTTGCCGGGCAGGGTTGCCGGGTTCTGCAAATCACGCCGACAGACTTGGTGAATGGAAATGTAATCGACCCGGCACCTGCGGACTTCAACCCACGTCCGAGTAGTAATCCTAGTCTTCCGACAGCCGCCGGTTGGCCCACGAACTAATCGCCCGATTCTCCCTTGGGGCGGCCGCAATGGGTGCGGCCGCCCACTTCGTTCCATTCAACGCCACCTCTCAACAAGGCCAACAAGTCGATGCGCAAGTCCGTTCCGTTCTTTCTCTTTTCTTCATCGATATTCCTTCTCGGCACCCTGGTACCTCAAGCCTATGCCGGTGCAACTCTGGACAAGATCAGAGCTGCCGGCACCTTGTCCTGTGGCATCGATCTCGAAGAGCCTGAGTACACTCTGGACGACGCGCATGGCAATCATTCAGCGTTCGACGCAGACCTGTGCAAGGCGGTGGCCGTTGCCGTCCTGGGAAGAGATGCCAAGTTCACGATCAAGCCATTTCGAGACGAAGCCGACAGTCTGCAGGCACTCAAGTCTGGACAAATCGACTTGCTGGCCACAGCATCCCTAAATATCCGCACGAGCAATGGCAATTTTGGCTTTGCCCGGCCGATGTTCTACGACCATCAGGGATTCCTTGTGAACAGGACCACTGGCATTCACTCGCTTGGCGATCTCGCAGGGAAAAAGATTTGTTTCCTCGTTGGCACGGAGATCGAGTACCAACTGAGCGCCTACATGAGCCGCGAGAAGATCAAGTTCATCCCTGGACCTTTCTCCGAGGAAGGCGAGATGGAGGCGGCGTTTGTTACCCACAATTGCGCGGCCGTGACCGCAGATGTGTCGCAATTAGCCTATGAGCGCATCGCCTTTCGAAACATGGCCCAGAACTTCGAGATCTTGCCGGAAATCATTGCCAAAGACCCACTGGCTCCCGCCTTCAGATTGGACGATCCGCAGTGGGCTGCCATCGTCGATTGGACGATGCAGGCTCTGATTCAAAGCGAAGAGAGCGGCGTGACTCAAGCAAATGTTGCGGCCATGACTAAGAGCGACGATGTGGTGGTACAACGCCTGCTCGGCACCCAGCGCGGTTATGGACAGTTTCTTGGTCTCGATGACGAATGGGTGCCCCATGTGCTGGAAGCCGTCGGAAACTACGGCGAGATCTTCGAACGCGATCTGGGCTCGGGATCTCAAATGAAACTGGATCGCGGTATGAACAATCTTTGGAAGCATGGCGGGCTGATGTATGCAAACCCGATGCGCTGATTTGCGGGGAATGTGCCTTCCGTCACAGCGCGTCGGTGCGGTTGGATCAGAATTCCGTCGCAGGTCTGGGGCAATGCGGGCTCGTCCCTATCCACTTTGCATGACGCGCTTCTTCAGCATTCATCGGATCGCCTCCATGTGGGTACCTATCCGCTCACTGGGAAGATTGGCCGTGAGTGACTCTGTATCACCCGTCACAGACTGCAACACGCAGAAGAGATGAGCATCCGCGCATGGCTGCGTCTGCAGTATTTTTCGAGGCGCTGACTCTTGGGTTGGCGTCCGGACCAGCCTGCGTTGCTGCTTGCGGACCCGTAATTGTTCCCTCTCTGCTCACAGAACGTGCGGGGCTGCGCTCCAATGCCCACTTTCTCCTGTCTTTTCTGGGAGCGCGCTTTCTGGGATATCTGCTTTTTGCCGTTGCGGCATGGAATCTTGGCGTGCTCGCATCGCTGCTGCCGGGATCGCGCGTGTTGTTGACCGGCGTGGTGTATGTGTTGCTCGCCTGCGCGCTCACTTGGTACGCGTACTCTGCGAAGCGCAATTGCGCTCAACCCTGTTCGGGTTCGAGACTGGTGAACATCGGCGAAGAGAGAAGGCGCGGGGTATTCGGCGCGGCGGTGTTGGGTCTTCTGACCGGTTTGAGCCTCTGTCCTCCGTTTGTGGCTGCGGGCATTCGGGCAGCGGGATTAGGCAGCATCGCAGGGGCACTTCTTTTCTTTGCCGCTTTCTTTGTGGGGACATCGGTCTGGTTCGTGCCTTTTGCCGGTCTGAGCTGCGTGAAGCGCAACGAATCCGTGATTACGGTCGCAAGGATGGCAACGGTGCTCATCGCCTTCTATTACGGCTCGTTGGGAATCGTCATGTTATTGGGGAGAAAGGGTTATGGCCACTAAGCCTCGCGTGCTACAACCGGGCTTCAAGACGCCGCGAAGTATCGTTCGGGCCGGTCTGTTGACCTTGCCGATCGCCGCCTGGTCGATCCTCATGTTTGGGAACCCAAACGCGCACTCGGACAGGCAATCGCATATCGCCGGCGCCATGACCGCGGTCTTCATGATTGCAATGTTCTTCATGATGATGCGGACAGGAACCACTTTTCGGTGGCGCCGCTGGTTCTTCGTAAGCGTTGGAATCCTCTTTCCCATCGGCTTCATCCACAACGTCATCGCGGCGCGCGGAACCATGGGCATTCCCATCGAAGAGATGATTGCGGGCCGGACACCCTTTTGCTTCATGCCGATTCCGCTTCTCATCCTGCCCGCGGCGTTCACCCGGACGTTGGTCTTTCCCGGATCGATTTTGCCGAATGGAGGCATGTCCGGCGGGGGAATGGCTGCCATGGTAGGCATTTGGCTGGCCATCACGCTCGTAATTGGCAAAGGCTGGTGCAGCTATGCATGTTTCTTCGGGGGCATTGAAGAGGGTATGGCGGCGGTACCCAAACGCGCCACAATTCGCAAGATCGACCCTCGTTGGCGAATGGTTCCGTGGGCCGTGCTTTTGGCGATGGTGCTGCTGTCGCTGGCGCTGTTTGAGCCGGCTTACTGCATGTGGCTCTGTCCCTTCAAGGCTGTGTCGGAATATGTTGCTGCACGCAACACGGTTGGCCTGGTGCAAAACGGAATCTTTGTCGTATTGTTTGCGGCGCTGGTGATTGTACTGCCGTTTCTGACAAAGAAGAGAACGCAGTGTTCCTTCTTCTGCCCGTTCGGCGCGTTCCAATCCATCTTCAACAAGACGAGCATCTTCGACGTGAGGATCGACCAGTCGCGCTGTCAACCCTGCAACCTTTGCCAGACGGCTTGTCCGAATATGTCTCTGACGAAGGAGTCGGTGGCGCGAGGCGAACCGTCGATGTCCTGTATGAAATGCGGGGCGTGCGTGGACGCTTGTCCCCGTCAAGCTGTGGTCTGGCATATCAAAGGGACCGAGGTCGCATTGAAGCCGGAGCGCGCGCGGCTCATGTTTCTCTATGCTGCCTGGGCAATGGCTGTCATGTTTGGCGGCAGCATCATTGCTCAGGGTCTTGCAACCATCTTTCACTTTCTTGTTTAGAAGGTCCTTATGACACTGCGGGCTAAACTCGGATACACGGCAGCGGCGACGACGGTGCTTGCGGCGTTGCTGGTGCCATTTCTGTTGATGGGGCTCTTCACAAAAGCGTTTGTCGCCATGGGTCTCCACGTAGATGAGGTGTATTCCGGCGGTCCGAGAGTGCGCAACGTCCAGCATGGCGCTTACTCCATCGGCATTCACCGGCCCGTTTATCCCCACATGCTGCAAAGCGAAAAGCCATTTGTGCAACTGGATTGGAGCCCCGTGAGTGCAATGCCGCAGCATGTGTCCGACGTCGTGGACGTGGATGGCAATGGACTGCCCGATATCCGCGTAAGCTTCGATGTGCCGAGGGACCCCAGGACACCGCTGCGTGTCAATGTAGAGCCGCTCAACCCGCGCTACGAAGACATGCAAAATGCAGGGAAGGAGAAATATTCCAGGCTGATTGTACGCGTGGACGATGCAATCCTGGTGCGGGTTCCGCTCGCGAATAGGTAATCGTCACGGTGTTAGGAAGTGCTGTGCTATTGAGGGACCACGAATTACACTTCTTGACCGTTTGCCGCAGTTGGCGCGGTAACGCCGGTTGGTAGGTAAGTGAAGGACTTCGGTGGGCGGACAATGCAGAACAATCCTCATCAAAAGCGAATCGCAGGCATCTGGCCAAATGCGGCGCGTCTGTTCTTCGCTCTGTGGTATTTGCTTGGAAGCCTGAGCCATGTCTGGTATGGACTAACGAACAATCACATCTATGAGATATTCGGCAGAACCTCGATATTCGCGGTTTCCAGAAACTTATGGGTCGCAGTCGTTATGCCTCATATCACCTTCTTCGCTTTGGTACTCGCGGTCTTTGAGATGAGCACCGGAGTCCTCATTCTCAGTAAAGGCAGGCTCGCGCGCTTCGGCCTCGGTGCTAGCGTGTTGTTCAACCTCTTCCTTGTGCAGTTGGGTCTCGGATTCCATGAGGTTCCATGGTCTGGACGCGACTTCCTCCTGAACCGCCTGTCATGCTCACTGTTCGCTATCCTGCAACTCCCGCTCTTCTGGGTGAGTTTCGATCTGAGCCTTCCTGGATTCCTTCGCGCTCGTCTCCGTTCGCGATCCGCGCAATGTCCAATCACGTTTGGAGACATCAAATGAATCTCGCTCTGACGTCTCGCGCCGAAGCTGCGTCGGCAGCTGCCGTAGTCGTAGTTACAAGTTATTCGAAATCGCGGCGGCTCGATTGGAGGACCGCGTGATCGAAGTGATTCCAGACCCCTTGGTAATTTCTGACGCCAGGCACGACCACTGGCATTTCCTCTATCGAACGGCAGCCATCGCTGCACTGTTCAGCGTCATCTTGTTTCTATTCCAGATTGTTGCCTATTTCGTTTGGCCACCGCCGTCCACTGTGATCGGACATTTCTCTCTCCTCCAATCGCGCCCGCTGGTTGGTTTGGTCAGCCTCGATTTCGTGATTATCGTAGACGAGGTTCTCGCGATCCCGATCTGCCTTGCCCTCTACCTTAGTCTGCGCCGTTTTCATGAATCGCTCGTGCTCATCGCCACAGCCTTATCCGCGGTATCGATTGTTTGCTTCCTCATCGCTACGCCGGCGCTGAACATGTTGTATCTCAGCCGCCAGTACGCCGCGGCCTCGACCACTGCTGAACGCGACGGGCTTCTAGGCGCCGGGCAAGCAGTGCTTTCATCTTGGCTTGGAACTCCATATCAGGTGGGCTACGTCTTGGGATCGATCGACATGATCCTCATCTCAACCGTGATGCTTCGGAGCAGAATCTTCAGCGGCTTCACCGCATACATGGGAATCCTGGCGGGTGCAGTTGGATTTGGGGTGTATGCGCCAAAGGTGGGTGTCTTCATTTCGATACTATCTGTCGTCGGAATGCAGATCTGGTACGTAATGATTGCGCTGACGCTCCTGCGCCTCAGCAAAAGCCGTCTGAATCAACCGATCGAGGGAAAAAGCCAAGGAACGGAAGGGCAGCTTGTCTAAGACTCTGATGTCTTCGCACAACATCGGCGCAGTGAGAGCAACCGCCGCAGTATTCGGTGTCTATGCTGGGCTCCTGGGCATGGAGCACGGGTACTTCGAGACGCTGCAGAGGAACGTTGCACCAAAGGGCCTGAAGATACTCGCCGTGAGTCCATCCGAGCTGCCGTTTCCGTTCGGTCACGAACCGGCAATGACGCTCGTTCCCAGCTTTCTGGTTACCGGAATCCTTGCGCTCTTTGTTGGCCTTGCCATTATCGTGTGGTCCGCTGCGTTTATTCAAAGGAAGCACGGTGCCGCAGTCCTGTTTCTTCTTTCTGTTCTGCTTCTCCTTGTTGGGGGAGGATTCGGACCGATATCGCTCTTGATTGCGGCCTGTATCGGCGCGTCCAGAATCAATAAGCCTTTAACATGCTGGCGAGCGCATCCTCCGGCAAGTCTTGAGCGAGTCCTCGCAAAGACCTGGATATGGTGGTTTGCCGCTGCTCTCTTGTGGGTGCCCGCTGAATTCGCTGCAGGTCAACTCTTCAATCTAAAGAACGACCACACACAGGCAATAACGAACCTCAATTTGATGCTTTCTTATCCCATGTTGGCGCTCTTTGCCTTGTCACTCATCGCCGCATTCGCGCATGAGATTCAGGGGCAATTGCAGAAGTCACCTCCGATGAATGGTTCGGCAGTTTCGCTGGAAACGCAATGAGGCTGCCACCTGATGAAGCTATCGTGAACAATACTGAGCCAGGCCGATTGACCATGTGGGTCAGCTTTTTGATTGCGGTCCTACTCTCCGGTGCCAGCCTCGGAGGACTTTTCCTTCCCTTCATGTATTCAGCAGAGACTCGGATCCATGCCGCCCAGTATGTTGGAAACGACGTCGGGAATCTCGTACTCATCGTGCCGGTTCTGATGATCGTCGCCATTATGGCCCTTCGCGGCTCGGTTGCAGCACGACTCGTCTGGATGGGAACTCTCGTCTACCTCATCTACGATTTCCTCGGCTACGCCTTTGGGGCGCACTTCAATGCGATGTTTCTGGCATACAGCAGTGTTCTCGGGCTCAGTTTTTATGCGCTTGCAGGGAGCTTCCTGGAGCTGCCGATTCCGGAGATTGCGCGCCGTTACGGTCCGCGCACTCCGAGAAAGACGATAGCAGGTGTGCTCCTGTTCGTTGGCGTAAGCCTCATCATCCGCTGGTTGGTGGAGATTATTCCTTCCCTGTTAGCGGGGCGGGTGCCACAGGGCGTCCACGATTCTGGCCTCCTGACAGAGGCGGTTGCCGTTTTGGACCTGGCCTTCGGAGCGCCGGCATGTTTGATCGCTGCGATTCTGATGTTTCAACGCAAACCGCTGGGTTTTGTCCTCGGCACGATTGTGTTGACATTCCTCGCTCTCAGCAGCGTCGTGCTCGTGCCGATGGGGATTGCAATGACTCGTCGGGGCTTCGAAGCGGGGAGCACACTATGCGAGATCGGCTTGGGAATTGCGATTGGCGCCACCGTGTTGCTGGCTCTCTCTTTACGGGAAGGCAAAGCATTGTCAGAAGGTAAAGTCTAGGAAGAGGCGAACGAACTTCCATGATGGCTTGCCCGCACCTCGGTGTCGGTTTCGCGGCTAAGCAAATCGCTACTGAAAAGCCGGTTGGGCATCTTGTCTCAGATCGCGAGGGAATTTCATGGCTGAGAAGTACCGGGCAGTGATGTTGACGAAGAAGGGCGGACCCGAAGTCTTAAAGATCGTCGAGTTACCGGTCGAGGCTCCTGGCCAAGGGCAACTGCGTATACGCGTGCAGGCGGCGGGTGTAGGCGCGACAGATTTGATCATGTTGGCTGGCAACTATCCATTCGCACCAAAGATCCCCTTCGTCCCTGGATACGAGGTTGTCGGAGTCGTCGATGCAATTGGCGCTGGTGTGACCGGCTTCGATATCGGCCAGCGCGTGGCTGCGCTGACAGTATATGGCGCGTTCGCAGAACTTCTCGTCCGTGAGGCCGAACACTTTCTGCCAGTTCCGCTTGATGTCTCCGATCGTGATGCGGCCGCTGTAATCCTGAACTTTGTAACTGCATGGCAGATGATTCATCGCATCGCAAAGGTGCAGCCAGGAAAAACCGCGCTGGTCACTGGAGCTGCCGGCGGTGTGGGTACAGCAACTCTGCAATTGCTACGGCTGATAGGGGTGAAGACTTACGGCTCCGCGTCTGCGGCAAAGCATGGTACGTTGCGTTCGCTGGGCGCGACCCCAATCAACTATCGGGAAGGACGAGTAGACCGCCTGATCCGAACTCTTGAGCCTGAGGGCATCGATTACGTCTTTGACGCGGTAGGCGGAGGAAATATCGGCCCGTGCATCGGCGCACTGCGTCGGGGTGGGACGCTGGTGGGCTTTGGCTTCGTGGGCGCTCCCGGCATTCTGTCCAAGATTACGATGTTCGGCAATCTATTTCTCGGCGCACGCCTGCGTGGCCGGCGCGGCAACTTCTACGGCATTACCGCGCTCTACCGGAAAGACCCAAAGCCGTTCCGAGAGGATTTGCCCAAGATCTTCGCGCTGCTCGCAGAAAACAAGATTGACCCTCTCATCTCCCACACCTTTCCCCTTCTTGAAGCAAGGCAAGCCATCGAGTTCTTGGCGAAGGGCTCTGTTGAAGGCAAGATCGTTCTTACGAAGAATTAGGGTAACTCTATGGCTATAGTGCAGTAACCGCGGCGCGGCAAGTAATATTTCTGCAAGGGGGTTACGTTGAAACGGCCCTGCAACCGGTCGCTGGAACCACACAGAGCTTATGCTTATTGCCCGCAAACCTGATCATTTAGAACAGGAACCCTTGGAAATCAGAACTGGATCAGAACAAAAGTGATGTCGTCTTGCTGGCTATCCGGTTCGCCGCCGAACCAGGTGGTCACTTGGTCAAGCAATGCGCTGCAAGCCGTGTTTGCCGGCGACTCCGAGCTTTTGGCCAGGAACTCACTCAGCCGCACCGACCCGAATTCCTCCTCCTTATTGTTCGACGCCTCGAGAACCCCGTCCGTATAGAGCAAGCAGCGGTCACCCCGGTCGAAACGCGAGCACACCGCGGAGTACTCGGCCTGTGGAAACGGTCCGAGAAACAACCCATTTTGTTCGATTGATTCAACCTTTCTCGTCGCAAAGCGCCAAAGCAACAGAGGAGGATGTCCCGCACCTGAATATCGCAGCTCTTGTCTGTCGGCATCGATATACACATACGCGGCCGTAATGAACTGACTTCCGAGCATTCCACCCAAAGTTCTGTTCAGCCCTTCCATTACTTCTGCGGGGCTCGCGGCCTGCTGAGCTTGCGCTCGAAGCGCAACCTTCAGCATGGATGCCGAAAGCGCTGCCGGCACTCCATGGCCGGAGACGTCGGCGATTAGCACTCCCAGCCCGCGCCCGTCGGTGAGGACATCGTAGAAATCACCTGCCACCGAACCGGCGGGGGAGTAACGGGCGTGTATCTCCACGCCTGCCAACGCTTGGTCCAGCTTCGGCAACAGCGCCGACTGAATCTGGCGAGCAATAGCGAGTTCGCTGCGGATGGCGATGAGGCTGGTCTCCATGCGCAAGCTGCGCGAAACGGACACGTAGAGGAATGTTCCAAATAGGAACACCATTCCCAACGGCTCAAAAAATCCAAGCTCAGGCAACACGTGCATCACCGATAGATTTTGAAAGAACGCGAAAAGCCCCAGGACCAGAAGGCCGATCCTCAGAGCGCGCACCTCCCGGTCGATCGGTATCTTCGGAAAGAAACCGATATAAAGCCACCCCACCAGACTCGCGACTGTGATTAATCCATTCAGAAACCAGACGCGATCCATGGGTGCATGCTGGATCAGTCTTACTCCACCGAGCGCGCCAATCGAGAATGCCGCTATCACTACTCCTCGTGTGAACCAAGGGTAGGCACGTCCGAGAGTGCTGCCTAGATAGAGCGCGAATGGCACTCCAATCACGAGAGTAATCGACGAATGGATGACATCCCAAGGAACGGAAGGAAAGGTCGATCGCAGCATCTGCAACTCGACGATTAGCCTGAAGGCGTAGAGCAATGATGCGATGCCGAAGTAGAGAGTGGAGCGGTCGGTTGTCCTGGTTCGGATCCGGTGCAAGATCAGGGCGCTCAGACCGGCGGTCAGGATGAGCTGGCCAACGACGAGGCGGTACACGTCACTGCGCAACACGTCAGAGGCGACGGCGATCTGCACGCGCCAATTCTACAGCAGAACGAGATACGGCACGTTACGTGCCGAGGTGACCAATGTAGTACTCAGTTCAGCAAGGGACCATGCCATTGTTGCTTCTTGACCCCGGGAATCCCCCAGACTGGTAGTCTCGTGGAGCCGCAATCAAAACAAGCTCGCATTCTGGTTGGGATAAAGATTCTGCACACGGCAATTTGGTTCTTCTTCGCCGGGTGCATTGTGGCGATTCCCATTGCAGGTGCCCAGGGCTGGTTTCTCCAGGCGGTGATCCTGACTGGGCTCGTCCTGGTCGAGTGCGTGATCCTCGCCGCGAACCGGGGCCGCTGCCCATTGACCGACTTGGCAGGTCGCCACACCGAGGAACGGGAGGACAACTTCGACATTTACCTGCCGCTTTGGTTGGCCCGACACAACCAGGCGATTTTTGGGATGTTTTTCGTTGCCGGAGAACTCTTCCTGCTCGGACGCTGGTTGACCGCCAACTAGGGCTTGCGGCAAGGCGTAATGAGGGCCGGCAGCGTTCCAGTACAGCGGCGCACTTATGTGAGTCAGGCGTCCAGGATAGCTCCTTTCAACACCCTGAGACACGAACCGGGACGCAGACTGCATTCCGAATACTCCCAACCGATTCGTCCGTCCAAAGTCGCGATGCTAATTGACAATCATGTTGTCATTATGACAATATTACTGTCATGAATGCTGGTCAGTCGGCTGCGCTGCTTCGCCTGTTCGATGAGATTCCGGCGCTCTTTCACCGGTTGAGGGCCGTTGCCGGCGAAGTACACGGCCAAAGTGTTTCCACCGCAGGGCGTCGAGGAATTCTGCGCAGCCTGGATCGCCTGGGATCTCAAACCGTGCCGCAAATGGCCAGAGCGCGGACGGTTTCGCGGCAACATATTCAGGTTCTCGTCAACGGCCTTCTCAAAGACGGGCTGGTTGCGAGCGAAGAGAATCCGGCGCATCGCAAATCCCCCTTGGTGCGCCTGACGGCCAAAGGCAAGCACCGACTGCTCGCTAGCCAGAAGAGAGAGTCGCAACTGCTGGCACACGCCGAGTTCCGATTGCCCGCAAAAGAAATCGACCGCGCGGCGGAGGCCCTTCGCTCGCTGCGCGAACTTCTGGAGAACGAAGAAAGGAGTGCGTATGTTGCAGCAAGCGACTGAGAGTCCCATCCCAAAGAGCCCGAAGAAGTCCGGCTGGATGAGTCAGTTTAGTCATCCGCGCGGATGGCGAGGATGGGTCGTGGGGCAATTGATGGCCATCAAGAACAGAGAGAGAAGTTTGTGGGTATTGTCGCTCCTCGAGCTGCGTCCCGCCGACCGTGTGCTGGAGATTGGTTTCGGTTCCGGCGCGGACATCCGTCGTTTAGCCGCTCGCATCCCGGAGGGTTTTGTCATGGGAATCGACCATTCGGAAGCGATGGTTCGGCTGGCGGCCTCGAAGAATGCGAGAGCTATCGGAACTGGGCACGTCACCTTGCGCCAGGGTTCCGCGTCCAATTTGACCTACGAATCGAATTCGTTCGATGCTGTGTATTCCATCAACGTCGCGCAATTTTGGGACAAGCCGGTGGAGGTAGCACAGGAGATTCGCCGCGTGTTGAAGCCGGGTGGACAAGTTACGCTTGCCGTCCAACCGCGAAACAAAGATGCGACCGAAGCTACTGTACTCAAGACGGGGGAGAAACTTGTGGAAGCGTTCTCGGCAGCGGGATTCTCGCCAGTTCGGCTTGAGCGAAAACTGTTACGGCCAGTCTCAGTTGTCTGCGCGCTCGCAATCAAATAGCGGCAAATCTTGACCGCACTTTATGACATTAGCCCCCGCCACGCTTTGGAAGCTGAATTCGCTCGAAACGTGCCTCGGAGTTTTAGCGGAAACCGAGTCCCGCAGTTCCAATCTCCGAGTTTCTGAAAATTCTGTCCGGAATGCCGACTGGGAGGGGCGTTCCAAGGTATCTGAGCAGAATTTGCAACGCACAGACAGGATTTTGAAACAAGGCTAGACTGTGCTCAATATGTCACGCAGTTCCATTTCGCCGAGCGCGAACCTACATCTCGCTCACACTCAAGCGGGCAATGTAGAACGTAGAAAACGCCAAGTTCCAAGTCGTTCCGTTGCTTTGAGGCTGCTCGCAATCATCGCGCTACCGGTTCTGCTGAGCGCCATTTATCTGTTTGCCATTCGCCCCTCTGCACTGCGCTGGGGTGCGACGGCAGAGGAGGTGGCGCGCTCCATGCCGGGCGACGACCTCGTTTCCTCTCCATCGTTCTGCGCGACGCGAGGAATCACCATTCAGGGCCGTCCGGATGATATTTGGCCCTGGTTGGTTCAGATTGGATATGGGCGAGCAGGCTTCTATGGCTACGACCTCATCGAGAACCTCGGCAGCGTGTCGGGAATTCGCAGCGCGGGTTCAATTCTTCCTGAGCTACAGCATCCGAAGACTGGCGACGTACTCCCCATCAGCGCGGTTGCTTCCCTGGTCTTCGATTCGATCCAGCCCGACCACGATCTAATTTGGAGAGGAAATGCCACACCTCCTGACGGCAGCTTTGCGTGGGTACTTTATCCGGTTGATGCGAGTCATACGCGTCTGATTAGTCGCATTCGGCTTCGCTACCACTGGACGGACCGGCGGATTCTACTCGACCTCTTCACGGAGTTTGCCGACCACGTTGCGGTGCCCAGGATACTGGTGGGCATAAAAGGGCGCGTAGAGGGGCGTCCTCCGCAGCCTCTCGCAGAGGAGGCTGCCCAGATCATGGTCTGGATTCTAGCCCTGACGGAATTCGTAGTTGCGGCGGCGCTCGTATTCAGCTTGCGCCAATGGTGGCATGCCTGGTTCTTTGCTCTCGGATCGGGTTCTCTGCTGCTATTCGCTCTGTACGCCCACGCCCCGATGTGGATTGGCGCAGTGCTTGGCAGCAGCATCGCCGGATTGATGCTTCTCAGGTCTCGGACCGGCTCACCAATTTCTCCCCAGGGCTGATTAGCGCTCCGATTTGCGCCGACGTGCCGGCAGTCTCGATGTTTGTGGAACAAGATGCGCGATTCATTTTGCATTCAGTTGCGGCAATTAAGCGAAAAGATTGTGGTCAGTAGTGAGGTGACATGCGGTTTCTCTTGTTTCTAGTTGTCGTCCTGCATGGCCTAATCCATTTGGTGGGCTTTGCAAAGGCATTCCGGCTTGCTGAGATGAGCACACTGGCACAACAGCCCTCCACAACGGCCGGACTGTTATGGCTTCTTTGCACCCTGACATTCACGGTGGCTGGTGGCCTTGTCCTTTTCAAGCAGGACTCCTGGTGGATGATCGCATTGCCGGCGGTCATTCTGTCCCAGGCGCTCATCTTCGGTTTCTGGGGCGATGCCAAGTTCGGCTCGATTGCCAACTTGATCATTCTCTTGCCGCTGTCCGCAGCGATCCTGGAAGCCCGCCCTGGGAGCTATCACAATCGGTATAAGACTGCAGTTCGTGAAGGTCTGGTCCGTTACACTGACGCGCCTCTTGTAACCGAAGCTGACTTGAGCGATTTGCCAGCCCCCGTGCAGAAGTACTTGCGCATCACCGGTTCGGTGGGTAGGCCCCGGATTCAAAACTTCAAGGCTGTGTTCTCCGGGGATTTCAGGAATGGTCTGAAAGGCCCCTGGATGGCATTCCGATCGGAACAGTACAACTTCATTGACCAACCAGCGCGCTTATTCCTGATGAAGGCGACGATGCACGGCCTGCCCGTCGAAGGGCTGCACATCTTTCGCGGGGACAGCGCAACCATGCAGATCAGACTCGCGTCCGTCTTCCAAGTCGTCAACGCAAAAGGACCCGAGATGAACCAAGGCGAGACCGTTACCTTGTTCAATGATATGTGTCTCATGGCGCCGGCAACTTTAATCGACAAACAGAAGATTAGTTGGGAAGCGGACGGTCCCTTCTCAGCGCTGGCCAAGTTTACTCATGCGGGCAACACCATCAGTGCGCGATTGTCTTTCAACCAGGCGGGGGAGTTGACCGATTTTGTTTCAAACGACCGTTTCTTTTCTCCCGACGGCAAGACCTTCAAAAGCTATCCGTGGTCCACTCCCGTGCGGGATTATCGGGAGTTGGATGGACGCAAAATTCCGAGTTACGCTGACGTTATTTGGCAGACACCTCAAGGTGAATTCACTTACGGCAAGTTCAAGCTGAGTGAAATCGAATACAACCTCAGCATTTGAAAGGCTGGATTGACCAGGCGTCAAACGAGAGTTTGAGACTCCGCAACAGATCTTCGCGGCGCGAACATTTACGTTCAACTCGAAACAACATTTCATCCAACACTGCGATTCGCAATGATCCGGAGCTCGGACCGTCAGCGCAACTGATTTCAAGGTCCGGAAGTGACGATCAGGTTCGCGTCGGTGAAGAGACCTTTGGAGGGCATTTGTTCAAGCCGCGGGTCTCGATCGGTTCCGATGTATTCGCCAAGAAAGTCGAGCAACACCTGAACTTTGGGAGTCAACCTTGCCGGCCCGGAGAAGAGTGCGCACAGTGTGATCGGCTCCGGGCTCCAGAGCGGCAAGACAGGCACCAGCCGATCGCGTGTGCCCGGCCACTTGCCCATATAAAGCGGAAGGATGGCGATTCCGAACCCGCTCAGCGCGAGTTCCAGATGAACGACGGGATCGCTGGCGACAACCCTGAACACGATGTTCGGCGCCGCCATTTTCGGGCCTCGGTTTAGCTTCCAGGTTCCCGACCCAATGCAGGTGTGCGCGATGAGCTCCTCAGGAGAAACCGGAGAGCCAAATGCCGCGATGTACTGCCGACTAGCGAAAAGTCCTCGCTTGGTCCCGGGATAAGGGCGAACGCGCCGCACGGAATCCCTGGGGGCGCGCACTTTGAAAAAGACGTCCACATCTTCACGGGGCTCTTGGTCCCAGCTAGAACAGTACGGCTCGATTTCGATGAGCAGGTTTGGATAGCGCGTCAGGAATTCCTTGAGCAATGGCGCGAAGATTGAGCGAGCCATGGTGATTGGGCAGGCTATTTTGATCAGACCGCCCGGCTGTTCGCGTCTATTCTCCAACAGCTCGCCACCGTCTTTCAGTGTTCTCAAGGCTCGCCTGCAGGTTTGTAGATATTCCTTGCCAATGTCAGTCAGAGCAAGGCCTCGCGGGCTTCGCTGCATCAGCAACACGTCCAGTTGCTTTTCCAACCGAGTTAAGGATCGGCTTACTGTCGAGGTCGGCAAGTTCAGATCTCGTGCAGCCGCCGTAAGCGTGCCTGCCTGCGCAATCAAGACAAAGGTGCGAACGTCGTTGAGGTTGTGTATTTCCAAGGAGAACTCCTGCGGTTGGAACAGAGCGATGGTCTATTCGGAACAGACAATCGATTTCTCCCAGGTTCATTCTACCGGAGTCTTGCTTGAGCGCAATATTGGTTTGCTTGTATGAATGGTTCGAGGGGATGCCGGCGAGCGTCTCTTATACGAACCAAGTAAGCAGTGACGAAGCACGCACAAGACGATAAGTGTAAGGAGACGACATGAAAATTCTAGTAACTGGTGCAACAGGCAACGTAGGCAGCTTGGTAGTGACCGAGCTGCTCAAGCGTGGCGCAGAGGTTCGGGCGCTGGTGCGTAAGCAACCTAAAGCAGGCAAGCTGCCTGCGGGAGTGGAAGTTGCGATCGGGGATCTCCTCGATCCGGTTTCTGTGGAAAAAAGTTGTTTGAGAATAACGCCGGTCTTGAGGCCAAGACGGTGTTCGAGTATTT
>OCTA010001861.1_pt1 | contig 19303 bp, 21 predicted proteins | sample 1538991 | NCBI WGS metagenome assembly OCTA01 (sample SAMEA3539302, study PRJEB22396) | soil metagenome | biome: tundra; feature: field; material: soil | place: USA | collected 2010-05 | depth 0.15 m | reverse complement strand
CAATGGCTTGCGTCAGAAAGATTTTGCGCGCTGGGGTCGAATCCGCGAAGTGGGGTTAGTGCTGATGTGTGTAATGAGGTTGCTGTTGCGGCCGAGCACGTGCTGGAGCGGATTGATGGCCTCCCGGAGGAGCAAGGGCGCAACGGAGCGGTCCGGCGCTGCTCGGAGGCGATGAATTACGTTGTCCAGAGATGTAAGGAATTGGCACCGGCGACCTAGCAGCTAAGGCGCCCTCAGGTGGTGGACTGTCGGGGCTAGGAAGCAGCGCTTCCGGCGCGCTGCCCGCGCTAAGGGCTAGAGGCTCCGGGGGCGAGGCGCAGGGGCGGGGCCTAAACGTCGATAACACCGATCGCGGGAAAGGAGAGCGGCCTTAGCACACTCTAAAAGCAACTGGTTGCTTTAGAGTGGGGACATTCGGCCTTCCGGGGAAAAGGGGGTGCCGCGCGCGAGAGTTTCGGGGAAAGGGCGGGACGCACGCCGGAAACTGGTTTTTGGGAAACCGGACGGGGTTTTGGATTAACCGGACAGACCGGACGGGAAACCGGAAAACTGCGGATGAAGCCGAAAACAACCGGAAAACTCGGTCAAGGACGCGACCAGGGCGGAAAATGGGGTGCCCGAAAATTGACCGAAAATTCGGTCAGAAAATGGGGGGAAGGGGGGGGAAAGGTGAAAAAAACTCAAAAACCTCAGGAAAAACGGAAAAAATAGAGGTTTACAGTTTGTCAAGTACGGCGATATATTATTTGTAGCTCATCCACCACGTGTGGACAGAGATTTCGAGGCCGTTCGGGAAACTGGACGGCCTCAGCTATTTCTGGGATTTCTGGCTTGCTTCCCAGTCACGCTCTAGTTCCTCCCGCTTGTCCTCGCTTACGAGAAAGGCTGTTTTAAGGAGATAGTACGCGGAGCGCTCGGCCAGAATGACAACATAACCATGTCCGAAGAGCCAAAGGGCCCATGTCTTCTCTCCATGGCGGCGAGTTTGGGGGAAGACGCGGACTGCCGTGTTCTGGCCGGCATTCTGAATGACCCATGAAACCCACAGAAGGCGCCGGCAGCGTTCGATGTCGGGGGTGCGGTGTTCTTCGGGGTAACCTTCCTGAACCAGATGCCAGTAGGCGATGTGTTTGCCGGTGGCGTCCGGCGTTCGCCGGTACTGGATTGGGAGGTCGCGGAATGTGAGATCGGCTTCGACCAGGGTGCGGCGATAGACGAGGTACAGGGCCCCCAGGTAAGTGTTCCAGCGTTCGGCGGAGTCCTCACCGCTGGCCTCGCTAAGCTCTATGAATTTGGGGAGGGGGGCGCTCACTCGACGCCGTCCTTCCCGTGCCAGTGGAAGAGGTTGAGTTTCCTCTCCCCAAGGAGTGTGGAGCGGAGGAGTGAATAGTGGGAGTGCTTCCTGATGCGCTCAACAAGCGCGAGTTTGGCGGAATTTGTCGTAAGACCGCGGTTTGTATAGCCGATGGCGCCGAGGAGCAGGTCGCACAGTTGAAGTTGCTGGACTTCGCGGGAGGAGACCGGCTGAACGCGCTCTATGAGTTTGCGGTCGAAATCGTAACGGTCGTTGCAGAGCACTTCGTGCAGTTTGGCGGCCTTAGCCGAGCTCTGGGTGTCCTTGAGGTCGAGGTAGATCCTGTAGCCGACCTCGGGGCTGAGGAGGGGCGAGAGGAGGGTGAAGAGCATCTTGTAGTACCAGGTGTCGTGGTCTTGTCCGGGGAACGCGGCGTGGTTGAGGCGGCGCTTATCGGCGATAAGGGCGCGAAAATGCAGATTCTTCTCCCTAAAGAAGTAGTCAATGATGTCCCTGTAGAAATCGAGCTTTGCTGGCGAGACCTTTGTCCACTTGACCTCAAACTCGGGGGAGAGGCGGTGGGCAAGTTTGATAGCTCGCATTTCATCCGCTATGGGACGGGTGCTTTCGGCTGGGCACCAGATGGCGCCGAGAAGCATGACGGGCTTCTTGTCGTGCTCGAGGTGGCAGCTTTCGTCGCAGTATATATTGTAGGTCTGAACCATGGTGGGCGTGGGGGTTGGGGCCTGTCAGAGGCCGGGGTAGGTGGTGGGCTGCTCGGCCTCGGCCATGTCGTCGGCGAAGTTGAAGCCGACTTCAACGTAGTGACCGCCGGTGTTGTTGTCGTTGTAGCTGTCAACGTCGGTCTTCAACTGCTTGCAGTCGCCGACGATGAGCTTCCGCTGGTACTGGAATGCCATTTCGACCTGGTCGTGGGGCGCGTCGGTCACGTCAATCCAGAGGTACAACTGCTCCTCGGTGCCGTCCGTCAGTTCGGTGACGGTGCGGTAAGCGTGTTTTTTGCGGACGCGCCGGCCCTGGGGATCTGTGAAATACTCCTGGCGCATGGCGGCGGCAATTTCGCCGGCGCACTGGCCGATGAGGTTTTTGGCGTGGGGTTTCCAGTGGCCCTCGCGGATGGCCCAGGCGGCGAGGAGGCGAGCTGTAGCGGGCCACGGTTCGCCTGCCTTGCGGTATTCTTCGACGATGTCCTGGAGGAAATCGGATTTGTTCTTACGCATTGCTTTGCTTTCCTTTCGATATGGTGATGCCCCAGCCGTCGGTCATCGCGGCAGTGATGAGGAGATCGCGCACCTTGACCAGCATGTGGCGATTGGCAGCCCAGTCTATTTCGCCCCGGTGCTGAAGCTGCCCGGCGATGATGCCCGGGTGGATTTTGAGCATATTGGCGAACTGGATGATTTTTTGGGCGTAGTAGAACGGCCGGGTCCTCTGGATGAAGGAAAGAAGCCGGTCGCGGGGGATGAGCATCTCGGCGGCCTCGCGGTTGGCGCGGGTCTCGATTTCGGAAAGTTCGTCACTGGCAAGGCAGCGGTCAGCGCCGACAATATCAATGTCGAGGACGTACTGGTCCCGGTTCCTGATATGAGAGAGCTCGTGGAAGAGAGTGTGCCAGAAGGAGTCGATGCGGTCGTAGCGGAGAGACAGGACGATGACGGGGTGATCCCAGCCGTCGCCGAGCCAAAGGGCGGCGCCGTCGATTTTGCTCTTGGGCAGGTGCTCGACCACCACGAAGCGGATGCCCATTTCGGCGAGGACCTTTGACACCTTGCGGACGTTCTCGGGGAAGTCGGCAAGGGCCCGGAGTTTAGGGATGCCGTCGTCCAACGCTTTGTCGGAGAAACGGTGGGCCGGAAGCGCCTTGGCGAGCTGCAGGGCGCGGACGCACCAAGCGACTTGCTCGGGATTGAGCTCGCTGCTCTGAATAGATGTCCTGGCAGCGACGCGGAGTCTTGCGGCTTCGGGAATGGAAAAGAACTGGGTGAGGGCCGCGTCGAGCGCGGGGATGGTGGTAGTGGATTTTATCCAGCCGCGTTTTTCCATGTCCTTGACGGGGGCTGACTCGAAGAGTTTGGCGCGTTGGCGGATGGCGTTTTCTTCTGCGACATTGGCTTTGGATAGCTGGTAGGCGGTTTCGAGGTTGAGCCAGAACTCGGGGCTAGTGCCGAGGGCGCTGGCCAGTTCGATGGCGGTCTCCGGGGTGACGGAGCGCGTACCGTTGATGATGCCGTTTATTGCAGGGAGGGGCCGTCCCGTGATCTTCGCCAAATCGGATTGGGTCCAGCCCCGCTCGGCGAGTTCGTCTCTGATGAACTCACCCGGCGGAAATACTTCTGCTGGTCTGCGATTTGCCATGGTGTTTGGTGTGCTTTCTATATGGGTGTTTCTAGTGGTAGTCTTCTATGCTGACCACGGTGACGGTGTTTTTGGGATTTCCGGGTTGGATTTCCACGACGAGCCGCCACTGGTCGTTGATCCGTAATGAGTGCTGGTTCGCACGTTTGCCTTTCAACTTTTCGAAATGATTGCCTTTGACCGCATAGAGATCTCTTTCGTCCTTGGCCGCCCGGATGGCCTGCATCCGCTTCCGGTATCCCTTCACGATGGCCTTCTCGAAACCGGCGGTGAAGCCGGTTTCGGTTTCGAGGCGGTCGAGGTTCTCGTCTCTAAAATCTATGTCCATTTAATGTTACCCGTCTGACCATGCCTAAAGATGGGGCCGGGGACGCCTTCCGTCAACAGGAATGTTACGGAATTCGATATAGTGTTAAAAACGTGTTGGCGGGGTGGACTAGTTCAGCTTGGGCTGGGGTGCTCGCTTGAGGCTGCCCCGGTCAATCTGGAGTACTTGGCCGGGCTGGATCAGTATCTTCATGCGGTTGTCCGAGCCCAGTCCGAGGTAGACGACCAGGGCCAGCTTCAGGGTGGGGTGCAGTTTGCGGAGGTCGTTTGCCGATGGGAACCACAGGAGGTTGTCGGTTGCGAGGATGGTTTCGGCAATTTGCTGCTGCACTGCGGCGGGTGCCTGGTCCAATTGCGGCAAGAGGACGCCGACGCGCGAGAATTGAGTTTGCGGATGGGCAAGAACCTTCCTTAGTTCCCTCCAGGTTGTGGCGATGCTTTCGCCGCAACCGACGCTGAGCGTGCCGAGGCGCAAGCGGGCTTCGGCAAAGTTCCGTGCCAGCTTTGCCGAGTCAGGGCTGCCTGTGAAACAGACGCCGCGGACTGACGCCGGCTGGTCAAAGAAGGCTGACGGAAACGACGTGCCGCGGAGCATGGAGATCAGCATGTCTTCGCTGTACCCCTCCGTTTCTCTCACCATGGCTTTCATGGTGGTGGCTTTACTCCCGTGCGACCACGGTATCATAAAGTCCGTAGTAGGTCAGGCCCTCGTGGCTCTCGATGCCGGTGTAGCGGAGCGAGGCGTCCTCGTAACGGCGGAAGGCGAAGACGGCCTGGTTCATGTGCTCGGTGTTGAAGACCTTCAGCCGCACGAGCAGGTGGAAATCCTTTACCGTCAGGCCAGTGACAGTCTCGAACAAACCCGTCTCGATCTTGGTGATCACGTCTTGCAGCGTGTTCTCGCGGAAATCGGTCAGATACATGAACGCCGGAATGCGTGTCGCGAACTTGATGAGCTTCTCCTGCACGAGTTTGCGCTTGGACTTGAACTCCTTCTCCTCGTCGGTGAGTTGCTTCTTCTCTTTCGCCGACAGGTCCTTGTCCTTCGCCTTATTTTTGAGTCCTTTAACCAGCTCGCTCTGGTTGATGATGGTTTCGAGGATGTTGTCGCCGAGCGAGCGCCAGCCTTCGATGCGCTCCACGGCGGCCATCGCCTCGGGGTTGTCGAGGATGCGGCGCAGGGTGTCGTTATCCACGTTCACCAGCATGGCAGATTCCCACTTGCGCGCGAGCAACGTGGCCGAGGTGCCGGCCATCGCGATGTCGAGGATGCCGCCCGCATCAATCTGCGTCATGTTCGCACCGTCGTAGGCCAGCACCGGCAGGAACGACACGAGGTCTCTGACGGCGTTCTCCGGGTTCGGCTCGCCGGGCGAAAGGCCAATCCCGTATTCGGAGAGCTGCCGCAGCGCGCGCGTCGGCGCGAAGTCGAACACGAAACAGACCGGCTTGAGGATTTCCTCCTCCTTTGGGTCGTCGCCGTTGGGGTTCTTGATGGACCACGGGGATTGGACGCGAAACGCCGCCTGGAAGTAGGTCTCCGGCGACTTGAGGTTGCGCAGCATCAGGATCGACGACCACTGCGGCACGGTGATGCCGGTGGTGAGCTTGCCGCACGAGAGCGTGATGGTCTTGGTGTCGAAGCCGCTGCCGATGGCCTGGCGCACGGGGGGCAGCGCGTCGAGCCCGATGCCCGCTGTGGCGCCAGCCGCAACGATCGCATCGTAGTCATGCCAGAAAACGTTTTGCTTCTCGGCCAGCAGGTTCGCCATCGCGTGACAGGCCGCGACGTTGGGCAGGAACCAGAACGAGTGCTGGAGATATGGCAGCAGCCGCACGTCCGAATACGGGAACGGCGGTCGCGTGCCGGTCTTGAGATATTCAACCGCCTTGGACGCATAGCCGCCGCGGATGATGTCCAGCCACTTCTGCACGTCGCTCTTGTGTTTGAACTGGGCCAACACGCCCGTGCCCGATGCCTCGAAGAAGGCGTTGAGGTCGAACTCGTCGAACTCCCCGGCGCTCGCGATGGCCACCAGTTCTTCCGGCATCTGGTAGGTGAGCAGCCGCATCTGCGGCAGCGCGCCGTAGGGATTCCACTTGCCAGGGCTCTTCGCCGCGAACTCTTCCTTCGCGCGCTGCTCGTCGGTGTAGGTCCAGTTGAAAATCTGCTCCTCGATGAATTCCCCCGTGGCCAGCGCCTTGAACGGCGTGCCAGAGAGGTAGAGGTAGGCCTTGGTGGTGATGGGGAGGAACTCGGTCTCTTTCTCCGAGAGTTCGCTGAGGACCTCGTTCACGCCTTCCAAGCTGGCGGCGTATTCGAGCTTGGCCTCCTTCTTGGCGACCGCCTCTTCCTCGCCCTCGAACAATTCCTTGGCCGTGTCGCGCCATGCGCCGAAGTGGTATTCGTCGAAGACGACCAAGTCCCACTTCACCTTGTGGAGCCACGTGTTCTTGGGCTTGATGTTGCCTACGTCGTCGCGGCCCAGTAGATCCTGGAAGGAGCCGAAATAGACGAGCGGCTTACTGGCGGAGATTTTTGTCGGGTCGCTGTCGGAATTGCGGGAGAGGTATTGCCAGCCGTCGAAGTCCACATGGGATTCGAGGTCCGTCTGCCACGCATCCTCCACGGCGGGTTTGAAAGTGACCACGAGCACGCGCTTGGCTCCGAGTTTCTTGGCGAGCTGATAGCTGGTGAAGGTCTTGCCAAAGCGCATCTTCGCGTTCCAGAGGAAGCGGGGCACGGCGTGCATATCTTCCTTCCAGATGGAATGGAAATAGGCGTGGGTCTTTTCCACGGCGGCGCGCTGCTCGGCGCGCATGGCGAATGTTTCGGAGTGCGTGCCGGTGAACCGCTGCCCGGTGCGCAACTCGGTAAGGACGGTTTTCACGTCCTTGAGCGTGCAGCGCACCCATTCCAATTCGGGGTTTGCAAAGGCTTTCTTGATGAGCGCGGCACGCACCTCATGGTCGGTGAAGGTCGTGCCGTCGTCGCGCTCGGCGACCTCATCCAGCTCAATGGTGAAGTTCTTGATGTTGGCGGTCTTGAGTTGCTCGGCGACGCGCTGCTTCACGTCGCGCGTGGTCTGGCCCACCTTGAGCTGACCCGCGTGCGCCTGGTCCGCGATGGAATAGGCGTAGATGCGCGGCCGGGCTTCCGGCTTGGGCGTAAGGATTTCCTCGATGGTCTTACTCATCTTCCGAATCCCCGCTGAGATCCATCGGGCGGACAACCTTCTCAATGAACGCGACCTCACTAGCGGTGATGCCATATTTCTCGTAGAGATCTTCGTCCGTCCACTGCTTTGTCCACCTCTGAGTCGGCACGAACGTGTAAACCTTGCGTGTTGTGTCTTGGGAGGGTTTGTGCAGAAGAATCAGGAAGCGAGTCAGCCGACAGGATAGGTAGGACAAAGCGCTTTCAGCCTGACTCTTCGAGTTGAACGGGCCAATGCAGAGATAAGTTTCCGAGGAGATGGTGCCCGGCTCCCCGACGAATGGCGTGCTGATGATCCTGTGCGGATAGGTGTCTCTGTTGCCGGTTCCTGGAGCAGCCCGGCCCGTGTAAATCTTCCATTTGTCTACCAGGTGATCTCCAGTCGAAATTGAGCTTCTGGCAACGTATCCCCTGCCGCCGTTCTGATAGACCATGACGTCACCGGCTCGTTTGGCAACTTTGCCCTTGAACATTGTATCTAGCCCGAACGGCTTTCTGGAGCTGACCATTTGGTCGAAACGCTTACTTTCAGGCAGCGAAAGCGAGTCGGTTTTTCCACTCTCGACAGCCACGACCTTCTTAAGAATCGACAAGCCTTCGTTGAAGCGGATGAACACGTCAGCGCCATTTTCAAGAAGCGGACGGCTGGCGGTTGAGACAGGCCAGTCCTTGAAATGAGTGGTGACTTGACAGGGCCCGGGATTGTCGCGGTCCCAGAGGAAGTAGCAAACGCCACCCTTGAGACCTACGCCTGGAAAGACGTCGGCCGCGCTGAGGTGGTCGTCAATTGAGCGCAGGCGATCATCGGAGAGCATTGACTCTCGGAATTCATCCAGTCCCTTGCCACCAGCGAACCAACGGGAAGGAATGACCAGTGACAGGTAGCGTGGCTCCAGTGCCTTCGCTTGCTCTACGAAGAGGTGGTAGATGGGCGCTGCACTCGTTCCAAAGCCATCATCGTTCAGTTGATACGGCGGATTTCCAGTGATTACGTCGAATTGCATATTTCCTCCAAATATCTCGGCAAGCTGAGCTTTGATGTTGTCGGTATGAATGAGCGCGTAGGCGTGAGTTTCAAGGCCTGCAGCCCGATCGAAAACCGACCTGCCGGCCCCGCAATACTTGCACTTGTCCCCGTCCCACGTGTGTTTGATGCGCTGGAACCAAATGTTCCCGTCGTCGTTGGCGAAGCCTTTGGCAATCGAGTGTTCGCCTTGGGCGTGCTTGGAGCAATACACGCTCCGCCGCGCCAGCAGGCTGGTGATTTGCGTGATGCCGATGCCGAACACCTGCTTGGTCAGGATGTGGTTCACGCGCTTCTCCAGATTTGGAATCTCCTTTTCCAGCCCCTTGGTGAGGCGGCGGGTGATCTCGCGCAGGAACACGCCGGATTTCGTGCAGGGGTCCAGGAACTTCACGGTCTTGTCGGCCCAGATATTTGCGCCGCCATTGTTGGCGGCCCACGCCTCGGCCAGCGTGTCCAGCATCCGGTTGGCAAACTCCGGCGGGGTGAACACCTCGTCGTTGGAGAGGTTCGCGATGCACGTCAATACGTCCGGGTTGCGGCTGCGCAAGGCAAAGCTGGCTTGGTGGGTCATACGATGACCTCCGGCGCAAGGGCGGCCAGCTCAACCGCCGTCATCGGCGGGTAGACGGGTTTGGTGGGTGTGAAGATTTCGTGCTTGCCGTTTTGAGCGAAGAGCGAGTCGCCGCCGCCGAAAATGGTGAGGTTGTCGAGTCGGAAGTCACGCCGTTGGAACTTCCCCTTTCCGAGGTAGCCCCACTCGGCGAAGATAATCGGTTGGCAGGTGTGCTCACGCATGGAAGGGGCGTCACCGTGGCGGGCAGAGGGTTTACAACTTTTACAGCCTTCAGTGCGCGTGCGCATGGCGAGGGCATCGCCGTGGACGAGGTTTTGTGAGAGCACGAAGAACGCGGCGCGATAGAGGTCGGCTGACGGGTCGAGGTTCAGATACTCGGCAAAGATTTCCAGCAGGTTCGCGCGGCAATCGGCAATGTTATCCGGCAACAGTTCGATGCCGTAAACGCACATCAGCCCGAGCAGAGCGTAGTGCCGGCGCTCAAAATCGGACTTACCATATTTGTGTTCCACGGCAGCGAGCTTGCGCCGCAGGATCTGCACGAGGAAGTTGCCGTCCCCACACGCCGGCTCCAGAAAGCGTGAGTCAATGCGTTCGGTCTCGCCCTTCACGAGGTCGAGCATCGCCTCGACCATCCACGCTGGGGTGAGGACCTCCCCGTGGTCGGCGACTCGTCGTTTGGATTTCACCAGGCTCATGCGATTCAGTGCCAGCGTATCCGCTTCGGCAGCGGGCGTCGAGGGGTTTGCGGTGCTGCGCGGGTCGGGCGGGGCCGAAATGGGTTTGACAGGTTCCGGCGATGGCGAGATCTGAGGGAGCTATGAACGAAATTAGACTGACGGGAAAGTTGGTGGGTGCGCAGGAACTGCTGAATGAGCTTTTCAGCGATGGGTGCCGGCCAAGTTTGCGCTGGCTGCGGACGCAGACGGCGGCGAAGACAATCCCCCATGTCCGGATTGGGCATCTGGTGTTCTTCGATGTCGAGATGGTGCGGGCGCACCTGGCGAATGCGCGGTTGAGCAAAGCGTTTCGCTGGCGGAAGCAGTGGCCGGTTGCCGTGACGTGCGGTGTTTAGCCGGCAAAAGCCGGTGGCTGATAACGGCGGGATTTGAGGGGACTGCTGCGGGCCGGCAGGGTGGCGAGGGTTTCTCGTTGCTGGCTGATAGCGAGGCGTCTGTTTGCTAGGTGCTTTGCAGGTCGCCCCGGACCCCTTTTCACTCGCACCACTTCACGCCGTCAGGCGGCTCATAAACGAACCGGCCCGCGAGGCCGGCGCGCACGCGCGCCTTCCTGCCGCCGCGTGATCGCCCGGACGGCTTCCAGAGGCACTTGTCCAGGTGCTCCCCGAAGGATCGCCAAACCGCATCCTTTGACCGCTCCAGCTTTTCCAGCATCCGCCGGATTGACTGGCGGATCGCCCGCACCTGCTTTGTTTCTCCGCCCTCCGTTCCGCGAAGGTGTTTGCGCGCCCAGTCCTCGATCTTGCCCATCTCGGCCCGTGCCTCTCTCTGCTCCGGCTCGCTGGCGTCCGGGTCGTCGAGAATCCTTTGCCATTCCAGCTTCGCCTTGCGCTTCCCCTCGAATTCTTCCGCGTCGTCAGCCGCCAGGTTGCGCTGGCCCTCAATTACGGCGTGGCCACAGGCCCGCCGGCCCAACTCCGCCCCATGAATCCATTCCCCGGGCGCCTTGACGAGGAGGTGGGCTGCACAGGCAACCCCTTTCCAGTCCGGCAAGGCTGAACTGCCACCATCGAAAACGAGACTCCAGCCCACGACCTTCTTGCGGAGGAGGTATCTGTCCGGCGGCCTGGCCGGCGGATTGCCGCCGGTCGGTTCCGCAACCAACGCCCCGCTCGCTGCCTGTCGCTCGGCGGCCTCTCGCAACCTTGCCTGGAAAATAATCTCGCGCTCTTCGGATTTGTGGTCTCTCACCCAGCAAAAGACCTTAGCTGTTTCTTTATTAGAGGACTGGAGCGTACCTATGAGCATGGCGGCGAACTGAGGCCCAATCCCCCGCTCGCGGATGTCCGGGTGGTCGCGGAGGCCATCAAGACTTGGGACTCCGGCTTCAAAGAACTGCAGAAAGGTCTCGCGCCGATCAAGCGTCTCTCCACAAAAGCGAAGTTCGATGGTCCTGTTCTTCAGGACCAGCCCCCAGGTGGGGAATGTGGAGATATGATAAACCTTCTCCTCTTGCCCGTTGATGCGAATCTTCATACCGCTGGTGACTGGCGCGGCTGACACTTGGGCGGCCCTTGCCTGCGCCTCGAAATTCGCGACGCCGTAACCGCTCGGAAGCGACACCTTGACCGCTTCTTTCAGGCGAGTCGTCAGTTCAGGTTCTTCCTCCCATCCGGATGTGCCGCGCCTCGGCTTCAGGTTCTCCAACAGGGCGCGGTCGCAACGGAGCGTAATGTCCACCTCCTTAACGGACCCGCGAACAAACCGGAGTTCGCCGACTTCAAGGGTGCATTGCGACAGCGCCTGAGCCTCGGCAAGCTCGTTGCCCTCGCGCAGAAATTTCAGCGCCGTTGCCCGGAGGGTCTCAGGGCTTGGCAGTTTTACGTCGGAATGCCCGCTCAGGTCCATGACCGCAAGACAATATCCGGCGGGGAGCGTTTCGTATAGACGCAAACAGTGGATTCCGCTGCCCTTCGCTGGTCGTGGCTCGTGAGGGTCCGCGCGCTGTTGTAGTGTTGCTTTCAGTCGAGGTCCTTTTTAAGGGAATCCGACGAGAACCACTAAGACTCGCAAAGCTTATTTGCCGCTTGTTTTTCTTGATTCGGCCAGCGGGAAGTTCAACTGCTTGCATTTTCTTCGGAGTGCTGAGAACCCATCTGCCGGCGTTTCCAATTTCTTTCCCGTCGCCGAAGCGCCCTGCGCGAGAAACTGGGCCAACTGACGGATTGTGATCCGTTCGCCGTAATGCTCCAAGAGGGTCTTTAGCCAGATCATGCGGAGGCGGTCGTGGTCTGCGCCCCAGAGCTTCGGGTACCGTTTATTCTTAAAAAACTCAACCGCGTTGGCGAGTTCCACAATCCTTTTCCGGTCGTGCTCCTTCACGGCGTCGATGAACATCGACGCAATGCATCGCTCCCTACCTTTAAGCTTCTCGGTCAAAGCCCAATACTCAGCGTTAGAGCTGTCAGACTCGTGGCGTATGAGCGGGTACAGAATCTTTTTCCCCCTCTGGGCCGCCTCGTACTCGTCGAGGGTTTCGTAGTAGTGTCTGACGAAAGACTCCACAAAGGAGAGTTCCCGCCCATACCTGCACAGGGCCCCTGCCCCTGGCCAGTCGCCTTTCCTGAGGAGGTCTACGATTAGCTTGAGCGGCGTCTTCCGGGGCTTTTTGGATTTTTTGTCAGTTTCGATTCCATAACGAAAAGACCAGAACTCGGGGAAAGTAAATCCAAAACAGTGCAGCCCGCGCCAGTGGCGACCTGGCTGCCCGGCAGAAGTTACCGGGCTTTATCCGGGAGGCCGGGTTTTTTGGAGACTACGCGGGCTGAAGCGCAGGGCACGCGGGGTGTAACGCCTAAGGGGTTAAAGTGGCGGATGGTTCGCCGCAGTAGCAAACAAACTGACGTATGGCACAGAACAATAGATTGAGAGCGGCGCGAGTGTTGCTGGGCATGACCCAGCTTCAGCTTGCGGAAAAGATTGGCAGTAAGGAGATCGAGGTTTCTCGATTTGAAACGGGGCGGGCAGAGCCTGACGCGGAGGTGAAGCGCCGAATTGCTGAGGTGCTTCAGAAACCAGCGTTTGAACTGTTCGACGTGTGAACCCAAAGGAGTCTTTATGATTAAATCCGTGGTTGAGCAACTGGAGAACCCACCGCAAGGCGGGGCTGGGCAGGCATACGAGGGGTATATCGACAAGCGCGAGTGCGCACGGCGACTCGGGCGGACGCCGAGGTCGGTGGATACGTATATGGCGGCAGGGCTGATCCCGTTTTACAAACTAAACCGCACTGTGGCGTTCAAATGGTCCGAGGTGGACGCACATATCAAGGCGCACTATCGCGTTGGCCTAAGGAGCTGATGAGATGCTGAGCGGAGGTGCGGGGTGAGGAATGGGTCGGATGGGAGGTATGAGAGCAATAGCAGATAGCAAATAGCCAATGCAAGTGAGTGTCGTAGAGCGGGCGCGGCGGTATATCGCGAAATGTGACCCGGCAATAAGTGGGCAGGGCGGGCATGATGCGGCGTATCATGTCGCGGCTTGTCTGGTGCATGGGTTCGCCCTGGGTGAGCCGGATGCGCTGGCCCTGCTGACCGAGTGGAACCACGTGTGTGTGCCTCCGTGGTCGGAGCGGGAATTGCGACACAAGGTTGAGTCCGCCGGCAGGGCGAGCCATAGGGAGCCGCGTGGCTGCCTGCTGGGTGCTGGCGTGGCGGCTGGTCCTCAGCGGCGGTTGGCTGCGCCCGTTGCGCCCGTGGCGAAGCCGGTAAGCCCTGCGGTGGCGACAGAGCGGTTTTTGAAGGGCTTTCGGTGCGGTGATGTGGATCTTGCCGGCGCAAGCCCTGTGAGGCTGGACGGGGACCCGCGGTTCGACGGCGCCCTGCTGGTGGGAAAACTCTATGGGCCGGGTGAGCTGGTCAACTTCGTGACGGCATACGAGACCGCGGTTGAAAAAGGCGGTGAAACCAAGGCGCGCCCGTTCGGACGGGGCATCACGGTTGAGCGCGATGCTCTGGTGGCCCGGTTTGAAAACGGCGGTTCCGACACTGGCAAGGGCGGGGCCTGGCTGCGGATGAACCCGGTTGACGGGCGCGGGGTGTCGGATGTGAACGTCGCGGCGTTTCGTTTTGCCCTCTTGGAAAGCGACAAGCTGCCGGTGGAGCTTCAACTTGCGCTCTTTGCCAGGCTGCCGCTGCCGATTGCTGCGGTGCTCGGCAGCGGCGGGCGCTCGCTGCACGCGTGGGTGAAAGTGGATGCGGGGGATGCGGATGAGTACCGCGCTACCGTGGGCGAGATGCTGGCGATTTTGGCGCGGTGTGGCGTGGATGGAAAAAACAAGAACCCATCGCGGCTGTCACGGCTGCCGGGAGCGCGGCGCGAGATTGGAAGGGCGGGTGATGGAATTCAGCGCCTCCTATATTTGAATCCGAAACCAGAGGGAAAATGCATCCTGTGATTAACCTGAAAGAACTTGCGGCTGAGGTGGAGGACAAGCCTGGGGACGCGGCGCCGCCGCCGCACGGGCGGCGACTGAGCGAGCTTCTCAGCTACGCTGAAAATGATCCGAGTGAGCTGTTGTTGTATCGGTTCCTTTGCCGCTGTGCGGGGTTGCTGCTGGTAGGGCCGACCGGTGTCGGCAAGAGCTCCCTGGCTATGCAAATGATGATTCTGTGGGCGCTCGGAAAGGCAGCTTTTGGCATCGTGCCGAAAGGGCCTTTGAAGTCGGTCCTCGTCCAGGCTGAAAATGATGATGGCGATTTGGCGGAAATGCGCGACGGGGTGATTCGTGGACTGAAGCTGAATCCGGAGGAAGCGAAGCGGGCTTGTGAGAACGTGATCGTGGTGCGTGAGGATTCGCGAACGGGCCTCGGATTCATTGCTGGCACGCTGCAGCCCCTGCTGGCGGAACACCGGCCGGATTTGCTCTGGATTGATCCGGCGCTGGCCTACCTGGGCGGTGAGGCGAGTTCACAGAAAGATGTCGGGGCGTTTCTGCGGAACATGTTGAACCCGTTGCTGCGTGAATTCAACTGCGGGTGCGTGGTGGTGCATCACACGAACAAGCCGGCAAAGGGGAAGGAAAAAAGCGAGTGGCAAGCAGGGGATTTCGCCTACCTGGGCAGCGGGTCAATTGAGTGGGCGAACTGGGCGCGGGGTGTCCTCGTGGTGCGGTCGGTGGGCTCGCACACGATCTTTGAGCTGAAAGCGGCCAAGCGCGGGGGCCGGGTGAGGTGGAAGGAGGCTGACGGGGAAACGCCGACTTACGCGAAGGTGATCGGTCACTCGGAGGAACCGGGCGTGATTTGCTGGCAGGAATTGGATGCGTCGGAACTGCCGCCGGAGCGCGGGGCGCGGAAGGAGTACACGAAAGACGACGTGATGCCGCATGTGCCGCTGGACAAGCCGATTGCCAAGGAGGCGCTGCGGAGCAGGTGTAACGGGGCGGGCATCGCCCTGAACCGGATAAACGGGTTTATCGCGGAATTGGTTGAGGAGGGTAGAGTGTTCGCCTGGCGGGTGAAACGGCCCCGAACGAACGCAATGTGGATGATTGGACGATCTCAGCCGCCGCCGGAGGAACTGATAAAGGAGGGACCCGCGAAATGAGAGGCGCACACGGAGACTCGCACGGGCAAAACGGGCGTGTGTGTTGGTCATGCGCGTCAGACCCGAGAGACACACACACGCCCCCCTGTAAGGGGGCGCGTGTGTGTGTGTCTGGGTGGGGTGTGTGGAAAGGGCGGTGATTATGGGACAAATCTTTGAGCAGCAACCAAAGGAGACGGCGAAGGCGTTCGCAGCCTTCAGTTTGTACCTGAACATGGGGCCTGAGCGGTCCCTGGAGGGGGTTCGGGTAAAGTGCGGCAAAAGTGCGAGGCTGATTCAAAGATGGTCTTCGCGGTGGAAGTGGACCGAGCGGGTCGAGGGGCATACGGCATACCTGGCGACCGTCGAGCGCGAAGCGGTCGAGGTCGTCGCCCGGGGCAAGGCCGCCGAGTGGGCAAAGCGGCAGCAGGCACTCCTCGAAGAGGAGTGGGCGGTTCACGAGGAGTGCATCCGGGCCGGGCGCGAGGCGCTCAAGCGGTTTTACGAGCGGGGCAAGGGGGCGACCTTGGGCGACATCGCCCGGATGTTTGCCGAGGGCAGCCGGCTCGGGCGGCTGGCGTCGGGGCTGGCGACGGATAAAACGGAGCTGACCGGGGTGGATGGCGGGGCCATCCGGGTGGAGTTTGAGGCGGCGCTCAAGAAGGTTTATGGGCGACGGGGCGAGGTGGTGGACGTGGAGGCCGCTCCCGCGCATAGCCCATTGCCGATAGCCGATAGCCAAGGGGGCAAGGCATGACGGAACTGGAGGACTATATCGAGCGGGGGCTGGGCGCTGGGTGTCCGCCTGAGCAGATTGGGAATTTTGTCCGGGCGGGCGTGGTCCTGCAGCCGCGCCAATTGGCGGCGAGCGCGGCGGCGCGGCTGTGCGATGCGGCGGGCGGGCCGACCGCGATCGGGTATGGCGGAAGCCGCGGCGGTGGGAAATCGCACTGGCTGCTGGCTCAAATGGGCACGGATGACTGCCAGCGGGTGCCGGGGCTGAAGTGCCTGTTGCTGCGGAAGGTGGGCAAGGCCAACACCGAGCATTTCGAGGATCTGCGGCGGCGGGTCTTCACCGGGCTCCGTCACGAATTCAGCGCCTACCGTGGGCTGCTGACGTTCGCCAACGGTTCGCGGATTGTCGCGGGGCATTTCCAGGCGGAGAAGGACATTGATGCTTACCTGGGACTGGAATACGACGTGATCGGGATTGAGGAGGCAACGACCCTGTCGAGCCGTAAGCACCAGGACATTTCGACGTGCTCGCGGACCAGCAAGGCGAATTGGCGTCCGCGCATTTACTCGACGACCAATCCCGGCGGGATTGGTCATGCTTGGTATCGGGCGCGGTTCATCGTTCCTTTCCGGGACGGAAAGGAAACGGAGACGCGGTTTATCCCGGCGCGGGTGGATGACAATCGGTTCAACAACCCTGAGTATCGGCGGGTGCTGGAGGGTCTGAGCGGTTGGCAGAAGGCGGCCTGGCTCAATGGGGAGTGGGATATTGCCGCCGGGCAATTCTTCACGACCTTTCGGCGTGATGTCCACGTCGTGGACCAGTTCGATGATAAGCGGGCGGTAGAGTGGTTTTGCTCCCTGGACTATGGGTTCACCCATTACACCGTTGTCCTGCTCGGGTGCCTGGACGGGGATGGCAACCTGTTCGTCGTGGACGAGCACGCGGCGCGAAAGTGGCTGCCGGATCGGCACGCGGCGGCGGTCAAGGCGATGCTGGCGCGGCATGGGCTGGCGGTGGACCGGCTGCGCCGGGTCGTGGCCGGCACTGACGTTTTTAGCAAACAGAGCGACGGCTCGACCGTCGCGTCGCAGTATGCGCGGCTGGGGATTGCGCTGAGGCCGGCGAACATGGAGCGGGTCGGCGGCTGGGCGGAAATCCTGCACCGCCTCGGCGATGTCGAGGCGGGCATCGTGCCCCGGCTGTTCATTCACGGGCGGTGCGCCCGGCTGATCGAGTGTTTGCCTGCGTTGCAGCATGATCCAAATCGGCCAGAGGACGTGCTCAAGGTGGATGCCGATGAGGATGGTATCGGGGGTGATGACCCAGCGGATGGACTCAGGTACTTGGTGGCGACGAAGTCGCGCACGATCACGCAACGGAAGTTGCGCGGGTTGTAGCGCGAAGCCCCCTTGGGGATGGAAGGGGGCAAGCATGGGGGATGGGTGGGGGAGCGAACGGGAGCCGCAAGCTGAATGACGGCGCTGGCCTTGGCACCTGCAAGGACTGTGACGGCGTGAGGCTTGGCAGCGGGAGTGAGCGGCTTGGGGTCGGCCGCACGCGTCTAGTGGCGTACCTGAGCGGAGGTGTTGGCGAAGATTCTAGATTAGCGTCCGCGCCTGCTGAAGTAGAAGCCGCCGCCGCCCAAGAACATTACTGCCAACACGATGATGAGTATAGTTAACATGGTAAAAGGTCGGCGTGGCAACGGCTTGGCACAAGAGGGGGATTTCCCCCCTAACTACTTTCCGCATTCGGAAAGGGCGCGGAGCGTTGAGGCCAGCGCGAGCGGGGAGCGGGAGTCCAGAGGATCATTCCTTTGGCGCGGGTCTGGGCCGGCGTGAGGCCCAGGAAAAACGGAGGCCGGTGCAGGGTGGCCAACCCTGCCGGGTCCAGGGCGGGAGCCCTGGCCGCCGGAGGCCCGGGGGGCAGCCACCGGCTGGCGTTTTGGTGTGCCGCGCTGCGGACTCGCGTCCGGGTGGCTGCCCCTGGGCGGAAGTCAAAGGAGGGTCGGCTCGCCCTGGGTGTGGGTGTGGCGGCCAGCGTCGGCGAAGACGAGGCCGGCGCCGCGCTGCATCGCGGCGTTGGCGGCTCGCATGGTGTTGCCACTGGTGGCAACGTTGTCCACGAGGTAAACCTGACGGCTGCCAAGGCTCCAGATCGTGGCTTTCAGGTGGTGCGCGTCGGGCGGCGTCGGGGGCAGGTTGCGGCGGTGGCGGGCGCACTGCGATTCGATTGGCCGGGTGCGGCGGAGTGCCTGCGCAACCTGCGCCCCGGTGCGGTGGCTGGCGATGAGGCTGGCCAGGATGGTGTTGGCGCGGGTGCTGCCGTCGCTGGCCGGAACCGGGACAAGCCAGCAAGGCGTTTCGATGAGGCGGGCCATTTCGGCGGCGGCGGTGTCGAAGTCAATCGAGGGGCTGCTCGGGTCTTTTATCGCGTAGGCGAGGCGGCGGGTCTCGGCTTCGGCCTGACTGAGTTGGCCCTGGCGGAGGGATTTGTATTTGCGGGCGGCAAGGATATTCATGGCGCAAGTGCCCGCGCCTCTCCGCCAGAGCGGAGAGGGCGGGCGGTGGGGGTTAGTCTTCGTCGGGCATCATCACGGTGATGGCTGGGGCGGGGTCGTCTATGTCGAGGGGGCCGCACATGGCGACCAGCTTGACCAGCCGGGGGCGGTGGTTGTCGTTGCGGACATAGAGAGCAAACGGCAAGCGGGCTTGGCCGGTCTGCGCTTTGCGGATGGCAAAGCGGAGCATCCAAACGACATCCCAGAGGCGACCGGCTTCGTCCTGGCCGGTGACGCCAGCGGGCACTGCGACAAAGCTGTCGAAGACAGCGCGGGTGAGGAAAACCGGGAAGCGGATTCCGGCTTCCTCGGCAACCTTGGAAACCTCAACCTGCATGCCGTCGGCGACGGCCTGCGAGCGGGTGTAAGAGTAAATGACCGGGCCGAAAGGCTCGGCGGTGTTTTCGGTGTTGTTCATATCGGGTAAAGGAAGCGGGCGCGACCCGCGAGGGGCCGCGCCCTGGGTGAATCAGGCGGCGACCTGGTCGGCGGCGAAGCGGCTGCCGTAGCGCTGGCGGGGGTCTTCGCCGGAACCTTCGGTGCGGAACTGGCCGCAAGGGTGTTGCCAACACTTGCGGGCGTTATTCCAATGGAAGCCAAACTGCGAGAGCTGGCCCCGGACCGTCTCGGCGGGCTGCTCGGTGAACGTAATCCAGACCCACTTGCCGACAACCTCGGCGAGGCCGTACTGCTCGGGCAACCACTTGCGGAGCAAGTCCAGAACGCGGTCGGTAGAGAGGGCGCGGTTTTCATCGCGCTGTTGGAAGTTCACATACGGAAGTATGCGGGTCGGTTTGGCCTGCTCGGCTGTGCTGGTGTTTTTGTCTGTGCTCAACTGCTCAGTCCGGTCTCTCGCCCTTCACCCTTATTAGCCCGCGCATCAGGGCGGCAGGCGGGAGTGGTCTTCAGAGGGCACCGCCTTT
>OCTA010001860.1_pt1 | contig 19312 bp, 14 predicted proteins | sample 1538991 | NCBI WGS metagenome assembly OCTA01 (sample SAMEA3539302, study PRJEB22396) | soil metagenome | biome: tundra; feature: field; material: soil | place: USA | collected 2010-05 | depth 0.15 m | reverse complement strand
CGCTGCTAATACTTTCGAAAAGCGATCACGCCTTGATGATCGTCGATCCGGCGACGCTGAAGGTCGTTGGGCAGGCGCCATCGGGTCCGGATCCGCATGAGGTGATCGCCTCGGCCGATGGAAAAGTCGCCTACATTTCGAACCATGGCTTCGGGGCCTACAACACGATAACCGTCGTCGATCTCGTGCGGCAGTCAAACCTGCCGGCGATTGATCTCGGCCCTTTAGGCGGTCCGCACGGACTTGACTTCGTCGGCGGAAAGCTCTGGTTTACCGCCGAAGGAGCCAAGGTGATTGGCAGCTACGATCCGGCGATAAAGAAAGTCGCTTGGGTTCTTGGAACCGGGCAAGACAGAACTCATATGATTTTCGTCTCGACCGACTTACAGCATATTGTTACCTCGAATGTTAGTTCCGGGACCATGACTCTGATTGAAAAAGGCATCGTGCGCGGCGGGCCCGGTCCGGGTCCAGGTCCTGGTCAGGGTCCGCCCGGACCGCCTCCCGGAATGGCGAATGGACCAGGCGGCCCAAGAGGCGCTCCCCGCATGGATTGGGAAGAAACGGTAGTGCCGGTGGGGAGAGGCTCCGAGGGCTTTGACGTATCTCCAGACGGCAAGGAGATCTGGGTCGCGAATTCCGGAGACGGCACCGTTTCGATCATCGACCGCGCCAGCAAGAAAGTGGTTCAAACGCTGGACGCGAATGTCAGGAGCGCCAACCGGTTGAAATTCACGCCGGACGGAAAGATGGTGCTTATCTCTACTTTGGGCGGTCCGGATTTGGTGGTGCTCGATGCGACCTCGGGCAAGGACGTAAAGCGGGTGAAGCTTGGTCGCGGCGCCGCCGGCATCTTATTGCAGCCTGATGGATCTCGCGCCTTTGTTGCCTGCACGCCGGACGACTACGTGGCGGTGGTCGATTTGAAATCGCTGGAAGTGACTGGGCATATTTCCGCTGGCCGGCAACCCGACGGTATGGCTTGGGCGTTTCGCCAATAATTCAAATGCCTGGTCCCGTACGCGAACTCGCCGCGCGATCCTGGGATGCCGTGATCGTCGGCGCGGGACACAACGGTCTCACTTGCGCGGCCTATCTGGCGCGAGCGGGCAAGCGAGTTTTGGTGGTGGAGGCGCGCGATCGCATCGGCGGCGCATGCAGCATTGAAGAGCCCTGGCCGGACGTCCGCGTGTCTCCATGCGCGTATCTCTGCGGACTGCTGCATCCCCTCGTCATCGAGGAATTGAACCTTCCCGCGCTTGGCTACTCCTGGACTCCGGCGAGCAATGGCCTCTTCGTTCCGTTCGATGACGGCAGCAGCGTTCAACTCTATGATGACGACGACGCCTGCGAAGCCGAACTAACTCGTTTTGCGCCCCGGGATGTAGCGGGGTGGCGGGCCATGAGCGGCGTTATCCAGCGCTTGCGCGATGCCATTCGTCCGGCCGGCGAGCGCGACCTGTGGATCGGCGAGCCGCCCACTCAAGAGCAACTGGAGGATCGTCTAGGCGCGGACGAAGAAGCCCGTTCGCTGCTGTTCGACTGGTCTATGGCCGAGTTCGTCGAACGCTATCTCTCCGACGAACGACTGCAAATCGCGTATCTTGGGCAGGGCGTTATCGGCACGAATGCCAGCCCGTTCGATCCCGGAACGGCGTCCATCCGCTTCCATCACTCCTCCGGCCGTCTCGGTGGTTTTCCGGGTGGCTGGGGTTATGTGAAAGGAGGCATGGGAATGGTATCGTTCTTTCTCGCCGACGCCGCTAAAAATTCCGGAGCGGTCATCGCGTCCGGCGTTCCCGTTTCCCAAATTCTGCCGGGCGAGGGAGTGCTGCTCGAATCCGGAGAAAGAATTTGTGCGCCAATTGTCATTTCTAACGCCGATCCGAAAGTAACCTTGAAACTCTTGGCGAATGCGGCGGATGCAAGCTGGCGCGCGCAAGTTGAATCGATCCCTATCGAAGGCTGCACTCTCAAACTCAACGTATGGCTGCGCGAATTGCCGAACTTCAAAGCCCGCCCGGGCACTTGTCAGCCTCACCACTTTGCGCAGATCAACACGCCGCTTAGCAAGCGTGAATGGCAGGCCGGCTATGCTGCCGCGCGCGCGGGCCGATTGCCGGATCGCCTGTGGACTGAACTCTATTTCCAGAGTGTTCACGACAACACCGTAGCGCCTGAACACACGCACACCATGAGCGTCTTCTCGCAGTACGTGCCATACAGGTTTTCCGACGGCACGTGGGACAGCCATCGCGAATCGGCGAAAGTACTGGCTTTCGATGCGTTCGCCCGCTTCTGCAGTAACTTCCCGGATGCGGTTATCGATGCTGAAGCGCTGGGGCCTCCCGATATCGAAGAGAGAGTCGGCCTGACCGGCGGCCACATCTTTCAAGGGGAGTGTTTACCTCAATACATGTGGAGCCATCGGCTGCGTGCGAAGACGCCCATGCCAGGTGTTTACCTTTGCGGAGCGTGCACTCATCCCGGTGGCAGCGTGATCGCGATCAATGGCCGCAATGCCGCTATGGCTGTGCTCGCAGGCGATTCAAGCCGCTCTTAAGCGGTAATGTCGGTAGCACACTCGCGCCAGAATCAGCAGCAGAACACAGCCGCCCAACAGCTTCGTTTCAAACCAGAAAACCGACTTGATTTCCGGAGTGGGCAGGAACGAAAAGGCAATCGCCACGGATGAAACAAGCAAGCCACACGCCGCCGGAAGCTTCTGGCCGAATTTCCAAGCGGCGGCGAAGACGTATAGGAACGGCACGAACAGCGAGACCACCGTCAAGTCAACCGTGAACTGGTAAGCGCCGCGAAAGGTCTCGCCCAATTGACTGATAACGAGAAGGACGGCCGTGCCCATACCCAAGAACAAGACTGAGATGAAAGGCGTTCCATATCTGGGGTGCAGCTTGGCGAACGACGGCGGCAGCATATGGCCAATTCCGAGGACGAAAGGAAGGCGCGCGCAGGCTCCGACATAAGTGCCCAGTTGACCTCCTGCCGCGAGGATAATGCAGATGGCGATGGCGAGCGGAACCCAACCGAATCCCGCGAGTGCGGCGGCTTGGCGGCTGGCTTGCGCGAGCCCGATGACTGGGCTAACCTGATCCGGTTTGAGAAAAACCAAGACTGAGCCGGTTGCTCCCACGTAAAAGAGAAGAACCAGGGCGGCGCTGATCCAGGTGGCGCGAATGATGCTGCGGCGCGGGTTGCGAATCTCACCGGACAGGATGGGGCTTAGCTCAAGCCCGGTCATCCCCATGGCGAGCTGCGACCAGAAGTTCAACTTGTCGAGATCCCATTTGGGCGCGAAATCGAAGTGCGTCGCCGAACCATTCAGGCAAAGCGCGGCCGTGCCCGAAACTACAAAGACGATGACGATGAGATATGTGCCGACGCCGCCGAAGTCATCAACCCATTTTGCGACGCGCAATCCAAAGTAATTGGCGGTGACGACGATCGCTAACAGCAGCAGCGCGCCCGGCGTAACGTAGAAGGGGTTTTCAGCCAGTCGGGCAAGACGCTCGTTGAAAAGGTAAGTCAGCATCCCCGCCAAAGAGATGAGGACCCCGGGAATCCAGAAGAGATTGTTCAGGTAGTAAAACCAAGCGCAAGTGAAGCCGTGCCATTCGCCGAATGCTTCGCGGGTCCAGATGTAAAGACCGCCTTGCTCGGGAAAGCGTTCGGAAAGGTTGGCGACGACAAAGGCGCAGGGCAGGAGGAATAGCGCCGCGGCGAGCAGCCATAGGACGATCGCGCCGGGACCGATGTGGGCCGCGACACTAATCCAGCGGGTGCTGATGATGGCGGCGACGTTGAAGAGAACCAGGTCGCGCAGCCCCAGTTCTTTGCGGAGCGCATTCACGGCTGACGGTAAACGATGCCGCCCTTCATCACAAACACGACGCGCTGCAAAGCGGTGATGTCTTCGATCGGGTTGCCGTCCACTGCGACGACATCCGCCAGATAGCCCGCGCTGAGTTTGCCGATGCTGTCGTTCCAGCCGGTCAGTTGCGCGGCGTTGATCGTTCCCGCCTGAATTGCGGCGAGTGGCGTCATTCCGTACTTCACCAAAAGCACGAACTCGCGCGCTTGGGTTCCGTGCGGAAACGGTCCGACGTCGGAGCCCATGGCGATGGGTACTCCCGCCTCCAGTTGCCGCTTGAACTCGCGGACATGCAGATCCAGCAGGGCGTGCTCTCTCGCCGCCCGCTCGGGCGATGCGGCGTGTTCCGCGAAGTACTCGGAGATGGTGAACGTGGGCACTGCGAAGATATGCTTTTCGCGCATCAGGTGAATCGTTTGCGGGCTCAACTCGTAGGCGTGATCGACCGACGCGACTCCCGCCCGCGCGGCGAATAATGTTCCCGGTTCGCCCGTCGCGTGGACGGCAATTCGTTTACCGGTGCGCGCAGCTTCCTCGACGGCTGCCGTAAGCTGCGCTTCCGTAAACTGGTAGGGCGTCGAAAGCTTTCCATTGCGGATGGTGTCGGGACCAGTCTCGTAAATCTTGATGAAGTCCGCGCCTTGCTTCAGCTGCTCGCGAATGGCGGCGATCAATTCATCCGTATTGTTGGCCTGTGTTGCGTTCGGAAGGACGCGCTGCTCGGGGTTGTATCCGACCGCGTCCTCGTGTCCGCCCAGAATGTCGATGGCGTTGCCGCTGACGCGTAGGCGGGGCCCGGGGAAGAGGCCCGAGTCGATGGCGTCTCTCACCGCTGTGTCGGCCGAACTGGCGCCTTCGGTGCCCATGTCCCGTTCCGCCGTAAAGCCAGCCAGCAAATCGGCGCGAGCGGCGAGCACAGCCGCCAAAGTACGCTGCGGCACGGATTCTTGAACAGTCTGCAAATCTTCCGCGCCCGGATGCAGAAAGAGGTGGACGTGAGCGTCGATCAGTCCAGGCAACAATGTCCGGTCACCGAGATCGATAACTCGTGCGCCTGTAGGATGCGCGACTTTGGCAGCGACTTCGGCAATGCGGTCGCCTTCTACTCGAATCTCGCCGGGACTGACGAACCTGCCGGTTTCGACATCCAGCAGCCGAGACGCGTGCAGGATGACCGGCGCCGCGGTTTGCGCACCGAGGCGGGCGGCGAACAGCAGCAGCAACGCTGTGATCAGGCGCGGCATTACGGCTCAGCCTTGTAAATCCGAGACTTGCTCTTTTCCGCCTTGAACGGTGCGGGCGCGGTGCATGCCCGTGGTGTTGAAGTTAAGTTCTCGGCGGTTTGTCCGTCCCGAGCGATCGCGATCACGCCGCCATCATCCCCAAATGCGAGGAGCTTGGTTTGAATCACGTTATCGACTGCGTCAAATGCCGAACCTCTCGCTTTCACTCTGTTGCGAATGATATTCATATCGTAGTCAGCCGGGAGAGTTACCTCGTATTGCGTCGCGTCAATAAATAAAAGGGACTTCTATCTCTTCATCGATGAAGGCATTCGTGCCCTATCCCGTGGCGTCTGGCCGCGTCATACGATTGTGGCGCTCAATACACCTTTCGAAACGTAAGATTGATGCGCGTATCGCCGGTGAGCGGATGGTCTCCCGCTTTAAGCGGAGCAACGCCATGATACACAAAGCGCGCGGGGCCGCCCCACACGGCAACATCGCCGCTTTCAAGGTACAGCCGACGCACCGGATCGGAGCGGCGCTTCCCACCCCACAAGAATGCCGCGGGTAGCCCGAGCGAGACGGAGACGATTGGCGCCCAGGCGTCTTTTTCGTCACGGTCCTGGTGCAGGCCGAGTTTGGCGCCTGCAATGTAGCGATTGATCAGGCAAGCGTCGGGATGGTAGCCGCCGAACCCAGCAGCCGCGGCGGCGTTTGCCGCTATGTCAAGAAAGGCCGTGGGCATTGCGGGCCACGGTGCCGCAGTGTCAGGATTCACTTGATCGTAACGGTACCCGGTGAGGTCTGAAACCCAGCCGACGCGTCCGCAATTCGTCATAGCGACAGACATTGTGTAACCTCCGGGCGTCACCAGATGACGAAACGGCGCGGCGTGCGACACTCGCCGGGCTTCTTCAACCAGCTGCGCGGCTTCCGCAGTGGCGAACCCGCGCAACAACACGGCGCCCTCCTCGAGCCGCTCGCAACTGCCGGGCAATGATTGGTCGTCAAAGAGCGACGTCATAGCGCGTCACGCAATCGACGTCCAGAGATCTTCGGGCGGGTGTTGATTACGGAGGGCGATCCATTCTTCCAAAACTGGGAGTTGCTTCATTCGGCGCTCACGTCGGCATCCTTGCGTTGACACCATTCTACGATTTCGCCAAGCGGACCGACCGATGGAGCTTTGAATCAAACCACGACAGCGCGAACGCCGACAGGAAAGTGCTGTTTCCGCGCGAATCAGATTCGTCCCGGCGACCCTTGCAAGCTGTCCGCTTTGCTGACCGCGCTCGCAATCCGTGTCGAGGTCGTGGGCAAGGGATTGGTCGGCACCACAGCACGCGCAGCCGCTCCTGCCCTTCCCGATACTCCGTCATTCCGAAGAGCGTGCGCTAGATGCTAGACTGCCCTTGCAAAGAGCCTTGCTTCTCGACGTCTGCACTCGGCCAAGCTGAAAGAGCCTGGCGTGATCGAAGATGTCGATTACCAGCATCCGCGCGGGCTCGACCGCAAGCTGCTGCGCTCCCTAGCCGCCAGTGAATGGGAGCGCCAGAATCAGAATGTCCTGTTCATCGGCCCCACGGCGCCGGCAAAACCCTGCCCGCCTGTGCCTTGGCGCACAAAGCCTGCCGCGACGGTTTCTCCGTTTTGCATAAACGAACAACGAAGCTGCTTCGAGAACTTGCGGTGGCCCATGTGGACGGCAGCATCGGCCGCGTCCTGCTGAAGTTCTCCCGCGTCGATGTCCTCGTGCTCGACGATTTTGCGATGGCTCAGCTGAAGGGCGGCGAGCGGCGTGACTTCCTGGAAATCTGCGATGACCGCTATCAACGCCGCTCGCTGATTCTCACCTCGCAAATGCCGATTGCCCACTGGCTTATTCAAGTAATCGGGTGTCCTGCAGTCTATGACAATCTACACAAAAAATCGCCGGCTGGTTTACGCAGGCGGATCGGATGGACGTGCGCCAGGCCCTTTGCTGGCGGACTGAGCATGGGCGAAGGCGAGAGCATACTCTGATGGAACCGATACATCTCCCGTTCCCGTTCTGGAGAGTCGGGACGGACACTAGAGATCCAGGTCATCTTCAACGGCAGCAAGCAATCGCTGAAGCCGCAGCCTCCACTGAAGCCTCGCATCGGCCTCCATGCCGATGGATCAACTCATGCCGATGGATCAATGCAGTAAAACCCGCGCCAGCCCGGCGTTATTCTCCGTATCGTAGATCCGAAACACCAGCAAATGTTCGCCGGGACGCAGCTTCTCCAGATGCAGATGAAAGCGCTCCCGCGGGGAATCCGTCACGCCATCCACCGCCTCAATCGGCTGCCACGACCCCGTATCGAGCGAGTATTCGCACAATCGTAAGGGGCTAGTCTTGTCCTCGCCCTCGACATCGACATCCAGCACCGCGTCATTGCGCCGCGGCGCGTCAATCGTCACCACCGGAGGCGTGTTATCGATCAAAACCGGCGTGCTCACGAGTTCCGATTCCCGCGCCAGATCCGCCGGGTTCGAGGGCGTATCCGACGCCACCACCCGGAAGAAATAGCGCCCATCCGCGAACACATCCGGATCGAGCAGCAGCGTATTCTCCAGCATCCGGCTGCGGATCAACTGCCACGACTGCTCGTCTTCCGCCCGGAAGTAAACCGAGTACGCCAGCTTGTCCCCGTCCGCGTCGTCGGCCTGCCAGGAAATCTGTGTTTGCGTGGTTTGCAGGTGAGACACATTCTGGCTGGCGGTCGTCGAAGAGCTTGCCGCCGGCGGCTCCCCCGTATCTGTCACGGTAATCGAATAGGCCGACGTCGCAGCCGCCGCATTCGCTCCCGACTTTGCCGGGTTGGTGCCCACAATCGAAGTCACGGTGATGCTATGCACGACCGGAGGCGTGTTTTGGGGCAGATACGGAACCGCCACGCTGTCAACCGTTGCTGTGCTGCCAGCGGGCCACTCGGCGCGCCATTGAATAAAGCGTCCCGCGGGACTGGTAATCAGCGCCTTCCCCGCATCTGAAAGAGGGCCCGACCACGCGCTCCAGGTGGCATCCGGCCGGGTCGAGTATCCCGTTCTCGTCTTGAAGACAATCCCCGAGCCTTTTCCGTGCCATTGCAAATGACCCCAGCGAGCCACCGAACTGGAATCGTGGACCTGCGATTCGTACCGCCCCGGTCCCGTTCCCGGTTCACCTAGCACGAATAGCCTGCCCGGATTGCTCATCCCGGCGTATAGCGTCTCTCCCGCTTTCAAGATGCGCGTCGTCTCGCCATCCGCCAGTTCCGCCAGCAGCGTGGTCTCGCGCTCCCGCAGCCGGTAAACCCTCCCGTGCACGTCCGTCGAGAAGAGCAAAGCATTCCCGTCCAGCGCCAAATCGTACACATTGTCTTCCTTGGAACTGCGGATGGTTTGCACCATGCGGTCGGGACCTATACGGTAGATAGCCGATTTCTCGACGCCGCTCACCTCCACCACCCCGCCAGTGCTCGCAGTGCTAGCCGTCGAACTCGCGGAAACTCCGGTTTGCCCCTGACTCGCCGGGGCCACGGCGCTTGACTGATCGGCTGAGCCGCCGGCGTGCGCGGCTTCCGTGACGGTGATGACAGTAGGCGTCAAAGCAGTGACCACCGTGGGGGTTGCCGCAACTGCGGCGGCCGCCGTTCCCGAGCGCGTCGAAACGGCCCCGCCCATCCCCGCCGCGTAAACGGTGCCGTCCTTCGCAAGCGCAATCGCCCGAATCTCGGGAAGCGACGAATCGTAGATCACCACCGCCTTGCCGGCGCTTGCGATCTCATAAAGAAGACCGTTCGGATCGGTGCCCGCGTAAAGGCGTCCGTCGGGAGCGAGAGCCAAAGAGGTCACGTTGCCCTGTCCCGTCTCGTAATAGACGCTCGCTTTTCCGTCCGGTGCAATCCTGAAGACCTGACCGCTTTCGCCGGTGGCCGCGTAAATCGAATCGTCAGCCCCCGCCTGCAGCGCCCAAATATACTTGGCGGGTGAATGCCAAAGCTCCGTTGCCTTTCCGTCCTCAATCCGAAAAACAGATCCATTGGGCGAGGTCCCGGCGTACAATCGCCCCCGCCCATCCACGCATAGCGCGAAAACCTCGGGCTGCACCGAACTCCACACCAGGCTGGACTTGCCGTCGGCCCCCACCCGGAACACCTTGCCCTGGTGCCCTGTCGAGACATAGACTCCATGGTCTGGAGCCGGGACGATGCTCCACACGGCGGGCTGTTCCAAAGCTGTGTTGAACCGAATCGGCGGCCCAAGCTGCACCGATCCCGTCACGCTGACCGACAGGCCCGTCAGCCGTCCCTTCAGGAAATCGGTAAAGCCGTTTACTTCCCAAGCTGTGCTTGTGGCGCCATACGCGCCGATGGCGAGCCCGCAAAGGGCAACCGCGAATCGCATCTTCACGCGCTACTCTTTAACTTCCACCTGGACGGTTCTCGCGCCGCTTACCACGTAGCCGTCCATGGGCATAGGGATTTCGGCAACCGTGGATCCCCGCGTGGCCAGCTGCGCCACGTTGCTGGTGGGCGAGGTCGAAGGATCCGCCAGAATCAGCATCACCGACGGCGGCGGGTCCGTGATCTCGCCGCCCGGAGAAGGACCCGAAATGGTAAACGCCGGCTCGGCGCGCCAGACCCTGACATAAGCACCCTGGCTGCCTCGAAACTTGTTCAACAATTCGATAAGCTGTGCCGGCGACTGAGCGGAGGCGGCATTCATTCCCGCAAATTCGGGAAAATTCAATGTGTTGGCGTCGCTCACCGTAAAGTTCAATTGCCCGGCGGGAGCTCCCACCGGCACTTCGTACGCCGCAGTGCGCGTGGTCTGAAATCCGTTCTCTCCGCCCAGCAGGATCGTCAATCCCACCCTGTCTCCCGGGTGCACGCTATGCGCCGAAGTCCAGGCCTGCGCGATATAAAGCTGGCGCTTCGTCTCCACCGGCTCCAATTCGAAAGACATTCTTTTGATACGCAGCCCGCTAAAACCCGTTGCAAGAACGAACCCCAGGGGGACTACGGCATCCGCCGAAACCTGCTGTGGCAGTCCGCTGTCGCTGACAAACGCATCCTTCAACACCAGCGGCGGCGCACCCCCTTCAAACTCGACACGCTCGCTCAGCCGGATCGTGCCAACGCCGATCGTCCGCTCCGTCGCATCGATGGCGGAAAAAAGCGCGGTTTGCGTAATAAAAGGCGTAAACAGCCGGTCGTTAACAATCTGCACATGATAGTCCCGCGTGCCCATCACGGCGGAGCGAACGGAGATTGTGACGGGGATCGTTCGCGCTGGTCGCCCGATCTCGCCGGCCACTCCGGTGCTCCGATCGCTCAGAATCGTGCCGGCCCACTCCTTTGGAATACACATTTTGAAAGAGCTGTTAAGCGTCGGCACTACTGTAATCACGTCCGCCCGCGCGAACGGCAGTTCCGTCGATCCCCCATCCAAAAACCGGTGCCCAAAAGCATAGACGCGGTGTTTGTCCACATAGGTAACCGTGCCATCCGCTCCGATTGCCATATCCCCGCTCATCAACTGCACGCTGATCATGCCGCCAGGCGCAACACTTCCGGAAAATGCGGGAGAACTGGGCGACCCCCCGGAAACTCCTTGTTGTGGCTCGAAGCCCAGGCTGCGAAATTTGGCTGCGAAGGCCTGTATCGTGCTCGTGGTAAACCCCGTCAACGCTAGCGGTGTAAGAATTTGCGTCATGTTCCCGAACGGCTGCGAGACTGCGGCATCCATCGGTATAGGCCGCCCTGCGAGGGCCATCCCAACCTTCGATCCGGCGTGCGTCTCTTCGAAGCGCCCATCCGCAACCATCTGCTCAATCGGCTGGATTCCGGCAATCGGCTCCTTCGAAAACGCGAAGCCCAGCGCAACGGCGCCCAGCAGCTTGCCGTCGATGAAAACCGGACTCCCGCTCATTCCCTGAATCACTCCGGCTTCGGCCAGCGGACCGCCGCTCAGCCTGGCAAGAATAATGCTCTGCTTCGGCCCGGCATTTTGAAGAACGCCGAGGATCTCCACCTTGAAATCTTCGATGCGGTCGCCCTGGAAGACAGTTCGGCCTACGCCAATCAGCCCAGGCCGGACATCCTTAAGGGGAAAGAACTCCTGCGCTTCCATGCGCTTGGGCGAAGGCAGGAAGAATACGGCACAAGCAACCGCAATCGCGGATAGGCGCTTGAATCCCATACCAGTAGCGGCTTGACACACCTTAGCTATTGTTACCCATACTGGTTTTAGGCTCCCCCGCCGGAACCGGCTAGACTTAGGAAGAAGCCTTCCTCACTAATGGCAAGTTCGCCCCCCGCAGAGTACTTGGCCTCGCCGCCTGCCGCTCGGAAAGTGTCTTGGCCGGCAGTCGCTTGGTTTAGCGGCCTGCTTATTCTATGTTACGCGCCTATCTTGTACCGGATGGGCGTCCAATGGGCGACCGACGAAAACATGGGGCACGGTTTTTTCGTCCCCATCGTTGCCGGTTACATCGCCTGGCAGCGAAAAGATTTGCTCCTCGCGACCCCACGGGGTTCCAGCGTCTGGGGATTAGTGCTGATCGTTTGGGCCGGATTGCAAGCGCTGGCCGCCACTCTTGGCGCGGAGCTTTTCACCGCCCGGCTCGCTTTTGTCATGGCCGTCTTTGGAGCCATCCTATTCACCGGCGGCAAGCGGCGGCTAATGGTCCTGCTCTTCCCGCTGCTGCTGCTGCTTTTCATGATCCCCATCCCGCAGATCTTATATGCCCGCCTGACTCTCAGCCTGCAAATGCTGGCCAGCGAATTGGGCGAGTTCTTGATTAGCGCCATGGGTATCCCCGTTATCCGCACCGGCAATCTCCTGGAACTCCCCAGCCAGACCCTCGACATCGCCGATGCCTGTAGCGGCATCCGTTCGCTGCTCTCACTGGGTTTCCTTTCGCTGGTCTACGCTTACTTCAGCGACAAGCGTCCCTGGATGCGCTGGGCGCTGCTGGCTGCAACCGTGCCGATTGCCATTGGCGCAAACGCCATCCGGGTGGCCCTCACTGGCCTGCTGTCCGAGATCGATACCAAATTAGCCCAGGGGGCCTACCATGAGATGGAAGGCTATATCGTTTTCGTGGTCGCCGTGGCGGCGCTCCTCGTCACCCATCGCCTCATTAGCTTCGCCGCCCGCAGATTTGGCCACGCTGGTTCTGCAGTCTAGTTCTCCGGTATAACTCTTATGACAGGCTTTCTCGCGTCAAGAACCTCACGTGTTCTAACGGTCGTTCTGCTAGCTCAAGCCGGCATTTTCTACGGCTTCTCGCGCCAGGAAAACGTTCCGCTGCATAAGCCATTGCAGGATTTCTCGCTCAACGGCGCCGCCTGGCTGCCGCAAGAGGACGTGCAACTCGATAAGGAAACGCTTGAAGTCTTGCGGGCCGACGATATTCTCTCGCGCGTCTATAGGAACGCCAACGACGGTGTGATCGCCGCCCTCTTCGTCGCCTACTTTCAGACCCAACGCACGGGCAAGACTCCCCACTCGCCTAAAAACTGTCTGCCCGGAAGCGGCTGGACGCCCTCGGAATCGGGATTCATCGACATAACGGTGCCTAGCCAGTCCGCGCCGATTTCCGTCAACCATTATGTCGTTTCCCGCGGCGACAACCAAAGCGTCGTGCTGTATTGGTATCAGTCCCGCAACCGCGTGGTCGCCAGCGAATATTCCGCGAAGATCTTCACCGTGGCAGACGCCATTCGCTACAACCGCAGCGATACATCGCTGGTCCGCGTTGTCGTTGGAGCCAATGGCCGCGACACGCAAGCCGCCACCAACGCCGCGATCTCGTTTGTACAGGCTTTCTTTGCGCCGCTAAAGTCTTATCTCTCCACCTAGCTTGTAGCGAAAACCGCTGCGTGAACCGTCGGAGCTCCGTACGCCCGTAGCGGCTATGAGACTGGGCTTTTCACGTGTTAGGCAACATTTCAATTCTCGGTTGGCGAAGCTCGGATTCGGGTTACAATTCCCACAACTCGCCGGCGTCGTAAGACATGATCACCAAGTCCTCGGTCAGGCCGTCCTGATTCTTGACGAAACCGGACAAGCGGGCTTCGGTATGGAATCCCAGCCGGTGGAATACTTTTTGTGCCGAGTCCTGGCTGGATGCCATCCGCGCCCAGATCTTTTCGAGACCTCGCGCCCGCGCCATTGCGAAAACTTCCTTCGCGAGGGTTCTGCCGAGTCCCCGGCCGCGGTGAGCGCCCGCCACGCACATCCTGATTTCGCCGACGTGACTTATCCAAGGCGGCTCGTTCGCGTGGAGATTGCCGTAGCCGATCATCCGTTCATTATCCAGCGCGATCACGCTGACAGTTTGGCCCGACTCCATCCGCTGCATCCAGCGCGCGATGTCTTGATCGTTGTGCACGTCCACCAGCAAGTAGAAGTTATCCACGTGCGGAAGGGACCGGATAAAGCTCTTGAACAGCTCTTGATCTTCTGCGCGCATGCAACGGAAGGTGACGGACCGGCCGCCGAACTGTGCTGCCCATGGATAGGTTTTTGCTGTCGTTGACATAATCTTGCCCCGTATACAAACTCTACAGGATGCTACGGGTCTTTGGTCGGCTTTGAAATGGCGTCGCATTCCGCCCTAACATGCACAGCCCAACTGAAATATATATACTAGCTGAAGCATCGATACTAGGATTTTCCACAGGGACGGGGCAGAGGGAGCTAAAGCAAGCGTGAGGCAGAACCAAATCATTCTGTATTCACACCATTCAGCCCACTCCGCTTGAGGCCGGCAGCGGCTTCCCAAAATGCCACAGGATGCTTTAGAAGCGATGTCCTAGTTTCGTTGAAAGGGGACCGGGGTTATGATCAAACGGCCAGTTGGAGTTCACTGCCTAACAGGCGTTTATTTTCTGTTCGCGATGTGCGGAGCGGCGTGGGGCCAAGTAGGACAAGGCACGCTCAGCGGCAGCGTGGGAGACGCATCGGGAGCCATGGTGCCGGGCGCAACACTGACGCTGGTAAATGTGGCGACACAAGGCAGATGGACCGGCGCCAGCACGAGTGCCGGCGATTACACCATCACCAATCTTCCTCCGGGTGTGTACGACCTTACGGTCGAATCAGCCGGATTTAAAGAGTACGTGCAAAGAGGCATTACCGTCAGTGTGGGCGCGACGTCCACGGTGAACGTAGTTCTGCAGATCGGGCAGGCGTCTCAAACCGTCGAGGTGCAAGCGGACGCGTCGCCTCTCAAGACCGACACTTCCGATGTCAGCACGTCCGTGACGGCGCAGACGATTCTGGACCTTCCGCTGCAGGTGGGCGGGGAAGTGCGGAATCCCATTCAATTTGTCCAATTAGTGCCGGGGTTTACCGGCAGCGTTTCGAACAGCCTCACTTCCACCGAGGCTTTCAAATTCAACGGAGGGCAGGCGGGTGGCAGCGACATTCTGGTTGACGGCGCAAGCATCACTCTTGCCTCCCCCAATCTGCAGACAAATTACGGCTTGTCAGTGGAGGGCGTGGGCGAGTTTCGCGTCTTGACCAACACCTTCCCGGCCGAGTATGGCCGATCGACGGGTGGGATTATCAATCTTGTCACGAAATCCGGCACAAACGCCCTGAACGGTTCCATGTACGATTTTCTGCGCAACCGCGTTCTGGATGCCAACAGCTGGTTCGGAAATGAGCGCGGCGTGGACACGCCGGTCGATACCCAAAACGACTTTGGCTTTTTGCTTTCCGGGCCAGTCTACATTCCCAAGATCTACAACGGGCACAATAAGACGTTTTTCATGGTGGACTATGAGGGCTACAGGTTCAACTCAGGCGGAACCGGTCTTGCGACATATCCCACGGAGGCTTTCAAGAAAGGGGATTTCTCGGCGCTGCTGCCAGGCACCGTCATCTACGATCCCACCACCTGCGCGCCCGGGCCTTGTAAACCATTCGCCAACAACGTCATCCCCACGCAAAACCTGAGTCCGGTTTCCGCCGCGTTGAACAAATTGCTGCCCACTACGTCGAACAACAGCCTTTCGAATAACACTACGGTCGGGTCGGACAGCACCACCTCGACGAATATGTACACCGTGAAGATCGATCAGCAGTTTTCCGACAAACAGAAGCTGTATGGGAGCTTCAGTCAAAACAAAGGAACCATCACCGGTACAAGCACGCTGGGTCCGCTCTTCAAAAGCACCTACGATCAGAGCACGATTTACCTCCGGGTCGGTCACGACTACATTTTTACGCCGACCCTTTTCAACCACTTCAACGTCGGCTTTTCCAGGCGATTTCGCGAGGAACTGGACGGGTCCGGGACCTTCGGCAAGAATATCCCGAAGCAGATTGGGCTGACGGGAGTGCAGCAAACCACCGTGCCGTGCGTTGCCTGGGAGGGGCTCAGCAAGGCGCTCGGATGCGGCGCTTCGCAATTCGCGGACAACAATTTCCAATACGACGACAACATCGGCTGGGTGCGCGGTAAGCACACATTCAAGTTCGGAGTCGATGCGAGATTGCAGCAGTACAACACCAGGCGTTTGACTTACACGTCGGGAAACTTCGATTTCAGCGCGTTACAAACAGCCAGCGTCCTTGACTCCTCCAGCGGCTATTCTTTCGCGAGCTACATGTTGGGGGACGTTCACACGGGTCAACTGAATCTCGGGAAAGGCGAAGGAGTTCGCATTTCCTACTACGGGCTATTCGCTCAGGACGATTACAAAGTAACGTCCCGCCTGACGCTGAATGTCGGCTTGCGCTACGAGATCCCCGTGCCGGCGAGTGAGGCGCATGACCGGATCTCGTATCTGGATCCCACGCTGCCGAATCCCGGCGCGGGCGGCATTCTTGGGGCGTACGCGTTCACGGGATCGGGGGCGGGCCGCAACGGGTTGCACCGGCCGCAGTCAATCTGGTGGAAGTCACTCGGACCGCGCGTCGGCTTGGCGTACCAGGTGACGCCGACAACGGTGATTCGGAGCGGCTATGGGATTTACTACTCTAGCCTGCGGGTTTCGGGATTTGGAGACAACGATAATCTCGGTTTCTTCGGCCAGGCGAACCTGACATCGCCCGGCGGCATCACTCCGGCTTTCAACTGGAACGGCGGCTTTCCAAGCAATTTCCCGCACCCGCCATTCATCGATCCCACGGTCGCCAACGGGCAGAATCCGACCATGATTCTAACTTCCGATGGGCGGCCGGGGACGGTGCAGAACTGGACCTTCGATATTCAGCGGCAAATCGGAAAAGATGCGCTGCTGGATGTCGCTTACGTGGGCGCGCACGGCGATCACCTGCAATCGTACATGCGCAATCCAAACCAGGCGAACCCCGTCTACCTCTCGAAGGGAGCGTGCCTGGATGTGAGCTTGGCGAGCCAGACGACAAACCCAGCTTGCGCCGGACAGACGCCCGTGGCGCTCCCGTATGCCGGATTTAGCGGCACCGTGGCACAGGCCTTGCGCCCGTTCCCGCAATACAGCGACATTGCGCTTGAAAACTCCTTCTCGCCTCAGCCTTTCGGGTTCTACACGTATCACGCGCTGCAAACCAAGTTTCAGAAACGCTTTTCCGTCGGGTTATCGCTGCTGGCGACTTACACGTTTTCCAAGAACATCACGGATGCGGACTCCGAGTTTCCTTCGCAATCCGGCTGGAATAACGATGGCGCCGGACCGACTCAGGATAACTACAATCAGAAAGCCGAGAAATCGCTGAGTCAGCTTGACATGCCGCACAGCGTAATACTCAGTTACACCTACGAACTTCCAATCGGCCCCGGAAAGCCTTTTCTAAACGCGCATGGCGTAGCGGGCAAAATTTTAGGCGGCTGGCACGTTTCGGGCATACAGACATACCATAGCGGCATTCCCACCGGGGTTGTGGCGCAAGGTGTCGATAACGGCATCTTTGCGAATGCCACTCCGGTGAGGGCAAATCTCATTAACGGCGTTCCCGAGAAAGGATGGAGCGGCAGCTTCAATCCGATCACGGATCGTTTCTTCAATCCCGGCGCTTTTGCCGCGCCCTCAAATTTCTCCCTGGGCAATGCCCCTCGCGCCTTGCCGTTGCGCGAGTTCGCAACCGTCAACGAAGATTTAGTTTTAGGAAAGACGACGTCCATATTCGAACGGCTGAATCTGGATCTGCGCGCCGACTTCTTTAACGCGCTCAATCATCACCGATTCTATGGCGCTAACAACAACGTGAACGATCCCAATAATTTTGGCGTGATCAACAGCGTCTCCGGGCCTCGCAGCATACAATTAGGAGCGAAAATCACCTTCTGATTTCGTTATGACGGTAGTTCTGTTGGCGCGGTATGCCGCTTTGTCCGCGTGCCTGATTCCGCAGACTCCGCTCTGCGTAAGAATGGCTGCGCAGACATCGCCGGCCGCCGAACTGCGGTTCCGGGAAGCAAGGGCCGCGCAGAGTGCCGGAGACTATGCGCGCGCCGCTCTGAAGTATCAAGCCGCCGCGAAACTGGACCCCACCCTGGCGCCGGCTTACTTGAACCTGGGGCTCGTCGAATATGTGAGGCAGCATTACGACGAGTCCATCGTGGCATTGGAGAAAGCGCAATCCCTGGCGCCGGACATGCGCGGGGCCAGCCTTTACCTGGGCCTGAGTTACGAAAAGATCAATCGACCGACGCAGGCGCTGCCGCTGCTCAAGAAAGCCGTCGCCGCGGAGCCAGGGAACAAAGAAGCACTGATTGGACTGGCCAACGCGCTTTGGGAAACGGAGGACATTCCCGGTTCGCTCCGCGCATTGCGTCAAGCGCTGGCGTTGTTTCCCTCCGACACCGACCTGCTATTCCTGCTCGGGGAGGCATACCGCAAGGCTTCCTCCGGACAAGCCGAATATGTCGTAGACAAAAGCCCGGAGTCGGCCTTGGCGCACGTTGTGCTGGCCGAGCAATATGCCTCTAGCCTGCAGTGGTCAAAGGCTGAGCGTCACTACCGCCTCGCTCTTCAGAAGGAAGCCAATCGACCGGGTGTCCGTCCGGCGCTGGCCCTGGTGCTAGTAGCGCGAAGCTTGCCCGATGAAGCTGGAACGGTGCTTAAAGAGGAGCTGGCGCATGACCCGGCTTCGGCATGGGCCCAACGGGTAATGGGCGAGCTGTATCTCGTCAAAGGCAAGACGCCGGAAGCGCTGGCCGAGTTCGATCTCGCTTCGAAGGCAGCGGGGCTTATCGATCCGGACCTGGCGGAGATTGTTGCCGCCATGGCAGTCGATCCCGCCGCGCGTGCCGAGTACGCCAGCGCCAAGGTGGCGCTCGAGGCCTTGCCGGATCAGACACTGCCGTCTATACGACTCGCATCGGCAGTAGTGTCCGAGAGACTGGGCGAAGCAGCCCAACCAGCCGAGAGTTCGACGGCGTGCGAACGCGATCAATCGATGAATGCGGCGGCTGAATATGCTTGCGGCCAGTTTCAAGCGGCGGAGGGAACGCTTGAGCGCGTGTTACAAGAGAGCCCCGATTCGTTTGAGGCTCGACGGCTGCTCGGCAAGACATATCGGGAGCGCTCGGACATCGCTCTCCAGCGGCTGCTCGAAATCGACGGCCATTCGGCGCGGGCACACGAACTGTTGGGTCAGATCCACGAAACGCAGGGCCAATCCGAACAGGCGCTGCGGGAGTTTTCGGAAGCCGCGCGGTTGGATCCATCGTTGCCCGGCGTTCACTTCAACATGGGGCACGTCCTTTGGACTCTCGGGCGGCCCGACCAGGCGCTTGAGGCGTTGCGGCAAGAACTGCGGTTGAATGTCTACCACGCGGAAGCCAATGCCGAGATCGGTACAATCCTCGTAGCCGGGCGGCAGCCGGCGAAAGGCATTCCGTACCTTAAGACGGCGCTCCGTCTGAAGCCGGATCTGATCGATGCGCACCGCCAGCTGGGAAAGGCTTATCACGAGTCGGGTCTCGACCGACAAGCCGCAACAGAACTGCAGGCGGCCGCGGCACAAGACCGCGATGGTTCAACCCACTATCTGCTGGCGGTTGTGTTCCGTGAGCTGGGCCGGGAGGATGACGCGAAACAGGCGTTCTCCATTTGTCAAAAACTGAAGGCTGAACGCTTGTCGGCCGTAAACGATAAGTTGTCGGAGCGATGAACCTAAAGCTAACGGTTCTGTTTCAGATCGGAAGAGCGTCGTGTAGGGAAAGAGTGTAGATCTCGGTGGT
>OCTA010001858.1_pt1 | contig 19318 bp, 15 predicted proteins | sample 1538991 | NCBI WGS metagenome assembly OCTA01 (sample SAMEA3539302, study PRJEB22396) | soil metagenome | biome: tundra; feature: field; material: soil | place: USA | collected 2010-05 | depth 0.15 m | reverse complement strand
TGGGAGGATTGATCTGGATGTCAGGCGAACTGGCGGGTTGCCCTCTTTAGACGCCACCACTTCACGCCATGCGCCCCCGACGACACCAAGGTTCGGGCGTGATGCAGCGTTCGGCGCCACAAAAACGTAAGTTCGGCGCCGGGGCGTCCACTGGATCGAGCCATGTTCGCTACTTTTGCGTGCGCCGGGAACAGCCGTCTAAACAGAACCCGTCTTCGATCCCCGCGCCTGGTAAGCAGCGCCATGTGGAGCCACAATTCGTCTTTGTTCGGGGCGAAAAGCGCCTCGACCGGCGACCACCCGAAATGCCGGATCCAAAGCTTGAGATCCGGCGCCAATGTGCGAATCTCGCAGTCGACGATGTCTGGCACACGGCAGGCGAACCACTGTTGGACGAGCGCAAAGATTAGCACTTGAAGCTGACGCAGGTGTTCGGGGAACATGTTTTGCCAGCGCGTCCAGAACAGTTCGTCCTCAGAACGAGAATTGAGAAAGTAGCCGATTTCCCAAGCGCGATTCAGCCGAAGATCTCCATGCAGGAGATGCATCAGCAGGTGCACAGCCGCGAAAGCAAGAGTATCGGCCTCGTCGAGTACGGAAATGTTCTGGCCCCCAATTGGGAGCGAGGATCGCCGTTGCCAGAAGTCGGACTCGCGCGGGCCTCTGATACCCTCCATGTCTTCGTCCCAGAGCCGATAATGCAAATCGATAGGAATAGGAAGATCCGGCGCGAAATAGTCGCCGGTCCACGTCCACGTTTTCTCGCGAATCATAGGCGCGAGATGACGGCTCTCCGACTCGCCAACCGAACGGTATCCCAGTTCTCGGAGCGCCTGGTGAGCGTGGTCTATCTGCGCGGGCAAGCACCAAATGTCTACATCGCCTTGCGCACGAACCATCGGATCCGGCGCAAACTCCGGAACCTGGCCGAACCCCTTCAGCAAGACCAGATCGATCTCTGCATTTTCAAACGACCGGGCAATTTCGAGAACGGCTGCCTGAAGCCTTATAAATCGGAGCGAAAAGTCCTGGTAATTGCGGTCCATTCGAAGCCGTATCCGATCGGGCAAGTGGGGCCGAGCGAGATGGCGGAGCAGAAGCGTGAGCTGGTTGCAGTCGCAGAATGAGACAAGCGCGTCCAGGCTGGATTGTGACAAATTAAGAAGCTTTGCAAAGCGGCAATTCTCGAATGAGAGGACGTCCAGCAACGCTTGGCCGTAGGCGGGCAGGCGGATATGGGTCCCAGCCGAGCGTTCCCCGCTCATTTTTTTGCGGCCCATTCTTCCAAACATGAGATGGCGGACTCCAAATCGGAGTAAATGAAATCGCAGACCTGAGTTCCTTGGAGCAGCGACTCCATCGTTCGTAACCGCTCCTCGCTGGCTCCAAGTTCGACGGGGAGTGATTGGTAGAACAATCTCTCGACGGCCTTTTCGCGCGCAATGGGAACGAGCGCAGGTGAGCGCCGTGAGTCATTCGTGCGACGGAGAAAAAGGAAGAAATCAGGCGAGCAGGAATCGCTGGTGGCGATGCCAGGAAATGAATCGCTCGGTATTTCGATGGTGGGTTTTCCGTTCCGAAGTTTAATGGGTCCGCGGATTTCGGGAAAGAGTTCCCGAGCAGCGGGGCGAAAGCGGAATGTTCTCGGATTCCCGACGACTAACCGAGCAGGCCGGCGGCGCGGCACGGCGGTTGCGTCATCCGAAATATAGGTCCAGTTTCGCCGCGCGCAGGCGTAAGCCAAGGACGACTTTCCCGCGCCGGATTCTCCAACCAAAAGAAAGCCCCGTCCTTGGAAACTGACGCAGGCCGCGTGAAAAATGACGAGGTGCAAAGCGTCGAGCAGGGTGTACGCCATGGCCTCGACGAAATGATATCGAAGGTAGTCCTTATCGAGCACAGCGCGTTTACTCAAACAGGCGAATCCAAAGCCATTTACCAAATCGCAGCAGGCATGATTCTCGGCATCGGCAACAATCGCCATGAGACTGGATTGGGCTCTGAATACCGGCCGCGGCGGCTTCCGCCTGGATGGAGCGTGGGAGACGAGGATTCTCAGCTCGATCGGCTTTTCATGGTAGCGAGGCTGGCAGGCTCCCCAACTGTATTCGGCCACCCTGATTACCGCGGGATGGTTGGACCGCACGTGAACGGGGAGACCGTAAGGGAACACAACGTGACGATGCTGCAATTGAATTGAAGACCACAGCGGATCTGCATCTGCGGTCGGCGTTTCATGTTGCGCGAGGTTCAGTCCGGTAAGCCTCATATGGCTAGGGCTTGACAGCCCATTCGGTGGGACGGTAGGTCAGCCCTACGGACGCGGCGATATTGTTTGTCGCGCCGCCCAATACCGGGATCAGATATCGCTCAGCTTGCATGGACACGCCGAGAATTAGATTTGGGCGCAAGCGCACCTTGGCATCCAAGGCAACATCTGTCTGCGTGCCGCCGCCAGGAAGGAACTTAGAGCCAGTCTTAGTCTGCCGGTAGGAAGCGGTGAGGGTTGTCGCTCCCGATTGCCAATAGGTGGACGACACTGCATAGGCGCGAGCGTCGCGTCCAACCCAGCTGCCGATCAAAAAACCGTCGTTTGTGTAGGCATCGCGATACTGCGTGTTCCAATAAATGAACCTCCCGCCTTCGTCCTGGCGGTACAACCAGGTTGAATAAGTCTCGAACCGCAGGTCCAGCTTCTTCAGCCCAGGCAACTGAGTAATGTACACGCCGGGGCCCCAAGCCGCGCGCTTCGGATTGGCGAGCGGACTTGGCTCGTCATCGGCAAGAGAATCCGAATAGACGGTCACATATCTCCGGAGCATCGGCACCCGCCAGCGGAAATCGAATCCGCATCTGCGATCCCCTGGATCGTTCGCAGACCCGAATGCCGATCCTCCGGAACTTGACGCACTAAACAGACTCTGCAAGAAACCTCCCGTTGTGAGTGGGTGTCCCGCACCGGCGAAGATTGCACTTCTAGTGAAGCCCACCTCCAAGTTTTCCGTAAGCTGAAGGGTGATCTTTTGTGCGTTGATGAACGGACCAACTGGGAACTCATGGCCCGAAAGGCGGCCCAGAACGAATTCCGTACGAATCCGGCCCAGCCACCTGAATGGACCCGGCAACAGCACTGGAGAAGACTGACTAATACGGAGCGCATAAATCGGCTCGGCGTTGTCGCTGAAATGAAATGCACTGGACTGACCGGGGCCCCACCAGATACTCTGTTTCCCAATCGTCACGTTAAAGGGGTGAAAGTTTGCGCCGATATACATCTCAAGCGGGTCGAAACGCGGCGAACCTGGCATGCCGCGGTCGGGCTTGCCTGGAATACCGTCCAACGCTGAGATGACGTTCTGCACGCCTTGCGGATAGGGCGGCGTTCCAGGCGCGCTTTGAAACTCGGTGCGCAGGTATCCCGAGAAGCGGCCGGCAGTTCCGTAGCCGGAGAAGCCGACATCCGTGGACGTGCCCTCCCCGAAGGGGCGGCCGAAATCGTTCTCCAGCGTCTGGCCGAAATGGTAGCTGTCCTGCAAAGGAAGACCGCCGATCTGGGTGACCCTGGCGTACACAGATTCGACCCTGGCTTCCGTGGCGCTTTCAGTATCGTTTTCAAATTCCGCGCGGAGATCGGAGAGAAGGCGCAGCGCCTCGTTGTTTGCCGCCCCGAAACCGGTTTTGCTAGAGCGGCGCGAGGCGAAGTCCGCTGCCTCTTCGACAAAGGATAAGCATTCTTGCCGCGTCCATGGCGCGACAAGAGTATCGGCGTCGGGAACGTAGCCCAACGCCGCCAGGCGACGAAACGCCGGGTAAATCCAGCTGTCAAGGGGAACGTACACGGGACCGTGATTCTTCTTGCTGCTTTCGGCAAGTACACCCGCGGCACGTAGCACGCCGTTCCACGACAAACAAAAAAGAAACAGCACAATGGTAAAACGTCTCCGGCCTTCGGACAGCTTCACAGGATGATTTCAGCTTGTGCCACTGCGCTGCCGATTGCGTCAAGGATTTGTAAAAGGTCTGTAAAGAATCACTGCGGCGAGATCTTACTCACCTTTTACAACCCCTTAACACGCGGCTCTGAAATACGCCCTAGTATCGGATTGTAAGTGCCTGTGAAAGGTCAGGCTAGCGCGATGATTCAGCCGGATCAATTAATGCAGCAGAACCAAGTCGAAGTAATGACAGAAGATGCAGATCGAACAGAGACTCGCCGAGGTTTTGCCCAAGCTGTCGTTTCAACGTTAGTGACTCTTATTGGGGGTGCAATTGCGGCGTCCAGCGGAACCTATCTCCTTGGCCGAACCAAGGAATTGAATCGGAACTCGTGGGCAGACGCGGGCGAAGTATCCGGGCTGCGGCAAGGGGTGCCGCAGGAGATCGTTTTCGACAAGGTTTTAGTGGACGGCTGGGAGACGAAATCCGAAAAAACCAGCGCTTGGGTGATTCTTGGCGCAGACGGTAGAGTCGCCGCGTTTTCGCCTCAATGCACGCATCTTGGTTGTCCCTATCACTGGGAAGCGGAGCGCAAGCAATTTGTATGCCCGTGTCATGGCTCTTGTTTCGATGCGAAGGGGAGTGTGATTGCGGGTCCCGCATTGCGGCCACTGGACCGCTACGAAATGAAAATGGAAGGCAGCCGGTTGTGGCTCGGACCCGTCCAGGTTCAGCGCAAATCGTGACGTATGACAACTCTTGTGCGACGAGCCGTCACCTGGGTGGACGACCGGACTGGCCTGGAACAAGCGTGTCAGCGCTTCCTTAGCGAGAAGCTACCCGCGTCGGCGGGTTGGCCACAAGTCTTTGGCAGTGTCACTCTGTTCCTGCTTTTAGTCCAGGCACTCACTGGGGTTCTGCTCGCGGTGAACTTCGCCCCCACGCCGAACGAGGCCCATCAGAGTATACGTTACATCGTTCGTGAAGTAAGCGGCGGGCGGTTCATCCGCAGTTTGCACCATTGGGGATCGAGCTTGGTCATCATAGCCACGGTAGTTCACATGACGCAAGTGTTTTTGTATCGCGCATACAAAAAACCTCGCGAACTAACCTGGATGATCGGCACAGTTCTCTTGCTGGTGGTGCTGGGATTCGGACTTACCGGATATCTCCTTCCCTGGGACAACCGGGCGTATTGGGGAACGATGGTAACAACTCAGATCATGAGTTCGGTCCCCGTCATCGGATCTATCGTAGCGCGGCTGGCGGGCGCGTCGGATCGCATCGGAGACGTCACCTTTGCGCGTTTCTATACCCTGCACACGATTCTGTTGCCGGCCGCGGTGTCCTTTCTGGTGTGTGTCCATGTCTATTTGGTTAGAAGGCACGGAGTCGCGGCTCGCGGCGATGTTAGTAAGTCACGGACTTTCTATCCGCACCAGGCTATCCGTGATTTGGTTGCGGTGTTTATCTCCTTTATCCTCTTGGCCACCGCAGCCGCGTTTCTGGATGTCCCATTAGGACGGCTGGCAGACCCCACGGACGCCCTGTACACGCCCCGGCCCGAATGGTATTTCCTCTTTCTTTTTCAGATTCTAAAGCTGTTTTCGGGGCGAATGGAGTGGATTGGAACAACTCTGTTGCCAACGCTCGCGGTGCTGCTGCTGTTTAGCATGCCGTTTCTGGCGGGTCGAATCAGGCTTGACCGGATACTGCCCGCCACGGCTTTCGCGGTGTGCGCTTTCAGTATCTGGGCCACGTTGACGCTCGAAGCGTATGCGGGTTCGCCTCACCGGAAAGTAAGCGTTCCGTCGGCCATGCTCGAGTGGGCACAAGTCACCCCGGAAGAAATCGCCGGATTCGGATATTTCCAATTCTTGCACTGTGGATCTTGTCACAATCTAATAACAGGCCCTCCAAAAGCGGGACCCAACTTGCCCGGCTCCGGGCCGCTGCGCCCGGGACAGTGGATTGCCGAGCACTCCAAATCTTTCGACGCCGAAGCGAACCATGCTGAGTTGTCGTTGACAAAGTTGAACGCACTCGCAATCTTTCTTGCCAAACTGACCCCCGAAGCATCCGCACTGATACACGATATGTCTCCGGGCTTCGTTCGTGGAGCGCAGGTTTACGTCGAGAGCGCCTGCAGCAGCTGTCATAAGGTCAACGGCGCGGGGGGCGGAATGGGTCCATCGTTGGACGGCTTGGCGGAGCGGCACTCTCGGGAGTGGGTGATTGCCCATTTCGCGAATCCTCGGAAGCTGTCGCCGGCATCCACTATGCCGCCGTTTCGTTTCTCGCGAGAGGACCAGGACGCAATTCTGCTTTATCTGTTCTCGCTGAGCGACTAACTGGAAGGCCGTGCCGTGAATAACGTACCAATCGTGTAAAAGCATTGTAAATTCACGCTGCGAAGGCTGCCGAGGACTGGCAAGAGCAGCGGCGGCGGATGCACAATGACTCAGTGTGCCGATTAGATTGCCTGTGAAAATGAGCCGCTTCATGACTCTCCGCGCGAAACATTCGCCTCCGACGTCGGCCATTGCGATTGCACTCTCAGCGTGCATGACTATGAATCTTGCCGCCCAGGTTCCGGCTACGACCGACGATCTTACGCGATCGTCGCAGCGAGTGGCAAGCGACGGAACCGGTCAGCGAGGAACCAGATACTGTACCATCGCGGACTACGCCGACCCCACCGCGCAATGTATTCCCGCCGAAGCAAACAGTCAGGACTACTACAACGACGACCGAATGCTGGACAACCGAGCTGGTCTTGCGGAAGGCGCGGATCTTGGCGGCTATGCGCTGCGCGCCGGAGGAGCGTCGATGGCGTCAACCGCGGATCGGGTTCGTCCTCCCGCTCCGGCTAATTTCGAACGGGAGCCCATGACGGAATATCAGCGTTACGTAGCGGGCGCCGTCGGGCAGGTTATGCCCATCTACGGGGCTTCACTGTTTCAAAAAGTGCCGGATACTTTCGCTCCGCTGGATCGTAGTCCCGTCAGTTCCACTTACGTCATCGCACCCGGAGACGAGATGCAGGTGACCGTTTGGGGACAGATAAACTTTTCGCGGCGTCTTATCGTGGGACGCACCGGGGAACTGGCGGTGCCAGACGCCGGACCTATCGCCGTGGCAGGCCTGACTTACGCGCAAGCGGGCGCGGTGCTCAAATCGGCAATGACGCATTTGTATAAGAACTTCGATCTCAGCGTGACTCTTGGGCGGCTGCACTCGATTCAGGTGTTCGTCGTAGGGGAGGCGCGCCGGCCCGGCACGTACACGGTCAGTTCCTTAAGCACCATGGTCAACGCGGTATTCGCCTGCGGCGGCCCCTCATCGCACGGCTCCATGCGCCACATCGAGTTGCGGCGCGGCGACCGCTTGGTGCGTGATTTCGACCTGTACGATCTTTTGTTGCGGGGGGACAAATCGAATGACGCTCAGCTTGAGGCGGGAGACGTGATTATGATCCGTCCAGCCGGAGCGCGCGTCGCGGTGACGGGAAGTGTTGAGCGTGCCGGCATTTATGAGTTGAAGGGCCCGACGGATCTGGGCGGCTTACTTCAGTTGAGTGACGGACTGTCCCCGGTTGCGGCGGCGCAGGAGGCTTTGATTCAGCGGGTGAGCAATGGATCGACCCTCAACGTGGTGCGGGTTTCGCTGGATGACGGCGGCATGCGGGCGCAAATTAAGAACGGCGATATCGTCCGCGTTCTCCCGCTGGTGCCCCGATTTGAAAATGTTGTGACTCTGCGCGGCAATGTTGCGAATCCCGCCAGGCTGCCTTGGCACGCTGGAATGCTTCTGAGTGAACTGATTCCAACCAAGGAGGTGTTGCTTACCCGCGATTACTGGAAGCAGAAAAACGTCATTCCCGATTCCGGCATCGTCGCAAGTGACCGCGACCCCTTCAGCGATTCGATCATTGACGATGGCGGACGTCCCACCTCGCCCGCCGCCTCCGTGCGCAGCGACCGGGACCACAGCGGGGCCGTCCTGGTCGCAGCCAACGACGTGCAACCGCTGTATCGCGACCAGGTTAGCAATGTCAGAGGCGACACATCGTTTGGAGCGGCGACCGGCGTGGATGGAGTTCCTTCTATCAGAACATTCGTTCCGCGCAACTCCATTCAGCCCGCCGCTCCGGATATTAACTGGGAATACGCCTCCATCGAACGGGTCGATCAGGGCACGCTTGCCACTCGAATCATCCCGTTCCGCCTCGGCAAACTTGTTCTCGATCATGATGCCGGCGCGGACCTGCCGCTGGAACCCGGGGACGTTGTGACCGTCTTCTCCAAAGCCGACTTTGCGGTTCCGCGTTCACAACAACCTATACAAGTGCGTCTGGAAGGCGAAGTGGCCCGCGCTGGCGTGTATTCCGTGCTGCCGGGAGAAACGCTCCGGGAACTGGTGGCGCGCGCCGGGGGTGTGACGCGGAACGCCTATCTTTTTGGCGCTCAGTTCACGCGCGAATCTACGCGCCGCGAACAGCAAAAGCGGTACGAAGATTTCTTGAATCAATTCGAACGGGAGGTAAACGAGGCTGCCTCTAATCTGTCAAGCCGTGTTACATCGGTGCAGCAAGCCGCCACGGCTCAGACCTCCGTATCGAGTCAGCGCGATCTCATCGAGCGTTTGCGGCAAGTGGCCATGAACGGCAGGATCGTGCTGGATTTGCAGCCAAACAGCCAGGGAGACGACTCGCTGCCGAACCTGCCTCTTGAACACGGCGACCGCTTGTACATTCCGAGCCGCCCATCCACGGTGAACGTGATCGGAACGGTTGCGGAGCAGAGTTCGTTCCTGTACGAGGAGGATCTGCGGACCGGCGACTACCTGGAGAAAGCCGGCGGGCCGGCACGCTCGGCTGACAAGAACCACATGTTCATCATCCGGGCAGATGGCTCCGTGGTCAGTCGAAACACTCACGTCGCGCTCTTCGCGAAGAGCTTTGACGGACTTGCGATGTATCCCGGCGACACCCTTATTGTGCCTACCTTCATAAACAAGAGCACGTTCGTGCGCGATCTGATGGACTGGTCCCAAGTCTTCAGCAATCTGGCATTGGGAGCGGCGGCAGTTAACGTTTTGCACTGATCGAAGAATCATGCTTCAGACACCTGACCAAGTAACGCTTTCCGAGCGCGAGGCCGAGGTCTACCAGGTTCCGCTTCGAGATTTATTGCGGACGATGGCCGGCGCCAAAAGAGCTTTGGTTCGCAACTGTCTGATTACGGCAGCCGTGGCCACCGCGGTAGCCTTTCTGATACCAGTGACGTACACGGCGGAAGCGGTAGTGCTCACGCCGCAACAGGCGCCCTCCGCGCTCTCCGCCATGGCGCAGGTGAGCGGCGTGGGATCTACTTCCAGCCTGTCCGCGCTTGGTTGGCTTTCGGGTTTCGGCTTGCATAATCCGACCGATCTTTACATCGGAATCCTGGAGAGCCGAAGCATTGCCGACGCCATCGTTCTGCGCTTCGATCTGAAACGGGTTTACGGCAAGAAGGACGTTTATGGGGCCCGCAAACGCCTGATGCGCAACACGACAATTAAAGCCGGAAAGGACACGCTCATCCACATCAGTGTCGATGACCATGACGCCAAGCGCGCGGCAGGCATGGCGCAAGCATACGTTGACGAGTTATTCCGGTTGAATTCCGATTTGGCGCTTGGTGAAGCTTCGCAGCGGCGGCTTTTCTTTGAAGAGCAACTGGCCAAGGAGAAAGATGCGCTCGCGACTGCCGAGATCGGGATGAAGAATTCACAGCAGTCCACCGGTTTGATTGCCCCTGCCGGTCAGGCAGACGCTCTGATGAGATCGGTTTCCCAGTTGCACGTCGAGATTCTCAGCAGAGAAGCTCAACTAGCTGCGATGAAGACGTACGTTGCGGACGACAATCCCCGCTTACAAACGGTGCAACGGGGGATTGCGACTCTGCGCGCGGAACTCGCCCGGTTGGAACAGGGGCAGCACGATCCAGGCAGCCCCGAGGTGCCCGCCGGGCTATTGCCGGAAGCAGGACTACAGTATCTGCGCCACTACCGGGACATGAAGTATCACGAGACGTTGTTTGAGATTCTGGCAAAGCAATACGAGGCGGCGCGGCTGGATGAGGCGAAATCGGCTCCGCTGATTCAACTGATCGACCGGCCCATACCGCCGGAGCGAAAGAGCTGGCCTCCGAGAACGGTAATCATCCTTGCATCCACCGCCGCGGCTCTCTTGTGCACCAGCCTCTGGGCCCTCGTCGAAAATGCGCCTCAACATGCCCGCGTGGTCCGGCACGCTTAAATATCTGACCAGCGTGAGCGACAGGCGCAGACTATCCGGCAACGTGGCGGCTCTGACGCTGCTACAACTGCTAACTTACGCCGCTCCGCTTATCACCGTTCCCTATCTGGCGCGGGTGCTCGGGCCGACCGAATACGGTGTTTTGTGTTTTGCGCAGTCAGTCACGCTGCACCTCGACTTTTTGACCGACTATGGTTTCGCGCTGACTTCGACGCGTTCCATCGCGGTGGCGCGAGACAGGCCGGAGGAAATAGCACGTGTTTTCTGGACGACGCTTGCGGCGAAGTCTCTGATCATGTCGGTTTGCGCGGTCATTCTGCTTTTGGCGGTCGGCGCTATGCCGAAGCTGTATGCGGCTCGCTGGCTCTATGCCGGCTGTTTTCTGTCCGTCATCGGCAGTGGAATATTCCCGGTGTGGTTCTTTCAGGGGATCGAGCGCATGACGATCTTCGCGGCGGCGTTCGGTGTGGCGCGGCTCGTCACGATTCCGCTGCTGCTGCTGTTTGTTCTGCATCCCGATCATGCGGCTAGAGCCGCGGCGATCCAGGGCAGCGTGGAAATCGTGTCCACCTTGATCGTCATTCCAGTTTTATGGCGCCATGTCGGTTGGCGCCAGCCTCGCACACGCGATGTGTTGGATAGCTTGAGGCAGGCATGGCCATTGTTCGTGTCGAGCTCCGCTCTTTTCTTGTGCACGTCGAGCACGCCGGTGATTTTGGGAATCACGGCGGGGGCGGTAAACGTCGGACTCTATAGCGCGGCCGATAAGCTTATAAAGGCCGCAATCGCGGCTTTAAACCCGTTATCCCAAGCCCTCTATCCGCACATTGCAGCCCAACGGACGCTATCGCCGCGATCCGCGATAGGCATCATCCGGGGCAGCCTCGCCATATCGGCGTGCCTGGGGCTTGGTCTTTCCGCGGCCATTTTCACGCTGGCCGGGCCTATGTGCCGCCTTGTTTTCGGGCCCTCCTTCTCCGCGTCGGCGGAACTGTTGCGCTATCTCGCGCCCTTGCCCACGTTGTTTGCGCTGATGAACGTGTTAGGCACACAGACCATGGTGGTGTTTGGAATGGACGCCGCGATGTCCCGGATTATGTTGAGGTGCGCGGCGGTCGGGATATCGTTGACGCTGGTTTTGTCGGTGTTTTTTGGAGCTCGTGGCGCGGCGGTTGCGTCGGTGACCACCGTGGCATCCATGCTCGTCTTGATGGCAAGGTCCATCAAAGCGCGAGGCATCCCCGTTTTTGGCCCAGCGCCTAAGAATTCACTCGAATGGAATCTATCGCTTCAGTCCGTGGAGGAGGTGCGTTGTGCTTCACTCGACTGAAACGAATCATTGGGGATTTGTAAGCGGTCGTCCCGGTGTGCGCGCCGAGATTTGTCTTGGCGATTCCGTAATGCGTGTTGCCATGCTGCTTGCAGCCATGATGATGCTCACAAGCTCCTTCGACATTTTCCTGGTGCTGCAAGCCGGCGGCAACTATCGCTTGTGCCAGCTACTCATTCCGTTTTTGTTCGGGCTGGCGATCCTCCAAGGGCGGCTTGGTCCACTATTGCGGACGCTCGGTCTTCGGTCGCTGATTATCTGGCTCTTCGTGCAGATCGTATTTATCCCGGTCGCTGAATTCTGGCCCAAAAGCCTCGGCTACTGTCTGTGGCTTGCCTTCGATCTGATGCTGATGTTTTCGTTTGTCCAGTTATTCAGCCGCGACGACCGCCACATTTGGTTGCTGCTCCGCGTCTACCTCTGGTCTTTTGCGGTGCTGTCCGTCTTCGGGTTCGTCCAGTTCTTGCTGCCGTTGCTGGGCTTCGAAAGTCCTTTCGTAGAGCAATGGTGGATTAAAGGTCACTTGGCCAGAGTGAACGGCTTTAGCTACGAGCCTTCTTATTACGCAACCTATCTGTTATTGGGCTTCGTGCTTGCCGGTTCTTTGAAAAAAAGTCGAGCGTGGTTCGCCGACGCCGGGCTGATCCGATGCACACGCTATCTGGCGGGAACGGGAATCATTCTTTCTTCCAGCAGGATGGGAATCGCCTTTATGCTGCTGGACGTCCTCTCACACCAATTCGGGCCTTTTGTGGCGGTTTCCCGTGATTTATTGAAACTCCAAATCGCTCCCCGCAGATTGCGAGCTTTGATTCCCGGTCTGCTCATTAGCGGAGCGATTACCGGCGTCACGGCGCTTTTTTTATGGATCTTACGAACCGATCCGATGCTGGGCTTATTGTTATTAGGCGGCACCGGTATTGCGAACACCGCTGGCCACTCCGTGATAGAGCGGGAAAGCACGTTGGGTGACACGTTCGAAGTATTTATACGCCATCCGCTAATTGGCCAAAGTCTCGGCGGCGTTTCATCCGCAATAGCCGCTCTGCACGGCAGCGTGGTTACTTCCTTTCAAGATTCAAAGTTGACGGAAGGGATGAGTGTGTTCGTCGAGGTGCTCGCGGCGAGCGGCCTGATCGGGGTTATTCCGTTTGTCGTATTCCTGGTATTGACGATCCGAAAACCCTTGAAGCTCGCAGGAGAGTCAGATCCGTGTTACGCGGCATGCCTGCGCGCGCTGGTACGCTCGCTGGTTTTCGCATGGGCTATTTTGCAGTTTAATCAGAATCTGCTGCGGCCCTACCTATGGGTCCATCTGGCGATCTTGGCGACTGTTTACGCAGCGGCCCTGCGCAGGTTTACACAGATTGACCGGCCGTTTCCGCGATGAATCGACACACCCGGCGCCTGTACTTGCCCAACGTGTAGCGGCGCTGCCACTCCATCTGCGCCGTCCGCGAGATACTCGACAAAACATCCGGCGCGCTGGCAATGGCGTTCTCGATGCAATCGGCAAGCGCCTCGGGCGTATTGTTCGCTGCCAGAAAACCGGTGCGATTATGTTTCAGTATCTCCGGAATCCCGCCGGAGGGAAATGCCACAACCGGCAGACCGGCGCTATACGCTTCCGGAATTATGCGCGTCGTCGCTTCATGAGAAGCCGAAGGCACCACGAGCAAATCGAGGCCCGAGAAAAGTTTTCCCAAGTTGGATTGCCAGCCCAGAAACTGAACCGGCAAGCCTTGGGCCAGAGAGACCACTTGGCTGTAATACTCGCCGCCGGAAAACATTGGCGCACCGGCTACTATGAACTGGCAATCTGGAATCGTCTTAACCAGTCGGCGTGCGGACAGAATGAACTCCTTCTGTCCCTTCTCGGGTTCTATGCGGCCCACGACACCGATGCGCCGTATCTTGCCGGAGGGGCGTGCCGCGCAAGGAGTCACGCCGCCCACACCGTTATAAACCACAGGTATCCGGCCCTGCGACGCATATCTCCTGAGCGGTTCCGCGGCGAAGGCACAACACGCGATCGCCCGCGCCCGGCTTAGCCGCAATGAGACACCGGCAAGCACGATGGCCGACCGCTGCAGCAGGCGGCTGTGGCAATGAAATAAGAGTGGAATTCGCCGCCGGCGTGCAACCCATGAAGCGGCGGGAAGAAACCTCGGCCCATTCACATAAAGCAAGTCAATCCGGCGGTTCCGCACAACCTCGTCCACAGCCCGCGCGAGCCGAGGCAAGTCCTTTGCATAACGCAACGCTTCGGATGGCGGCTTCTTCATGCTTGAGTAGGAACCGCTTCGAAGCATTTCAGTCTCACATCCGAGCGCGGTTACGGCCGCGCACAGCGGACCTTCGTCTGGAAGAGCGACCGTTGCCATCCAACCGCGTTGTTGAAACTCCGGCAAGAGATCGAGAAGACTGCGCTGCCCTCCACCAATGTCCGAGAACTGTTCGACACAAAGTATCTTCAGATTGGGCATTGGCTCAAAAGCTCCAAAGGATGCTGCTGAAACCTGTGCTGGCGTGATAGTTTTCTCCGTGCCAGAAATCCTCCCGGTAGCCAAAGTATTGATACCCCGCATTCCAGCGCAACCGCTCGCGAATCCTTATCGAGACCCGGACGGAGGGTGAATCAAAACGAAGCGGGAACGTTTGCGCGGCCTGGAATCTTGGAATATCGGGGCCGACACTCGTATCTTCGTTTTTGCTTCGTCCATCGCCCGTGTCTTGCACCCTGCCAAGGTTTACAAACAGATCCATCCGCTTAACGTTCAGGCGCGCCGAGACGGTGCCGCTGTGAAGATTGCTGACGTAATAAGAGACCTGACTCGGAAAGAACTGAGAATCCGCGAAGAAAGCAATTCCGCCCAGCGTGTCAACGTGAAGCTTCGAGTAACCCGCATCGAGCGAGAGCCACGGCCGCACGGTCCACGATCCATAGACACTGTTGGTGCGGGCGTGGGAAGAGTACGAAGAGAGCGTGATCGAATTTGCGTTGTAGTCAGTTTTGGACAACGCGCGCAGCTGGAAACTCTTGCGTTTATATTCGACTCGCGCGTCCAGCGCATTGTAGTCTTTCTCGCTCCGCGGCGTGAACGGCTGGTTCGTTCTGCCCAACTCATCGTCCGCCGTAATGCTCAAACCCTTCAGCGGCGTCACCCGGAATCCAAAGCTGCCCGACTGCAGGATATTGGACTGTACAAACGGGGTTGAACTCGTGCTTCCGGCAAACGCGAATTGCGGGCTTGAGCCGATTCTTCTGTCCGAATATCCGTACCCTCCATGCAGATCCAGCCAGCGCTTCGCTTGATAGTGAACACCCAGATCGGTTTGAATTGTTCGAATTTTCAAAAACTGAAAATAAACCAAGTCGGCCTGTTGATCCGCGTTGTTAAATTGCAGATAAGTGCTGTCGCCCTCAGTCCTGACGTTATAGACGGATGTCTCGCTGGTTATCGTCAGCTTGGAAGTGGGAACAAAGCTCACGTTCAGGTTGCCCGTTGCCACCGGTCGGCGGGCATCTCCGAAAGACAGGATTTGTTGGTTGGCCCCTGGGCCGGAAGCCGCCTCGTTAACAAAGAATGCCCGGCTGCCACTGGTGTACGTGAATCGCCCATTTATGTCCAACCAGCGCGAATCGCGGAAAAGCGCCACGCGCCAATACGGACTTGTGCCGTGATTTGGCTCCGTCCTGCCGAAGCTGGAAAGCAGACCCGTAGCGTCGCCGCTAACCGGCGCGGCCCCCGGTTCGCTCGTATCGTCCTTATAGTCCTCCCATCCGTGGAGGACGTTCAGGACGAAACCGAGCCAGTGAATATCCGCGCCGAGCCGGTAGTCGTTCTGAACTCGGTTGATATTGCTGAAGACAGGAACTGCTTGGCCGGTATAGTCAAACGGTCCGGCCGCCTGAAATAGTTGCACCGTTGAAATTCCCGCTCCCGACTGTGCGTTGCGGCTGTAACCGAGGGAGAAGCTCACGCGCGATTGAGGAAAAAGCGTGAGATCGTGGTCCTGAAGGGTGTTTGTCGTATCCAGAAAGTGTTGATTCGCCGATCCGTCTGTCGTTAAGCCTGGGTTGACATAATCGTTCCGCCGCCAGAGAAGATTGTATTGGTAAAGGCGATTTTTCGCTGCACGCACGGAAGCCGCACTGTAAGGATCTCCTCCTAAACCATTTGTCGTGAACAGAAATTGATCGAAGAGCGAGCCGTGTCCGTTTTTTGAATCCAGGCTCACAAAGCCGCTTAGCAACCGGATTCCATTTCCGAAGTTTTCATCGCTTCGGTATTTCGCGTCATTGCCGCTTAAGTTTACAAAGCGATATCCGGTCTCGAATGAATTAGTGATGTTATAACCCTGCCAATCGTCGCCTCTTGTTGGACCAACCGCATCGGGAGTGGGCGCAACCGGCGTTTGAGCGCAGCAGAACAGCGCAAAGCCGGCGGCGGAAAGGACGAGCGTCGCGGCGCGCATATTCCTCCTCATCTCAGAAACAACGGATCGGTATTAGATCCATGGATTCGAACGTGGCACGCCGTGCAGTTCTGGTAGCGGGGATCGGCCATATTGTGAGCTTGCGAAAGGCTCGGCACGCCGCTTCCGGTGCGGCCGAAAGTGCCTGCGCCGTTATGGCATTCAAGACAGAGCGTGAACGCGACCGGGCGGCGCAGCAGCCGCGAGTTCGGAGATCCATGCGGATAGTGACACATTTCGCAACCCTCGACGCGGACTGGCGGATGCTCGAAAGCAAAGGGACCGCGTTTGTCGGTATGACACTTGAGACACGCCTCCTCGTTTACGAGCGACTGCCGGACGAGAGCGGGCCGCGAAGCCATGCGCCAGGTTGGAGCCAAGCTGCCGTGCGGGTTATGGCAATCGCTGCAGGCCATGAATCCTTCGTTCACCCGATGCTTGAAGGGCATGGAGAAATCGGCTCGAACGTTTGTGTGGCAGCCGTAGCAGAGTTCCGGTTCAGCCTTTGCGAGTAAGGCCTTGGGCGCGGCGGGTTTGTGTATCGAATGACATTGCGCGCAAGCGACATCGCTGAGCGTGTGCTGCGAAGAATGAATGTTGGCCCGTTCCAAATTCGCCGCATGACAGCGAAGGCAGGTCTCGATGCTCTGCTTGGGAGTGAGTTGCGAGAACGCTTTTATGGTGGCCTTGCCTCCGCGCGCTTTCACATGCGCTTCCCCTGGTCCGTGGCAGCCTTCGCAGCCCGTGTTCTCGGGAGCTTCCTTGCCGCTCGCGATGCTTTTAAAGTGCGGATTCTTGTAAAATCGGAACCACACATCCGCATGACAGGTCCGGCAGACCATACTGCCGACATAGTTCGGGTTCGGGGTTTGACCGCGCACTGAACCGGAACCCACGATGAACATTGCGCATAAGCACAGAAGGATCCGCAAACTCCGTTGTGTCGCCAGGCGCGCTTGAAATTTGTGAAGGCAGAGATCCATTTCCACGCTCAGGCCGCTCCCACCGCGGAGGAGAGTTCGGTTTCACGGACAGCGCTATCGAGCAGCAGGGTCCGCATTTCCGCATAGAAGCGCTTCTCGCTGAACCTCTCGGCGTGAGACTGTAGAACCCGGGACGAGACCAGTCCTTCTTTCTTCTCGAATGCTTCAATGGCGCAGCGCAGACCCTCGCAGCCGGGCTCATCGTAGAAGAAAGACGAGAGCGGATAACCCGCCGGCGTAGCTTCCAGCACCCCGCCCCTTCCGAGCGCAATGACAGGTTTGCCGCTCGCCATTGCCTCTACCCCGACCATGCCAAAGTCCTCCTCTCCGGGCAGTACGACTGCCCGGCAGTGCGCGTACAAGTCGCGGAGTTCGCGGTCGGAGACGCGTCCGCAGAATTCGATATCGCGCGAGGCTGCAGTCCGCAACGACAAGTACTCCGGACCGCCTCCAACGATCTTTAGTCGTCTGCCGGTCCGGGAGAAACACGCGACTGCATCGACGATCCGCTTGTAGGCGACCATCTCCGAAACGATGAGGTAATAATCGTCGGGAGAATGAAAGTAAAACGAATCCACGTCCACTGGGGGGTAGATAACGCGCGACTCCCGGCGATAGGTCTTCCAGATTCGCCGCTGAACGTTCATGCTATTGGCGACGAATTCATCGACGCGAGCAGCGGACGCGTAATCCCACAACCGCAGATAATGACAGAGGGGCGCCATCAGCAGGCGCTTTAGTTGGGATCTTGTCCAGTCTCCCGCGTATGCCGGATAAAAGTCCCACAGGTAGCGCATGGGCGAGTGGCAATAGCACACGTGCCTGGTGCGAGAGTCGGTAATCACGCCTTTGGCGGGACCGGACTCGCTGCTCACGACCAGATCGTACCCGCGCAGGTCGAACTGCTCTAGCGCCATTGGCATGAGAGGCAGAAGCGAGCGGTAGTGCCGGGAGCAGCGGTCGAGGAATGAGGTTGAAACCCGATGTCCCCGGATGGTATCCGAGACGCATTCAGGATCGTAGAACAAGGTGAAGATGTCCGCGTTTGGCAAGATCCGGCACAGGGCTTCAACGACCTTTTCCCCTCCCCGCATGCCGAGAAGCCAATAATGAACAATGGCGCACTTCATAGCACTCAGTCGTCACCAAGCATTCTTGCCCGCGATGACGGTTGGGATCGTCGCAACCAAAACTCTCAGGTACAGCGGGAGAGCCCACTTTCTGACAAGGATGAGGTCGAGTCTCCTGCGCTTGCGATAACTGAGCTGGCTTCGGCCTCTCACCTGCCATAAACCGGTAATTCCCGGTTTCCTGCTGAGCAACTCCAAGGCGTCTTCGGCGTAGTGCAGTTCGATCTCGCATCTGGTAAGAGGGCGCGGCCCGACCAGCGCCATGTCGCCGCGGACAACGTTCCAAAGCTGAGGCAGTTCATCAAGCGATCGCTTCCGGCAAAACGATGCGAAGCGGCTGTTAACTCGCGGGTCGGAACGGCGTTTTGGGGCGGACGGGATCTTGCCATCGGTCACCCGCTCGACGAAAGCCAAAGGACCAAAAGCGGCGCGTGGCCACATCGTTCTTAACTTAAGTACCCAAATTGTTCTCCCGCCAAGCCCGACGCGCTGGTGTGCAATCAACGGAGTCCGCCGGCACAGAAGGAAGATGACTCCTGCGCAGAGAAGCAGCACAGGGCTTGCTGACAAAAGCAGCAGAAAGGCCAGCACCCTTTCGAGGGCCTCGACAATTTGCCACACTAACGATTCGGCACTTGCGCGCGCAAAGCCGATCGCGGTAGGGCCGGTCTCCAGGTCATCGTCAACACGCGGCCCGGAATAGGCGAGCGAACGATCGTGGGCGGCGGTCCTCACGGCGCCTGCTTTCATGAGTCCAAAGATATGTGAATCGAACGCCCAGGTTGTTTGAGGAAAGTAAAAGATTTGTAAAGCGTGGCTCTGGCGGAAATTTCGACCAAACTTCGCCGAGCGCCGCCTTCAGGTTTCAGTTCAGTTTGTTTTTCGACACACCGGCGTTGTCGAGAAAGAAGCGATAGAGCGCAGTAGTCAGTGCGGCAATCCCGAACGCAACCTCGCGCCAGCCGAGATCTCCAACGGAGAACGGCGAGACGTGCTGGTTCAAAGCCCGATAGGCGATGTTTGGCGAAAGCATCAAGAGCGCGCCTCCTAACCCTCCAATCAAAGAGAGAATTGTATAAGGAATACGGCGAACCCGATCTCCCAGAGAGCAGCAGCAACCCGGGGGTCTGGCCGGGAGAGGGGTAGGTTAGTTTGAAGG